>LDZS01001648.1_pt1 | contig 33011 bp, 36 predicted proteins | sample 615471 | NCBI WGS metagenome assembly LDZS01 (sample SAMN03408295, study PRJNA278302) | terrestrial metagenome | isolation source: oil reservoir sample K3 | place: USA: Alaska, North Slope, Kuparuk formation | collected 2013
TTCAAAAAAATCGGAGGAAATTGTAAAGAATTTGGCAAAATGCATAGACGTTCCACTAAATATTGAAAGGCTGAAAGACCATGGCTTCGAAATCTCCAAAATAAAGCGAAAACCCTGTTCGGCATGCGGGACAGCGAAAAGGTATCTTATGAACAGGTTTGCAAGATTGAACAACTTTCACGTAGTTGCAACTGGGCATACAGCCGAAGACATCGTTTCTTTCTACTTAAAAAACCTCTCAGGAGGACAGAAAGCATGGGTTGAAAAGTTAAAGCCAAGAAATGAGTCTTTCGATAAAAAGGTGGTTGTAAAAGCTAAACCACTATTCGAAATTAGTGAAAGAGAGAATATGCTTTATGTTTTAACTGAAAACATTCCCTTCAATGCAGAAAAGTGTCCTTTTGCTCCAAACTCCAAATGGAAAGAGATTATTTATGATATAGAAAACAAAAAACCAGGATTTACAAAAAATTTTGTTAGAGGTTTGATTAAAGAAGAAGAAAAGCTAAAAATAAACTATTGTATGGAATGCGGTGAGGTATCAAGCTCGGAAATCTGTGCATTTTGTCGTCTTAAAAAGAGATATGGGCATTGTTGATTGCTCTGTAATCAACAGTTATGGGAGCAAAAATGCTTCACAAGCCTTATTGACGTGGCAGAGATTTACGAAAGATTTAAATATGACTTTTATTAACCAATTGTTAATAACCTTGGGTTAGTGAAGATTTTTGGAAGGTGATGAATGTGGCTAAGGTGATTGGCATAGACCTCGGGACAACGAACTCGTGCATGGCGGTGATCGAGGGCGGGGAGCCCACCGTGATACCCAATGCAGAGGGTGGGCGCACCACGCCGTCGGTGGTGGGCTTTACAAAGGATGGAGAGCGCCTCGTGGGGGTGCTCGCCAAGAGGCAGGCGATATCCAATCCAGAGCGCACGGTGTACTCCATAAAGCGCCACATGGGTGAGGCTGACTACAGGGTCAAGATAGGGGACAAGAGCTACACCCCACAGGAAATCTCTGCGATGATTCTGCAGAAGCTGAAGGCAGATGCCGAGAGCTACCTCGGAGAGGAGGTAAAGCAGGCGGTCATCACCGTTCCAGCCTACTTCAACGATGCCCAGCGGCAGGCGACGAAAGACGCCGGAAGGATTGCGGGGCTAGAGGTGCTAAGGATAATAAACGAGCCAACTGCCGCCTCACTCGCCTATGGTGTTGATAAAGAGGGCGACCAAACCATTATGGTCTTCGATCTCGGTGGTGGGACGTTTGACGTGTCCATTCTCGAGGTCGGAGAGGGTGTTTTTGAGGTAAAGGCCACCTCAGGAAACACACATCTTGGAGGAGACGACTTCGATAAACGCATAATGGACTGGATCGTGTCTGAATTCAAAAAGGAGCACGGGATAGACCTGTCGAAAGACAGGGTGGCCATGCAGAGAATAAGGGACGAAAGTGAAAAGGCGAAGATCGAGCTCTCCACACTCCAGCAGACCAATATATCCATACCATTTATAACTCAGGATGAAACTGGTCCCAAGCACATAGACCTGACACTCACAAGGGCGCAATTCGAGTCTATGTGCTCCGATCTGTTTGACGCCCTCATACCCCCAGTGGAAAGGGCAATGAAAGACGCGGGGTTGAGCCCAAGCGATATAGATAAGGTACTTTTTGTTGGGGGCTCTACGAGGATTCCGAAGATTACGCAACTGGTTAAGGAGGTACTGGGCAAGGAACCCTACAAAAACATAAACCCAGATGAAGCAGTGGCACTCGGGGCTGCGATTCAGGCAGGGGTGCTCTCTGGTGAGGTGAAGGACCTGCTGCTGCTCGATGTGACACCCCTGACATTGAGCATAGAGACGCTGGGCGGCATAGCCACACCCCTCATAGAGAGAAACACCACCATCCCCACCAAACGCAGCCGCATATTCACCACTGCCGCAGACAACCAGACCTCGGTGGAGATTCACGTGGTGCAGGGAGAGCGCAAGATGGCAGCCGACAACATGACGCTGGGAAGGTTCACCCTCACGGGAATCCCGCCAGCCCCAAGAGGGGTGCCACAGATAGAGGTCACGTTCGATATAGATGCCAACGGCATCCTCAACGTGAGCGCCAAGGACCTTGCCACGGGCAAGCAGCAGTCAATCACAATCCAGCGTCCAGGAGGTTTAAGCGAGGAGGAAATCAACAGGATGATAAAGGAGGCCGAAGAGCACGCCGAGGAGGACAAGCGCAAGAAGGAGGCAGTCGAGGCAAGGAACGAGGCCGAATCCCTCGCATACACTGCAGAGAAGACCCTGAAGGAGGCTGGCGATGTGGTGAGTGAGGACCAGCGCAAGGCAGTGGAGGAGAAGATATCTGAGCTTCGGGAGGCCCTCTCTGGCGATGACATCGAGCTCATCAAGAAGAGGACCGAGGAGCTCAGCTCCGCCATCTATGAGGTGAGCAGAAAGATGTACGAGAAGGCCGCCCAGCAGCAGGCACAGCAGGGTGGCGATGGTCAGCAGGGCGAGTACGTGGACTCGGAGTACGAGGTGGTAAAGGAAGAGAAGTAGGGGCTTGAAACAGCCTCAGTTGCTTTCGAGTTGGTTTTATGGCTGCCAAGGACTACTACGAGGTGCTGGGGGTATCCAGAGATGCGAGCCCGGAGGAGATAAAGAGAGCATACAGGAAGCTCGCTCTCAAGTACCATCCAGACAGGAACAAATCAAAGGAGGCCGAGGAGAGGTTCAAGGAGATTTCAGAGGCGTATGCGGTGCTCTCTGACCCAGAAAAGCGTGCACACTACGACAGGTTCGGGGCTGCTGGCGTGCACGAGCGCTACACCCAGCAGGACATCTTCTCTGGCAGCGACCTGTTCGATCTGCTGCGCAACCTCGGGCTGAACTTAGATGGCTTTGATTTGTTCTCTGACCTGTTCGGTGGCTTTGGGGGGCGCGGTCCGCAGGGTCCGCAGCGTCCGCAGAGGGGGGCGGACATCCTCACAGAGACCACCATCAGCCTCGAGGAGGCAGCCTTTGGTACCGAGAGGGAGATAACGTTCTCCAAGACGGACACATGCGACACCTGCGGGGGCAGCGGTGCAGCGCCTGGAACGTCCCCGAGGATGTGTGATGCGTGTGGAGGCCGGGGGCAGGTGAGCACCCACAGACAGACACCATTTGGCAGCTTCGTGAGCGTCACCACGTGCCCCAGGTGCAGGGGGGCTGGAAGCGTGATAGACACACCCTGCCCCGAGTGCAGGGGGACTGGCAGGAGGGGCAAGCGCAAGACGATATCTGTGAAGATTCCGAGGGGAATCGAAGATGGGATGAAAATCAGGATTCCCGGGGAGGGCTCTGCTGGCGAGAGGGGCACTCCGAGCGGAGATTTGTTCGTGCTGGTGCACGTGAGGCCTCACGAGCGCTTCAGGCGTGAAGGGGCGGACCTCCACTGTGATGTGCCCATCACATTCCCGCAGGCGTGCCTTGGGACAAGGATAGAGGTGCCCACCCTCGATGGCACTGCAACGCTCAGGATACCGCCCGGCACCCAGTCCCACACGGTATTCACCCTGAAAGGAAAGGGCATATACTCGCTCGGTGGCTCCCAGAGGGGTGATTTGCATGTGAGGGTGGTGGTGAGCGTGCCAAGAAAGCTCACCGACGAGCAGCGCGAGCTGATAGAGCGGCTCGATGCCCTGCTCCCTCCCTCCACAGAGCGCAGGAAGGATAAGGGGCTGTTTGGGAGGATAAGGTCGAGATGATAATTGGGACATGGGGATGTCATTGATAATTGGGACATGGAGATGTCATGCCCCAATTCTCATCTCACCATAAAGTTGGCTCCAATCTCTGAGGCTATCCCCTCACATTCTTTCACGTCCACACCTGTAAAGCCCACCACCGTGAGCCTCGTCTCTATCCCTACCTCGACACAGCGCCTTGCAAATGCCATCATTGCATCGAACGCTCCCCTCATCTTTGGAAGACACAACCGCTCATAGGTGTGTGCGTCTGGGGCATTGAGGCTTATGGACACCGCCCCAACCCCACCTCTTTTAAGCTCGAGGGGCACGTCCCGCTTGGGATAGAGCAGAGGGGCATGTCCGTTGGTGTCCACCCTCACCTTCACACCCTGCGCTGCGAGGTGGCGGCTGATGGCAAGCACGTCATTTAGTCTCAGGAGGGGCTCGCCAAACCCGGTGAACACCACCTCCCGGTAGCGTGAAAGCTCGTAAGCCCCAAGTTCGGAGAGCACCTCCTCCACCGTGGGCTCCCTCTCCAGCACGAGGTTATAGCCGTACACCCCATCACAAAACCTTCGTATGCAGAACACGCAATCGTTGGTGCACCTGTTGGTGATGTTCAGATAGAGGTTGCCCTTGCCCTCGTAAACCACCGCTCCGGCCATGCTATCCCTCGAGTATCTCGTCGAGGGCGAGGTCGTCCATCCTGCGCCTGCCAAGCACCATCTCGAGCTCTGGGGGCGTGAGCACGGGCATGGGGAAGGTGGCATACTCATCTATCGCCACCCTTGGGCATGCACACACCACATAGCACTCAAATCCGAGCTGCTCAAGCTTCTCTATCGTGATGTCGTCCATCATGATCAGCGTGGCATCCCTTCCAGCCTCCCTTAGCAGTGCGACAGCCCTCAGGGCAGCATGGGGTCGCCTCTGCCCCATCTTGGAGCACATCACCACCCCAAAGCGCTGCTTATCCATTGCCCTCCAGATGGCGGCATAGCGCTGTTTTACGATTGCCCTCGTATCCACCACCCTTGCCTCATTCAGGTACGGGTCTGCCACCACCACCCTCATGCCGGTGGCAAGCGCTGCCCCCATGGGATGAAACTCCCCACCACCCACGAACAGCAGCTCCTCACAATCACACCGTGCGGCACTGAAGTTGCACCCCAGCACCTGTCCCTCGTGGCATACCCTGTCATCTCCTCCTGCCACGAGGGGTGAGAACCCAAGCGAGCGCAAAAGAGCGCACACGTCATTGAGGGTGTGCACGTGCTGCACGGTGGTGATCACACCCACCTTTCTGCCCTTCAGCAGGGCTGCCGCCTTACGCACTGCGGGCAGCACGTCGAGCGTGCTCCTTGCCTCCACATAGAGCACTCTTTCCATGTGTTGCTTACTTCGTAAACTGTTGACCCGGTAATCAACAGGAAGAAGCCTGCTGTGGCCCACGTGCACCAGCACGTCCACCTCATCGAGCAGGGCGGCATCGATGTCGCACGCTCCATAGCAGGGCTCGCCCGATACGATGACGGTGCACCCCGTGTTTTGCTCTATGTGGCTGGCTATGTCCCCTGCCTTTCTCTTCAGCCCCTCTGGAAGGCAGAGCCCCACTATCCTTGCACCGCTCTTTCTTATGTGCTCTATCACCTCGTCCAGCTCTATCTCTATGTCGTCCACCCTCAAGGTCTGAACCATCCCATCTCGATGTATTTTCCATTATCACATGCGAACACCATGCGCTTGTGCACCGAGTGGGCGAGCCTCACCGCCCTCGAGAGCTCTGGGGGGGTGAGCACGTGGCTCGATGAGAGGGCATGCACGAGATATGTGGAGTGCCTTTTGTGGGGCACCTCATACACCCGAAAGTGGCTTCCGAACTTGTATCCGCTCTTGGGCACGTAGCCCCTCTCCCGAAGCTCTCTGTATACCTTCAGCTTGAGCCTGCCCTCCTCGTCTATGTGCGAAAGGATGCTCTCGAGCTTTTCCATGGGGAGAGGATGTCCGGAGGCGTCGTACACCCCCAGCACGCCATTCTGTGCAAGGTAGAGCATCTCTATCAGGGAGAGCTGGAGCGTTTGCTCGTCGAGCAACGTCCCGTACATTCCATGCTCGAAGAGGCCTCGGGACCCCTCTGCGTCCCACACGAACGCCCTGTCCTGCAGCAGCGTTGCCCTTGCCGCTGGTGGCCTTCGTGGCTCCCCATCCCTGAGATGCACCTCGTCCACCGTATAGTAGGTCAGGTCCCCGTCCTCGTCCACCACCGCGAGCACCATGCGCTTTCTGACCCCCCGTACCTGCTCCAGCCTGTGGAGCATCCACTCTAAGGTGATGGGGTCCCGCTCTCCAACCACGTACACCACGAACGTCGATGGGGCAGTGGTGGGCTTCACACCTCTCTCGTACAGGAAAAATGCACCAGCTGCACCAGCCTGAACCCCCACGTAGTACCCTCGCTCCCTGAGGTCCTTGTACACCATGTAGCGAAGCTCGAACATGGGGTCCTTCATGCCAGAGGTGGTGAGCAGCCTCTCAAACTTTACCCTCCTGCCGTTCATGTACAGCTCGAGCCTGCCCTTGTGCACCAGATAGCATGCCTCGATGGGAGAGAGCACGAGTTCGTCTTCCCTGAGCCTGCCATAGCCAGCCTCCACAAGCCCTCCAGCTTCGCCTGCTGGAACGTGCACCTCATTGTCCACCCAAGTGCCTCGCATCTTGTACCCCTTCGATACTGGCTATTTAAGGATATTCGAATCTGTCGTGATAGAAGCTCTCAAAGAGCCGCATGCCAGCGGATATCTGCTGGGGGTATCGCCTCTGAAGAAAGCCCACGTACTCCTCCCTTGTGCTGCTATCGATTGCCCCCCTCAAAAGCTCGATGGCAACATCCTCAGAGCCCTCTGGAACCTCGAGCAGCAGGCACAGGTCATCCCTTCTGAACACCCTCCTCAGAAGAGGGGATGTGGAGGCGTGCAGTATTCCCCGCTCCAGCTCGATGAGGGGCGGCACACCCTCGATGTCCATCCTGTGGGGTGAGGTGAGCCGCCCATACGAGCTGGGTACGTAGGTGTGCAGCTCCACGTACAGGCTGGGACGCACCCTCTCAATGAGGGATATCAGCGTCCTCCCTTCCTCTGTTGAGAGGAACCTCTCATCGAGGGTGCTGAGGTCGGTGGTGCCCCCAAGGTCTGCGAGCACCACGCTTCCCTCCTCTATCTCGCATTCCTCCAGTGCCCTAAGGATGGGCTCTGTGATTCTGGATTCCCCTCTGTGCAGCCCTCCCACGAGCAGCCTTGAGATTCCCTCTTTCTCTGCAGAGCTCCACAAGTACATGCGGCGCTCACTGAGTCTCCAGCATGGCACTCGTGTTCTCGAGTTCTGAGAGCACCTGCTCCAGCTCGGTCATTTTCTGCTCGAGCATGTCGAGCTGGGCGTCCGCGATGAGGAGATCTGTGCCCTCCACGTCTGTGCCCTCCACGGCCGTTGTGGACGCGGGCGTGCCTTCAGAGGGGTGCTGGGCTGGCTGTACGCATCCCAGCGCCACGAGGGCGACCAGTGTGATGAGCACTGCCACCCATCTCATGGTGTCTCCCTCCATGGCATTCCTGTGAGCGGTGCGTGCCACTCACCCGACACCGTGCCGTTGGCTCCCACGAGGGTGTACGTGCCGTTGCCCGTGAGCACCACAGAGCCCACGCCATCCACATCCAGCACTATACCCTCTCCACGGGCGCACACCGTAAAGCTCGTGCCATTCACCTCCAGCGCATCATCCTCCCTGAGGTGGTACTGCACCATGTCATAGGGAAGCACGACGGGTTCACCGGGAGCGGATATGTTCGCGTCCTTTGCAACGTCCACCACCCTCACCAGCACATCGCCCACAACCCTGACGGTGCCCCTTCCTGAGAACGCCGCAGTGCCGTTGCCCTCGGCGTGCAGCGTGTCGTCCTGCTGCAGGGTGAGCATGCCAGCCCTGTGGTGTCTCAGCTCGAGGAACGCCTCCCTGAGGGCACGGGTGGATGCCTTAAGCTGCTCTGTGGCTAGAGTGAGCTCTGTCCTCACGCTTCTTAGGGTGGATGCCGCAAGCGCACTGTTCACCACCTCTCCATTGTCGTCGAATCCCTCATGTGCCTCTATCATCTCCCTCGCCCGCTGCAGGTGGGCGGACGCCTGCTCCAGGCTGGCCCCGTACTGCTCCAGCTGCAAGTTCAGGCGGTGTGTGTCCACCTCCTGAGCACTGAGCTGCTCAATCTCCTGCTGGAGTATCGTGGAGGTGTTCTCCGCCCGCTCGAGCATGTCCTCCAGCCTCTCCACGGCACCACTCTGCACACACAGCTGCAGCTCGAGACCTGTTCTCTGCCACAGACGGTTCATCTCCTCTCTCAGCGCCCGCACCTCATCAGGGGAGGAGGCAGAGCGTATCTGCTCTCTGAGCTGCTCCATCTCCTGCAGGCGCTGCTCAATCCTCTGGGTATCGTACTGCGTACCCCATGCCATGCCATACGCCCTCACGAACTGTGCCGTGGACATCATGAGCTGTACTCTCGAGAGGGCGTAATCCCTCTCCACATCGAGCCTCTGGGCATGACCCATGCCGGCACCGAGCGTCCTGTATCTTCCGAGCGAGCGCTCATACGCCGCCATTGCATTACTCATATTCTCCCTCGCTGAGAGCAGTGCCCCGTACCTCTGGGAAAGACTGAACCGAGCTTTGGGGCTTTCGTCCCACGGGGTGCTCCAGTTCCCCGTGGTGTTCCAAGGAGTGTTGCCCATAGCCCATGCGGGGCTCATCGAGCCACCCTTCCCCCTGTCCACAGGGGGACTCGCAACCGCCATGCCGGCACCCACGAGCACCAGCACGGCAGCCACCACCATTATCATCGCTGTCCTGCCATTCATGTGCATCGACCACCACACATCTCCCCGCCACACAATCTTATAAGCATGCTTTCTTCATCACATCATTTCATGCTTTTTAATTCTTCACAAAGCTTTATCACTGCTCTAAATCGAGTAATGGGCTCCATGACGCTTTAGAGCCCCACAACAGTTAATAGAGGGGAGGCACACAGCACACAACATGAGGCGGACGGCACTGCTTCTTCTGGTGCTTCTGTGTGCGATGCCCTGTGCGAGCGCCGCTGCCCTTGTGCACGGCACGGTGTATCAGTGGGATACGCTGGAGCCCCTGCCCAATGTGGTGATAGAGGTGAACACCACTCCACACCAGGTGATGGTCTCCACGACTGGGACGTACTCGCTCTTCCTTGACAACGGGACGTACAGGATAGAGGCGAGCTACATCGTGGATGGGATGCCCGTGCTGTATGCCTCTGATGTCATAACGGTGAGGGGTGATGGAGAGTATGTGCTCGATTTGCTGCTGTTTCCCCCAGAGGACATCGCACCAGAGCTCCCTGACATCGCACCAGAGCTTCCTGAGGCTCAGCAGAATGAGGGCGTTCCACTCTATGCACTGCTGGCCATCGCCGGGACAGCGTTCGCCGTGCTCTATGTGATGCTCAACCGCACGTCAGTGCGCATGGCCAAAGTCAATGCTCCATACCTCCCAGACGACATATCCAAGGCGCTCGACATCATAGAAAGAGCAGGGGGCAGGATCACCCAGAAGGAGCTTCGGGCAGAGCTTGGGAGCTCCGAGGCAAAGGTGAGCCTTCTGGTGTCCGAGATGGAGCACAGGGGGCTGGTGGAGAAGGTGAAGGTGGGTAGGGGGAACGTGATATACCTGAGGAGGTAGCCACTCGTTGTGCATCACCACTGAAAACCACTCGCGAGTAGCCCAAGGTGCATCCCAGAGCCACAGCCTATGTCCAGTGCCCGCTTGCTCTTTGCGCTTGAGCAGCGCCCGCAGGTCATCGAAGCTGCAATTGTGGGGCTGAACTGGGACAGGCGGGCTTAGTCCTGGAGCGCCCGCCTCACGAGCTGCTCGTTGAGCACTTCATCCTCAAACAGCTCCTCAGGTGTGTAGTATGTGTCGTCCACCTGCAGCACAGGAGCCTCCATCACGAACACGCCATTGATTCGAAGCTCTGCCACTGTCTCTGGCTGCTCGAGACTCTCCTCTGTGAACTCCACTCCCATCTCACTCAAAAAGCGCTTGAGCGCCCTGCATCTTGGACACACGCTCGTGGTGTACACCTTGACCGACATAAAAAATCACCTCCCCACCCTGCAGATAGTACCACTACAAATAATTTATCCACCCGCCTTCCCTGGGTTTCGTCGCACGCCTCCTCTATGAGCGAGAGTGGAGCGGTCTCGCTTCCGAGCACCACATTTGCCACGCGAGAGACGACAAGTTCAATCTTTTGACGCAGCTATTGCAGGGGCTGCGGTCACCCACTCCGAGGCAAGCATCAGGCACTCCTGAGGCGGTGAGAGCGGTTCGGCTGTTGCATCAGAGGTGGTGGCAGAGCCACCCATGTCGAACGTCCTTACCCTGCCATCGAGCAGGCTCTCCTCTATTGCCCTCACGATTGCAGTGGCCGCCTCCTTCTCGCCCAGAAACTCCATCATCATCGCCCCAGCCCATATGGTGGCAATCGGGTTCGCCCTGTTCATGCCCTTGTACTTGGGGGCAGAGCCGTGTATGGGCTCGAACATACTGGTGCCCTCTGGGTTGATGTTGCCACCCGGTGCGAGCCCAAGACCACCCTGAATCATCGCTCCAAGGTCGGTGATGATGTCTCCAAACATGTTTGGCGTGACCACCACATCGAACCACTCTGGGTTCTTCACGAACCACATCGTGATGGCATCCACAAAGTTGAAGTCATAGCGCACATCGGGGTAGCCCTTGGCGATGTCCTCGAGCTGCTCCCTCCAGAACCCGTATATCTCGGTGAGCACGTTCGCCTTGTCCACGCTGGAGAGGTGTTTGTCTCGCTGGGATGCGAGCTGGAAGGCGTACTCGATTACCCTGCGGGTGCCCTGCCTGCTGATGACGCCTATCTGATATGCTATCTCGTCGGCATCGGTGTCCACATCGAGCCCAAAGCGCACGCTGTACAGGCTGCGCATCACCTCGAGCTCCTGCCTCGTGGCTCCCCTCGTAGTGCGTGCCCCAATGCCCACATAGAAATCCTCGGTGTTTTCCCTCACCACCACGAAGTCTATGTCCTCTGGCCCCTTGTCCTTGAGCGGGCATGGTACGCCACGGAGCAGCTTCACCGGGCGCAGGTTCACGTACTGATCAAAGTAGAATCGGGTTGCGAGCAGTATGCCCTTCTCGAGGATGCCTGGCCTTATTCTGTCGTCCCCTATCGAGCCAAAGTATATCGCCCTGTATCTGGACAGCTCCTTCAGGGTGTCCTCACTCATCAGCTCCCCAGTTGCGAGGTAGTGGTCTGCACCATGGGGGTACTCAATCCATTCCACATCGAAGCCGAACCGCTCGCCTGCGGCATCTATCACCTTTCTGCCCTCTCTGATAATCTCCGGACCTATGCCATCTCCCGGTATCACGGGTATGCGATACTGTGTCATTGCTCCTCCTCCAGCAGCTCCCTTGCGAATGGTATGAGCCCTCCAGCCCCCACGATGCGCTGGATGAAGTCTGGAAGGGACGATGCCCTGTACGTTCTCTGCTGGGTGATGTTCTCCACGATGCCAGCCCCCATGTCTATCCTGAGCTCATCGCCATCCTCGATTGCCCCAGCACCCTCACACTCCAGCAGGGGAAGCCCGATGTTTATCGAGTTCCTGAAGAATATCCTCGCAAACGACTTGGCAATCACACACTGTATGCCACACCCCTTGAGGGCGAGCGGGGCATGCTCCCTCGATGAGCCGCACCCGAAGTTCCTGCCAGCCACCACCACGTCTCCCTTTTTCACAGAGGATGCGAACTCGGGCCTTACGCCCTCGAAGGCGTGGGCTGCGAGCTCTTCTGGGGTGTTGAGCACGAGATATCTTCCCGGTATTATGGCATCGGTGTCCACATCGTCCCCAAACTTCCATGCTCTCATGGCAACCACACCTCTCAATCGGGGTTGGTGTTAAAAAGGTTTGGGGTTGGGCAGGCTGATGTCGGCGTGCTCTCGAGGAGGCTCATCTGTGCAGCCATTTCAGTCTCTCTGCCAGCAGAAGCGCCCTCTCCATCTCCTCCTGTGAAAGCCCCCTCGCTATGTCAGGGTGCTCTCTCGCCCTGTACTCTGGGCGATACTGGAACATCAGGTTGAACAGGGCATGAGGAAGGTGCTCTCCCACCCACTCCACTATGGGACGGGTGCAGCACTCCACGTGTGAGGGGAGCACGAGGTGTCTTATGAGCAGCTCGCCCATGCGGGAGGCGTGCACAAAGTTCCTGCTCACCACCTCCCAGTACCTCTCCACATGGGAGAGCCTCTTGGCACACGCATCGCTGCCGTACTTGAGGTCTCCGAGGTACACGTCCACCACACCCTCGAGCAGCTTTCCAGCTGCCGTAGAGTGGTACATGTTGGAGTTCCACACCACTGGGACTGGCACATCGAGGTGAAGAAGCGTCTCGAGGACTGTGTGGACGTGAGGTGTGGGCGTCACGAAGTTCACGTTTTTCGACCCCTGCATGTGCCTTGTGTGGATGCGCTCTGCGAGCTTGCTCGGGCTTGCGGGCACGCCAGCCTCTGGATACTGCGATATCTCCCAGTTCTGGCAGTACACGCACTCGAACGTGCACCCGCAGAAGAATATCGTGTGGGAGGGCACGAGCTCCCACTCCTCGCCCATGTGCAAGAACTCGGATGACACATAAGAGACGTCCCCCACCCTGCACCACCCCATCCGTGTGTGCCTGTTCACACGACACTTCCGCTCGCAGAACTCGCAAGCCTCGAGCATTCTCCTTGCAAGCTCGCACTTGAGGTCGAGCAGGCTGGGTGATGCTTCCTCGATATGCTCCTCTCGCATCAAGCCGTGGAGCTTCCCGAGCGCCCTGTCGTGCTCCTCCCAGAGCCTCTCGGTGGGTGCGGAGAGCTCCACCCCGATGGGCACACAGCGGGCGAGCATGAACATGGGCAGTGCCGAGCCATTCAGTATGGAGAAGTACCTGTGAAGCGGCTCCATCGCCCCCGCTCACCTCACCACATCCAGCGGAATCGCTCCGCTGTGCACAGCCGTGGCTATGAGCGCTCCGCTCGCCCCCATCTCCTTCAGGAGGTCTATGTGCTCCATCGATGCCACGCCCCCGCCATACAGCACACCCCTGCCAAGGGCGTCCATTACCTCCCAGAGCAGGGGCTCGTCTATGCCGCTTGCAGTGCCCACACGTGAGAGGCTCAGCAGCAGCACATCCACTTCATACTGACTGAGCGCTCGGGCGAACTCGAGCACGTCCAGGGGCTCAGGGCTGAGCAGCTTTCCACCCATGCAGTCAATGCTCACCGCGATGCGCTTTTCATACCGCTCGCACGCCTCCTCTATGAGCGAGAGTGGAGCGGTCTCGCTTCCGAGCACCACATTTGCCACACTGAGCCCGAGCCGCACGTCCTCGATGCTCGCTGCCCCCATATCCAGCATCATGTTGGGATGCAGCCCACATATGACGGAGAGATTGTCGCCCCTCCTCTGGATGCGGTTCAGGTCTGCGATGTACACCTCCCTCGGGCGCACGGTGCGCACCACCTCGGCTGGCACACAGGAGGGGCACACCCTGCTGAAAGTGTGCACTGGCTTGTAGGTGGAGCGCTCGCCCCTCACGGCGTGCACAACAGCACCATTATATATGTCCATCACGAAGGGTGTCCTAAACATCCATAGCGAATACGCACAGAGGTGTTAAAAGCTTATGTGGAAGGAGGGAGCGAATTGAGGTTGCTGGTGAGCCCCATCAACTCGAGGGAGGCTGTGGAGGCTCTCGCTGGTGGAGCCGACATCATCGATGTGAAGAACCCGAGAGAGGGGTCGCTGGGTGCGAGCTTTCCATGGATGATTCGCTCGGTGTGCAGGGTGGTGGATGGAAGGGTGCCCGTGAGCGCCACCATCGGGGACTTCGAGTTCAAGCCCGGAACCGCCTCGCTCGCTGCCCTCGGGGCTGCTGTGAGCGGTGCCCACTACATAAAGGTGGGGCTGTTTGGCACCAAGACGGCAGAGGAGGCACTCGAGCTTCTGGACGGCGTGTGCAAGACGATACGGGAGCACGATGCTGAAAAGCAGGTGGTGGCTGCGGGCTATGCCGACTTTTCACGCACAGGCTCAGTTGACCCCATGGAGCTTCCAGAGGTGGGGGCGGCCGCGGATGCCGATGTGGTGATGGTGGACACTGGAATCAAGGACGGAAGGAGCAGCTTCGAGTTCATGGGTGAGGAGGGGCTGGCGGCGTTCGTGGATGCCGCCCACGACCATGGGCTTGAGTGCGCGCTTGCGGGCACCATCAAGTTCGAGGACGTCGAGGCGCTTCGCCGCATAAAGCCCGACATCGTGGGCGTGAGGGGGGTGGTGTGCGGCGGGGACAGGACGAGCACGATACGAAGGGAGCTGGTGGAGCAGTTCAAGAGGGCGGTTGTTGGCTGACCCTCCTCACCGCCTCCTCTATCCTCGATGTGGGCTGCGTCATGGCGAGCCTGATGTAGCCTTCCCCGTGCTCTCCGAAGCCCACGCCAGGCGTGGCAACGATTCCACTCCCATCGAGCAGCCTCTCGCAGTACACCATCGAGCGCGTGCCCTCGGGAAGCCTTGCCCACACGTAGAACGTTGCCTTTGGAGGCTCTGCCTCAAGCCCGAGGGCATCCGTTAACTCGAGCAGCAGCCGCCTTCGCTCTGCGTATACTCTCACGCTCTCCTGCACGCACTCCTGTGGTCCCGTGAGGGCTGCGATGCCCGCCATCTGCACCGCCTCGAACGCCCCAGAGTCTATGTTGGTCTTCACCCTTCCAAGGGCAGCTATCGCCTCACGGCTGCCGAGCACATACCCTATGCGCCATCCAGTCATGTTGTATGTCTTGGACAGCGAGTTGAACTCGATTCCCACCTCCTTTGCCCCCTTCACCTCGAGGAAGCTTGGCGCCCTGTACCCATCGAACGCAATCTCCGAGTATGGGTTGTCGTGGCACACCAGTATGTCCCACTCGTGGGCGAACTCCACCACCTCTCTGAAGAACTGCCTGTCGGCCACAGCCGCAGTGGGGTTGTTGGGATAGTTCAGGAACATCAGCTTTGCTCTCTCTCTCACCTCCACGGGTATGGCTTCCAGCTCGGGCAGAAAGCCACAGTCCTCCAGAAGGGGCATTGCATATGGGGTGCCCCCAGCGAGGATGGTGGCGTTGGCATACACTGGGTATGCGGGGTCGGGCACGAGCGCCACGTCTCCCTCGTCGAGAAACGCCAGCGGAATGTGAGCAATCCCCTCCTTGGAGCCTATGAGGGTGATGACCTCCGAGGCTGGATCGCACGCCACGCCAAACCTCTGCTCATACCACCTCGCCGCCGCCTGCCTGAAGGCGAGCATGCCCGCATATGAGGGGTAGCGGTGGTACGTGGGGTTGCGCACGGCGCTCACCATCTCCTCCACGATGTGGGCGGGCGTGGGCATGTCTGGGTCCCCCACCCCAAGGTCAATGACGTCCACGCCCATCGCTCTGGCCTTTTCTATCGCCTCGTCGAGTTTGGCAAACAGGTACTTGGGAAGCCGATCCAGCCTGTGTGAGTGATTCACCATCACGCTCACCACGTCAGCATCGGCACGATGGTTTAAACACTTTCGCATCTTTACGGCGGTGAGCTCTTTACAGCGTTAAAAAGGCTTAAATAGCATTGAACATTATTCGGCAGTCCTAAAACGGTGATGAGATGGGATGGAGCATCTTTCGCACATCGCACTGCCACGCCCCACCAGCATCCCATGCACAACACAGCAAGAGGCTCGTGCTTGTTGGAACTCCCAACGTGGGAAAGAGTATGCTGTTCAACAACCTCACGGGCACATACACGGTCGTGTCCAACTATCCCGGCACCACCGTGGAGATAAGCATGGGCAGAGTGAGCATCGGAGACGTGCGCTTTGAGGTGATTGACACGCCGGGCATGTACTCGCTCGCTCCAATCACCGATGAGGAGCGTGTGAGCGAGCGGGTGTTGCTCGTGGACGGAGCGGACGTTGTGCTCCACGTGGTGGCTGCCCCAGCGCTGCGAAGGATGCTTCCGCTCACGCTCCAGCTGCTCGAGGCAGGACTTCCCCTCATCCTCGTGCTCAACATGATGGACGAGGCAGAGCGGGATGGAATGCTCATCGACGTGGACACCCTCGAGCAGCGACTCGCCATTCCCGTGGTGCCCATGGTGTCCACTGTGGGAAGGGGAATGGAGAGGTTGCTCGAGTGCATCGCATCCATTCCAGAGCCCAGCCCCATCAGGATAGTCTACGGGGAGCTCGAGCCATGGGTAGAGAGGCTCGAGGGGCTGCTCAAGGGAGATTACCTCATCACCAGACGGGCACTCGCCCTGCTGCTGCTCCAGCGGGACAGGGTGGCAATGGAACTCGTGGAGGGCACCGAGCCAGATGTGATGCCAGAGGTGGAGCGCATAGTAGAGCAGGCTGAGCAGGCGTTCTTTCAGCCCATAGGGTATCTTGTGGGCATGGCGCGGCACAGGGCAGCAGATGAGCTGCTCAGGGGCATCGTGCGGGAGAGTGCATCCGCCAAGGTCAGCCTTGCAGAGCGTCTGGACTCGATGCTCATGAGCCCCATATACGGCGTTCCCATCCTGCTGGCGGTGCTCTATTTCGGGTTCTACAGGTTCGTGGGCGTGTTCGGTGCTGGCGTGCTCGTGGACTTTCTCGAGGGCACGGTGTTCGGGCAGCACATCAACCCCATTTTCACGCACTGGTTCGAGGCGAACGTGCCCTATCCCGTGGTAGTCGACCTGTTCGTGGGAGAGTACGGCATCATCACGCAGGGCATCACCTATGCAGTTGCCCTCATCCTCCCAATCGTGGGGCTGTTCTTTCTGGTGTTCTCGCTGCTCGAGGACTCTGGGTATCTCCCAAGGCTCTCGATGCTGGTGGACAGGGTATTCAAGCGCATGGGGCTCTCTGGAAGGGCGGTGATACCCATGGTACTGGGCTTCGGGTGCGATACAATGGCGACGCTGGTGACGAGAACGCTCGAGACCAAGCGGGAGAAGGTGATTGCAGTGCTGCTGCTCTCGCTCGCCGTGCCCTGCTCTGCTCAGCTCGGCGTGGTGCTCGCCATCCTCTCGTTCAGCTTCAGGGCGCTCGTGGCATGGGCACTCATCGTGCTGGCGAACTTCCTGCTCATCGGGTACCTTGCGGCAAGGCTCATGCCGGGAGAGGGTCCCACGTTCTTCATGGAGCTTCCACCCCTGAGAGTACCCAAGCTCTCCAACGTGCTCACCAAGACGTATGCGAGGGTGCAGTGGTACTTCGTGGAGGTGCTGCCCCTGTTCGTGCTCGCCAGCATCCTGATATGGGCGGGAAAGCTGGTGGGGCTGTTCCAGCTGGGAGTGAGGGCGGTGAGCTATCCCGTGAGCTGGATAGGGCTCCCACCAGATGTCGCCACCATATTCTTCTTCGGGTTCTTCAGGAGGGACTATGGGGCAGTGGAGCTCTACAAGTTCTTCGAGGGTGGGCTGATGAGCGAGGCACAGCTCGTGGTGGCTGCCGTGACGCTCACGCTGTTCGTACCCTGCATCGCCCAGCTCATCGTCACGGTGAGAGAGAGGGGAACGAAGACCGCACTCGCAATCGCTGGCTTTATATTCCCGTTTGCCTTTCTCGTAGGGTTTTTAACCCACCTGCTGCTAACATATACCGGTGTGTTTTCCTGACCGCATACGGCTCGGTCAGAGAGCCCTCAGCCCAACGGACATGCCGTTGGGCATCATTAATAATGTATTTATGGCAAACATCTATTTAAAATTTTATGATGGAGATGAGATGCTCGATGTGCGGATATGAGTACGAGGCCAACAGGAGGGAGTGCAGGGGATGCATACGCCTGAGTCACTGCTCCATGACGAAGTGTCCGAGGTGTGGCTACGAGGAGCCAATGCCCGTGAGGTTTGGCGTGATAGACTGGCTGAAAAGAAAGTTCTCTGGAGGAGAATGAATGCTCAGCGATGAGGCAGAGAACGCCCTGAAGCAGATATGGATATGTGTGCACGAGCAAAAGATGGAGTGCGTGCCCGTGGAGGTGCTTTCCGAGACCAAGAGGGAGGAGAGCTTGAGGGAACTCATCACCACCCAGATGGTGGACGTGTGCGAGGGGGAAGTGAGGCTCACAGAGCAGGGGGACGAGTACGGCAGGAACGTGGTCAGGCGCAACAGGCTGGCAGAGCGGCTGCTGGTGGACGTGCTGGACACCGAGAACGGGCTCGTGCGCGAGACCGCCTGTGGGCTCGAGCACTACCTGTATCGGGGTGTGGAGGACAGTGTGTGCACGCTTCTTGGGCACCCCAGATTCTGTCCCCATGGCAAGCCCATTCCCATGGGCGAGTGCTGCAGAAGGGCGAGCACCGAGGCGAAGAAAATCGTGTGCCCCTTGAGCGAGCTTTCGAGCGGGCAGGCGGGCAGAATCGCCTACCTGCATCCAAAGAGGAGGGAGACCATGCAGAAGCTCATCTCCATGGGCGTGCTTCCGGGCATGCCCGTGCGGCTGGTGCAGCGCACTCCCTCGTATGTGCTGGAGGTGGACAGGACTCGCTATGCGGTGGACGAGGAGATTGCCTCCTCGATATTCGTGAGGCTTCAGCGCTGACGCCTTCTTCTGTAGTACAGCACACCCCCTGCGGCGAGCACCAGCAGGAGCACCACGTACGTGCCCGCCATGCTCCCGCCGGGCGCTCTTTCCACCGTGAGATACACCACCACGGGCTCTGATGAGTGCACGTTGTCGCCGTTCTGGTAGTGCACCCTCAGCGAGATGGGTACCCTCTCTCCGACATCGAGTTCATCGCGAGCACGCACCCCAAACTGCAGCGTGAACAGGTCGTTGGGATCCATCTGCCCCACGAAGTACTCGGAGGGCTCAAACACCAGCACGTCGCTCTCTGGCACCACGCTCACGGCATCCAGCGTGCTGTGGCGCACGTTTGCCACGTCCACATCGAGGGTGCCACTGCCGCCCACCAGCCTCGGCTGCTTTGAGAGTATGATGCTGGGCTGTGCCCCCTCCACCCTGAGCGGAATCTTCCACGTGGTGCTGTATGCCCGAGAGCCCGCCACCACGCTGAAGTTGAGCAGCCTCGTGCCCTCGCTGGCAGAGCGGTTCACGTGGAGCATGTAGGAGAGGGTGATGGTATCGCCCGGCGAGAGCACGCCCACCTCCCTGTACACGGGGCTCTCCACCACCACGTCCTCTGGACAGGAGAGCTCGGCGCTCTGTATGCGGGCATCAAGGGAGAACACCTCGTCCCCAATCGTGAGCGTTCGCTGGGTGGCGGTGTTCTTGAGCACGATGTCCAGCCTGCCCTCATCACCGGGCATGAGCGTCTCTGGATAGATGGTGTACGAGGAGAGCACGACGGTGCCCCTGCTCTTCGGCACGTCTGTGCCCACGGTGATGGTACGCTCCACCTTGCTCCATGCGACATCTGTACCCGACCTGTAGAGGATGTTGAGCTTTGCCTCGCCATCTGGCGCGTCCCCTGCCACCATCAGCCTTGTGTGCACGAGCGCCGCATCTCCTGCGGATATCAGCCCTATGTACCTGTATCCGCTCTCGGATGGCAGGAGCGAGAGGGGGTACTCTGGCTCGAGCTGAAGCTCCATCCCCTCTATCCTCGCAACATCGCTGTTCTCCACCTTTATCCACACATCGAGGTAGTCCCCAGCCGATGCTGGATAGGGCTCGTACTTTTGCACATCTATGCTGAGCCCCGTGAACGGCTGTGCGTGCCCCGCTGGAGGGACGAGCGCCACCAGCAGCACCACGATGCTAACTGCTCTCCAGCACTCCATCTCTAATCACCACTGTCCTGTGGGCATATGCAGCCACATCCGCATCGTGTGTTACCATCACGATGGTCATCCCCCTCTCGTTGAGCTCCAAGAGCGTGTGCATGATATCCATCCCAGTCCTCGTATCGAGGTTGCCAGTGGGCTCGTCTGCCAGCAGCAGCTGGGGAGAGTTGGCGAGTGCACGGGCAATCGCCACCCTCTGGCACTGGCCCCCAGAGAGCTCGCTGGGCTTGTGGTCTATCCTCTCGCCAAGCCCCACCTCTCTGAGCAGATGCTCTGCCCTCCTCCTTCGCTCTCTCTGGGGCACGCCCTGATACACCATGGGCAGCTCCACGTTCTCCCTAGCACTCATGCGGGCAATCAGGTTGAACGTCTGAAACACGAACCCCACCTTTTTGCCCCGGATGCGGGCAAGCTCCCCATCCGACAGGGTGCTCGTGGGCACGCCATCGATGTACACCTCCCCCTCGGTGGGCCTGTCCAGACAGCCCATCAGGTTCATCAGCGTGCTCTTGCCAGAGCCCGAGCGTCCCATGATGGCCACGAACTCCCCCCTCTCTATCGAGAGGTCGATGCCCTTCAGCACCTCTACGCTATGTCTCCCTATGGTGTACACCTTTCTCACGCCCTCCACACGCACCACAACCACATCCCTACTATGTCCTCGCATACCTTCTGCACGACTCCATGAAGTGCGTTGGGTCGAAGGTGGCCACGTGGGTGTAGCTTGCAAGTGTGCAGTGCTCCACCAGCCCGTCCATGCCATCCCGTATCCCCACTCCTCCCCTGAGCCTGTATGCGAGCCTCGCATCCCCCCTGCACTGGGTGATGGAGTAGTGAAACTCGTGTCCCTTTATGGGCCTTTGCATTATCGCATTGTGCCTTATCACCTCCGCCTCCACATAGGCAAGCGCCATGAGCCTCTTGGTCATGGTGGTGGTGGCGGGGAGCACGCCGCACATGGCATGCGTGTCCTCTCCCTCTGCAAGGCGCTCACACAGGTACATGAGCCCCCCGCACTCGCCGTATATGGGCATCCCATCTTCTGCGACGGTGCGTATCCACGAGGTGGTGGGGCTGTGCTCGAGGGCGTGGGCGTGCAGCTCTGGATACCCCCCACCTATGTACAGCCCATCTACCTCTGGCACCTCCCCCCTGAGGGGTGAGAAGAAGGTGAGGGATGCCCCAGAGCGCCTCAGGTGCTCCAGCAAATCGTGGTAGTAGAAGCAGAATGCGGCATCGTACGCCACCCCCAGCCTTATGTGTTCGTGCTGCTCATCGTCTTCATCTGGCAGGGGCACCTCTGCCGAGTGTGCAAGCTCCAGCAGGCAGTCGAGGTCAACGTACTCCTCTATGAGCGAGCGCAGCTGCTCGACGTCGAGACTCCCCTCGTGTGCCATGTGCAGCCCGAGGTGCCTTGAGGGCATGGACAGCTCCCTCACCCTCGGCACCGCCCCGAGCACCCTTATCCCGAGCGCCTCTATGGGCTCCCTCACCAGCCGCTCGTGGTTCTCTGATGCCACGCCGTTGAGTATCACCCCTGCCACATCCACACGGGGGTCGTACTCCACATACCCCTTCACGAGCGCGGCTGCGCTTCTCGACATCGAGCGCACATTCACCACGAGCACCACGGGCAGGTTGAGCACCTTGGCAACGTGGGCAGTGCTCGCTATCTCGGTGGTGTCCATGCCATCGAACATGCCCATCACGCCCTCCACCACCGAGATGTCCGCATCCGCCGAGTATCTCGCATACGCCTCCCTTACCCCATCCACGCCCATCATGAAGGTGTCGAGGTTCACGCTGGGCCTCTTGCAGATGGCGGTGTGGTGGCTCGGGTCTATGAAGTCGGGTCCCACCTTGTAGGGTTGCACGCGATACCTGCGGGAGAGCGCCGCCATGAGCCCCATCGAGAGCGTGGTCTTGCCACACCCGCTGTGCGTTCCAGCGACCACGATGCCCCGCATGTCCATCAGCCCATGAGTATGCCCATTAGCTCGTAGCCCATCACAGTGCCGAGCGACCCTCTCGCACACTCCCTCTCCCCATATGCCTGCACATCGTCCTGCTCGCCCTTCAGGAGCGCAAAGGGCACGGGCTCATCGGTGTGCACCCCGAGGGTGTATGGAGTGTAGTGGTCTGGCATCACGAGCGCCCTCGTATGCTCGTCCATGGAGTCGAGAACGGTGCCCACCACCTTCTCGTCGAACTCCTCGATTGCCCGTATCTTCTCCTCGATGTCCCTCATGTGCCCAGCCTCGTCGGGCGCCTCAACGTGCACCAGCACGAAGTCATGGTCATCGAGCGCCTCCACGGCAGCTTTGCCCTTGCCGAGGTAGTTGGTGTCGATGTTCCCAGTGGCACCCTCCACCTCGATGAAGTCGAGGTTGGCACACCTCGCAAGCCCTTTCAACAGGTCCACCGCCGATATCACGGCTCCAGAGAGCCCGAACCTCTCCGTGAAGCTTGGGATGGTGAGGGGCCTTCCCCCGCTCCATGGCCAGATGTGGGTGGCGTTGGTGTGCAGGTGCTCGTTGCATCTTGCTATCACGTCCTCGGAGTCCGCTATGAGCCTTCTCAGCCTTCGTGAGCCCCTTCCCCTTGGAAGCACGCTCTTCAGGGGCTCTCCAACCGCATCGTGGGGTGGAGTGCACACCGCCCCATCACCGAAGTCGCACACCATGATGTGCCTGTAGCTCAAGCCCGCATGAAAGCGTATGCCCTCGCCGCCAAGCTCCTCGTCCAGTGCCTCGATGATGGCTCTCGCCTTTTCGGTGTCGATGTGCCCTGCGCTGTAGTCCGCCACCCTGCCGTCCGCCACCGTTATCAGGTTGCACCTGAATGCCACGTCCCTCCCCTCGAGGGGGATGCCCATACCAGCAGCCTCTATGGGTCCTCTGGCGGTGTAGTACCTTCGTGGGTCGTATCCCAGTATCGAGAGGTTTGCCACATCGCTGCCCTTGGGCATCCCCTCTGGAAGCGTCCTCGCGAGCCCGCACACGCCCCTCCTTGCAATGTAGTCCATATTGGGAGTGTGCGCCTCCTCGATGGCAGTCCTTCCCACGCCCTCTATGGGGTAGTCCCCCATGCCGTCCCCCACCATCACCACACACTTCATGTTTCCCACAGTTGTGATGATGTTATTTAACTTTCTGTTGCTGCTAAGTCCCCTTCCAAAGGAGAGAGGATACGTGGGGTGGGAGGGTAAATTACTTATACACAAAGTTATACAGTAAGTAGCAATGAAGATGATACGGATAGATAACAATGCACACGAACTGTTGAACAAAGTAAAGGATAAGATGAGAGAAGAAGGTATTGAAAATCCTACTTTCTCAGATGTTATAAGGTGGTTGTGTAGCCATGTTGAGCTATAAGTTTCGTCTGTATCCATCGAAAACCGTTGAAGCTAAACTGAACGAACATATCGAGCTATGCCTCTGGAGAGGAGACCTCTACTCTCCGTTACCGCTAAAGCGGTAATCGAGGGGCAAGTCTTCTCTGTGAAGCGGGAAGCTCCTTGCGTGAGCGTGGGGTAGTTCACGGGCTACACAGATGCAAAACGTTTTTACCATTCAGAGTAAGGGAAGATGCGATGAGGTTCATGCTCATGGCCCTGCTGGTGCTCGTGCTCGCTGGCACGGCTGCTGCCGAGAGGGGCACACTGGTGTGGTATGGGAGTGCCGAGGTCAGGGACGGGGAGCTCATAGAGCTGGCACAGGGCTATGAGCTGAGGGTGATGGATATAGCGGGAAGCGGAGATGGAGCCCTGTTTGAGCTGCGCCTCGACGGCGATAAAGTGGCAGACGGCGTTGCCACATCTGCCTCCCCCTACGCGTACACCATCACCCACAAGGGCACCCAGTACACCATCCTCGATGTGGAGGGTTACAAGCCCAAGGGTGAGGGGGGGAGGGCGGGTCTTAGGATTTGGCAGTACAGGGACCCGACGAGGGAGCTGCCCGAATGGCTGCACCCCTCCACGTTCACAGTGAGCGTGGGAAGAAGGCACACCCTCGAGCAGGGCTACAGCCTGCTGGCAAGCGAGTACGACCCAGAGGAGGGCGAGGCAGCAATCGAAATATACAGCGGCTCTGTGCTCGTTGCCACCGCCAAGCCAAAGGAGGGCGAGTACTTCGGATACGTGGCACGGCAAGACGGGGTGCACAGGTGCATACTGTTCGGCAGGTTCGAGTCGGGGGCGAGGTTCAACGAGAGCGAGCCCTATGTGCTCATTCTGAGGGATGTGGTGCAGTACCCCGACTTCGTGTGGATAGCAGAGGAGACGCCCACCCCTGCCCCAGAGCCGCTTGAGCTCTCGGTGGACGTGCGCCCCATAGAGGGCGAGGATGACATATCCGCCGGCGATGACGCTCTTGTGTGCGTGAGGGTGAAGGAGCCACTGCGCTCGCTCGATATATACCTCGATGGGGTGCTCGTGGACTCGAGGGAGAACAGCTCTGCCCAAGTGTACACCGCAGTGCTCCAGAACCTCTCTGAGGGCAACCACACCCTCATGGTGGAGGCAAACGCCACGAGCGGCAGGTCTGCCATCGAGCAGATGGAGCTGAGGGTCGGCGTTGCGGGACTCACTACCAGTAAGATAAAAAAGGAAGCATCGGGGAAGGAAGCGTCCTCAGAGCCAGCAAGGCCGCCCAGGCTTCCGGCACCCTCTCTCGTGGCTGGCTTGGGAGCGTTGCTGCTCTGGGATGTAAGGAGGCACATATGAGAGTAGTTGCAGGACCATCCTCACAGATGCTGGCAGCCAAGGTGGCGAGAGCTGGAGGGTTTTCCATGGTGCCCGCAGAGTACGAGCGCTTTCCAGATGGGGAGGGCTACCTGCGGGTGTGCGAGGACGTTGCGGGAGATGATGTGGCAATCGTGCAGACGATAGGGTGTGATTGCGACCTCGTGTCGCTGCTGCAGCTCATCGATGCGTGCGAGGATGCCGCAAGGCTGGTGGCCGTCATCCCGTACATGGGGTATGCACGCCAGGACAGGCGGTTCAAGCAGGGCGAGCCCATAAGCGCAAGGGCAGTTGCCCGATGCATAGGGGCGGACCACGTGGTGCTCGTGAACGTGCACAATGAGAGGGTGCTGGACTACTTCGTGTGCGACGTGTGCTGCCTCGATGCCGCACCTGTGCTCGCAGGACACATAGTGCAGATGGGCTTGGATGACCCGTTGTTCGTGGCTCCAGACGACGGGGCAATCGAGATTGCAAGGGCGGCAGCGCAGGCGGTGGGCGCCCAGCACGACCACCTCGAGAAGAAGAGGTTATCTCCAGAGCACGTGGAGATGGCGCCCAAGCACCTGGACGTCGAGGGAAGGCACGTGGTGCTCATCGATGACATCATATCCACAGGAGGCACGATGACGACCGCAATCGGGATGCTCACCGAGCAGGGGGCATCTCGTGTGTACGTGGCGTGCGTGCATCCCGTGTTCGTCAAGAACGCCATCGTGAGGCTGTTTGCCGCGGGGGCTGGAGACATCGTGTTTACCGACACGATAGAGGGCCGTGGTGGCGTGGTGAGCGTGGCACCCCTGATTGCCCGCCATCTGAGGGAGATGCGATGAGGGGTGTGGTCGTCGGCGTGCTGGTGGTGCTCGCCGCCAGCAGTGGACTGCTCCTCGGGCTTCTCATCGCAGGGTACGAGCTGCCCATAGGCGACCAGATAGCGGTGATATACATGGACGGCTATCTCATAACAGAGGACGTGCCCTCTGGATGGGGAGTCGCGAGCTCGGAGGCAATAGCAAAGGCGATACGGCAGGCGGTGGACGATGGCAGCGTGCGGGCAATCGTGCTCAGGGTGAACAGCCCGGGCGGCTCGATTGCAGCCTCTGAGGAGATAAGGGCTGAGGTGATGCGGGCAAGGCAGGCTGGAAAGCCCGTGGTGGCGTCCATGGGCTCTGTTGCCGCCTCTGGAGCATATCATGTGGCGTCGGCGTGCGATTACATCATGTGTTCCAACGCCACACTCACGGGAGGGGTGGGCGTGCTCTGGGTGTTCGAGGACAGAAGCGGGTACTATGATGACGAGGGAATACAGTTCTTTATAGCCAAGAGCGGAGAGCTCAAGGACATGGGCACCGACACGAGGCCACTCACCGAGGAGGAGAGGGCGTATGCGCAGGAGGTGGTTTCCTCCCTGTTTGAGAAATTCATCTCAGACGTGCAGAGCGAGCGTAACCTCACACAGGAGGCCACGAACTACATCTCGGATGGCAGGGTGCTCACTGGGATAGAGGCGCTCGAGCTGGGGCTCGTGGATGGCACGGGGGGGCTGTTCGATGCGATTGACAAGGCAGCAGAGCTGGCTGGTATCTCGGAGTATGGCATACGGTACATGGAGAAGCCCTCCATCACACGCCTCCTGCTGGGTGCACAGCACAACGAGACCCAGATACGAGAGACGCTGAGGCACGTGGGCGTGGGGTGGGTGGTGAGCACTATTTGAGCTGGCGGCTCTTCGTGTCTGAGGAGCACGCTCTCGTGGGTGCAAGTGGACCCATCAGGCTTGCAAGCTGTGCACCCATTGGAGGGGGTGTGAGAAATGCTCTGGGCGTTGTGAACATGAGTGTGCCCAGGGACTTCGCCCCCTGCGACCTCGACGAGCTTGCCAGAAGGCGGCTTGTGGACGCACATCTTCCCCTTGACTGTGCCGTGATGTTCACGGCAGCCCGCATCGAGAATGCCGTGCTCTCGCAGAGGGGCGAGGTGGCGTGCGCCATCACCGCAGGACTGTCCAACGCCGCCTCAATCGGGCACACTTCACCATGCAACGCTCTGGGCACCATCAACATAATCCTCCTGATAGACGCCATCCTGAGCGATGCGTGCCTGATAAACGCCGTGCAGAGCGCAGCAGAGGCAAAGTGTGCCGCCGTGATGGACATGGGTGTGTTCGTGGGGGGAGAAAGGGCGACTGGCACCACCACCGACTGCGTGGCAGTGGGCAGCACCCAGAGGGGAAAGCACCACGAGTATGCGGGAAGCGGCACGGTGCTGGGTCACACCATCGGCAGGCTCGTGAGAAGGGGCGTGAGACGGGCGGTTGCACTTCAGGATGGGTTAGAGTGATGCTCACGTGGTCTTGAGATGCAGGCAGTCGCCAGAGAGCACCCTCTGGATGGAGCCGTCTTCTGTCCTTATCAGAAGCCAGCCCTCGGTGTCCACCCCAATCGCCACGCCCCTGATGGTCTGTGTGAGTGTCCTCACCTCCACATGCCTTCCAATGGTGTCCGAGAGCGCCTTCCAGTCATCGAGTATGCTGGAGAGGTGCTCGTGAAACGTCCTGTACTCCTCCTCGAACTGGAAGAGCACCTGCTGCAGCAGCGACACCCTGTCCACGGGCTCGCCAAGCTCCCTCTGCATCGATGTGGCTCTCTCCCTTATGTCCTCAGGCAGCAGCTCGATGTCCACGTTGGCGTTGATGCCCATACCCACGACGACGTAGTTCACGACATCTGGGGTAGCACTCACCTCGTTGAGGATGCCGCACACCTTCTTTCCATCGATGAGCACGTCGTTGGGCCACTTAATCTTGGCGTTGAGCCCATAGCTTCTCAGCACCTTGGCAACCGCCACACCGGCCACATAGGTGAGCTGCACAGCCTCGGATGGGGTGATGTTGGGTTTTAGGATGATGGAGAACCACAGACCTCCGAGGGGCGATATCCATGGCCTGTGCACTCTCCCTCTCCCTCCTGTCTGACTCTCTGCCACCACCACAGTACCATCGGTGTCCACGAACTGGGATGCTATCTGCCGTGCCACATCGTTGGTGGAGGTGACCTCAAAGAAGTGAAGCAGCTTTCGTCCTATGATGGACGTCCGAAGCCCCCTCTTGATATTCTTGGGAATAAGCAGGTTGTGGTAGTCTTTCAGCCTGTATCCCAGCTTTGGTGAGGACTCCACCCTGTATCCCATCCTCATCAGGCTCTGGGCGTACTTGCTGACAGTGGCTCTGGACACCCCGAGGTGCCTGCTGAGCAGCTCTCCTGACACGAGCTCCCCCTCGTAGCTGAACAGAATGGAAAGCAGATGCGTCTCGATGGCCATACTCCTATCTCCCCCTTTCCTTTCTTGCCCCTGTCCTTTTATACCTTCTTGAACCCGTATCTGCCCACGAGCGGGACGAACACCACGCCTCCCCATGACTCGTGCTCGAACTCGCCCTCAGATACCCTTCGTACCAGATACAGGGTCTGGGAGGCGCTGCCTATGGGGATGACCATCCTCCCCCCTACCTTGAGCTGCTCGTACAGCGGTGGTGGCACTGCGGGAGCTGCACATGCAATGCTTATGCCATCGTAGGGAGCCTCTTTCGGGTATCCGAGCGTGCCATCCCCCACCACCACCTCCACGTTGTGGTACCCTGCCTGTGCGAGGTTCTCCCTCGCTGCTCTCGCAAGGGGCTCAATCCGCTCGATGGTGATTACCTTTCCCCCTTCCCCCACCAGCTCTGCGAGCACGGCGGCATGGTAGCCCATTCCACCTCCGACCTCGAGCACCCTGCCCCCCTCTGGTGGGTCGAGCAGCTCGCACATGATTGCCACCATATGGGGGGCGGATATCGTCTGCCCCTCGCCTATGGGAAGGGGGACGTCATCGTATGCGCTGTCCCTCACGCGCTCTGGCATGAACAGGTGCCTTGGCACCTTCTCCATCGCGGCGAGCACCCTCTCACTCATGCCCCTGCGCCTTAGGGTGGCCACCATCCTCCTTCTCGCATCGAGGTAGTTCATCACCACTCACGTGGGAGTGCATCATAGATAGCCTTTTTCACACCCTCTTCGCAAACACCCTCTTTATGGCGTATGCTGGGGCAGAGCCACCCCTTCGGCTGATGTAGCCTCCATTCCTTATCTTGATTTTCTCCACTCTCACCGTGCACCCACCGAGGGTGTACGTGTCGCCCACCACCACCTCGAGGCTCCCGTCCACCTTTGCCGACAGCGAGCGGGAGATGGGACCCTCTGGGTACGACACCTTGAGCTCCACCTCGTCAATTGCCCTTGCCCACACAGTGTCCACCTGATGGGCGTGCGCCCGCCTTGGCCTTCGCGCACCCGCCTCGAGCGCAGTAATCTCACAGAGCCGCACGTTGCCACTCTCCTCGTCGTCAAACAGCCGCTGCATGCCCACCTCGAGCACCTCGTCGGCATCTATGCGCACGCTCATCGCCTCGGAGTGCTCCCCAGTGCTCACCACCACCCTCACCATCTTGGAGGGTACTCTTAGTGGCTGATGGGCGTGCACTGTGCCACAGCGAGAGCATCTTACCACCATGTGTGCCCCCTGCTTCAGCACCACGTGGGGCGTGTGTGCCATGCACATGGGGCACTCGACGCTCAGTCTCTCCGTCAATCTCCCACCCCATAGCGTACGTGCACCGCAGCCCCCACATTGGCGTCCAGCATCTCCCTCGCGCTCAGCACCGCCCTGCCGGTGGCGAGCAGCACATCGTCCTCGTCCACCACGAGCACCTCGTCCCCCGCTCTTATCAGGGGGCTACACGAGAGCACGAATTTGGCAAACGCCGTTTTGCCCTGCCTAACGAAGGGCGCCGCCTCCCCATCCACCACCACCCTGTGGGCTGGCGGTGCAAAGTGCCGCCTCAATCGCTCGCCTCCAAGCGGGCTCAGTGTGAACAGCCCGTCCCTCGCCCTGAGGGTGGCAATCCTGACTGTGCCCTCCTTTATCTGCCTGATTCTCGAGCTGGACGAGAGCTCGATGCTCACATCATCACCAAACAGCGCTCTTCCAGCGCCCTTTCCGAACTGGTAGTCCGCAATCACCCTCGCCCTTCTCAAGAGCTCTGCAGAGCGCATACAATCCCCTCACAGCTTATACACTATGAACCTATCGGCATACCACTCATCCATCTCCATGCGCTGTTGGTCGGTGTTGAGCGTGAGCACCCCCTCACGCCTTGCCACCACCTCCACATTGCTCCCCACTCCAAGAGGCGACCTCTCGTGCCCGCTGTGGGCTATCGCCACCACCCTTCCCCTCTCGCCCACCTTTAGCTCAGAGAGCAGTATGGCAGAGCCCAGCTCCGTGGAGTGCTCCTTGCACTTCGGGATTGGGTTGCCATCTGGACATATCGCTGGATGGCCCAGCATCACGCACAGGCTGTCCAGCAGCCGCTCCGAGAGTGAATGCTCCAGCAGGCAGGACTCCTCGTGGGCATCCGCTGGCGAATACCCCAGCACCCTCACAAGAAAGCACTCGAGCACCTGATGCTTTCGCCTCACGAGGTTTGCCTCCCTATGCCCCTCTGGGGTGAGGGACACGCCATGATAGGGCGTGTACTCTATCAGTCCCTTTGAGCTCAGCCTCTGCAGCATCTCCGTGACGCTGGGCTGGGACACCCCCATCTCGGTGGCTATCGAGCTCGTCTTCACTGGACTGCCCTCCTTGCGGGACAGGTACAGGATTGTCTCGAGATACTCCTGCAGCTTGTACTCATCGAGGCTACGATGTCCCATGATAGGGGATGTATTTAGGGCATGTTAAATAGTTATTCCCACCATTGCACCCTTATGTGGGGGTCGTCCTCTATGAACACGCACTCAAACGGCAGCCTGTGGCACAGTGCCCTCATCGCTGGCGCCTCGGTGTAGTAGTGCCCTGCATCGAACAGTGCCATTCCCGGGTAGTCTCGGATGATGTGGTGCCGAAGCTCTCCAGACACATAGGCATCCACCCCAAGCTCGCGCGCCTCGTCGAGCAGCGCTGAGTGGAAGCCGCTTCCTGCCACCACCATCACCCTCTCCACGTCCTGCTTGCCCACGAACTGCACATGGGTGCCCAACCGCTCAGAGATGAGCATGGCAAACTCCTCCGCAGAGCACGGCTCCACCTCGCCCACGCACCCCATGTCCAGCCTCTCCACCTCCTCAAGGCCCAGAAGCTGGGCGAGCGTGTCATTGGTGCCCTCAGGCGCACGGTCGAAGTTTGTGTGCATCACATACACAGATATCTCGTTCTCCAGCGCTATCTTGAGCCTCTCGCACACCTCCCACCTGAGCGTACTCACGGGATAGAACAGCATCGGGTGATGGCAGATGAGCAGGTCCACCTCCAGCCTCGCAGCCTCCTCGAACGCAAAGTCCGAGGGGTCGAGCGATACAGCGGCACTGGACACGTTGTTGCGCCTGTCCACCACCAGCCCTATCCTGTCCGCATCCTCGGGGTCGGCAAGCTCTGGAGGAGCGATGTCCTCAAGTATTGAGACGACCTTGCTCAACCTGTACATATGCCCTCCAGCTGGTGCTCAAGGATGGTGCTCGCACACGCTCGAGCACCACTGATTTTCTTTTTTCCAAACTATTAATACCTGTGCCCAATCCCGCAGAATGGGGAGCAAAAACTATATACTTTACTAATAGTCAAGTTTATTTGCTTGATAATAATCAAGATTATTTGATTTATGGAGGGATCAGAATGGACGATGTATCGGGTGTGATGCTCACGGGAGTGCTACTCGGCATAGCGGTGTTTGGCGCAAAGAGCGGGATTGGCTGCGGGCTCTCGAGCCTCTCAAGACGGGAGCTCGTGGGTGTGGCGGGAGCGTACCTCCTCATGGCGGTGGTTGCGAGCATGCTGGCGGGCTCCATATTCTCCCATATTGGCACCGCCGTGCTCACCCTCGGTGTGGCGATGCACGCGCTCATGGGCATCGCTCTCATTGTGGGTGGGATGCACACCGTGAAGAGCTTCGTGTGCAATCACAGGGACATCACAAGAAGGACGTTTCTCATCATCTCCGCTCCCTGTCCCGTGTGCCTCGCAGCTACGTTCCTTGCGTGCTCTGTGCTGCAGAGCCTCGGCGATATGGGGGCGCTCAAGGTGGGGGCGCTCGTTGGCGCAACGTTCGCGCTCTCTATAGGCACTGCGAGCTATGCTGCCCGAAGGATAAGGGGCGCCACAGCGAGGGCCCCAGCCCTGCTGGGCAACATCATGATGTTCCTCGGAATGTTCTACGTGCTCTCTATCCTCGTGATACCTTCCTATCTGCAAACGCAGAGCCTCTCGGTGGTGAGCGCTGCATCCAGCGCAGCCACCCTCTCCACTGAGCAGCTGCTCACCAGCGCCCTCGTGCTCGGGGGCTTTACGGCATTAGGGTTTGGAGTATCCAAGTGGACCAAAAGGTGATGCTGATGGATCTTGCCACGCCCGTATTCTCCATGATGTACGTGATATCCACCTCCCTGCTCTATCCAGTGATTGTGATGCTCATAGGGTTGGTTGGCTGGTCTCTCATCATGCTGGGGGCGTTCATTTCGGAGTACACCGCAAGACACAGGAACCTCGAGGAGCTGGAGAGTGCAGCCCTCAGAGCGAGACGTGCACTTGATGAGGAGGATGTGGAGGCGGCTGCAGGCGCCCTCGAGGGCGTTGAGGCAAACCCCTTCGTGAAGGGGTTTTTGAGAGAGCTCGCGTCCTCGTTAAGGCAGAAGAACACGAAAAAGGCGGAAAAGCTGATGGACGACTACGAACTAAAGACCGCAGGAGTTCTGGAGAAGACAGTGATGGGCGCCAAGGTGGGTCCCATGGTGGGGCTCATGGGCACCCTGATACCGATGGGCCCCGCACTCGCTGGGCTCGTGAGTGGAAGCGTGGAGCAGATGGTGACCAACCTCATCATCGCGTTTGCCACCACGGTGCTGGGGCTGGCAGCGGGAATTGTGTGCTATGGCATCTCACTTGTGAGAAGGAGGTGGTATGCACAGGACATGAGCGACATCGAGTACGTGGTGGACATTCTGGAGGGGTGATATGCGGAGGAGAAGGAGGCTCGAGCTGGCACTGGAGGAGCACGACCCCATGAGCAGCGTTGCCAACCTGTTCGATGTGGCGATGGTGTTTGCTGTCGCCCTGCTGGTGGCGATGGTGATGTTCTACAACATGCCAGAGCTCGTGAGCCCCAACGAGAACATCACCATCGTGAAGAACCCAGGCGAGCCAGACATGCAGATAATCATAAAGGAGGGGCAGGAGATCGAGGTGCTCAACATGACCGACAAGCTCTCTGGGGGACAGGGTGTGAAGATGGGAGTGGCATACAGGCTGAAGGATGGAAGGGTGATATACGTGCCTGAGAACATCACAGAGGAGCAGCAGTAAGGTACCTTCTGTCTATCGTTCATGGGTGTGCAGAAAAATCCCAGTGCCGCAGTCAGTCCTTGATTGCCTCAGTGGGAGCAGGTAGAGCACTCAACCGAGGCACCCTCTTTTGCACACAACCACAAAAAACACAAAACACAAAAAAGAAAAAGAAAAAAGAAGAGCCACGGACTTACAGTCCGTAGTTCTTCGGGTTGAACACGTCCACCTTCTC
>LDZS01001788.1_pt1 | contig 32533 bp, 28 predicted proteins | sample 615471 | NCBI WGS metagenome assembly LDZS01 (sample SAMN03408295, study PRJNA278302) | terrestrial metagenome | isolation source: oil reservoir sample K3 | place: USA: Alaska, North Slope, Kuparuk formation | collected 2013
CACCGCACCAGCAAGAGCTGCCACCGCCCGGTGAAACTTCTCCGTCACGATCAGGGCGTAAACTATCAGGAATGTCGCTGCTGCTAGAACTACCTGCCACTCTACAGACACTGTCGTCTCCTCCCGGTGTTAAATTTAAAAAATTTTCCCCATCCTGGTACTAAAGATTGCGATACCAGGATAGGGAAGCCGAGGGTTAAGACAAAAGAGTTTTTCGCCAAAATCTAAAATGTGACTGCCAGTTGACTGCTATCCCAAAGCTTTTCTCTTAGCTGTAAGGCTACCTGTTCGGAGACAAAATCTGTGACTTTCCCCCCTAAACTCGCGATTTCCTTGACAACACTGGAGCTGAGGTAAGAATATCTGGGGTGAGCCATCAGAAACAATGTCTCAACATTGGGATTAAGTTTTCTATTCACGAGAGCCATCTGAAACTCATTCTCAAAATCAGATATTGCCCTCAGTCCGCGGATGATCACCTGAGCGTTTTCCCGTTGGACAAAGTCGCTGAGTAAACCCCGGAAACACTTAATCTCGACATTAGGCAAATGGGCACACTCTTGGGCGATCATCTTCATCCTTTCTTCCATTGAAAATAGAGGTTTCTTATTGGGGTTCACACATACAGCAACGATGACCTTATCGAAGATCAGAGTGGCCCTTTCAATTATGTCCAAATGCCCGTAAGTGATCGGGTCAAAGCTTCCAGGATATACAGCGATTTTCATGCAAAAGTCTCCTTTCTCGAACCGTTATTGGTTCAGCAACTACGGTAGCGCGCTCATAGTAAGAACAGGACGCAGCTCTGGATCCCGGAAACTTTTTTCACTAGTTCTGAACTTACAGAAGGGGTTTAGTACTTGTAAAAGCCCTGGTTCGTTTTTCTGCCTAAATATCCTGCCCTAACCATCTTTCTCAACAGAGGACATGGACGATACTTGTCGTCGCCAAACTCCTTATACAGTGTTTCCATGATAGCCAAACACACATCCAGCCCTATCAGGTCTGCCAGGGCCAAGGGTCCCATTGGGTGATTTGCACCTAATTTCATGGATTTATCAATGTCTTCAGCAGTAGCAGCGCCTTCCATTAAAAGGTAGATAGCCTCATTGATCATGGGAATCAGTATTCTGTTCACAATAAACCCAGGCCATTCATTGACAACAACGGGACTTTTCCCGATTTTCTCCGTAATCTCTTTGACGTACGTTAAAGTATCATCAGATGTCGCTGGCGTGCGAACTATCTCGACTAATTGCATAACAGGAACAGGATTAAAGAAGTGCATCCCAACTACCTTCTCCGGACGCTGAGTAACACTTCCTAGTTCACTAACACTTAAACTCGAAGTGTTCGACGACAAGATGGTTGAAGGTTTACAAACAGAGTCAAGCTTTTTGAAAATCTCTTTTTTGAGATCAAGAACTTCAGGCACGGCCTCTATTACCAAGTCGGCGTCACTACCATCATCTAAGCTGGTAGTCCCTTTAATTTGACTGACAATTTCTTCGATAGGAGTCGTTATTTTGCCTTTTTTTGCAAGGCGCTCAAGGTTTTTCCGAATTATATCCATACCTCGAGCGACAAACTTATCCTCGACATCGCAAAGAACCACGCTGTACCCAGCTTGAGCAAAAACCTGAGCAATACCCGCTCCCATAGTGCCTGCTCCTACGACCATCACCTTGTCCATAAGACAAACACTCCTTTTCCTATTTCGTTTCTCTTTTCACATCAGGAAAAACTTGAGAAAATGAACACTTGAACATAGAAAATGTTCCTGAATACCGCACTGCTTGTAAAATGCCGCTACTTACCTTGGAAAGAGGGCTTCCTTCTTTCTAGAAAAGCCTTCATTCCTTCCTTTTGATCTAAGCTACTAAAGCACACACCAAACAAATTCGCTTCCAACATCAAACCACGCTCCAAATCCATTTCCATCCCATTATTAATCGCTTCTTTTGCGTACCTAAGTGCCAAAGGTGCGTTGCCAACAATGCGCTTGGCCAGTTCTTTAGCAAAACTTAGTAGTTCATCCTGTTTAACCACATGGTTTACCAAGCCAATCTGGAACGCCGTCTGGGCATCGATAATTTCTCCTGTGTAAATCAACTCCTTGGCTTTACCGGGTCCAACCAAGCGAACAAGTCGCTGAGTACCACCAAACCCTGGGATAATTCCCAAGCTGACTTCCGGCTGTCCAAACTTGGCGTTATCTGAAGCCACGCGGATATCACACACCATGGCTAATTCGCAGCCACCACCAAGGGCATAACCATTTACTGCAGCAATAGTAGGCTTTGGGAAATCTTCAATCATCTTAAAAACGCGCTGACCAAGTAATCCAAATTCTTTCCCTTCGCTTACCGTCATATTCTGCATATAGGCGATGTCGGCTCCAGCAACAAAAGCTTTATCCCCTGCACCCGTCAGGATCAGCACACGAACCCTCGAGTCAGTTGCTAAATTTTCAATTGCGTCTTCGAGTTCGTGCAGCAGCTCGGCATTCAATGCATTCAAAACCTGAGGTCGATTAATAGTAATAACAGCCAAGTTTTCTTCCTTGTCCAGCAGAATATTCTTATATGTCACTACTGCACCTCCTTCGGGACAGCAAAAACTTAAAGCACCAGATTCAATTAGCAACAACGTTCCACAACCATTGCAATTCCTTGACCACCTCCAATGCACAAGGTGGCCAGACCTCGGTTCGCCCCTCTCCGCTTCATTTCGTAAAGCAAAGTAACCAGGATGCGGGCTCCTGAGGCTCCGATTGGATGCCCAAGGGCTATAGCTCCTCCATTCACGTTCACTTTATCCATAACCTTGTCGAAGCCCAACTCGCGCGCTACAGCAAGTGACTGGGCAGCAAAAGCCTCATTTGCTTCGATAAGATCGATGTCCTCAAGAGTTAAGCCAGCCAATTGAAGAGCTTTCTTGGTAGCAGGTACAGGGCCGATACCCATGATTGCCGGATCCACACCAGCAGAAGCATAACTCACGATCCTGGCAAGCGGTTGAATCCCCAAAGCAAGCGCCTTTTTCTCCGACATCACGACCACAGCCGCGGCTCCATCATTGATTCCTGAAGCATTCCCCGCGGTAACCGTACCCTCACTTTTGAAAGCAGGAGGCAGTTTGGCCATTTTCTCAAGTGTTGTATCACGCGGATGCTCGTCAGTGTCGAAGATTACCGTCTCTTTCTTGGTTTTAATCTCTACAGGGACAATTTCTTCTTTAAACTTGCCTTCTGCGATCGCCTTTGCTGCCAGGGTTTGGCTGCGGAAGGCGAACTTGTCTTGCTCCTCACGACTAATGTTCCATCTCTCGGCTACATTTTCCGCAGTGATCCCCATATGGTAATCATTAAAAGCATCCCAGAGTCCGTCCTTGATCATCATGTCTACCAAAACACCGTTGTTCATCCGGTACCCAAAACGAGCTTTTTCCAGCAAAAAGGGAGCAGTTGACATGCTTTCTGTGCCACCGGCCACGATGATATCTCCATCCCCGGCTTTAATAATCTGCGCCGCGAGGCTGACTGCACGCAACCCTGATCCACACACTTTGTTGATGGTCATACTCGGTACTTCGATGGGGAGACCAGCTTTAACTGCGGCTTGGCGGGCAACGTTCTGACCTTGACCTCCCTGCAATACACATCCGAATATTACCTCATCAACATCTTCACTCTTAATATTGGCCCGGTTTAAAGCTTCCCTTATGACCAAAGCCGCCAAGTCTACTGCTGAAACATCCTTCAGACTGCGCCCAAAAGATCCAATCGGTGTGCGACACGCACTTACAATAACCGCGCTACCATTGTGTTCCATAAGCAATTGCTACCTCCCATTCCAAAATTTTTGGTAGATTATCAAGGTAAAGAAGTAAGGAAATTTGTTCTCCTTACTTCTTTACCTGAGGTTGACTAAAACATTTGTTGGCTTCTGTTATGCAGCTTCCTCGCTTACCTGGCTAGCCCATAAGGGGCCTGCAGTGACGTCGCCGCGGAAGAAGTTCTTACCGTAAACCACCAGACAGGCAAGGATGCCTACCGCAAACGCCCACGCCGCACCCTTTACTACGAGGACACCACCGATTACACCCGCGAGCCCAAGATCGACCAAACTCCTTGCTTCACGTACACCCACATATACTGAGACAAAACCTTGAATTATCATTGTCAGCGACAATGCCGCGGCAAGGACCGGTTTGGTCAAAGTTACCAGGGGGGCCAGCCAATAACAGGTGAAAGTTCCGAAGCGGAAGCTTGCCACTCCGCCAATGATGGAGTCCATCTCCTTGCGTCCTTTTTTCCACCGCTCATATATAACCACCGTCATAGCCGCCCATATCGGGCCACACATCGAAATATCCGGGCCTAGGATTGACATGATAAAGTTTCTCAGACCGACAACCAGGTGGGCGCGGTCAGGATTGTAGTCGACCGGTTCGTCAGGACGGTAGGGGTCGGCATCCCGAATAATGCCCTGGCACTGAACCGCATCTCCGAAGATTACAATATAGGTTGCAAGGACCATCGGTATCGCTTTGAGATACATATCAAACGACGGCCACCCTAATGTGCCCCAGGGAACCCAATCTCGCCACAAGACCCCAAAAGCGGGCTTTGAGAATCCCCACTGGATGTCAAACGAGGCTTCCCCTACAACCGCTGCAACAATAATCGCCATCACAATCGCGGGAAGAATGCCCAGATTGGAAATATATCCGAGCACTTTGTTCTTCTTGGCATACTCCTGAAACCCGCGGTTGTACATCATGTACAGGGCAACGAGAGCGCACACAGAAACTGTGATCGGCATGGCTTCAAACTTGCCGCCTTGGTCAAACACCAACTTAATTGCCGCAATACCGGCACCAAGGATGACACCCGCTTTGATTGACCTAGGGATGGCGTTGATAACCTTGACCGCTAGTCCAGTGCTTCCCAGGAAGAAGCACCAAATACCAAGGAGCATCTCAAAAGCGATTAGTGCATGCATACGTGTCGGTCCTTCGGGAAAACTACTTACGTAAGCGACAAGAAGAGGAATCGCAGGAGTTACCCACCCCGGAACAACCGGGTCACCGAGCCATGAGTGCCAGAGGTACAGAAAACCATTCAAGATGACGATGGCAAGGGCGACCTCAAAAGGCATTCCCAAGACATCTTGCAGTACTGGAATAATTGAGAGACAGACAGCTCCCATCAGCAGCCCTTGGATGTAATCGGGCCACTCCCAGCGGTAGTGAATCCCCGGAAAGCGGATCTTAAACTTCCACAGAGGGATATACGGGGGTTCCTGACCGTAAGGTCTTTTATTTTCCCAATTAGTCACAATATCCCACCCTTTCTTTGCCAAATATTAACTATTTTAAATCCCATAAATCTCCTTAAACTCTTGCCAGATCTGGTCTCTAAACTGTGGCGCTGCTATGTTTAACAAAGCCTCTGCACGCTGCCTAATCGTTTTGCCTTTCAAATGGGCAATTCCATATTCTGTGACTACGTAGTCCACATCATTACGGGAAGTTGTAACTGCTTGTCCTCTGTCGAGAGCAGCAACTATCCTTGACACTTTCCCTTTAGCTGCCGTAGCTGGCATTGCAATAATGCTTCTTCCTCCCTTGGACCTCGCTGCTCCTCTCACAAAATCAACCTGTCCACCTACTCCGCTGAACTGCCTAGTACCAAGCATATCTGCGGCTACTTGTCCCATCAGGTCTACTGCTATTGCTGAGTTGATCGAAACCATGTTGTCGTTTTGCGCAATCACGAAAGGATCATTTGTAAAGTCGACTGTATAGAATTCGACCATCGGGTTGCCATCCAGCCACTCATAAAATTTCCGAGTTCCCATGGCAAAAGTTATCACGATTTTTCCTGGTCGGAAGGTCTTCCGGCGACATGTGATTACTCCTTCTTCAACTAAATGCATTACCCCGTCAGAGATCATTTCCGAATGTATACCCAGGTCTTTTTTATCTTTTAGAAAACTAAGTACAGCGTCTGGAATGGCTCCGATCCCTAACTGCAAGCAGTCACCATCTCGAATCAAACTGGCCACATGATTACCAATCGCTCTTTCTACTTCAGTGATTTTCGGTGGGGCAAGTTCAATTAGCGGCACTTCTACTGGAACAAAGTAGTCAATGTCAGTTACGTGGACTACTGAATCTCCCCCAGTTCGCGGCATATTGGGATTGACTTCGGCAATAACAGTTTTGGCGCTGAATACGGCCTGCTTAGTGTAATCAACCGAAATTCCTAAGCTGACAAAACCATGTTTGTCCGGTGGTGTTGTAGTAACCATGGCCACATCAACTGGTAGTACGCCGTCACGGAACAACCCTGGTATTTCGTGGAAAAAGACAGGAGTGTAATCTGCTCGACCTTCGTTCACAGCTTCGCGGCTGGTGCTGCCCACGAACAAGGAATTGTGGCGGAATGATGAAGCGTATTCCTTCTGGCAGTAGCGCGCTTTTCCCATTGCTACCATGTGAACTATTTCGACATTTTCCAATTCGTCAGCTCGGTCCACAAGAGCCTCGGTAATCACCTGTGGCTCACCACATGCATGAGCCAATACAACCCGATCTCCTGATTTGACAACTTTGACCGCTTCGTCTGCAGATACGGTCCTGGACTGGTAATACTCTTTCCAGTTCATCTCTCTCCGCGACTCCTCTCCTCTTTACTTGGTTGCTTTCTCCCTAGCTGACTTAATTAATTGCCCAAGCATAACTGGAATTTCAGACTGGGGGACCTCCAAATAATCCAGCAAACCGGCACTTACAACATGCCAATTCTCAGTACCCTTTCTCACCTCCGTTCTGTCCGCACAACAAGCAGGACAACCGCAGATAATCAAGCCAACGTCAAAAGTTCCTTCCTCCTCATACACAACTTCTATGTCTTCCTGAAGCTCTTGATTTAAGTAAGATAAAAGGTCACGCAGGAACTTGGTGCGATCATATCCACAATTACAGCCACCACAGTACTTAACTCGAATCTTCATCGCTCAAGCAGTCCTCCTGTTCCTCCCTTTAGAATGTCAACTACAGTATCCAGAAGCTCACGAGAAATCGTGTTGTTCACCACAACATTTCTGATGCCTGGCACTTTCTCTTTCAACGTTTCAGCTACAATTGTTTCCAGCGTGACCTGAGAAGCCGGGCACCCACTGCAGGCACCAGTAAGTTCTACAATTACGTCTTTTTCTGGGGTAACTTCTACTACTTCGAGACCACCACCGTGGCTGCGCAGGTACGGGAGAACCTCTTTTTCTAAAACCTCTTTAACCTTGTCCAGCACTCGGTTTCTCCCCCGTCCAGGTGTCAAAGCAATTTACCTTCCAGGCAGCAGATCATCGGGATCGATGCCACAGAGGCGGCGAGCAAGAGCTTTTTTGGCCTCCAGGTTGGCCAACCTCTGGATCATAATGCGCTGCGCCTGCGGAGAACCAGCCCCATGCAATGATTCCGTCAGATATCCCACTGCTACAGCGCCGAGGGTCATTGCTTCAATGAGGCGCAGCATACGCTGCCTGTGTTCAGTCGGATACTTCGCATCCCCCTGCATTAGTTTTTTGCACCACTCGCCAATCTCGGGTGAATTGAAGTCAGCATCAGAAGGCATGGTAACCAACAGACCACCAGCAATATCCTGAGCCAATCTAGCAATCTCATAGGGGAATCTGGTAACATTCTGCTTGCAGACATTGGCCAGCATAATGTCGATCAGGTAGTTGCCAGCCGCAGTTTTCCTTCCTTCTGCAGAACAAGCAATACCACAGGAGTACAGAGTTTCGTTCAAATGAATCATCTCGGTCAGTTTATCCCTGACGTGGGAAGCTTTTGCTACTCCGTTGTATTCGGCAATAGCTGCAGTAGCCCCAATCAAAACATCACCATTTCCTACCTTGCACCCACCGTAGGACTGCCTGTGGTAACCTGCAAACCGCTCAACCAACATACCAGCAAACTCAGTTTCTCCGCACATAAAAACACGGTCCCAGGGCACGAAAGTATTGTTAAAAATCACAATGGCTTCCTGACCACCGTAGTTGATATTCCCAACATCCACCTTGCTGTCTTCTAACTTGCGGGTATCGCAGGACTGGCGCCCGTAGATATAAATAAGACTAGGATCATCAGCTGGAACTGCAAAGCACACCGCGTAGTCCTTGTCCTCGGGCTTCATCGAAATGGTAGGCATCACTAGGATCTCATGCGAGTTGAGTATGCCTGTCTGGTGCATTTTGGCACCACGAACAACGATGCCATCTTCTCTTTTCTCAACTACCCGTACGTACAAATCAGGATCAGCCTGGGCAGAAGGGCCGAGCGCTCGATTACCTTTAGGGTCTGTCATCGCTCCATCAACTGTCCAGTCTTTCTCTTCCCACTCCAGCACATATTTTTTAAACCTTTCGTGGTAGTTGGTCCCATACTTCTTGTCGATTTCGTAGGTTGTGCTCCAAACCGCATTCAGTGCATCAAGACCCACACAGCGCTGAAAGCATGCCCCGGTCATCTGTCCAACCAAACGCAGCATTTTGACCTTCTTGATCAGATCTTCTGTGCTTTGGTGTAAGTGGGTAAAACGATTAATTTTGCGTCCCGTCAAAGCAGAAGTTGCAGTCATTATATCTTCGTACTCGGGAAGTTCTGCCAGTTTGTAGGTCATAGCACAGCAGTTGATTGATGGACGGATCATCGGGTGGTCTACGGGGTTTTCCACTTTTTCCCCCATCAGGTAGATATTGCGGGGTCTCAATTCACGCAGACTTTGGATATACTCTTCTGCTGTCATCATTTGAACATCGCCTCCACAGACATCTCTTGGTTAAACTTTTCACTTGTTTTCTTCTAGCAACTTCCGTGCCATTTCTAAATCTCAAGAAATGCTGCTATCACTTCTCCGGCTTTTCAATTTTGCCTGTTATTTCGGAGTTTTCTGGCTCAAAAATTTTCTGTGTTTGGCATGAAGATTGGGCAAACGTATCAAAGGCAAATGCACTTGGGCATTACTGATGCATTTCTGCATGCAGAGCTGGCCCATTGTCACCAGCTACATGTGCAAGTTTTCGCTAATACACCCTGGCAAATGCGCAAATGCATCGTTAATGCATTCCTGCATACCAGGTTGGACCATTGGCGCCAGCTACTGACTGCCTTTGCAACCGTTAGAATTAATACCAAAGTGTTTCTTAGTCAATAGGAAACAGGGAGCATATCTCTGCCCCTCACTAGGCCTTCAAAAGAGGAGACTGGCATGGTATTTGAAAAAGTACAAAACGGGAAGCAATAAGAAATGGGGGAATTTCAGCAAGGAAAAAAGGTAATAGTTTGAGGCTGAGTAGCAGAAAACAAAAGAGGGAATCATTTTTTATACCAAGCGAGGAAAGGAAGTTGAAGGCGATCCTAACGAAAATAAAGGATTTCCTCATCATTACAGAGAAGGTTATAAGTGTAGTTTCCCGGGGGCCACACTTGCACTAAAAATCGAGAACAAGGAGCTGAAAAAGATGCGGGTCAGAGACGTGATGACAAAGAACAACGTATACGCCTCTATTCACGATACCCTCGACAAGGTAGCGAAAATTTTTCATGACCACCAAGTTGATTGTGTGCCGGTTTTAGATGATGAAGGAAAACTGCAGGGAGTTATAGACAAAAACCACTTCATAAAGGCAATAACCACCTGTAGACATCTTTCCACCCCTATCTCCGATGTTATGGCCAGGAATATGCCTGCCGTAACCCCAGATGACGATCTGACACAAGTGAGTAAAATCAAATTCGAATCTGAATGCATCCCAGTTCTTGAGAAGGGAAAAGTTGTCGGTATTCTCAAAAGAACAGACCTTATAAACGCCATCAGTAAAAATAAAAACGGACAATATACGAGGGCTCTGCTAGATTCTCTCCTCAACCCAATCATAGCTATCGATACTGAAGAAATTGTCAGAGCATGCAATATGGCTGCTGCGCGCTTATTTGGAAAGGAACCATGCGAAATTATAGGCATGCCGCTAAAATCCATACTAAAAGAATCCGGGCTACCCAACGTTTTATCAGCCGGCAGACCAGAACCAGGTCAGAAGATTACGATCGGCAATCGAACCTTCGTTTCGAACAGGACTCCCATTTATGTCGACGGCAAAATCGTTGGTGCGGTGGCTGTGTTGCAGGACATATCAGAACTTGAGGCCATATCGAAGGAACTATCCTATACAAAGGAACTCTCCAGAGAGCTGGATGCTATTATCGAGTCTTCTTTTGATGGCATTTTTGTTACTGATGGTTCGGGAAAGGTTTTGAAAGTCAACCAAGCCTACGAAAGGATCACCGGGATCAAAAAGGAAGAGGTTCTGGGAAGAACTATGCAGGAATTAGTGGAACAGGGGTTTTACGACAGATCAGTTACTCTAGAGGTGCTCAAAACTGGTAAAGCGCAAACCATAGTTCAAGAAGTCAAAACCGGGAAAACTATTCTAGTTACAGGAAACCCAATTTATGACACAAACGGAAACATATTTCGGGTGGTCACCAATGTCCGCGATATTACAGAACTTAATCGGCTACAGCAGGAAGTCAAAAGAATGCAGGAATTACAACAACATTACGAAGAAGTGATCAACAAACTTCGTTTGCAAGTAGCACATGGTGAAACCGTAGTAGTAAAATCTAAAAAAATGAACGAAGTTATGGAACTGGCTGCTCGCCTGGCGCAGGTAGACTCGACCGTCCTCATTTATGGAGAATCCGGGGTGGGCAAGGAACTAATCGCTAATTTTATTCATGAAAACAGTCCGCGGAAAAAAGCTCCCTTCATAAAAATTAACTGTGCGGCCATTCCGGAAAACTTGCTGGAATCGGAATTGTTCGGCTACGAAGAAGGGGCCTTCACAGGGGCCAGAAAAGGAGGAAAAATAGGGGTCTTTGAAATTGCCAACAAAGGCACGCTTTTCCTGGACGAAATTGGTGAACTTCCCCTGAGCTTACAAGCGAAGCTCCTCCGGGTTCTCCAGGAAAAAGAAATTACGAAGGTAGGAGGAGTAAAACCCATAAAGATCGATGTAAGAATAATCGCGGCCACCAACCGCAATCTCCACGAGATGGTCGAACAAAACCAGTTTCGAAGAGATCTTTTTTACCGCCTCAACGTGCTCTCGATTTATGTTCCGCCGCTGCGGGAAAGGCGAGAAGATATTCCCCCATTAGCGTTCCACTTCCTTGAAAAAGTAAACAAGGAATACGGGTTTAATAAGAGACTCGACCCTCAAGTTATCAAGCTTTTAGTACAATACGACTGGCCCGGTAATGTAAGAGAACTTTCCAATGCAATTGAACGATTAGTTGTAATGTCATCGGGCGAGGTTATCACGTATGAAGACGCGAAAACCTATCTATTCAACTGGAAGGCAAATAATGGCAGAGAATTAGAACATTATAGATGGCAACCTCTGAAAAAAGCTGTTGAGGAATTCGAAAAAAGTTTACTTACTCAAGCATTCGAAACATTTAAGACCACGTACAAAGTTGCAGAAGTGCTTGGAGTCAACCAGTCTACTATTGTTCGGAAGGCAATGCGCTACGGAATACCAATAGGAAAACAAACCAGTAGGAAAACGAAATAGTTAAAAGGTTCCTTTTATATTCAACTTTGACAGTCTTCCCTCAGAAATCGCACCTGCGATCCCTGAAACCATATTTCTAGAATGAAAGGAGGTGTTTGGATTGCGCAAGTTGCCCCGAGCCGGCTTTATCCTCCTGCTCGCCATTCTGTTTGTGGGAGGCATATTAGCAGGAGGAATCCTGATGGGCGCTCCAGAAACGGCAGTAGCTGAAAGCGAGCAGCAGCAGATCGTCGTCACAGGTACAGGGCAGGTAAATGTGCAGCCTGACCAGGCGGTGGTAACCCTGGGTGTTCTCAGTATTGCCGAAACAGCAAAAGATGCCCAAAAGCAGAACGCCGTCGTTGTCAACAAAGTCATCAACGCCCTCTTGAAAGCAGGAGTCCCTGAGAAAAAGATCGAAACCAGAAATTATTCCATCTGGCCGGAATACAACTACCCGAAGCCTGAAGAGAAAAGGGCGCCGACGATCATTGCCTACCGAGTGAACAACACGATTGTGGTAACCCTCGATGATCCCGAAAAAACAGGTGAAATCATCGATGCCGCAGTCTCCGCAGGTGCCAACAAAGTGGAGAGTATCTCCTTCACCAAAAAAGACCTCCAAAGCGCCCAGCAGGAAGCCCTGAAACAAGCCTGCAGAAACGCCCGGATGAAGGCAGAAGCCATTGCTGAAGGGCTGGGAGTAACAATTACCGGTATTGCCTCGGTGCGGGAAGGCGGAAACAGTGTAATCACTTCCCAAGAGAAATCCTTTCTCGCAGGAAGCGGTGCTCCAACTCCGATCCAGCCAGGTGAACTCCAAGTAAGCGCCAGTGTCACCGTTGCCTTCAACATCAAGTAACTCTCCGTCTACTGCCAGATTTGGCTCCCTTAAAACCACGATTACCTGAACCTGAGAATTGACTCGGTCGTTTCCTAACCGCTAGCCATTCTTTAGTGGCTAGCTGTTCTTTTTTATCTTCCTGGAGACCTTCGGGAAAGGAAAAGGGCGATCAGGAGGAGGCACAAAAAGAGGACAGAGCCGCTGGCAAAGAAAGGAGATGCTGGGTGAAGGTGTTCGTAGAGAAGACCACCTAGCGGAGAGCCGACGATAAAGCCCAGGCTCTGCATGGTGCTGATCCCGGCAAAAGCCGCTCCCACACGCTGGGGAGATACAACCACACTGGTGAGGGCAAACCAGGCCGGTGTTCCGGCAACATAAGCGAGAGCAAGGAGAGCGACAACAACAGCCAGTTCCCAGAGTTCGCCGAGAAAAGGAACCACAACCAAGGCCGCGCCTCCCAGCAGATAGGCCAACTGAATCACCTGAACCTTCCCAATCCTGTCAGTGAGATGCCCGACAGGAAGGGCAAAAATTGCCACGAGCACCGCGGGGATCAGGAGAGCTGTGCCGATCTCCCCCTGGTGGAACCCCAATTGGCGGTTCACATAAAGGATAAACGTGCTGGAAAGAAGACCGAGCCCAAACTGCTGGAAAAGGGAAATAAAAAGCATCACCCAATAGGAACCTGAAAAACCTTCAAAAAAACAGGAAAAACGCTTCCCCACCTCCGCCCTACCGGTCTCAAAAAGCTCTGGCCTCAGGGCTTTCTTCAGTTCGTTCTCGGGAAAACTTGCTGTGGCAAAGAAAACCACACCGAACACAACTGCGGCAAGGAGGAGGAAAAAAGCCACCTCAAAAGCCATGACACTGGACCGAGCAAAGTGATTGACATAAGCACCAAAAGCAGGGCCAAGGCCCAGGGCAACGAGATAGCTCATATTCAAAACCGTGAGGGCGGTTGCCCTTTCTTCGTGCTTCACCTGTTCAGCTATCAGTGCCGAGAGCATCGGCCAGAAGGCAGCCACACCAAGCCCGTTGAGGACTTCCAGCAAAACAAAAAACACCGGAGAACGGGCGTAGATAAACCCCAGGGGCACAAAGCTGGTGAGCAACAACCCCAGGAGAATCACCGGTTGCTTTCCCCAGTGGTCGCTTAACACCCCAAAAGGTGTCTTGGCAATGATTTCAGCAGTGGCGTAAACCGAAAAAAGAAAGCCAATTACTCCAGCGTGAAAGCCGATCTCGTTTTTCAAGTATAGGGGGAGGGTCGGGATGATCACTGCCAGGGCAATGGTGCTCAGAAAAGAAAGAAAAGCTATCCCCAAAAGAAAAGGGTAGCTCTGGAAGATCCGGAAATAGCCTCCTAATGGCTTCCTGATTCCATCTCCTGCCATCTTCCTCACCGATCACTACAATAAATCGTTTGCATCTGCATCCTGCAGGATTCTGGAGATAAAGTTGTTGACTTCTTTTCCCAAAAAATCGTTCTCCAGGGAAAAACCCTGAAAACCTGACTGCTGAAGCTGAAGCATTTTCTGGGCCGCCTCAGATAGCAAGCCTCTCACCTTCTCCGGCTCCTTTGGCTTGATTCTTTCTCCATCCGGGTCTGAGGTTGACTTGAAAGCACCCGAAGTTTCCCAGATGACATCACTGGGGAGCACCTCGACGCCAACCCCAGAAGTGGTGTCGATGAAGGCGATCCTCTCTTCAGGCAAGATGACTACAACCGGATCCTCAGGGTTGAGGTAAGAGTAGTAAGCCTCAACCTGATAATGACGACTTAAGGCCTCCAGGAGAACCTGGTGCAACAGGAAACAGCCGCTTCCAGGAACCCCCCGGATCAGGTACCTCCGGCAGCAGCCCCTGCTAAGATTGGAGATGAAGCCAACATCACCCTCAGGAGAAAGGGAAACCGCAAAGTAACGACGCAGTCTTCGAGGTTTTCGCAAAAACTCCCCAGCCCAGGCAGAAACCTTCCCTGCCAGAAAATGCTGATCGATCAGCTTCCCCTGGTGGAAACAAAAATCCTTCCACATCGCTGTCGCTTCGTGCAATACTTCCACAACATCTTCGATGAGAGCCTCATCTAGCGGTTCACCTGGCAGAGAAACTGCTGGAAGAAACACTTCCTCAACAATCTCGATCCCTGGAAACCCCTCGAGATTCTCCAAAGAAAAGACCTCACCGTCAAAGACACCAATGCCTTTCTCCCGAAGCACCAAACCCTCGAGAGAAATGTGGTCAAAAGGGCTGTGGAAAAACTCCACATCCTGATAACCGCGGTCACATAACCCCAATCCCACCAACCGCAGGAATAAACTCCTTCCTAGAGAAGTCGCCCCCTGCAGCAGAAAAACTTTCACCAGATCCTGTAGCAGATCATCCAAATAGGACAAAATACCCTCACCTGTGAGCACCCTGACGAAAGTATGCTTGCCAGCCAAAAATCCACCTCCCTGGCAACAACAGCAACTATCACTGTTACCTCTACATCCTATTAAAGTGAAGAACAAAGTGTGAATCGCCAGGGAGAAAAGCCACTACCTGCGGATGCGCTGCCACAACTTCTTTAGCAGGCTCCCGCTCGCGTAATCAACATTTGCCGGATCACCGGGATCAGGCACCGGGATCACCCCCAAAGGCTCCCCAGACCTGCGGTAAACCTGCAGCCGCACTAGGTGGGTCTGCCCAGAAACATACTCGAGCTCGAAACTGCTTCCTGCTAAAGCCAGCACCTGAGCAAGCTCCACCCTTGAGTTGACACTAAAGTGGTCGATGCTGAGGATCACATCCCCAGGGCGCAGCCTAACCCGATCAGCAGGGGAACCCCTGATCACATCGAGAACCATCACCCCACGACCTGGAGCCACAAACCTGGAAGGCCCTTTGAGTTCTGAATTGCGCCCGATGTAGATGACCGCTTCGTGACCGAGGGGAGAAAACAAAGCGGGAAGAACCGCCAGTTGGGGAAAATGGGATGCCACAACCGCCAGCCCCAGGAGAATGAGACTAAAGACAGAAAGGTTGAGAGCTGAGTGCCTGGTCTTCTCGCGGGGAAGACGGGTCAAGGCCACCTCTCCGTACCCTAAAGCAGCAACAACAGGAAAGATCCCATAAATCACTTCCGCAGAACCCCATTCTCCCCAGGGTCTGATCAGCGGCCACCAATCCGGCATCCTGATGATCTCTCCCCCAGCTTCAGGAGGCAAGTTGACAAAAGTTGCCATCACAGCCAAAGGAATCGGCCAGAATTTCTGGAGATTGAACCCTCCAACAACCTGCCCGAAGTAGTTGCGGACATAAACAGGTAAGGGATCAATATGACCACTGATAAGGATGAGCACGCTTTCCACAAGGTGCAAAATGGCCACCAGACCCATCAGGGAGGGAATATCAACCTTCGGGTGACCAGTGATCAGGGAAAACAGGGCGAGAATTCCGCCCGCATAGGAAAAACACAAAAATCTGGGGTTGATCAGCATCAAAAAAATCGCCAGCAACCAGAGGTAACCGATCCCCAAACCACTGATCGATACCCCAAAAAAGACCATCAGGAGACTCCCCACCAGCCCACCGATGATTCCGTAGCCGATAGCAGCAGCCACAACCGGGAAAACCGGGTGACGCACTCCAAAAAGCGCTTCTTTGCTCTTCTGCATCTTCTGGTACTGCAGCCAGATGAGGATAACCACCAACCAGAAAAAAGGAGAAGTCAAAACCCCAAGAAAAGACCTGCCGACAAGTGGCAAAACTTTAGCCCAAGGGAACCCCATTGTCAAATGCCTCCTAGGCAGCCGCTCTTCGAGAGCCCTGAAGGATCTCCTCGAGGACCTCTACAGCCTTCTCCAGTTGTATGTCCTCGTCTTCTCCAGCAGGTTGTTCGACATAAACATCAGGCTCGATTCCCTTTCCGTGGATATCCCTCCCCTTCGGGGTCAAATACTTGTCAGTTGTCAGCTTAACTCCGAGATCGTCACCAATGGTGAACACCGTCTGTACAAGACCTTTACCAAAGGTGCGGGTTCCCACGAGGATCCCGCTCCCGGAATCCTTGATCGCCCCGGCAACAATTTCCGAAGCACTGGCACTCCCTTCATTGATCAGCACCACAAGGGGAACAGTGACCTGCTTGCTGTGGGAAGACTTCCAGACCTCCTCACTACCTCCCCGGTGCACGATCCGCACAACCGGACCCTCGGGAATAAAGCAGCCGGCAAGCTCCACAGCAGCGTGGAGATCGCCCCCGGGATTGTCCCGCAGGTCAAGGATAAGACCGCGATAACCCTCTTCTTCGAGGGAGGCAAGTGCTTCCTGCAACTGAAGGATGGTGCTCGTTCTGTTGAAGTGGAGCACCCTGATGTAGCCAAGCCCTGGGTGACCTGAAAGCATTCTCCAGGTTACTGAAGGAATGGTGATCTCGTCTCTGACGATCTGAAAGTCGACATACCTGTTTTCATCCTGACGCCAGACCTTAAAAGAAACCTTTGTTCCCGGTTCCCCGCGCAACAGTTGGGCAGCCTCGATCAAAGTAATCCTTTCTGTATTTTTTCCCTCGATCTCCACGATAATGTCTCCACTCTTAACTCCGGCGCGGTCAGCAGGCGTCCCCGGCAATGGGGCCACAACAACCAGCCTCTTCTCCTCATCGAGGTCGATCTCTACCCCGATTCCCCCAAATGAGCCCTCAATCTGGAGGTTCAGCTCCCGATAAAGGTCTTCATCGAGATAAACAGAATAAGGATCTCCGAGGGCATCCACCATCCCTCGAACCGCCCCCTCGATCAGGGTGGCGGTACTCACTGGCTTCAGGTACTCCCTTTTAATCAGAACAAAGGTTTTGATGAAGGTGAGGATGTGGTTATCCCGCGCCCAAAGAAAAAAAAGCCAAAAACCGCTTCCCAATACCAGGAGGATAAGGAACCCTGCAGCAACTAAGGCCAAGCGCTGTTTCAGCATCTCCACCTCCCAAAAAGGCCATCTCCCTTACTATATGTCAAATTTTGCCCAAATATTAATTTAAGCAAACATCGCCCTCAAAAATGATCCAGGTTATCCTTGCGCTCGCTCCCTTCGCAATGTAAGGATAACAAAAGCAACAAATGGTCTAATAGGCGAACCTTCTCTATTTACATACAATTTATAAGTAGTTATTGGGGTTCTGAGGATTTCCATTGACCCGCACTTCGAAGTGCAAATGCGGACCTGTGCTCCAGCCAGTGCTCCCAATGCGGCCAATGGTCTGGCCCTGCTTCACCTGTTGACCGTTCTGGACACTGATGCTGGAAAGGTGGGCGTAAAGAGTGGAGTAGCCTCCTCCATGGTCGATAACAACTACCTTCCCGTATCCACCCAACCAGCCGGTATAAATCACAGTACCACCGTCAGAAGCAACAACAGGAGCCCCAGTCGGGGCAGCGATGTCGATTCCTGTGTGCATGCGGTACTGGTGGAGAATCGGGTGGTAACGCATCCCATAATTGGAAGTAATCCTGCTGTAACCAGGCACCGGCCAGATGAAACGCCCAGTCCCCTGACGGCCAGATTTCGACTGCAGTTGCTGAATGATCTGGGTGAGCCGCCTGGAGGTAGCCTCCAGTTCGTCAAGTGCCCTTTCGTAGGCTTCCTTCTCTGTTTCCAGCCTGTTTAACAATTCCTTCCGCTCAGAGGTGCGGGCAGCCAAGTACTTCTTTCTGAGGCTCGTCCGCTCCCGCAGAACTGCCAGTTGCTGCTTCTTTTCTTCCAGCCTTTTCTTTTTCTCCGCAATCTGGTCACGCTTTGCCGCCAGTTCCTCCATCAACTTGATGTCCTGTTCAGCAATCTTTTGCATCATGTCGAGGCGAGTGAGAAAATCGGTGACACTCGTAGCCTGAAGCAGCACCTCCAGATAAGAAACCCGTCCCTCGGTGTAGATGTCTCGCAGTCGCTGGTGGAGGATCTGGGTGCGTTCTTCCAGGTCAGCTTCCGCCTTCTGAAGCTCCTTCGTGGTCACAGTTATTTCTTTTTCGACCTGGGCCAGCTCACTATTCAACCTCTGGAGTTCCTGCTCAGTCTGGTCGATGTCCTGCTCCAGTTCTTCAAGCTCCTGAAGCACTGTTTTCTGCTTTTCCTTGGTTTCCGCAATCTGTTTCTTACGCAACTCGATCATCTTGTTGACTTTTTCTAACTCCTTCTTGTACTCATCGAGTTGCGAAGCCCAACCAGGTAAGATAATGCCCAGGGTAAAAACTGCTCCCAAAAGCAAGGCCAGAAAAACCCGGAAACCTCTTCCCCGCATCGTCCTCTTCCCCCTGACTCAAACTCCAGGTCTACACCCGCAAGTAGCGGTGGATGGAAATAAAACTACCAGCAACACCGAGACCAACACCTATTCCCAGAAGGCCGCCAAAAAGCCTGAAGAGAACCGAAGGATCCCTCACGAGAGGGAGGAATGCGAGCACTTCCCCGATCCTGCTAACAAGGGCACCATAGGAAAAATAGAGAACCGCGATCGCCAGCAGTGCTCCACAACCACCGAGAATGATCCCCTCAAACAGGAACGGTGAGCGCACAAACCAGTCCGTCGCTCCCACATACTTCATGATACTGATTTCCTTGCGCCTGGCAAACATCGTCAGCCGGATCGTCGTGGCAATCAAGAAAACGGCACAAATGCCCAGCATCCCCATTAGAGATATGCTGATCAACCGCACCCACCCAGTGAGCTTGAAGAGCTTCTCGACGATCTCTTGCCCATAGCGGACCTTCTCCACACCAGGCAGACGAGAAACAGCAGCGGCAACAGCGGCCACCTGACGTGGTTCGACAGTACGGATCCTGTAAGCATCGGGAAGGGGGTTCACCCCTCCCAAGCTCTCTCTGAGGAGTTTTTCCTTGCCCAACTGCTTTTCCAGAGAAGCAAGGGCCTCTTCCTTGGAAATGAACTCAACCTCCTCTACCCCAGAGATCCTGAAGATCTGAGTTTTGAGAGCCCTGGCAGCATCTTCGTCGAGCTCAGGCTCCAGGTAAGCCATGATTTCCACATTGGACTCCACCATACTGGCAATATGGTTGGTGTTGACGAAAAGCAGAACAGAGACTCCCAGAATCAGCAGAGAAACTGCCGTTGTTCCCACTGCCGCCAGATTAAGCCAGCCGTTGCGCCTGAGAGAAGTGCAGGCCTCCTGGAGGACATAGAGAATGATCCTAAGTCGCATGGGCGTAGGCACCCCGGTACTCGTCCCGGACAATCCTGCCGCGATCGAGGGCGATCACCCGCTGGCGCAAGCTGTCAACGATCTCTCTGGCATGGGTAGCGATGATCATCGTTGTTCCCTGGCGGTTAATTTCCTGGAGGTAATTGATGATCTCCCAGGAGGTATCAAGATCGAGATTTCCGGTTGGCTCATCAGCGATGATTACTGACGGCCTGTTGACGAGGGCGCGGGCAATGGCAACCCGCTGCTGCTCCCCACCGGAAAGCTGGTGGGGATACATCCGCATCCTGTCTGTGAGCCCGACAATCTCCAATACTTCCGGAACACGGCGCTTGATCTCGGCGCGCCCCGCCCCGACGACCTTCATGGCAAAAGCCACATTTTCGTAAACCGTCCTGTCAGGCAGGAGCCGGAAGTCCTGAAAAACCATCCCGATCTGGCGCCTCAGATAAGGGACTTCCCGGCGCTTCATCCGTACCAGGCTTCTGCCGCAGACGTAAATCTGTCCCTTTGTGGGGAGCTCTTCCCGAAAAATGAGCTTGAGCAGTGTCGATTTACCAGCACCACTGGGGCCAACGATGAAAACAAATTCTCCCCTCTGGATCTGTAAGGTAATCCCCTGCAAGGCTTTAACCCCGTTCGGATAGTGCTTGGAAACGTTAAAGAATTGGATCAACGAAATCACCCCAAATTCCATTCCGTCTCCTAAAAATTCGAACAACTCCGCTACTTGCGAAGTTGTTCGACACAAAACGTAAATTTCCTTTTTTCTTTCTCGGAAAAATTTCACATCAAGCCTGTTCTCTATTTCCCAAGCAAGCAATCCCGACGCTTCTGGACAATCTCCACCGCTCTGATGATGTCGTCTGCTGTAAGACCAAAGGCCTTCATGAGTTCATCAGGTTTGCCAGACTCTCCAAAACGGTCGCGAATCCCAACCCTGACGAGAGGTGCAGGACAATGCTCTCCCAGAACCTCGGCTACTGCGCTCCCCAAACCCCCGTAAATCGTGTGCTCTTCAGCAGTGACCACAGCACCCGTTTTCCGCGCCAGGCGGACAACAGTTTCCACATCGAGAGGTTTGATCGTGTGGACATTGACTACAGCCACCTGCGAACCCCTGGCAGCCAGTCTTTCAGCAGCTTTGAGCGCCTCCCCAACCATGATCCCGGTGGCGAAGATGACAGCATCTGAGCCTTCGCGCAAAACGACAGCCTCTCCAAATCGGAACTTATAGTCCTCACCAAAGAGCACAGGCACCGGAGGTCTCCCCAGACGCACGTATACTGGGCCGCGGTGGGCGACTGCTGCAGCGACTGCCTTTTTCGTCTCCGTGGCATCCGCAGGGACGATCACAGCCATGTTGGGGAGGGAACGCATCAAAGAAATGTCTTCGATCGCCTGGTGGGAAGCACCATCCTCACCAACGGTAATCCCCGCATGGCTAGCGATGATCTTGACATCAAGCGCCGGGTAGGCGATGGAATTCCGGATCTGGTCGTAGGCACGTCCAGTAGCAAAAACAGCGAATGTGCTCACACAAGGGATCTTGCCGGCAAGGGCGAGCCCGGCGGCAGTCCCCATCAGGTTCTGCTCAGCGATCCCCATGTTGAAAAACCGGTCTGGAAAAACCTTGGCAAACTCCGCCGTTTTCGTCGACTTGGAAAGATCGGCATCAAGAACCACGAGTTCAGGATAGCGTTTCCCTAATTCCACGAGCACCTGCCCGTAGGCTTCCCTGGTAGCAACTTTTCTCTGTCGAGATCCAGATTCCAGCATCTCTGTCTCCTCCGAACGATTTTCTATAATACCTTAAGCGCAGCGAGGGCCTCCTCGGCCTGCTCCTTGGTAGGGGCCTTCCCGTGCCAGTCAACCGCGTTTTCCATAAAAGGAACACCCTTCCCCTTGACAGTCCGGGCGATAACCAGGGAAGGCTTCCCTTGGACCCTTGCAGCCCAGGAAAAAGCCTCGAGAAGTTCCCGGAAGTTGTGGCCATCGCTCTCCCTGACTTCCCAGCCGAAAGACCTCCACTTTTCCGCAAGTGGGAGAGGAGAAAGAACCTCGGCAACAGGACCATCGATCTGCAAACCGTTGTAGTCAACAATCGCCGTCAAATTATCGGCCCGGTAATGGGCAGCAGCCATCGCTGCCTCCCAAACCTGGCCTTCCTGGATCTCCCCATCGCCAAGCAAAACGTAGACGCGATAATTTTTTCTATCAATCTTGCCGGCGAGGGCGATCCCCAGCCCGATTGAAAGACCTTGGCCCAAAGAACCTGTGGAAGCTTCCACACCCGGGACTTTGCGGAGATCAGGATGGCCCTGGAGGCGGCTGCCCAGCTTCCGCAGAGTAAGCAGTTCCTCCACTGGGAAAAAACCTTTCTCCGCGAGAGCGGCGTAAAGGAGTGGGGCGGCATGTCCTTTGCTGAGGACAAAGCGGTCACGATCAGGCCATGAAGGATTCCGGGGATCGAGACGCAGGACGTGGAAGTAAAGTGCGGTGACGATTTCGACGGCAGAAAGACTTCCTCCAGGATGGCCTGACCCGGCCTCTGCCAGCATTCTGATGATGTGGCAGCGTAGGCAACGCGCTTTTTCTTCCAGGTATTTGATCAGCTTCTCCACTTCCTGGTTCATTTCTCCTTTTTCATCTCCTCCTGTTAATGATGCTTAAGAGAACCTTTTAAAGCCTTCTCCGATGACCTCATGGGCATTAGTAATGAAAACGAAGGCCTCGGGATCAATTTGATAGACCAGTTGCTTGAGGCGACTTTCCTCCGTTTTGCCGACAATACAAAGCAACATCGTCCTCTGTTCCCTTGTGTACATACCCTGCGCCTGAAGTGCGGTAACTCCCCGATCGAGTTCCTGAAACACAGCTTTGGTGATCTCTTCAGGAAACCGGGAAATGATAAAAGCAGCCTTGGCGTAACTGAGCCCTTCCTGAACAAGGTCGATCACCTTGCTGGTCGCCAGCAACCCCAGGAGGGCATAAAGCGCAAGTTCGGCGTCAAAAACAATGCCCGCCAGGCTAATTACCACAAAGTCGGCCCCCAACAGGCCCTGACCAACGGTCACAGGAAAGTACTTGTGCAGCAAACGGGCAACCAGGTCTGTGCCCCCGGTTGTCCCCCGAGCCCGGAGGACGATGCCCATCCCGATGCCAGCAACGATGCCCCCGTAAATCGAGGCCAGGAGAAGATCGTTTGTAGGAACACCGAGATAAGGTTTCAAGAGCTCGACGAAAACCGAGGTCACGAGGGCACCGTAAAGGCTGCGAACAAAGACCTGGGGCCCCAGTTCCCTGTAAGAAAGAAGAAAAAGAGGAATGTTAACAATCAGCAAGGTCCAGCCAACCGGAATCCCAAGAACGTGATAAATGATCGTGGCCAGACCGCTCACACCCCCGGCGGCGATCCTATTGGGAACGAGAAAAACGTCGAGAGCCACTGCAATGATAATCGAACCCAGGGTGATCAGGATGTAATCCCGAACAACCGCCTTAGTCAAAAGTTTGCTCAAAACCTTCTCACCCTATCTCAAAACATGATTCCCCTCTCCACCTACCGATATTCTTCCCTGAGGAGGTCAATTTTCCCCAGGGGAAAACCCCTCCTCCGGCGATTGGGTCAGCTTTATGGGTATCTGCCTTTCAGATCTCGCCGGTGATCACCAGGGTTTTCTCCTCGGTGTGGACGTTCTTAGCCCGGAAAGAAAAAGGAAGTTCTTGGGGACTGAAGCAGAAGCACAAATGGGAAGCCAGCTTCTGAACAAGCTCAGGTGGCAGAGACTTCCCCTCGACCTTGAGGTCAGTGGGAAAAAACTCAACCCCTCCGTCATCGAGAATGCGGAAATTCCCCCACAACTGGACGGAAAGAGAACTACCTAAAAAGTTCACCTTCCCCTCCAGACGAACACCGTCTGCATCAAGGTCGAGAAGCGGACTGGAGATCCCCTTCAAACCCGCCTTTTGCAAATAACCATTGAGGTCCTCCTCACTGACAACAACCTTGACCGCAATCGGGCCTCCGGTCTTAAAGGGCATCTCCTGCGATTCCCTCAGCTTCCACCACTGAAACTGGCTCTGAGGAAACCGCATCTGGAGAAGAGAAATGCGCATTCCCTCCTTGAGGGGAAGGTCGTAAAGATTCAGAATCACCTGATCGACGCCACCAAAAAGGAGCCGCGCTGCCGGAAAGACCACGACCTCGGCCTCGACTTTCCCCGGCCGAAGCTCGCTGGCAGTGATCACCTTCTCCAGAGAACTGGCGGCAAACCCAGGTAAAGTAAACTCACAAACGAGCAGGAAAACAAGAAACACCACGAGAATTCCGGCGACGATCCTAGTCATCTAAGCCTTCCCCTAATGGCCACGGCTGCCAAACTGCCGCAGGTAAGCTTCGATAAACTCATCGATCTCCCCATCCATCACCGCCTGGACGTTCCCTGTCTCCACCCCGGTCCTGTGGTCTTTGACAAGAGTGTACGGCTCGAAAACGTATGAGCGAATCTGGTTTCCCCAGGCGATTTCCCGCTGCTCTCCCCGCAAGCGGGCGATTTCCTCCTCTTTCTCCCGCCTCTTGAGTTCACTTAAGCGCGACTTCAAGACCTTCATCGCCCTGAGCTTGTTGGCGTGCTGAGAGCGCTCACTCTGGCACTGAACAACGATCCCAGTGGGAATGTGGGTGATCCTCACCGCAGAATCAGTCTTGTTGACGTGCTGCCCCCCGTGACCGCTCGCTCTGAAGGTGTCGATTCGCAGGTCATCAGGGTCGATCTCCACCTCGGACTCTTCCTCAATCTCCGGAATCACGTCAACGGAAGCAAAAGATGTGTGGCGCCTTCCTGAAGCATCAAAAGGAGAAATCCGGACAAGCCTGTGAACACCCTTTTCTGCCTTCAGATAGCCGTAGGCCTTGCGTCCGGAAATCAGGGCAGTAATGCTCTTGATCCCGGCTTCCTCCCCAGGCAGATAATCGAGGATTTCCACCTTGTAGCCGTGCTCCTGCGCCCAGCGGCTGTACATCCGAAAAAGCATTTCAACCCAGTCCTGGGCCTCGGTCCCGCCGGCCCCAGCGTGGAGGGAGATAATCGCGTTCCTGTGGTCATAAGGCCCGCTGAAAAGCGTTTCTTCCTCCCACTTCTGAAGCTCTCGCTTCAAACTAGCGATTCCTTCATCCAACTCCCTCGCAAACTCCTGGTCACCTGAATCCTCGTAAAGCTCAAGGGTGACTTCAAGCTCCTCCAACTGTTCAGCAAGCCTTCTGTAGAACTCCAGGTCTTCCCTGAGTTGGGCCGCCTCCTGCATCACCTTCCCGGCCTTCTCCTGGTTTGACCAGAAGTCAGGTGCAGCCATCAGGGCCTCCAGCTTCCGGAGCTGGCTTTCCTTGCCGTTAATGTCAAAGAGAATCCCTCAATTCGTCGATTTGCGACTTCAGGTTCTCCAGTTCTTTCTTCCACTCACCTATCACTCTTACCCCTGGTTCAAAAAACTTGACTGTTTTTACTTTCAGCCAAGCCGGCCCCCAGACCAGGCATTCGCCTCCTTTCGGATACTTGATTTGCCCCCGAGGGGTAGGGCGACAGGGGGCCTCGGCCCCGGGAGTCCCACCCGGAACCCGGACAAGGCGGTTCTCCGCCCTCTTGCCGCGGATCCAGCCCGCACGGACTCAACGGGGCGCGTAACACCCGCAGGTTGGGCTTCCCGTAGCAAGGGCAAAAGCCGCCCGGGCCGCTCTGTTAGAGACGGCCTACCGGTTTGTCCGACACCGGCTAAACGGGGTCACCGCAGCGCCAGGGCCAGCTCCTTGAAGTCGTGCCAGACGGAGTAATACGCCTCCTGCTGCTTTTGAGTGAGCCCGTTGTGTGCTTGAATTTTCCGCTCCAGCCGCCTCAAGAGAGCCCCAACCCTGCGGGTCATCCCTTCTCCTTCCCTCGGTAAAAAGTTGACCTTTTGGGTCAGGTTCTGCTTGATTTTGGCTACCAGCTGTTTAAGCTCTTTCGTTACCCGCTCCTTAAAGCCCATTGCCCGGCGGCCTATCACAAGAGCCGCCGCGCAGTGCACTGGGACGGCAAAGCGCCTCATGTACTTCCAGCAGCCGATAGTAGAGGTGTGCCGGGGAGGAGTGAGTTTGAAGGCTACCCCTTCTTTGACTGCCCTCCGGCACACCGCATCCACCATCTTCGCAAAAGGGAAATTCGAAGCCATCCGGTTGAACTCCCTGTTCGTGTCCAGCCTGTCCTTGCCGAAGTCCAGATCCTCCAGGGCGATGGGTTTGCCTAGGAAGAAGGCGGCATCTACCACTACCTTGGCTAAGACGCCTATTAGGTAGTTCCTCCGGAAGCCGGAAGCGTATGCAAGGTCGGGTACCCTGATGTAGAGGAAACCGTTCGGGTAAGTGATGGCCTGAAACTCCCCTTCGTACTTGCCCAGGTTGCCGGAATGAGGAACACTGAAGCCTTCCGGCCAGGGCTCAGGTTGGCCTGTAGGACCAACGTTGCACAAGGCCACACCGTCAGGGTTCGTGTCCACCGCCAGACAGCCTTCGGCAAAATCGGGTTCCGATACGTTACCCAGGTCAAACGGCAGGTGGACAAGGTAGCGCCCGTCCAGAGTGCGGATGAGTTCGACCGAGTAAAGCAGTTTCATAGCCACCCACATCCGCACCAGGTCCCGGTGCTTCTCCGGCAGCCACAGTTTTCCCTCTACCCTGGGAGCGCGGCTCATCTTCGGGCGGCCGAGGGCGTCTTCGCCCACTTGCTCTGAAAGGTGGGAGATGGTCACCGCCAGGCGGAATCCCCCATCCCGGTACGACACCTTCATGTTCGGGTTGCCGCCTTTGGTCTCGTCCCCCCGGCAGTAAAGGCGGTTTCTGCGGGCGGCACGCCACTCATCTCTTGAGGCACGGCCTCTGCAGACTTTCTTCCAGAGTCTTTTACCTCCAAAGACCACCTTGGGGACGGTGCCGTTCTCCTGATGGATTTTCAGTTCGGCCAGCTTCTTTTCGAGGGAGGCGACACGGCTGTTCCGCCCTTTGACTGCCAGACGGAGCTTTCCTATGGCTTCCGGAGCGGCGCCTTTTTCTTCTGCCTTCGCCAGCTTCCTCATGGCTTGACTGAGCTTCTTCCGTGCGCGGCCGAGCTTTTTCTCCGTTTCCTCAATCTCCAACTCCAAAAGCTCTTTCTGGGAATCCAGCACTGCCTGCGCTCTTAACCTGGCGTCGTCTGTATAGCGGGAGTTGAGCCCGAAGAGTTCCTGACCCAGCTTCTTGATCTCACCGCGCGGTGTGCCCTCCAGCAGCCGGTTGAACGCCCAGCGCTGGCAGGCGCAGAAGAGACGCATTTCCGTCTCAAGAGGGTCTTCCTCGCCCCGGCCCCGCTTTTTTGACCGGAAGGCCGGGTAAACTTCCGGGAAGAACTCCCCACATACAGTCATGCTAAATTTGTCCTTCCCCTGCTTCTTCAGCATCCCTTACCAGCTCCCGGAAGCCCTGCCGGATTTTCCTCCCACCCCTCGCGCCATACAGCCGGGCCGAAAAGAAAGTCACTATCGCTAACAAATCTTGGACCAACTCCGTGCGCGCATCCTCAGGCTCTTTCTGTGAGGTGATTTCTATTTCCATACCGCAGTACTTCAAATGGCGCTCCAAGGCATACCCGAACCTCGCCAGCCGGTCGGGGTATTCGATAAGCAGTTTCTTGAACTCGCCCCTTTCAGCTGACTTCAACACCCGCTCCAGGCCCCGGCGGTTCTGGTCTAAACCTGAAGCCACGTCCGAATACTCCGCTACTACACGGTAGCCCTTCTCCTGTGCATATGCCCGTAGCCTTTCCATCTGGCGCTCCAAATTTCCGGCATCGGCCTGCTTCTTAGTGGACACCCGGGCATAGAGGACAACCACGTCCGGTTCTACCTTCATCCCTCCCGTCCCTAAAATGCGGTTGATTTCCTCCACCGGGTACCTCCGCATGTACGTGTGGGCAAACGCACAGGTCTAATCAAGCCCTGCTTCTCCCATGCCCGGAGGCGGTTCGGGTGTACGCCTAGCCTCTTCCCCACTTCTCCAATGGATAAGAGTTCCATGCTTCTACACTAGCAAATCAGTTATAAACAGTCAACTACAGTATTCTTCTTCGTAGCTGCTGCGAACCTCCTTTAGCTTTTTCCCATTAGCGGCTTTTTTCCAAAAGAAAGCGCGGCTTTTTGTTGATCTCTGCCTGGAGGCGCGCCTGGTGGAAGTTTTCCGGAATCGTGCCACCGAAGCCATAGCCGTACCTGATCTCGAAACCAGTACGCACCCTCACGGCATCAGCAATCCTGGCGATCATCTGCTTTAAGTAGTTCTCATCATTCCCCCTGGCGATCACCGCGTAGGCATCACCCTCGATCAAGGCGACGAGGTCACGCTCCCTTCCTGAACGCTCTGCCTGCAAGAGGGAACGAATCAATTGCAGAATCGATATCTTGAGATTCTGGATCTCGTATTCAGTATGCAGTTTGACGAAGCTCCTAAAGGCGCGGAGGTTCAAAAGAACCACCGGCTCATTCCCTGTCAGCGAAACATCGAGCACCTGCAACCTGGGATCACTGGCAGTGGCAACCCCGATCACCAGGTCGCGGACAACCTCGTCTTCGATCTGGTGGGGCTCCTGGGTGAGGTTGATCCGGGCCCGAAACTTGCGCTCTATGGCGCACAACTGGTCGAGCATGGCAACAACCTGGGCGAGGGTGCTGCCAGGCGCGGTGTACTGCTCAGGATTGTAACTGATGATGTCCATCCGCACAAACCTGCTCAGGCGGAGGGCGTCCCCGACAACATCGAGAACCTGTGGCCTGATCTTCACATGGTGGTGCATCGCAATCGCTTCCACAATCTCCTCAGGAATCCCGTAATTGAAGGCGATCTCCACGCTTCTGGAAACGTGGTCGTGGAGCGGAGACTTCCACTCCACCCACTTCATTCCTGGGAAGGCACGCACGAGATCGGGAACCCTCGTCTTCGTCACCAGGGAGGCATCGAAGAACCTGTCATCGATCTCTTTTCCTTTACCGAGATCGTGAAAAATGACCGCAGTCACCAGGTCATCCCTGGTAATTCCGAGAACCTCAAAAACCCCTTCTGGGAGAGTGCTCACCAACTCTACCATCCGCACCACGTGGTGCAACTGGTTTTCCCCGACAGAAACCACATCTGCAAGATCGAAGAGTTCCTCGACCTCCTGAAAGCGTTCGAGGTAAGGCTGAAGTTGCGGTTTAATCACCCCCAGCAGGGTCTCCAGGAATCGCTCCCTTCCCTCCATTTCTGATCCCGCTCCCACTCCGTTTTTTGATTATTTAGCCATCAGAAAGCCAGATTCCTGCCCCCTTCAAACAATTCTTCCACAACAGTGCTTGTATTTTTTGCCACTGCCACAAGGGCAGGGGTCATTCCTTCCCACCCGCTTGCTGCGCACTGGCTGGCGGGGCTTTTCCTCACCCCGGTTTTCCGAGACTTGCCTGCGCGGCGTCCTCTCGGGAACCACCCGGACGCGGAAGAGATAGCGGACCACATCTTCCCGAATGCTGGCGATCATTTCCTGAAACATCTTGTAGGCCTCGAACTTGTATTCTACAAGGGGGTCGGAGTGACCGTAGGCGCGGAGGCCGATCCCCTGGCGCAGTTGATCCATCGCATCGATGTGGTCGATCCACTTGGAGTCGACCACTCTGAGCAGAATCATCCGCTCCAGTTCCCGCATCATCTCAGAGCCGAATTCTTCTTCACGGGCGCGCCAGTGGTCGAGAGCCTCCTGTAAAAGCCTCTGCTGCAACTCTTCTTTCGTCTCCACATCCTGGAGATCCTCCACCCGGAGGGAGCCAGGTCTCAAGAACAACTGTTCGCCAAATCTAATCAAGCCACTGAGGTCCCAATCCTCCGGATACTTGCTCTCACCGGTGAACCTCTCGACAGCATCTGCCACCACTTTTTCGATCATGTCCTTGATGGTTTCCCTGAGGTCTTCCCCCATCAGGACACGGCGTCGCTGCTCGTAGATTACTTCCCTCTGCTTGTTGATCACGTCATCGTACTCAAGAACATGTTTCCGCAGTTCAAAGTTGCGGTTCTCCACCTTCTTCTGAGCAGCCTCGATGGAACGGGTTACCAGAGGGTGCTCGATGGGAACAGAGTCATCCATCCCCAATTTGTCCATAAGCCCGGCAATATTATCGGAACCGAAGAGGCGCATTAGGTCATCCTCCAGGGAAACGTAGAACCTGGAAGAACCAGGGTCTCCTTGGCGACCCGCCCTTCCCCGCAACTGGTTGTCGATTCTCCTGCTCTCGTGACGCTCAGTCCCGATCACGTGAAGGCCACCTAGGGCAACCACCTTCTTGTGCTCCTCATCGGTCTGCTTCTTGAACTCAGCCACCAGTTTCCTGTACTTTTCCCTGGCCTCGGCAACCTCAGGGGACGAGGGCTCACCAAACTCCGCAGCCTCGGCAACAACCTCAGAAGGATAACCCTGACGCTCCAATTCTTCCTTGGCCATGTATTCAGGGTTGCCCCCGAGCAGGATGTCGGTTCCTCTACCTGCCATATTGGTGGCGATGGTGACCATCCCCACCCTGCCAGCCTGAGCGATGATCTTCGCCTCCTGCTCATGGTGCTTGGCATTGAGCACCTGGTGAGGAATTCCCCGCTTTTTCAGCATCCTGCTCAACATTTCCGACTTCTCGATGGAAACCGTTCCTACGAGGACCGGCTGACCGCGCCGGTAGCACTCCTCAATCTCCCGGACAACTGCTTCGAACTTACCCTTTTCCGTGCGGTAGACCACATCAGGGTAATCCACTCGGATCATCGGCTTGTGGGTAGGGATAACCACCACATCGAGACCGTAAATCTTCCTGAACTCTTCCTCCTCAGTTGCCGCCGTTCCGGTCATCCCTGCAAGTTTCTCGTACATCCGGAAGTAGTTCTGGAAGGTGATCGTTGCCAAAGTCTGCGACTCCCGCTCGATGCGGACCCCTTCTTTAGCTTCAATCGCCTGGTGCAGGCCGTCACTGAACCTCCTGCCGAACATCAGGCGGCCGGTAAACTCATCGACAATGATCACCTTGCCGTCTTTAACGACGTAATCGCGGTCACGCTTCATCAAAGCGTGAGCCTTCAGACCCTGGTAAACGTGGTGGGCAAGCTCAAGGTTGGACTCATCAGAAAGGTTCTCAATCCCCAAGAGTTTTTCGACCTTATGGACTCCCTCTTCGGTGAGAGAGACGGTATGGGCCTTTTCATCAACCTGGTAGTCAACCCCTGCCTTGAGCTTGGGGATAATCCTGGCGATCCGGTAGTAGAGTTCTGTCGGTTTATCCGAGGGCCCAGAGATGATCAACGGTGTCCGCGCCTCATCAATGAGAATGCTGTCGACCTCGTCGATGATGGCGTAGTGGAGTTCCCTCTGCACCAACTCGGAGGCGTGAAGTGCCATATTGTCGCGGAGATAGTCGAAACCGAACTCATTGTTGGTCCCGTAGGTGACATCTGCGGCATAGGCGCGCTGCCGCTCGGGAATATCCATCCCGTGGACAATGAGACCCACAGAAAGGCCGAGGAAGCGGTAGACTCCCCCCATCCACTCGCTGTCCCGACGCGCCAGGTAGTCGTTGACAGTGACGATGTGGACACCCCTTCCGGTGAGGGCGTTCAGGTAAGCGGGCATCGTCGCCACAAGGGTCTTTCCTTCACCTGTCTTCATTTCGGCAATCCGGCCCTGGTGAAGGACGATCCCCCCCATCAACTGAACGTCAAAGGGACGCATTCCCAGAACCCGACGTGCCGCCTCCCGGACGACGGCAAAAGCCTCGGGAAGGAGGTCATCGAGGGTCTCGCCTTCAGCCAGCCGAGCTTTAAACTCATCGGTCTTCGCTCTCAACTGCTGGTCACTCAGGGCTTTGATCTCTGGTTCGAGAGCATTGATCTGGTCCACGATTTTCTGGAGCTTCTTGATCTCCCTCGCATTATCATCGAAAAGGTTGCGGAGAACACCAAGCAAAATCATCACCTTCTTTTCCTAAAAACCGCTTCCATTTTAGCACCACTCTATTTTTCTGGCAAGGAAAGGGTTCAAAAGGGGCCTCTTGTTGGCCCCTTTGCCCATCTTCGATATACCCAACATTCTCTTTTTCCATTTGTTAAACATCGGGTTCGATCAGGCCGTAGTTACCGTCTCGGCGCCGGTAAACCACATTGACCTGCTCGGTCTCAGCATTTGTGAAAACGAAGAAGTCGTGACCAAGAAGGTTCATCTGGAGGATCGCTTCCTCAACAGACATCGGCTTCATGGCAAAGCGCTTTGTCCTGACAACCCTTGGCTCTTCTTCCTCTTTTTTGCCCTCTTTCTCCATTTCAATGATCAGGTCCTTAAGACCCTTGTTCCGGAATCTCTTGTAGAGCTTCGTACGGTACCTGTGAATCTGCTTCTCCAATTTCTCAGACACGAGGTCAATGGCAGTATAAAAGTTCTCCCCGCTTTCCTCCTCACCGCGGAGAATGATGCTGTCGAGGGGAATAGTAACCTCTACCACATATCTGCCCCGCTCCTGATAAAAGGTTACCTGAGCCTCACGGATGTGGTCGAAATACCTGTTCAGCCTTGTTAACTTTTTCTCCACATAGTTGCGTAAGCTATCAGTCACTTCAATGTTCTTGCCACGTATGGTGATATTCACCTCAGCATCCACTCCTTTCGTGTGCTGGTATTAAATATTATTCCCTTAGAAAACGAAAATTCCTTCTCTGCACATCGGGTAGGAGGGGGCGGTTAACCCCCGTCCCCCCACACCACCGTACGTACCGTTCGGTATACGGCGGTTCATAAGGCACTACGAAG
>LDZS01001696.1_pt1 | contig 32286 bp, 22 predicted proteins | sample 615471 | NCBI WGS metagenome assembly LDZS01 (sample SAMN03408295, study PRJNA278302) | terrestrial metagenome | isolation source: oil reservoir sample K3 | place: USA: Alaska, North Slope, Kuparuk formation | collected 2013
CCTGAGGTTTTACATTCCTTTTTAGACCTGGTAAAAACCGGAGGGGTAGAGCTTCTTAACGAAACTTACTATCATTCTCTTAGCAGTATCTTTGATTTAGACGAATTTATAGAGGAGATAGAAGAACACGCGGAGATCATCAAAAAAGAATTTGGGATGCTACCTACCACCTTTCGTAATACCGAGTTGATCTATTTTGACAAAATTTCAAACTTACTTTTTGCTACCATGCCTCAGATAAAAACCATCCTTATAGAAGGGGCTGACAAGATTTTAAAAGGAGAATCTCCTCTTTATCCCAGGGTCTCTGCCAATCATGCCCATCTTTTGCTACTAAAACATTATAAACTTTCAGACGACATTGCCTTTAGGTTTAGTGATAAAAGTTGGGATGAATATCCCCTTACCCCTAAAAAGTATTTGTCCTGGATAAAAGACTTGATGCTAATAGAAAAAACAGGAAAGAATCTCTATTTAAACCTTTTTATGGATTATGAAACCTTTGGAGAACATCAATGGGCTGAAACAGGAATTTTTGATTTTATAAAAGAGTTTGTACTTTTAGCTTTAAAGGAAAAAAATTTACAGTTTCTTTGGCCTTCTGAGGTAAAAACCACCTTAAACTATACTCCTACCCCTATCTCTGTTCCTAACCCAACTTCCTGGGCAGACACCGAAAGAGACCTTTCTGCCTGGCTTTCTAATCCCCTTCAATGGAATGCCATGAAGACTTGCTATGAGTTAATCAAAAAAGCCAAAGACCAGAAACGGTATGATCTTCTCTCTATCCTTAAAAACTTTCTACTTCAGACCATTTTTACTATATGTGTATCAAATATTTTCAAGACGGAGATGTACATAAATATTTTTCCCCATACTCTTCTCCAGAAGAAATTTATCGGTATTATATGAATATATTAGCAGAAATAGAAACCAATTTAGAGGGATAAAAATGCCTTTCAAAAAATTTTTTGTTTATCCTTCTATACCGAAGGAACTTGACAAACTTTTAAAAATTTCTAAAAATCTCTGGTTTTCTTGGAATTATGACGTTCTTTCTTTTTTTTATAAAATAGACCGAGACCTTTTTAGACAGGTTGAACATAATCCCTTTAAACTTATCTACTACCTTCCTAACATAAGGTTAAAAGCGTTGGCCCAAAATCAGACCTTTCTTATGGATTTAGAGGACCTCTGGGAAGCATTTCAAGAATATAAAGAATATGTCCATCCAGAAGTCAAAAAACATCGTATAGATCCAGAAGACAAAATAGTTTATTTCTGTACCGAGTTTGGGCTTCATCCTACTTTGCCTTTTTATGCAGGAGGATTAGGGGTTTTAGCCGGGGATTTTTTGATGTCTGCTTCAGACTTAGGACTTCCGATGATAGGGGTAGGTCTTGCATATCAACATGGCTATCTAAAACAAACCATAGACCCTAACCAAAAAACACAAACAGAAAATCCAGAAATTTTAGACCTGTTTTTAAACTTTTTAGAGGAGGTAAAAAACCCAGACGGCACCTCTATGGCGTTATCGATGAACCTTATGGGAGTAGAGATAAAACTTAGGGTATTTAAGTTAGAAGTAGGTAAAGTACTCTGTTATTTTTTAGACTCTACCCATCCTGAGAATCCTGAAGAAATAAAAGAAATACTTAGATATCTCTACCCAGGGGAAATAGAAAAAAGGATCCAACAAGAGATTATCCTTGGTATCGGAGGATATAAATTACTGAAAGCATTAAACCTCAACCCCAAGATATATCATCTTAATGAAGGTCATTCTGCGTTTGTCCTTTTAGCAAGATTAAAGGATTTATTGTCTCAAGGATTTTCCTTAGATGAAGCCATCATGCTTATCAAAGAGACTACTGTTTTTACTACTCATACACCTGTTATTGCAGGTAATGAGCATTTTCCTAAAGAGTTGATTAAAAAATATCTTTGGGAAGAGTTAGAAGAGTTGGTTGAACTAACCAAAAACGAAAACATTATTCTGGAATTTTATAAACAAGGCACCCTAAAGGAAAATCCTGAAATTTTCTGGTTACCTGCTTTAGCCATCAACTATTCCTCTAACGTAAACGCTGTTTCTAAACTTCATCAAAAAACCACCAAAAAGATGTGGCATCCCCTTTTTCCCGAACTACCAGAGGAAGAAGTTCCTATAGACTATGTCACCAACGGTGTTCACTGGAGATGGTTAAGCGAACCTTTCTATCAACTTTTTAAAAAGTATCTTGGAGCCAATTTTATCTATATGTCTCCTGAAGATTCAACCTGGGAGGCAATACTAAAAATCCCGGACGAAGAAATATGGGAAGCCCATAAAAAAAACAAATACAGGCTTTTAAACCTTATCAAAACCCAGTTAAAAGAGGAATCTTTTAAGCTAAACCTCTCAGAAGAAAAACAAAACTATCAACCTCCTAAAGCCCAAGACCTTATCATAGGTTGTGCTCGAAGGATGACCGGTTATAAGAGAAACTCTCTTATTCTGTACCATAAAGAACGAATACTAAAACTACTAACAGAAAAAGATATTGTGCTGGTGTTTGCAGGTAAAGCCCATCCTAAAGATGTAGAAGGTAAAAACATAATCCGTGAGATTTTAGAGTTTAGAGAGACTTATAAGCTTTATCATAAGATCATCTTTTTAGAAAACTATAATATTCATTTAGCCAGATATCTTATCTGGGGATCAGATGTTTGGTTAAACACCCCTTTAAGGCCAATGGAGGCTTGCGGAACCTCAGGGATGAAGGCTGCCATGAACGGGGTTTTAAACTTAAGCGTTCTTGACGGATGGTGGCCAGAAGGGTACAACCAGCTTAACGGTTGGGCTATAATCCCTAAAGAAGGATTACCACCTTATAATCACTATGAAGCTCATCAAATATACACTCTTTTAGAAAAAGAAATCTATCCTCTCTTTACCGAAAGGGACGAAGACGGGATCCCAAGAGACTGGGTAAAGATGATGAAACACAGCATGTACATAGCTTGTAAACAGTTTTCTACCAACCGAATGCTCCTTGAATACATAGATAAGTTTTATTCACCTATCCTAGAAAGACTAAAACATCTTTCTCAAAAAGATTTTTCTCTTCTTAAGGCTTTAGCAGAAGAAAAAAGGATTTTGACCGAAAATTGGGAAAACATAAAGTTTATAGAAGTAAAAGAAAATTTAGAAAAAACCTTTCTACAAGAAGGCCAGGAAGTAAAGGTATCGGCTAAAGTCTTTTTAGGTAGCCTAAACCCTGAGTTAATAGAAGTACAGTTGGTACTCATAGAGGAAATAGCTTGTGTATGCAACTTAGGGGAAGAAGAAGATAGAGAAAGTTATGTCAGGAGTTTTCCCCTTAAGCTGGTAGAGTTTAAAGATGGTGTTGGAGTTTATCAAAAATCTCTGCCTCTTTATGGACCTGGACTTAAAGCTTATAACTTTAGGGTGGTTCCTAAAAATTTCTATCTTAGAAGATATTATCCTAACTTGGTTAAGTGGACTTTTTGATTTTTATGCTTATAATTTTATTTTAAATAAGCCTTTTAAGGAGGGGTTATGGAAACCCTATTGTATCTTTTGATTCTTTTCGTATGTGTTTTGGTAGGTATAGCTATTTATATTTTTTTCAAGGTTAACCAAACTTTAAACCGCCTAAACTTGAGGTTAGACGAACTATCTCCTGTTTTAAAAAATCTTAAAGAAACCACCGAAAAAACCTCAGAGACCTTAGACATAGCTAAACAAACTATCTCTAACCTAAACGAACTTATAACCGGGCTTAAGATTGTACCTAATATTATAAAAGAATTAGGAGAAAGTATAAAAGATTTCGAAACCTTTTTGAAAAACCAGACAGAGATTGTTACAGATGAAGTAAAAGAAATTTCTAGTAAGTTACAAATTAACTTAGAAATTGCAAAAAACAACTTAGACAACATAAAAGAGGTGACCTCTCAGGCAAAAGAGGTGACAGAAAAGGTTAGCCATAGTTTAAGCCCTATGATAAACTCTCTTGCTGAGTTAAGTGAAACCTCTAAGTTAGTCTTAGACCAGATAAACCAACAGATTAAAAAGGTCTATGTAGAAGGTAGTTCTCTAATCTATGGAGCTAAGGAACTGATACAACAGTTAAAGAAGATGATACCTTTTCCTAAATTTAAAAAATAAAAACCTTTAGGTTAATAGTTAAAAAAATTTCACTAAAAGGAGGTGGATTATGGAAGGAAAAAAAACTACGGTTTTGTTAGCTTTTCTTGGTGGGGTGGTAGTAGGGGGGATTGCAGCCCTTCTTTTGGCACCAGCCAGTGGCTCTGAGGTTAGAAAAAAGATTAAAGAAGAAGTGGACGAAGCCTCAGAGAAAGTTAGAGCTGAAGCAGAAACTTTAAAAGCTAAAGCAGAAGAAATCACTTCCAAAGCTAAAGAAATCATCGAAACTAAAAAAGAAGAACTTAAAGAAGCTATAGAAAAAAGTAAAGAAACTTTAAAAGAAAAGAAAGAAGAATTTAAACTCTTAAAAAAAGAGGAGGTTTAAAAGACTTTTTTACCAATTAAACTTAGACTTTAAAATTTTTAGATAATTTTTCTCTGGTAAGGTAAGAATTTTAAGAGGTTTTGGGGCTTTTTTAAAACGAAGAGGTTGATCTTCCTGCACTACTAAGTTAATCTGTCCGTCGATGAGAAGATGAACTTCTTCGTTCTCCCCTTTTCCTTTTTTGTTTAAGATTACCACGGTTTCAAAGTTATCTGGAATAACAAAGGGACGTAGGTTTATTTTAAAAGCACAGATCGGTGTGCAGACAAAAACTTGTGCCTCTGGATGGATAACCGGACCTCCGGCTGAAAGATTATAAGCAGTCGACCCGGTTGGGGTAGAGATGATCAACCCATCACCAGGGATGGTAGTAAGATGATAGCCCTCAACCTGCAGGCTCAAATATATCACCTTACCCAAAGGACCTTTCATGATAGCCCCTTCGTTTAGAGCAACAAAGGTCTCATTCTGATAGGTAATCTCAAGAAGCGTTCTTTTTTGAATTTTAGCCTCTCCTTCTTTGATTAGCCTTAAAAGATATGGTAATTCTTCTAAAGAAACCTCGGTTAAAAAACCAAAATTTCCCAGATTAACCCCTATCAAAGGAAGGTCGTAAGTATAGGCGAAGGGGACAGCCCTTAGGAAGGTGCCATCTCCTCCTAGCACCAAAATGGCATCAAAGGTTATAACCTCTTCCTTAGGAAGTTCTGAAATTTTTTCTAAAGGAACCAAAATAATCTCTTTTGAGTTAATCTTTTCAAAAACTTGCGGGAGGTTTCGCGGGTCTTTTAATAAGTAAAAAAATTTAAGCATGATATAATTTTATTCTTGAACCTTGAGAAAAGCAATAACTTTGATTAAGGTTTATAAACCTTAAAAAAACGTAAAAACTCTTTAGAAATCTGAACAAACAAAAATTTTCCTTAACCTCTTGACATTTTTTAAAGATTTTTTATTATAGAGTTTAAACTTAAATAGGTTATTTTTGTCTTCTTAATCGGGACGTAGCGCAGCTTGGAAGCGCACCCGCTTGGGGTGTGGGGGGTCGGCGGTTCAAATCCGCCCGTCCCGATTTTTTTATTGGAATACTAAAAACTAAAAACCGGGCACCTTGCCTGGGAGGAGGTGAAACATGAGTACAGTCCAAACCGTGTGTCAGTTTGAAAGGTTGAATACCTGCCCTACCCAGCAAGGTGCACTTAAACGATGTGTTTGGTCCTATCATATCATCGCTGAGTTTTGGGGTTCCCCTTTTGAACTTTTGGCTGAAGCTCCGGTGGTTGAACAAGCTTTAAAAGAAGCCATAGCACCTAACGGTGCGTTAAAAGAGGTTTCTGCGGTAAGTTATCAGTTTCAGCCCTTTGGGGTTTCTGCTCAGGTTAATTTAGGTTCTTCTCATATCTATATCCATACCTGGCCAGAAAAAGGATACTCTGCCTTAGACATCTTGGCAGAAAATAAAGAAAAAGCTCATAAAATCTTAGCCAATCTTCAACGTAATCTTCGTCCGCAAAACGTCTATATCGCTGAGTTTGCAAGAGGACTTTCTCAGGATACTTTATCAGAGGGAGGCGAAACTTGACTGGAAGTTTTTGGTGGCGAGAAAAAATCTTTAAAGATTTTGGACATTCTTACAAGGTTGAATTAGTCTTTGAAGAAAAAGGGTTACAAGAAATACAAATCTTTAAAAACCCTTCCTGGGGTTATTTTTTTGTTTTAGATGGAATCGTTCAGTTTACAGAAAAAGACGAGTTTATATATCATGAGACCATAACCTATCTTCCTATCAGTCTTCTCCCTACCCCCCCTGAAGAGGTTGTAATAGTTGGAGGGGGGGACGGAGGAGTTCTAAGAGAACTTCAAAAAATCCCTACTATAAAAAAGATCATTCAGTTTGAAATAGATACCCTAGTGTTTGATTTATGTCAAAAATACTTTTTTAAAATTTCTGGAGATTATAACGACCCAAAGGTCAACTTAGTGATTAAAGACGGCTATTTAGGGCTAAAAGAGAGCCCTTCAGAGGGGTTTGATTTGGTAATAGTTGATTGTACCGACCCGGTAGGACCTGCTAAAACCTTATATACCGTTGAGTTTTATCAAGAAGCTTTAAAGGTGCTTAAACCTTATGGAGTATTTATTCAACAGGCAAGTCTACCGATTTATTTTCCTCATATCATAAAAGAAGCCTATCCTAAAATTTCTCAGGTCTTCCCTTATGTAAAGATAGTACGCTGCTATGTTCCTTGCTATGGAGAAGAGATCGCCTTTTTCTTGGCTACCAAAGAGCCAAAAGATTGGCTTAATCCTAAACAACTACTTTCTGGTAAATATTATCATCCTGGGTTGAATCCTTATTATTTTTCTTTACCTCAGACCTGGTTAGAACTTCTAAAATAAAGGGCCCTTTAGTTTGAAAATCACCGGAGGCTATTTAAAAGGACAAAAGCTTTTTCTTCCTCCACCTAAAGACTTAAGCATCCGCCCTTTAAGAAGCAGGATCAGGAAATCTCTTTTTGACCTTTTAGGACAAGACCTTTCTGAGGCTAAAGTGTTAGACCTGTTTTCAGGGACAGGAGCTCTTGGAATAGAAGCACTTTCAAGGGGGGCGGATCTGGTTTTTTTTGTAGACTTTAGCAACTTAAGCCTTTCTCTGATTCATAAAAATTTAGAAAAACTTAAACTTACAGAAAAGGCCTTGGTTTTAAAACTTAAACTACCAGAAGGTCTATCTAAGCTTAGCCAAGCCTATCCTCAGGTTAAGTTTGATTTGGTCTTTATCACCCCACCTTATAAAACCGGGCTGAGCCTTAAAACCCTTAAGGCCTTGCCTACAGAAATTTTAGACCAAGAAGCCATAATAATGGTAGAAGAAGCTACAGGAATACCCCTACCAGAAAAAACCGACCGGTTTGTCTTGATTAAAGTCAAAACCTACGGAGAAACTACTCTGTATTTTTATCAGCCTGTTATTCCAAACACAGAGGAGGACTCTTAGGACCTGGGATCTGAGTGCCTCGAAAATTCAAAATACTTCTTATCCGATAGCAGGTCTTATTAACATCTGATAGTTTTTCAAAAAACTCTTCTTTTCTCACATAAAAACTCTCAACCTTAGGGCCAGAAATTTTTTCAATCTCATAAGAGATTGGGTAATCGATAGAAAGGCCTTCTATGTCTTTTTCTGGCTTTTTCCAGGTTAAAAGCACCGCCTTTTCTGGTAGAACCTGAAAAGAGATGTTCTCAGGGAAAAGAGGAGGATTATGCCAGTATAAATATTCAGGAAACTCAAACCAATCGGTCTTAACTAAAAAATCTTTCTTTATTTTAATCCTGTATTTATATCTATGACGATGTTTAACCTGATAGTCGTGATACACGTATAAATTTCCTGCAGAATGAAGTTTAGGGGAAAGTTTGATTTCATAAATTTTAGGTTTAGCCTTAGGAGAATCTAAAGATATCTCTTCTTTTTCTATGATAAGAGAACTAATTTTTATTAAAGGATAGCCTCCCTTAGTCTCTGTAGGAAGATAAACTATCAGGTCAAAACCTGCCTCTGTAGGTTTTACCTCAAAAGAAAACTCTTTAGGAATACTTTTAGAGGGAGGTAAAGGTGGGTTTTTCTTTCCGCAGCCACCTAAAAAAAATACCAAAAAGATAAAAACCATCCAGAAATACTTTTTCATGTTTGCTCCTTTTATAAAAACTTTATTTTTGCTATCCGATAGGCATGACATTGAAAGTTTACGGCTACCGGAAGGCTGGCAATATGAGAAGGATAAGTCTCTATATGAACGGCTAAGGCGGTAGTTTTACCTTTTAAACCCAATGGGCCAATCATAAGAGAATTTATCTCAGATAAGAGCTCCTTTTCAAGTTTAGCTATCTCCTCCTCTGGATGAAAAGTCCCAAAGGGTCTAAAAAGTGCCTTTTTGGCTAGAAAGGCTGCTTTTTCAAAGGTACCTCCTATCCCCACCCCTACGGTTACAGGAGGACAAGGATTAGGACCAGCTTTTTTAACAGTTTCCACCACGAATCTTTTAATCCCCTCTACCCCTGCTGAAGGAGGTAACATGGCAAGGGCACTCATGTTTTCGCTACCACATCCCTTAGGAAGGATGTGTATTTCCAAAACCTTACCTGGGACTAATTCATAATGGATTACCGCCGGGGTATTGGTTCCGGTGTTTTTTCTGGTAAGCACTTCACATACCGAAGCCCTAAGTAATCCTTCTTTGTATGCTAAAAAGAGACCTTCGTTGATAGCCTTTTCTAAATTTTTTATACACACCTCCTCTCCGATTTTAACCCAAACAACCGGAATACCTGTGTCTTGACAGATAGGAAGATCTTCTTTTTTAGCGATTTCTGCGTTTTCTATCAACACCTCTAACCCCGCTTTAGCCAAAGGTTCGGTCTCTTCGTCTAAAGCCTTGGTTAAGGCCTCTAAAACCTCTGAAGGAAGGCTTTTGCAAGCTCTTATGTAGGCCTCTTTTACTTTATTGACTATCTCTTGGTAGCTAATCTCTTCACTCATAAATCCACCTCTTAACCCTATCTAACACATAAAAACTTTCAGAAAGCCTTTCTCGTAAGGTTGGGCTTTTTTCAATCTCGGTTTTAATCTCAAACAAATGATAAGCTAATTCTTCGAAGGTTCCACAAAATATAAGAAAGTTGTGTCCACTTGCCAAACTTAAAACAATCCTTTCAGAAAGTTCCCATTTTCCTAAAGCCCCCATGTTTAAATCATCGGTGATGATACAGCCTTTAAACCCGAGATTATCTCTTAACAGCTTTATCACTTTTAAAGAAAAAGTAGCTGGTAAAACGTCTAAACTTTTTACTATTAGGTGAGTAGTCATAAAAAAAGGAACCCCCTTTTCAGCAAAAAACCGGAAAACTTCAAGGGAAGAAGAATTAATTTTCTCCTTTTCAGGAAGGTCTTTATGAGGGTCTATGGTAACCTCATCTAACCCTGGAAAATGTTTAACGCAGCAGAAACACCCCTGTTTTTTATGTTCTGAGATGAAAATCTCTCCTAAAAATTTAACCAGTTCAGGGTCGTTTCCCAAGGTACGAGACCTTAAAAACTCTGGAGCTTCCTCTCCTGCTAAATCTACTACAGGAGCAAGGTTAAGGTTAAGCCCTTTTTCAACCACTGTTTTCGCAAGACTTTGAGCCCATTTTTTTACCAAAGATAGATCTTTATTTTTTTGATAGTTTAGACTGATCTCCAGAGGAGAAGGGAATTCTCCTGGTATACGACAAACCCTCCCCCCTTCTTGGTCTATAGCTAAAAAGTTAAAACTATCTACTGAAGCTTTTAATCTATCTAAAAACTCTGGAAAATCTTCCTGAAAATGTTCTTTGAAAAAAATAAAATTAGTAAACTGGAGGTCTCGATAGAGTTCCTTTTCTTCGGCAGAAAGGCTACCTGGTTTTACTAAAAAAACCTGACCTATGGTTTTAAACATGTTAATTTTTTAATCTAAAATAACCTTGAAAAATTTTTATAACCTTTTCTATGTCTTCGAAGGTAGTATATCTACCTAAGGAGAACCGGATGGTGCCTTGAGCTATTTCTTCAGGCACTTTTAAAGCGATCAAAGTATTTGAACCTTTCCGGTCATGGCAAGCAGACCCGGTAGAAGCACACACCTCTGGGAGGTCTTCCAAGATTTTACTCCCTATTTTACCTACGAAAGAAACAGTTAAGGTATTGGGAAGAGTTTTCTCAGGAATCCCGTAGCGGTAAATTTTTGGATAAACCTCTTTAAGACCCTCATAAAGGGTTTCTCTTAAGTAGATAAGTCTTTCTGCCTCAAAACTTACGTCTTTTTTAGCTATCTCTGCTGCTTTAGCCAGGGCAGCTATCAGACCTACCGGTTCTGTCCCAGGCCTTATCCCTTTTTCTTGTCCTCCCCCTAAAAAGAGAGGGGATATAGAAAATCCTTTTTTTATAAACAAACCTCCTATCCCCTTAGGTGCATACATCTTGTGACCTGCAAAGGATAGAAGATCACACCCTATTTTTTTTACATCTACCGGTATCTTACCTACAGCTTGACAGGCATCAGTATGAAATATTATTTCCCTTTCTTGACAAATCTTAGCAATTTCTTCAACTGGTTGAATGGTACCTATCTCATTGTTGGCTAACATCACAGAAACTAAAAAGGTGTTTTTCTTGATTCTTTTTTGGACTTCTTCAGGGTCTACATAACCTTGGGAATTCACAGGCAAAAAATCTACCTCAAATCCCATCTCTAACAGCTTCACCGCTGGGTTTAACACCGAAGGATGCTCAAAGGAACTCACCAAAATATGACCCTTCCCCTTTGCAAGAGCTACTCCTAACAAAGCCAGATGATTAGATTCTGTTCCTCCTGAGGTAAAAAATATTTCTTCGGAAGAAGCATTTAAGAGGCTTGCTACCTCTTCTCTAAACTTTTCAAGGGCTAACTTAGCCCTTTTACCTAATACATGAGCAGAATTTGGGTTAGCGAACTCTTCTGAAGAATATTTGTTGAACACATCTAAAACTTCTGGTAAAACAGGAGTAGTAGCGTTATAATCTAAATATATTATGTTTGAGTATTGCATAAATTTTAGTTTAAACTATTTTATAAAGATTACAACTGAAACAAATTTGCTATGTTCCTTATGTTTCAAATAAACAACATTAAAAACATTTTAAGAGGGTGAAAAATGCTTTATTTTTTGGAAAATGGGTGCCCTAACTGTAAAGGGATAGTCTCAGATGAAAGACTTGGTAAAGGAATTCCTTGTGAAAACTGTCTTCCCGAAGGAAAAATACCTTCAAATCCCTCGATCTTAAAGATTTGTGAAATTTTAGAGAAAGAAAAAACTTTAAAACAGTTAAAGATCTTTGGAGAAGTAGAAAAACAAGTTTCTAATTTTAGTAAGTTGTTTAAAGAAATCATCGGGGCTAAACCTTCTTCTTTACAGATAAACTGGGCTAAGAGGTTATTTTTAGGGGAATCTTTTGCTATCATCGCCCCTACAGGAACTGGAAAATCAACCTTTGGTCTTATTAGTGCTCTTCTTACCCCCAAAAAAGCCCTTATTATCGTACCTACCAAAATGCTGGTCAATCAGGTAGAAACCAAGCTAAACGACTTTATAGATAGAACCTCCTCCCTCGCTTTAAAGAAAAAAAGAATTCTAGCCTATACCGGGCAAAAAAAAGAAAAAGAAATCTTAGAAAAACAGAATTTTGATGTGTTTATCTGTACTTCCGCCTTTATGCATAAAAACTTTGAAATCCTTAAATCTTTAGACTTTTCTCTTATCTTCGTCGATGACGTAGATTCTTTTTTAAAAAGCAGTAAAAACGTAGACAACTTGTTTTTATTACTGGGGTTCTCTGAAGAAGAGATAAAGCTGGCTTTAAAGAGAGATAAAACCGAGGAAGACTATTCTGAGCTTTTAAAAATCAAAAAAAACCATCGAAGTACTCAAAAACAGCTCATCATCTCCTCTGCTACATTAAAACCAAGAACCAACCGAGTCCTTCTTTTTCAAAACTTGCTTGGGTTTGAAATAACACGTTTTGTCTCCACCCTAAGAAAGGTAATCGACACCTATCTTGACGTCGGAGAACCAAGAGATATACAAAGACTTTCTGAAGAAGCGGTAAAATTGATAAAAGCCTTAGGTAAAGGAGGGCTTGTTTTTGTAGAAGAATCTTATGGAAGGACTTACGTAGAGAAGTTTACAGAACAGCTCAGAGAAAACGGTGTAAAAGCGATTTCTTACTTGGAGGTCAGTGAAGAAGACCTTTTAAATAAGTTAAAACAAGGAGAGGTAGAGGTTGCAGTAGGGTTATGTCATCTTGGTAACCCCTTGGTCAGAGGATTGGATTTACCTGAGATTTTGAGATACGCCATTTTTTTAGGAGTACCCAAGCATGTTTTCCCCCTTATGAAAAACGAGGTAAGCTTTTCCCTTTCTGTTGCTCCTCAATTTTTGTACAGTTTGCTTTTATCTCTTATGCCTCTTTTTAAAGACGACGAACGGATAACCGCCTTATCACATGTAAACTACCTTAGAAGATTTTTAACCTTAAGAGAAGAAGACCTCCCTAAGTATGAAGGGTTGTATAAAAAGGTATTATCGATCAAGGAATTTATAGAAGAACGGCTTAAGAACCCTGAGTTCATAGAAAAACTTAAAACCAACGAAGAAGTTTTCTTAGAACGGGACGAAAACGGAAATTACCATCTTATCGTGGGAAACGCTTCTTCTTACCTTCAGGCTTCAGGAAGGGTTTCAAGGCTCACTACTAAAGGACTTATGCCAGGACTTTCGGTTATCTTGGTAGATAGTTTTAAAGCCTTAAACAGTCTTAAAAAAAGACTAAGGTTTTATTTAGGGGATGAAGTAGAGTTAACAGAGGTGAATTTTGAAAAAATAATCGAGCTTGATACCCAAATAAAACAAGAAAGAGAAAAAATTTCAGCTGAAAAGATAGATTTTAAGAACTACCTTCTTATCGTAGAATCCCCTCATAAAGCCAAAACCATAGCTAGCTTCTTTGGAAAACCCTCGGTTAGAAGGTACACCAACCTATGGGTTTATGAAATACCGATGGAAAATACCCTGCTTTCTGTCTGTGCTTCTTTAGGGCATCTTTATAACCTTTCCAGAAAAAAGGGGATATTTGGAGTTTTAAAGAATAACGGAACTTTTCATCCTGTTTTTAATACCATAAAAATAGACAGAGAAACAGGAGAACAATATGTGGATGAAGAAGAAATAAAGGATAAAGAAAACATCTTTGACAAAGCTGACATTGTAGACGGGCTTAGGATCCTTAGTTTTTGTTCAGACCAAACCTTTATTGCCTCAGATCCTGACTCAGAGGGAGAAAAGATTGCTTATGACATTTACATTAATCTGAAACCCTTTCAAAAAAATATTAAAAGACTAGAGTTTCACGAAGTTACGGTAAGAGCCCTTAAAAAAGCCTTTGAAACCCCTCAAGAAATAAACCTTCCTCGGGTTAAAGCCCAGTTAGCCAGAAGGGTGGCAGATCGTTGGGTAGGGTTTTCTCTTTCTCAGGAATTATGGAAAGTTTTCCACAAAAACTATCTCTCAGCAGGTAGGGTGCAAACTCCGGTTTTAGGATGGGTAATAGAAAGAGAAAAACTAAGTAAGCAACACAAATATCGAATAAACTTTACGATAAATGAATATCCCCTTTTTATCGAGGTAGAAGAAAAAGAAATTGCAGAGAAATTAGAACAACACCTACCTCAGGCTAAAATTACCTTAGAAGGCCAAAAAGAAGATGAACTTTCTCCACCTCCTCCTTATACCACAGACACCATACTGGAAGAAGCCTATAATTTCTTCAGGTTTTCTACCTCCTATACCATGTCTCTTTTGCAAGAACTCTTTGAACTCGGTTTAATCACCTATCATCGAACAGATTCAACTCGAATTTCAGACGTAGGACGGTTTCAGGTAGCTAAACCTTATATCTCAGAACATTTTGGAGAAGAGTTATTCTATCCGAGAGAATGGTTTAGTGAAGGAGCCCATGAAGGTATAAGGCCTACCCGTCCCTGGGATGTAGAAGAACTAAAACTAAGGGTAGCCCACGGATTAATCTCTTTTAAAAATTATAAGGATAGTTTTAGATTGTATGACCTTATTTTTAGAAGATTTATAGCAAGTCAGATGAGAAAAACTAAAGTCTTAAAAAAGAACCTTAAGTTGGTCCTTCCCTTTTTCGCCTGGGAAGAAGAAGTGATAGTAGACATACTTTCAAACGGTTATGATTTAGTTTGGACCAAACCACATCTTTTCCCCGTTTCTCCTTCTTTTACCATAAACAACATTAAGTTACAAAAAATACCTAAAGCTTTTCTTTTTAATCAGGGGACTCTGATCCAGGAAATGAAAAAAAGAGGGTTAGGTAGACCATCTACTTATGCAGAAATTGTTTCTACCCTTTTAAATAAGTATTATGTTTATGAGCTGAAAAACGGAGGACTTGTTCCTACAGCCTTAGGAAAACAGGTATACGAATATCTAAGGTCAAGGTTTGAAACCTATGTATCTGAGGAGTTTACCAGAAAACTTGAAGCCTTTATGGACGAGGTAGAAGAAGGTAAAAAAGATTGGGTAGAAATTTGTTATACCCTTTTGCCTCTTCTAAAAGAATTGAACATCATCTTGTAAAATTTAAAAATGTTATTAGGTTGTTGTTTTTTTTGTTTTTTTAAGTATACTTTTTTTAAACTATAGCTTTCCGGGAGGAGCTTGATGAGATTTAAAAATGTTATTTTTGGTTTTTTGTTAGCCATAATCTTGTATATAGCTATTTTCCGAACTTTACTTCCAGAAAACAGTTTAGTTTTTAGTTTAGCCACTTTTGTCTATTTTGTTGCGGCTTTAATTTATTTTATACATTGGGTTTTTAAGTGGGATTGGGGAGGATTTGTAGGTTCTACCATTGGTTGGGCTGGGTTGTTTTTAAACCTCGCGGCTTTTTTTATTAGATGGTATCAAACCCATCAAGCTGGCTTTGGCTACGTTCCTCTTTCCAACCTTTATGAATCTTTGGTCTTTTTTGGACTATGTATTGCATTAATTTATCTTGTTATGGAGTTTAAATTTCCTTCTAAAGCCTTAGGAAGCATTACCTTTACTTTGACTGCTTTTATCATGGCCTATGCCTCTCTTAAAGCTCCTGCTGAAATCAAGCCACTTCTCCCAGCCCTAAAAAGTAATTGGTTGATAGCCCATGTAGTTACCTGTTTTTTGGGATATGGGGCTTTTGCCGTTACCTTTGGTCTAAGCCTGTTTTATCTCATCGGAGCTAATAAAACTCTCTCAGCCTCTTTGCAAGTTTCTTTAGAACATTTTATATATAGACTGATGCTTTTTGGTTTCTTTTGGCTTTCCTTAGGTATTATCACCGGATCTGTTTGGGCGGAGCAAGCTTGGGGAAGCTACTGGAGCTGGGACCCTAAGGAAACCTGGTCTTTTATCACCTGGCTTATCTATGGCGGAGCCATCCATCTTCGTTTAATAAAAGGTTCTAAAGATTGGGGAGGGAAAAAACTTGCCTGGCTAAACATCATAGGGTTTGCCTCTGTACTTTTTACTTATTTTGGAGTAAACTTTTTATTGTCAGGATTACATAGTTATGCAACTCCAGGCTAATAAAACTGGAGGGGATTAAGATGTTAGTAAAAAATTGGATGACTGAAGAAGTGATTACCTTAGAAGAAGAGGAACCTATAACCAGGGCTATTCAACTTTTAAAGGAACACCAAATACGAAGGATTCCCATAACCAGAGGAGGAAAACTAGTAGGAATTGTTACCCAAACAGACATAAAAGAGGCTACCCCACCAAAATTCGTAGGGGTTGACCTAAAAGAACTTTATGACCTTTTTTTAAACCTAAAAGTAAAAGACATCATGACCCCAGACCCTATCACCGTATCTCCAGAAGATACCATAGAAAAAGCTTCTGTCCTTATGCTTGAAAACAAAATCTCTGGACTTCCGGTAGTTAATGAAAATAATTATGTTATAGGGATTATCACTCAAACAGACATTTTTAAACTTTTTGTTCAACTAACTGGGGCTTATTTCAGTCCTTATCATGTAGCCCTTTATATCAACTCACCCTATCAACTTCCTGAGATTTTAGAAATTTTTAAGAATTTACAAATAAATATTTATACCATTTTTTGCTGGAGAGACGAATTTTGTATAGATGATACCTGTAAAAAAAGAGTTTTTATTCGTTTCCAAGCTGTTGAAGAGGCTAAAATAAAGGAAGCTTTGGAAAAACTTGAGACTAAGTTTGAAATAGCTGAATTTAAGAAAGACAATATAAAAGATATCCCCCAAAAACGGAAAGAAGAAAAAAATTTATTGGTTTTCTAAATTTTCAGTATTTTCTTGATTCTGAGTCTCTGTATTCTCTGTATATAAAAAGAACCCTTGAGGTTTATGATTAGTTCCTTTCATTACGCTTAACCAAACAGGACAAGCAACCCTTCCTCCTGTTTCCCCTCTTTCTAACGTCTTACCTGAATCATAACCAACCCAAACACCACAAGTATAGGTAGGTGTAAACCCCACAAACCAAGCATCTCTATATTCCTGGGTAGTACCGGTTTTTCCAGCTACCGGCACACCCAATCCCCTGGCACAAGTTCCTGTTCCATAAAGAACTACTGCCTGTAGGAAATCATTCATTATAGAAGCAGTGTAAGGAGAAATTACCGGCTTAGCTACCACATCAGTTTTGTAAATAGGGGTTTTAGCAAACAAACTATCTCTCACTTCTTCTATAAACTTAGGTTTTACCATACGACCTAAGTTAGGGAAAATAGTAAAGCTCCTTGTGAGCTCTATCGGAGTTAATTCATAAGAACCAAGGGCTATACTATAATTAAAATCTCTAGGGATGTTAAGTTCTAATTTTTGAACCATATCATAAATTTTTTCTCTTCCTAGCATCAAAGCAAGCCTTACTGCTACTACGTTTCTTGACTTGGCTAAGGCATCCCTTAAGCTTATAGGACCTAAATACTGCCCATCATAATTTCCAGGTGACCAATCTTTGCCCTGGTCGCCTCCAGGAAGAGTTATAGGTTCATCGGGAATTACATCCTCTGGAGAGACTACTCGATCTTCAATAGCCTTAGCCCAGATAAAAGGCTTAAACGCAGACCCAGGTTGTCTTTTAGCTAGAATAGCTCTATTATAAGGAGAAGCCAAATAGTTTCTTCCTCCGATAAGAACCCTTACTCCTCCGTTTTTGTTTTCCATACAAACTACTGCTATCTCTGGAGGTTCTCTGTTCGTAAACATACGACTAAGGGTGTTCATAAGGTTTTCATATGCCTTCTTTTCCCACTCTAAATCAAGAGTAGTATAGACTACAAGTCCCCCCCTCTCTACTACCTCAGAAGGGAATAATTTTTTAAGTTCTTCTTTTATCACATCTAAGAAGTAGGCTGCATAAACAGGAATGTTAACATTTTTAGGGTTTAAATGTATAGGTTGAGATGAAATAGCCTGAGCTTTTTCAGGAGAAATAAAACCTACCTCTGCCATTCTTTTAAGCACATAGTTTCTTCTAGCTATAGAAAGATTATAATTTTGAAGGGGATTATATTTAGAAGGGGCTGCCGGTAAACCTGCCAAAACCGCTGCCTCGTTTAAGTCTAACTCCCAGACATGTTTGTTAAAATAAGTAAGGGCAGCAGCTTCTACTCCATAAGCCCCTTCCCCTAAGTAAATATGATTCAAATATATGGTTAGAATCTGATCTTTGGTTAGATATTTTTCAATTTGCCAGGCCAAAAACATCTCTTTGATTTTTCTTCTAAGCGTCCTTTCAGGAGAAAGGACAAGGGACTTAACTACCTGTTGAGTAATGGTACTACCGCCTTGGACTACCTTACCATGAACGATATTTTTGTAAAGTGCCCTTAATAAACTCCAAAAATCTATCCCTTTATGTTTATAGAAATTAGCATCTTCTGCAGCTAAAAAAGCTTGGATTACATGAGGAGGGATTTTATCTATAGGTACAAAAACACGCCTTACTGGACCGATAAAACCTACCAGATTCCCATGAATATCGTATACCAAATTTGTTTGTTCTGGTCGGTAGTTTTTAAGCTTAGAAATACTTGGGAGACTAACCTTAAGATAAATAAACCCAGCTGCTAAAATTATAGAGAAGAAAAGAAAAATCGATAAAACCAAAATACCTGTCAACTTAAAGACAGAATTCATAAAAGTTTATTATACCTTGATTTTTGATTTTGAGAACTTTTTAAAGAGATTTTTAAAAAGATTTAATTTAGGTATAAAAATAAAAAAATCCCGGGCACCGACCTACTCTCCCAGGGCGGTAACGCCCCAGTACCATCGGCCCTGGAGGGCTTAACTTCCGTGTTCGGAATGGGAACGGGTGTGGCCCCTCCGGTATAGGCACCCGGGAAACTTTAATATTTTTAACAAGTGAATGGGGTATCCTTTGGAACTTTTAAGCTGGTACTGCAGCCAAGCCGCACGGGCGATTAGTACCAGTAGGCTCCACCCATTGCTGGGCTTCCACCTCTGGCCTATCAACCAGGTAGTCTCCCTGGGCCCTTCAGGGGGTGGGTTGCCCCACCCTCGGGAGGCCTAATCTTGGGGTGGGCTTCCCGCTTAGATGCTTTCAGCGGTTATCCCTTCCGCACATGGCTACCCGGCTCTGCTCCTGGTGGAACAACCGGGACACCAGAGGTGCGTCCACCCCGGTCCTCTCGTACTAGGGGCAGCTCCCCTCAAGCCTCCTGCGCCCGCGGTGGATAGGGACCGAACTGTCTCACGACGTTCTGAACCCAGCTCACGTACCCCTTTAACGGGCGAACAGCCCGACCCTTGGGACCTTCTCCAGCCCCAGGATGGGATGAGCCGACATCGAGGTGCCAAACCGCTCCGTCGATGTGAACTCTTGGGAGCGATCAGCCTGTTATCCCCGGGGTAACTTTTATCCGATGATCGACGGCCCTTCCACTCAGGACCGCCGGGTCACTAGGCCCGGGTTTCCCCCCTGCTCGGCCTATCGGCCTCGCAGTCAAGCCCCCTTATGCCCTTACACTCAACGGTGGATTTCTATACCACCTGAGGGGACCTTTGGGCGCCTCCGTTACTCTTTAGGAGGCGACCGCCCCAGTCAAACTGCCCGCCAGGCACTGTCCCTCGGAAGGCTTTCTTCCGCAGGTTAGAACCCTGAGGCAGGAAGGGTGGTATCTCACCGGTGGCTCCACAGGAGCTGGCGCCCCTGCTTCACAGCCTCCCACCTATCCTGCACATCCTACCCCAAGGTTCAATGCCAAGCTGCAGTAAAGCTCCACGGGGTCTTTCCGTCCCACCGCGGGTACTCGGCATCTTCGCCGAGACTACAGTTTCGCTGGGCCCCTGGCCGAGACAGCGCGGCAGTCGTTACGCCATTCATGCAGGTCGGAACTTACCCGACAAGGAATTTCGCTACCTTAGGACCGTTATAGTTACGGCCGCCGTTTACTGGGGCTTAAGGGCAGAGCTTCGCGGAATTAATCTCCGCTAACCCCACCCCTTCACCTTCCAGCACCGGGCAGGCGTCGGGCCCTATACGTCCTCTTACGAGTTAGCAGAGCCCTGTGTTTTTGGTAAACAGTCGCCACCGCCGTTTCCCTGCAACCCGCCTCGGCTTCGACCGCAAGGGCCTACACCTAACGCGGGCACCCCTTCTCCCGAAGTTACGGGGCCAATTTGCCGAGTTCCTTAGCCAGGGTTGCCCCACGCGCCTTGGCAGATTACTGCCCGCCCACCTGTGTCGGTTTGCGGTACGGTCACCAGAGCTTCAACGGCCACGAGGCTATTTCTTGGCAGCGTGGTCCGAGCTCCTTCCCGAGAGCCGTAGCTCTCGGTTACTTACTCCCCCTCACCCTCCGGACCGGGATTTGCCTCGGTCCATCATCGGGCTAGAGGTTTGGAGGGCCAACCATACAGCCCCGGAGCCCTTCCCTTCTGCGTCACCCCTTGGCCTCCACTCTGGTGGCGGGGGAATATTAACCCCTCTTCCCATCCCCTACGCCTTTCGGCCTCAGGTTAGGGGCCGGCTAACCCTGGGCGGACGACCCTTCCCCAGGAAACCTTGGGCTTACGGCGGGAGGGATTCTCACCCTCCTTATCGCTACTCGTGCCCGGATTCTCTCCTCCAGCACCTCCAGTAGCCCTTACGAGCTACCTTCATCGGCAACTAGAGTGCTCCCCTACCGCTGAAAGGCTCAAAGCCTTTCAGCCCGCAGCTTCGGCGCCTGGCTTAAGCCCCGTGTAATTTTCGGCGCACCCCCGCTCGCCCAGTGAGCTGTTACGCACTCTTTAAATGATGGCTGCTTCTAAGCCAACATCCTGGGTGTCTTAGCAGGGGCACCTCCTTTACCACTTAGCCAGGACTTAGGGGCCTTAGCTGGCGGTCTGGGTTCTTGCCCTCTCGTCCTAGGACGTTATCGCCCTAAGACTCACTCCCGAGCTGCGCTTGCCGGTATTCGGAGTTTGCCTGGGTTCGGTAGGCTGGTAAGCCCCCTAGCCCAAACAGTGCTCTACCCCCGGCAGCGACCACTCGAGGCTGCACCTCAATGCATTTCGGGGAGAACCAGCTATCACGGGACTCGATTAGCTTTTCACTCCTACCCACAGCTCATCCGAGGAGTTTTAACCCTCCACCGGTTCGGGCCTCCAGTGGGGATTAACCCACCTTCACCCTGGCCATGGGTAGATCGTCCCGCTTCGGGTCTGCCGCCAGCGACTTAACGCCCTATTCGGACTCGCTTTCGCTACGGCTCCGCCTCAACGGCTTAGCCTCGCCACTGACGGCAACTCCCGGGCTCATTATGCAAAAGGCACGCCGTCAGGAAGGATTTCTCCTTCCCTCCGACTGCTTGTAGGCTAGCGGTTTCAGGTTCTATTTCACTCCCCTCCCGGGGTTCTTTTCACCTTTCCCTCACGGTACTAGTGCACTATCGGTGTGCGGGTAGTATTTAGCCTTGGAGGGTGGTCCCCCCAGATTCACACGGGATTCCACGTGTCCCGTGCTACTCGGGATCTACACCCAGGGAGACCGCCTCCCTTTCGCCTACGGGGCTTTCACCCTCTCCGGCGGGCCATTCCAGGCGCCTTCGGCTAGAGAGGCGGTTTTGTAACTCCCCGAGAGGTCCGTGGCCCTCTCCGGTGTAGTCCCACGACCCCAGACAGGCAACGCCCACGGGCTTCTACACCTGCCTGGTTTAGGCTCCTCCCCTTTCGCTCGCCGCTACTCAGGGAATCTCGGTTGATTTCTTTTCCTCGGGGTACTGAGATGTTTCACTTCCCCCGGTCTCGCCTCCATGGGCTCTTAACCCATGGATGACTGGGTATTACCCCAGCCGGGTTTCCCCATTCGGGCATCCCCGGATCAACGCCTGCTTGCGGCTCCCCGGGGCTTATCGCAGCTTGCCACGCCCTTCATCGCCTCCCGCACCCGAGGCATCCACCGCTAGCCCTTAGTAGCTTGACTACAGGAACCAGCTTAAAGATGCCAAAGGATACCCTTATTCACTTGTCAAAGATCTAATTTTTCCACCACTTTTCATTAAGTGGTGGAGGTGAACGGATTCGAACCGTCGACCTCCGGCTTGCAAAGCCGGCGCTCTCCCAACTGAGCTACACCCCCACGCCTTCCTCCTAAACCCATCCTCTAATCAAGAGAATGGGCCTAGGAGGATTCGAACCTCCGACCTCACGCTTATCAGGCGTGCGCTCTAACCTGAGCTGAGCTATAGGCCCGTAATCCGCTCACCCATTCCTTTCAAAGAACATAAAAAATTTATATAGAATAGCGTCCGCAAGGAGCCCCTAAAATTCTCCTTAGAAAGGAGGTGATCCACCCCCACCTTCCGGTAGGGGTACCTTGTTACGACTTCACCCCAGTCACCAGCCCCACCGTAGGCGCCCCCCTCCAGGCAAAGCCTGGTTAGGGTAACGACTTCGGGTGGAGCCAGCTTCCGTGGTGTGACGGGCGGTGTGTACAAGGCCCGGGAACGTATTCACGGCGGCATGCTGATCCGCCATTACTAGCGATTCCGGCTTCACGGGGTCGAGTTGCAGACCCCGATCCGAACTGAGGAGGGCTTTCTGGGATTAGCTCCCCCTTGCGGGTTCGCAACCCTCTGTACCCCCCATTGTAGCACGTGTGTAGCCCTGGGCATAAGGGCCATGAGGACTTGACGTCATCCCCTCCTTCCTCCGGGTTATCCCCGGCAGTCCCCTTAGAGTGCCCGGCCGAACCGATGGCAACTAAGGGCAGGGGTTGCGCTCGTTGCGGGACTTAACCCAACATCTCACGACACGAGCTGACGACAGCCATGCAGCACCTGTGCTAGAGCGCGTAGAGATAACCCCTACGCTCCCCCGGTGTTTCCACCAGGGTACAACCCTAGCATGTCAAGCCCAGGTAAGGTTCTTCGCTTTGCATCGAATTAAACCACGTGCTCCACCGCTTGTGCGGGCCCCCGTCAATTCCTTTGAGTTTCAGCCTTGCGGCCGTACTCCCCAGGCGGGGCGCTTAACGCGTTAGCTACGGCACAGAGGCTTTCACCCCCACACCTAGCGCCCATCGTTTACGGCGTGGACTACCCGGGTATCTAATCCGGTTTGCTCCCCACGCTTTCGTGCCTCAGCGTCAGGAACCGTCCAGCTGGCCGGCTTCCCCACCGGTGTTCCTCCCGATATCTACGGATTTCACCCCTACACCGGGAATTCCGCCAGCCTCTCCGGCCCTCAAGCCAGACAGTATCATAGGCCTTTCCGGAGTTGAGCTCCGGGCTTTAACCTATGACTTGTCCGGCCGCCTACGCACCCTTTACGCCCAGTAATTCCGGGCAACGCTCGCCACCTGCGTATTACCGCGGCTGCTGGCACGCAGTTAGCCGTGGCTTTCTCCTGGAGTACCGTCAGCCAGGATAGGTTATTCACCTATCCTGGGTTCTTCCTCCAGAACAGGGGTTTACGACCCGAAGGCCTTCTTCCCCCACGCGGCGTCGCTGGGTCAGGCTTTCGCCCATTGCCCAAGATTCCCCCCTGCTGCCTCCCGTAGGAGTCGGGCCCGTGTCTCAGTGCCCGCGTGGCCGACCACCCTCTCAGGCCGGCTACCCGTCGTCGCCTTGGTGGGCCGTTACCCCACCAACTAGCTGATGGGCCGCGAGCCCCTCCCCAGGCAGGAGCTTGCTATGCAGAGGCCCCCTTTCATCACCGAACTTGCGTCCGGTGACTTTATCCGGTATTAGCTACCCTTTCGGGTAGTTATCCCAGACCCGGGGACAGGTTACTCACGTGTTACTCACTCGTCTGCCGCGGTACTAGGGCCGAAGCCCTTTCCCGCTCGACTTGCATGGGTTAGGCGCGCCGCTAGCGTTCGCCCTGAGCCAGGATCAAACCCTCAGGGAAAATTTGTCCTGGCCACCTGCCTATAAACAGGCCGGCCGCAATCTTCAATCTAATTTAAAAAGGAATTGCGGAGCCCTTGCGAACGCTATTCAATTTTCAAAGAACACTTCTAATAAAAAATTAAAACAACTTTTAAATTTGTCAAGAGCCTTTGAAAAAAATTTTCAAAGGACAAAATTTAATATAACACAACCTGTCTTTTTGTCAAGAGGCTTAAGCACCCTCCTAAAAACAACTCCTACCCTTAACTTCTTAACAAAGAACAACTTAGCGCGAAAATTAAATTTAACACAGCCCTGTAAATTGTCAAGAGGCTTTTTAAATTTTATTTCTAATTTTTTCTTACCTCTTTTAACAAAGAACAACCTTAAACTTGATAAGAAGAATACCCTAAATTTTTGGGTTGTCAACCCCTTATTCAAAAAAATTATATTTTTAAATTACATGGAATCAAGATTAGACGACTACACAATTTTTACCTTGTTTTTTAGCTTTATAAAGATTATTGTCTGCGATAAAAAGCATCTCTCTTAAACTGTTTTTAAGCTCAAGTGCTCCTCCGATAGAGATAGTATAACTGATATTTTGACCCTGTAGATTTAAAGGAGTTGAGGTAACTTTTCTCCTAAAATACTCTATAAATTCTATAAATGCTCTTTTGTCTGAATAAAGGATCAAGACTACGAATTCTTCCCCGCCAAACCTGGCTACTATGTCTTCTTCTCTTTTAAAGGTTTCTTTTAGTTTTTCAGCCAAATCTTTTAATACTAAATCTCCTACTTCATGACCGTAAGTATCGTTGATTTGTTTAAAATTATCTATATCTATCACCAAACAAGCCAGGTTCAAATTTCTTCTTTTGGCTATACTTAGAAATTTAGGGGCTTCTTCCATAAAATATCGTCTGTTATAAAGCCCTGTAAGTGGGTCATGATAGGCTAAAAACTCAAGTTCTTGTATTAACTCTATGAGGTCCAAGGTGTTGTGCACTCTTACCATAAATTCTTCTTGACTAAAAGGTTTTCTCAAAAAATCATTGGCCCCTGCCTTTAGTAAAACAGGTATCATTTTGGTTTTTACTATGCCTGAAACGACTATAATCCCTAACGCACTTTTAGAATAACCCCTCCTAATCTCGTAAAGAAACTCCAAGGTATCTTCTTCTGGAAAATAATAATCAAGTATCAGTAGTTTAATTTGAGGGTCTTCCTTAAGTATTTTTTGAGCTTCCCTAAGGCTTGAGGCTTCTACAACCTGAAAAAGCATATTTTTTAAAATGTTTGCAATAATCTTTCTATCAACAGGCATATCTTCTACCACTAAAACTTTAGTCTGAGAATTTTTAAGGGTCCTTTTTATACTAAGAATTAGATTCTCGACAATATTTGGGGTTCCTTTTACTAAATAGTCTACTACCCCTTTATCCAAAATAGATTCTCTTAAGTTTTCGTCATATGAAGCGGTTAAAACTATCGTAGGGACGTTATGAGACAGCAAAAAATCGATAGCCTCACCTTTTTCTGCATCTGGAAGATGATAATCACACACCGCAAGCCCGATGTTTTGCCTTTCCTTTTTCAAGCATTTTTGGGTCTCTGATAGGTTTTCTGCAGTAATTACCGGTAAAGAAAGCCTTTGAGAAATAAGCTTGGAGACAGCCTTTAATATAATCCTATCATCATCTACTAAAAGGATCTTGTTCTTTTGACAAGGCAACGTATCTTGCATCGTATAAGTACTTAATTTTTATTTTTATTATTAATATTTAACAATTTTAAACAACGAAAGTGGGTTGTCAAGTTCGAAAGTTTGTTTTAAAAATTTTAACAAAGAAAAGTTAGGGATATAAACTCTAACCCAAACTTCTTGTTTTTTTATTTCCATCTCTGTGCCTTCTGGAAAGTTAAGAGTAGCAAACCTATTTAACCAGAGTTCTTTTTCTGTTAAAGGTTCGATTTTGTAGACTTTTTTCTCTCTTTTTAAACTTGGTTTTTCTTGTCTTTCTACTACTTTAACGATACGGAGACCTGGGTAAAACTCTAATCCTTGCAATTTTGTAGAAAGGCCTGACTCATACATAGCCAACCCTATGGTTTCCCTCTCTGAAAAAACACCGATAGGGAGGGCATCATCCACGACTATTTTGGGATGAGGGTGAAACCCTGAAGTATAAACCAAGGGGAATCCAAGTTTGTTTAAGACTAACACAAAGAGTCTTATCACCTCAAGCTGGGAAAGAAAAACCGCTTTATCTTTTTTGGTATAATAAATCTCATACCAATATTCTTTAACCCCTTTAAAAGGAAATAAAGGTTTATTCTGTATATCTAACTTTACTTCTTCGAGCTCTTTTTTGCTCAATAAGTTTTTAATCTCTTCATTGCAAACCCCGCATTTACTGCATCGATCAAACCTACAATCTTTAGTAATTTCACCTTGGTAAGCCTTAGCTCTTTCTTTTATTAAAAACTCCTTAGAAACTCTCAGGTCTATATGTTCCCAAGGAAGATTTTCTTCTAAAGACCTTTCTCTTAGGTAGGTGTTTAGGTCAACCCCAACCTCTTTAGCAGCCTCAATCCAAAGACTTAAGTTAAAAAAGTCTTTCCAGCTATCAAACCTTGCCCCTTTCTGATAGGCTCTTTCTATCACCAAACCTATGGTTCTATCTCCTCTGGCAATCACTCCCTCGAGAAAACTTTGCTCAGGGTGATGGTACCGAAGGTTCTTCCCTAACCTTCTTTTTAAAAATTTAATTTTCTCATAGGTTTCTTCTAAGGAAATCTGTCTTTCCCATTGAAATGGAGTATGGGGTTTAGGAATAAACGTTGAAACTGAGACAGTTATACTAACTTGGGGGACTTCTTTTCTAAGGGTTCGAAAAAGCTGATAGATGCCTTCTAAATCTTCTTCTTTTTCTGTAGGAAGGCCGATCATAAAATAAAGTTTTACCTTGGTCCACCCATGTTTTTTGGCAAGTCTTATGTCTTCTATAAGCTGAGCAATATCTATATCTTTATTTATAACCTTTCTCAGCCTTTCTGTTCCTGCTTCTGGGGCAAAAGTAAGGCCGGTTTTTCTTCCAAGTTTTATAAACTCTAACAGTTCGTCATCGATACTACCTACCCTTAAAGAAGGAAGAGAAAATGAATACTTTCTACAAGGTGCGTTTAGATAAAACTCTTCTTTTAGTTTTTTTACCAACGTTTTTAGTGCGGTATAATCCCCAACAGAAAGACTCATCAAAGAGGCTTCTGTAATCCCGGTAGTTAGAAAATTTTTCTTTATCTGGTTTATCACATAAAACGGGTCTTTTTCTCTTACAGGGCGATAATAAAAACTTGCCTCGCAAAAACGACATCCCCTGGTACAACCTCTTGAAATTTCCATCGGGATTCGGTCGTGAGAAAGCTCGATTACAGGGATACCAAACTCCCAACTTAAGGTTTCTAAGTTTAAATCCTTTAAAATCCTTCTTTTCACCTGGTTTCTTATCAGAGGAACATAAACTCCCTCTATTTTGGTTAGGTCTTCCCAGAGGGTGGTACGAGGTTTTTTACTATTTTTCCAGTTTTTATAAACCTCAAATACCTCAAAAATAGCCTCTTCTGCGTCTCCTATGATAAAAGCATCAAAAAACTCTGCTACAGGCTCTGGATTTCCACAGCTTGGACCTCCCCCTAAAACTAGGGGATCATCTCTTTCTCTGTGGTGAGCCCTTAAAGGAATTCCAGCAAGGTCTAATATCTGTAAGATTCCGGTAGCTGAAAGCTCATAAGCATAGCTTATTCCTATGACGTCAAAATCTCTGAGAGGTTTTCGGTAGTTCCAACTTAATAGAGGATAACCTTTAGTTTTTAATGCATTTTCCAAGTCAGGGCCTACAGCAAAAGCTAAATCTGCTAAATATTCTTCTTTCTGGTTGACCAGATAAGCTAAAATGTTAATTCCTAAATGGGACCGACCTATTTCATAGAGGTCTGGATAGCAAAAGCAAATCTTTAGGTCTGTCTTTTCCCAGTCTTTTTTCTTAAAAAAAGGTTCTTCTCCTAAGTACCGAGAAGGCTTTTTAATGTTTATAAGTATTTGATAAGGATAGTCAGCCATTTTCACTTTTCCTATTTAAGGTTATTTTTAAAACTTACCACAAACTTTTAAAATTAAAAAAAAGTTTTAAAATTTATACAAACTAAATTTTAAGAGGTTAAAAAGATGTTAGCAAAAATTTTTAGCTGGTTTTCGAAAGATATGGCTATAGATTTAGGAACTGCGAATACCCTTATCTACCTAAAAGGTAGAGGGATCATTCTTAGTGAACCCTCTGTAGTAGCGGTTAAAGAGGATGGAAGGTTTAAAAAGGTAATAGCTGTAGGAGAAGAAGCAAAAAAGATGGTAGGGAAAACACCAGGAAGTATTAAGGCTATAAGACCATTGAGGGAAGGGGTTATTGCTGATTTTGAGGTAACAGAAGCAATGATCAGATACTTTATTCAGAAAGTGCACAATAGGGGATATTTTGTAAAACCAAGGATTATCATAAGTGTACCTTCTGGGACTACCCAGGTTGAAAGAAGGGCGGTAAAAGAAAGCGCAGAAACCGCTGGGGCAAGAGAGGTTTATCTGATAGAAGAACCCATGGCAGCAGCCATAGGAGCAGGGCTTCCGGTGACTGAACCTGTGGCCAACATGATCGTAGACATCGGAGGAGGAACCACCGAGGTTGCTGTGATCTCTCTTGGAGGAATAGTAGTTAGCCATTCCCTTAAAGTTGCAGGGGATAAAATAGATGAGGCCATCGCAAGTTATATCAAAAAGAAATACAACCTTTTAATAGGAGAAGCTACAGCAGAGCAGATCAAAATCAACGTAGGAGATGTTTTACCTGAAGAACCTTATGCTACGATGGAAATAAAAGGAAGGGATCTGGTAACAGGGATACCTAAGACCATCACGATTACCTCTAAGGAAATACAAGAAGCTCTCAAAGAACCTGTAGACATGATAATCCAGGTGATAAAACAGGTGTTAGAAGATACTCCTCCTGAGTTAGCGGCTGACATGGTAGACCGAGGAATTGTTTTAAGTGGAGGGGGTGCATTGCTTAAAAACTTAGACAAACTTATTCAAAAAGAAACCGGGCTTAACGTCACTATAGCAGAAAATCCTCTTCATTGTGTAGCCTTAGGAGCAGGCAAAGCCCTTGATGAGCTAGACAGGCTAAAAGAGGTGATGGTTCAGGCTTAAGAAAGGTTCTTGGTCTTAGCTAAAAACTTTTCTGCACAGGCTTTAGAGCAAAAATAGTAGGTTTTGCCTTGAACTTCTATCTTTAAGGCTTCTTCTTTTTTTACGTAGGTTTGGCAGGTTTCGTCAAAAACCAAGTCTGCTACCTTTTTTTTATCCTTTAAACTTACAGTCTTTTTCCGTTTTTTAAAATAAAGATAATATACTAACAAAACTAACACTAATATCAAAAAAAGTTTCATTGTAGCACACCTATCTTTTTTACGTTTTTTACAAAAAGATTTCTTTTTTCTTCAAAAATATCTTTTAAAGATTTTCTTAACACAGGATGAACCCAATCTGGAATAAGTTCAACCGCTGGTACCATAACAAAATCTCTTAAGTGTGCTAAAGGATGAGGAAGGGTTAAAACGTTTGTCTCTAAGTTTAGGTCTTCATAAAAGATAAGGTCTATGTCGATAAAACGATCCTGGTAATCTCTTTTGGTGACCTTGGGGATCTTTCCCAAAGTGGCCTCGATCTTTTTGACCTCAAAAAGAAGGGCAAAGGGGGATAAAAAGGTTTCTACTAAAGCTATCAGGTTGTAAAAAGAAAAGGGGGTTTTAAACCCCCATGGTGAGGTTTCGTAAATATTTGAAATAGCCTTAATTTTTATTCCTATCTGTTGTAAACAAAATATCGCTTGTTTTAGATTTTCTCGTCGGTTACCTAAATTTGACCCCAAACTAAGAACCGCCTTTTTTAAAACTTGAGGGTAGCTAACCGCTCTGCTGCCTCCTTTAACTTCTGAATATCTACTGTAAGGGCTACTCTAAAATAGCCTTCCCCAGCAGAACCAAAACCTATACCAGGGGTTACCACTATTGCTAAATCCTGTAAAACCTTTTTACAAAACTCTCTTGAATCCATCCCTCCCGGAACTTTTACCCAAAGATAAAAGGTAGCAGAAGGCTTTTTTAACTGATATCCCAGGCGTTCAAGTTCTGCACATAAAAAGTCTCTTCTTTCCTTAAATACTTTTATCAAAGAAGGAGTTATTTTTTCAAGATTGTTTAATGCATAAGCCCCTGCTTCCTGGATGGCTGTAAAGGCTCCTGAATCTATGTTATTTTTTACCTTAGCTAAAGCTGAAACCAAGGTGGCATTACCTACCGCAAAACCTATCCTCCAACCTGTCATACAAAAGGTCTTAGATAAACTGTGGAATTCTATAGCTATCTCTTTAGCCCCTTCAACTTCAAAAATGCTTATAGGAGGCTCTTCATAGTACATTTCTATATAAGCGGCGTCATGAGCCACGATAAAATTGTATTTTTTAGCAAGGGCTATAACCTCTTTGAAAAACTCCTTAGAAGCCGTGGCACCGGTAGGATTGTTAGGGTAGTTTAACCATAAAATTTTAGTTCTTTCTAAGATCTGTGTAGGAACTTTGGTAAAATCTGGCAAGAAATCGTTTTCCCAGGTAAGAGGAAGATAAAAAGGTTCTCCGTCGGTAAAAATAGCCCCTAAGTGATAAACCGGATACCCCGGATCTGGGCAGAGGACTATATCACCTGGATTTACAAAGGCTATCGGGAAATGGGCTATACCTTCTTTAGACCCGATAAGGGTGGTTACTTCGGTTTCAGGGTCAAAATCAAGCCCAAAACGTCTTTTCATGTAATCTGCACAGGCTTTACGGTAAAAAAATGCCCCTGCGTTTGAGGGATATTTATGATTCTCTGGTTTTTCCAAAGCTCTTTTGGCTACCTCTACGATTTCAGCTGGAGTAGGTAAGTCAGGGTCTCCTATACCAAGGTCTATCACATCTGCCCCTTCTTTAAGCTTTTCTGATTTCAGGCGATCTATCTCCACAAAAAGATAAGGAGGGACCTTCTTTAGTCTATTAGAAAGTTCCATTTTAAACCTCCTTTATCGTTCTCTTTTTCCTTCGATAAATTCTAAAACCATCTGTCTAGCAATATGGTCAGGGAACTGTTGAGGAGGATGTTTCATCGTATAAGCAGAGATGGAAAGTAAAGGACCTCCTATACCTCTATCTTTGGCAAGCTTAGCACATCTTATCGCATCTAAGGCAGACCCTGCAGAGTTTGGAGAATCTTCTACCTCTAACTTAACCTCTACAGAAAGAGGAACCCCTCCAAAATGTTCTCCCTCAAGCCTAATATAGGCAATTTTTTTGTCCTTTAACCAGGGAACCCAGTCTGAAGGACCTATATGCACATTTTCCCATCCTATGTCGTAAGGCAGAAGGCTGGTTACAGCCTCTGTCTTAGAAATCTTTTTGGTTTTTAAACGGCCTCTTTCTAACATGTTTAAAAAATCGGTATTTCCACCAAAGTTTAACTGATAAGTCCTTTTTAAAGGTATACCTCTGTCTACAAAAAGCTGCACCAAAGTTCTATGTAAAATGGTTGCACCAAGTTGAGATTTTATGTCGTCCCCCACCGCGGGAATACCTTCTTTTTCAAACCTAGCTCCCCATTCTGGGTCTGAAACTATAAAGGTGGGCATGGCGTTTACAAAAGCAACCCCTGCCTTTAAACAAACCTCGGCATAAAACCTGGCTGCCTGTTCAGACCCTACTGGCACATAATTTATCAACACATCTGCCTGGGTTTCCTTAAGAACAGCTACCATGTCTTCCAAACTGTCTTCTTTTTCTGGAGAAACTTGGAAACTTTTATCTACAGGAAAATTAGACATATGGTTAGCCACACCGTCTAAAACCTTCCCTTTCCTTACTTTCACGTTAAGCTTGGGAACGTCTCTATAAAAAATGGTAGTACAGTTAGGGGGACTAAAAATAGCCTCAGACAAATCTTTTCCTACCTTTCTTGCGTCTACATCCCAGGCAGCCACAAATTCTATGTCTGAAGGTTTATAATCTCCTATCTTAGGAAACATGATGCCATGAATCTTTGAAAGGTCTACCTCTTTATAATAAAAAACCCCTTGGACTAAAGAACTTGCACAGTTTCCTACCCCAGCGATAGCCACCTTTACAGTCTTAGACATTATATAGTCCTCCTAAAACAATTTTTCGACTTTATAAAAATATCATAAACCATAATAATATCAATCCAACAGTATTTATTCAGTTTAAATTTCTTAAGTTTTTTCTTCTATCCTTATCGGAGTTATTCCCATCACTATTTCTCCAGGCAACAACGTTATAATCCTTACTCCTTTAGTAGCCCTCCCTTGTTGAGGCACATCTTGAGAGGAAATCCTTATTGCTTTACCAGAACTTGAAAAAACCACAAAGTCTTCTTTTTCAAAAGTAGCTACCCCATCTGCTAAATATCCTGTTTTTTCGTTTAATCCATGAGCTATGATACCCTTTCCTCCTCTTCCTTGTAACCTAAAATCAGAAAAGGGGGTTTTTTTACCAAAACCTTTTTCTGTAATCGTAAAAAGATATCCTCGCGGAGAAGTCTTTATTAGTCCTAAAACTTCATCGTTGGCGTCTAACCTAATACCTA
>LDZS01001697.1_pt1 | contig 32014 bp, 36 predicted proteins | sample 615471 | NCBI WGS metagenome assembly LDZS01 (sample SAMN03408295, study PRJNA278302) | terrestrial metagenome | isolation source: oil reservoir sample K3 | place: USA: Alaska, North Slope, Kuparuk formation | collected 2013
CTTCTCAGTTAGAGGCTTTACAAAATGTTGTTTTATGTGTTTATAAAGGTATCATTAAGCTTGCTTTTAATTTAGCCATCATCATTTTGATCGTAAGTTTAGGAATAGGAATTTTTAAAACCGTCAAAGATCTTACCTTTGTTTTTAGTGAACCCACAGTTAGGGCAAGTTTTAAAGATCTGGTAACCAACGTATTGAGTTTGATAGTGGTACTTGAATTGATAAGGGCTTTTGTAGATTATTTTGAACACGAGGCAGTAAGTATGGAAATCCTGATAGAGGCTTTGATAGCCTTCTTGATAAGAGAGTTTATGATACATCTTTTTGAAGGCAAGGTCACAGGATTTGAAGTTTTTTGGTGGGCTTTTGCCATCGTTTTGGTGGTAGTGAGCAGGTTTATTTTGATAATATACAAGGGAATAAAAATTTTTAAAAAACCTCGGATTAGCTCTTTACAGGAATAACCATGTCGTTGAAACCAAAGTTTTTAATTTTAGTTTTAGTTTTAGTTTTATGTTTTACTTTTGGTTTTGGGACGTTGATTTTGCTTTATGGAACTACCTCTAAACAGAGCTTTTCTAAAGACTACGGAGATGCCCTGGTTATAGGAGCTATAGCTGATGCCAGCGTGATGGTGCCTATGATAGCCACAGATGTTATGAGTCATACGATAGGGGGGCATCTGTTTTTGGGGGTGGTTAAATACGGACCTGACCTTAATCTTGTAGGGGAATTGGCTGAAAGGTATGAAATATCAGAAGATCAAAAAACTTTTACTTTTTATTTAAGAAAAGGAGTTAAATGGAGTGATGGGGTTGAGGTTACAGCAGAAGATGTAGCTTTTGGTTACCGGTTGATTACTGACCCTAAGATACCTACTCCCTATGCCAGCGATTTTCTTGAGGTAGAAAAGTTTGAGATACTTGATCCTTATACCTTTAGGGTTACCTATAAAAGGCCATTTGCTTTAGCTCTGTCTTCTTGGGGTAATTTGGTGGTTCTTCCGAAACATCTGCTTGAGGGGAAGGACCTTGATTATTTAAAAAATGTTTTTGGAAGAAATCCCATCGGTAATGGCCCTTTTACGTTGGTACGATGGAAGACTCAGCAGGAAATTGTTTTAAAAGCTAATCCTCTTTACTATAAAGGTAGACCTTATTTAAACTATCTTATCTATCGTATCATTCCTGACCCTACAACCCTTTTTATGGAACTTCGTTCTGGGAGTATAGATTGGGTTTCCTTAACCCCTCTTCAATACTTAAAACTTCAGAGGGAAAAAGAAATAGAAAAGTCTTTTCATATCTATAAATATCCTGCTTTTTCTTTTACTTACATAGGGTATAACCTGGCTCATCCGATTTTTAGAGACAAAAGGGTAAGAAAGGCTTTGTGTTATGCGATAGATAAACAAAAGATAGTAAAGGGGGCGCTTTTAGGTCAGGGGATACCGGCTTATGGTCCTTATAAACCTGATACCTGGTTTTACAACCCGGCGATAGAAAAAAGTTGTCCCTATGATCCTCAAAAGGCTTTAACCTTACTCTTAGAAGCAGGTTTTAAGAGAAACGAAAAAGGTTTGTTAGAAAGGGAAGGTAAACCCTTTGAGTTTACCCTATTGGTTAATCAAGGTAATCTTCCAAGGCTTCTTGCCGCTCAGATTATTCAACAAGAGCTTTCAAAAATAGGAATAAAGGTAAACATTCGAACTTTAGAATGGACCACCCTTATCCATCAGTTTATAGACAAAAGAAGGTTTGAAGCAGTTATCTTGGGTTGGTCTACTGGCCCAGACCCAGACCTTTACGACATTTTCCATTCTTCCAAAACAGTCTCTCCTGGGTTAAATTTTGTGGGATACGCTAATCCTGAACTTGATCGTCTTTTAGAACAAGGAAGATATACCTTAGATGTAAAAAAACGAAAGAAAATCTATTTTAAAGTACAAGAGATCTTGGCTGAAGACCAACCCTATACATTTCTTTATATACCTATGAGTTTAGAGGCTATAAGTTCAAGGGTTCAGGAGGTAAAAACCTCAGCCATAGGAATAGGGTATAACTTAGAAGAATGGTGGGTTCCTAAAGAAAGACAAAAATATTTGATACCATAAAAAAGAGGTATGAGTATATGAAGAAGATAACGGTAGTAGGAGGAGGAAGTTGGGGAACAGCTTTAGGTAAAGTATTAGCCTCAAAAGACATCGAGGTTTCTCTTTTAGTTAGAAGGGAGGTCGTTTGTGATAGTATCAATAAAGAAAAAGAAAATCCTTTTTACCTCCCAGGAATTAAGCTACCTAAAAAATTAAAAGCTACCTTAGACCCAGAAGAAGCTTTTGGTAATTCTGAGGCTGTTTTTTGGGTGGTGCCTTCTTATGCCTTAAGACATTTGTTAGAAGGGTTAAAATCTTTGGCTAAACGGATAAAATATCATGTTTCCGCTATCAAAGGTATAGACTTAGAAACAGGAAAGACCCCTTATAATATATTAACGGAGTTGTTGCCTGAGAGTTACGAAGTGATGGTGTTGGGAGGACCTTCTTTTGCTAAAGAGGTGGCTAAGGAGCTTCCTACAGCGGTAGTTTTGGCAGGTAAAAAAGAAGAAGAAACCAAAAAGATCCAAGAACTAATCGCCCAGCCTTATTTTAGGGTTTACAGAAGCGATGACCCTCTCGGGGTTGAGATCGCTGGAGCTATAAAAAACGTGATAGCCATAGCTTCTGGAATTTGCGACGGACTTCAATTAGGTCTTAATGCCAGGGCTTCTTTGATAACCCGTGGTCTTATAGAGATGATACGTTTAGGTATCAAGATGGGGGGACAGCCTTCTACTTTTTATGGGCTAGCAGGCCTTGGAGACCTTGTTTTAACCTGTACAGGTGCCCTTTCTCGGAATTATCAGGTGGGATACCGAATAGGAAAGGGAGAAAAATTAGAGGATATCCTGCAAAACCTGAGAGAGGTAGCTGAAGGAGTTAAAACTTCTAAAGTGGTAAGGAGTTTAGCCCGTCATTTTAAGATAGAGATGCCTATCTGTGAAGAGGTTTACCATGTCCTTTTTGAAAAGGAAAACCCTCAAAAATGTTTGAAAAGGCTCCTTTCAAGGAGTCTTAAAAAAGAGTTTGAGAACTTGGATATATTATCATAGATGAGGGGGTAAGTATGGAGTTAAAGCTTTTATTACATGTTCCTCAATCTGATAGGTTTGTACCAGCATTAAAAATGGCGAAAAATTTTCTTAATGCCTGTAGGTCTGAAGAACAACCTTTGGTTAAAATAATCGTGAACTTTGAAGGAATAACCGTTTTAAAAGATTTTACCCCTTATACAGACCTTTTTAACGAGCTACTTGATTTAGGAGGAGAGGTTTATTTTTGTGAAAACGCTTTAAAAGGCTTTAACATACCTTTTGAGGCAGTGCCTAAAGGAGGTAAAACCGTTCCTGCTGGTATTAAAGCTTTGGTAGAGCTGCAACAGGAAGGATATGCCTATGTAAGGGCTTAAATGTTAGAAAATAGTTCTAAATACCGAAGGCTTTTTTAAGAGTTTCCAAAAAATCTTCTACCCTTTCTGGTTCTTCAAACTCGAAGATGAAATAAGTTTTTTTGTTTTGTATTTTTATATTAACCTTTGTGCCAACAAGCTTACTTATTTCTTCAGACAGATATAAAAGATTAGGGTCAGGTTGTTTTAATTTTTTGGCTTTCTCTCCTGCTAAAAGCTTGTTAACCAGTCTTTCAGTTTCTCTTACTGAAAGTCCTTTTTGTAGGATAATGTTTCTTACCTCTAATTGTTGTTCTTTAGAACTTAGAGATAGAAGGGCCTTAGCATGTCCTACCGTAAGCTTTTCCTCCATAAGGTCTTGCTGGATTTCTTGAGGAAGGTTTAAAAGCCTTAGCAGATTAGCTACAGTAGTACGGTCTTTACCTACTTTAGCTGCAATCTCTTCTTGGGTATAACCGAACTTTTCTACAAGGTTTTTATAAGCTATAGCCTCTTCTAAGGGATTGAGATTTTTCCTTTGCAGGTTTTCTATCAGCGCAACTATTAAGACCTCTTCATCAGAAAGGTTTTTGATGATGGCAGGGACTTCGGAGAGTCCAGCTTTTTTACAAGCTCTAAGCCTGCGCTCTCCTGCGATACACTCAAACAAACCTTCCCCTTTTTCTCGTACTAAAATAGGTTGCAAAATCCCTGTCTCTTTGATGGACTTAACCAGCTCTTCAAACTCTTCATCTTCTTTATACACCAATCTAGGTTGTAGTGGAGAAAAAAGTATGTGATCTACAGGAATAAACCTTATACCTTTATGGTCAGTTTTTTCTTGTAAAGAGATCTCCTGGTCTATGTCAGGTATTAGTTCAGAAAGCCCTTTGCCAAGTGCCTTTTTTTTCATGTTTCTTATCCTTGAAGCTCAATTTTTTAACAGAGGAGGTATAAACCTTTGGTCTATCATTTTTTCTATTTGATAGGCCAAGCTAAGGAGTAAATCTTCTCTAAAATGAGGTCCTATTATTTGTAATCCTATAGGAAGCCCCTCTGAGTTAAGGCCTATTGGTAGGCTAATACCAGGAAGTCCTGCCAGATTAACCGGGATGGTAAAGATGTCAGAAAGGTACATCTGCAAGGGGTCGGTAATCTTTTCTCCTATTTTAAAGGGTGGAGTAGGGGTTACAGGGGTGATTAAAAGGTCAACCTGTTTAAAAGCCTCTAAAAAGTCCCTTAAAATCAGGGTTCTCACCTTAGAGGCTTTGAGATAAAAGGCATCATAGTATCCGGCAGAAAGGGCATAAGTTCCTATCATGATCCTTCTTTTTACCTCTTTTCCAAACCCTTTGGCTCTGGTTTTTTTATACATGTCAATCAAGTTAGTGCTTTCCACTCTTAATCCATATTTAACACCATCGTAACGTGCCAGGTTTGATGAAGCTTCAGCAGGAGCGATGATATAATAAGTAGCTACTGCATAAGGGGTGTGAGGTAAAGACACCTCTTTAATTTCATGGGTTTTCCTGAGCAGGTTTACCACCTCTTCGATCTTTTGTTTTATTTCTGGGTCCATTTCTGTTTGGAGATATTCTTTAGGTAGACCTATGGTAAATTTAGTTTTTTCGTTTTGATGTATTACTTGTAGGTAGTCTGGTATGCTAACCGCGGCAGAGGTAGAGTCTTTTTCATCCTTTCCTGCGATGGCTTTTAAGAGTATAGCAGTGTCTTCTACGGTTAATCCGAAAGGTCCGATCTGGTCTAAAGAAGAAGCAAAGGCTACCAAACCATAACGGGAGACCAGGCCATAAGTAGGTTTTAATCCTACCACCCCACAAAAAGCGGCAGGTTGTCTGATAGACCCTCCTGTATCAGAACCCAAAGACCCAAGCCCCATCCTTACAGCTACAGCCGCAGCAGAACCGCCAGATGAGCCTCCAGGCACCCTTTCTAAATCCCATGGATTCCTTGTAGGAAAAAAGGCAGAATTTTCTGTAGAAGATCCCATGGCAAACTCATCCAAGTTCGTCTTTCCTATCAACACAGCCCCTTCAGCTTTGAGTTTTTCAACCACCGTAGCTTCATAAGGGGCGATAAAGTTTTCTAAAATTTTGGAAGCACAGGTCGTAGGATAGCCCTTGATACAAATGTTGTCTTTAATAGAAAGAGGTATTCCTAAAAGGCTTCCTTTTTCGCCTTTTTTTCGTTTTTCGTCAGCTTCTTTGGCTTTTGAAAGAGCTTCTTCTTCAAACAGATGCAAAAAGGCTTTGACCTCAGGATCAAACCTTTTAATTTGGTTAAACGTTTCTTCGACAAGCTCAACAGAGCTTATTTCTCCTTTTTCAAGCATCTCCAAAGCATTTTTTATGGTAAACTCTGTTAGGGTTGTGCTTTTCATCTCTCACCTCTCTTGAGTTTATGAAGGAGCTTTCACTACCTTAGGAACTACTATCATGTTATCTTTAACCTTAGGAGAATTAGCCAGCAAACCTTCTATGTTATCGAACGTTTTAACCTCATCTTCTCTATAAGGGGTAGGAAGTTTTACGGCATGAAAGGTAGGTGGTACATCTTGAGTGTCCAAAGTTTGTAAGGTTTCAAAATAGTCTAAAATTTTAGAAAGCTCTTCAGAAAACTTTTTAGCCTCCTCTTCATCAAATTCAAGTCTGCATAAGTGGGCGATTTTAAGGATTTCTTCTAAAGAAATAGGCATATCTTACCTCCTAAAGGTTGAACGCTTGCTTTTTTGAGGTATAAGTATAACCAATTTTTGGCTTTTTTAAAGGCAGAAAAAGGAGGAAAACCTTTCACTAAAAAACTCAGAAGACTTGAAGAAAAAGCGCACCCGGTCCCATGAAATTCAAGGCTTAACCTTTTTTTCCCTAAGGGTATTTTTTCTTCTTTTGAAAAGAAATAGTCGTAAATCTTATTCTTTTTTTGATAACCTGTAATCACCACCTGCTTGCATCCATATTCCAAAAGGGTTTTGGCTGTCTTCTCTAAATCTTCTTCAGTTTTTATCTCTTTACCGGTTAGCAAAGAAGCTTCATAAAGATTAGGGGTAATAAAGTCTAAAAGAGGGAGTAGTTCCCTTTTGACTAAGTCTAAAAATTCTTCAGAAGAAAAAAGAGGATGATTTAGGGTAGCCTTAAGCACAGGGTCATAAACTACTGCTAAAAGTTGCTGCCGATATTTTCTAAGGTAAAAGACAAGTATTTCTAACACCTCGCAAGCCCCAACCATACCTATTTTTACACCGGTTACAGGTAGGTCAGAGAACACCATCTGTAAAGCTTCTTTAAAATAATCTAAATCTATCGGGACCCAGCCTTTAAAAACAGAGGTGTTTTGCAGGGTAAGGGCTGTGGGTATCCCACCTCCTTTTAAACCTAACAGAGAGAAGACCTTAACATCTACTAAAACTCCTGCCCCTCCTGAAGGGTCAAGTCCTGCTAAAGAAAGGACGTACATTTAATCCTCTGCCCTTATTTTCCTATACAAAAAGTCGAAAAGATTTGAGTCAAAAGGTCTTCGGTGGTAACCTCTCCTATGATTTCAGAAAGAGCAGAGATCGCCTCTCTTATTTCTATAGAGATGATCTCAGGAAGGGGGTTAGGTTTTTTAAGCTCTTCTAAAGCGTTTTCTAGATACCTTATCGCCTTTTCTAAAGAGATTTTTTGTCTTAAGTTAGGTACTAACTCAGGTATCTCTGGTTCTTTACCTCCGGTGATTTTTTCAAAGATTTTTTTACCCAAAAGGTCTAAGTTTTTTCCTTCTTTTACAGAAATAGGTAAGTAGTCTTTGACCCCCCATTTTTCGAGTTCTTTCTCCCATGCTTCTAAATAGTTTGGTATTAAGTCTATTTTGTTGATTAAAACCAAGTGGGGGTAGATTTTTACCTCTTCAAAAAGGTTTTTTTCTTCTTCAGAAGGAGGAGAACTTACGTCTACCAAAAACAAGATAAGGTCCGCCTCTTTAAATTTGTGTTTAGCCCTTTCTACCCCTATTTTTTCTATAGGGTCTTCTGTAGCCCTTATACCGGCAGTGTCTATGAGTTTAACCGGAAGTCCCTCGATAGTTGCCTCTTCCTCTAAAAAGTCTCTGGTAGTTCCAGGGATAGGGGTAACGATAGCCCGTTCTTCTTTTAAAAGGGCGTTCATTAAAGAGGATTTTCCTACATTAGGTTTCCCAGCTATCACTAAACTGATACCTTCTTTATATACCTTTCCTTCTTGATAATTTTTGATAAGCTGTTGTAATTCAGGAATAACTTGAGAGTTGATTCTTTCAATAAGTTGAGGTGGTTCCAGTATCTCAAGGTTTTCTTCTGGAAAGTCTATGGCGCTTTCTACCTGAGCTAAAAGGTCTAAGAGATGCTGCCTTATTTGGTTTATCTTTTCTGAAAACCTGCCTAAGAGGGTGTTTAAGGAAAGTTGTAGAGCCTTTTCTGTTTTGGCTGAGATCAGCTCTTGAATCGCTTCTGCTTGGGAAAGGTCAATCCTTCCGTTGAGGTAAGCCCTTAAAGTAAACTCTCCTGGTTGAGCAAGCCTTGCCCCTGCTTTTAAAACAAGTTCTAAGATTTTTCTTAAAATAAGAGTCCCACTATGGGCATAAATCTCTACCACATCTTCCCTTGTATACGTCTTAGGTTTTTGCATGTAAACTGCCATAACCTCGTCTATTACTTTTTCTGTTTCTGGGTCCACAATAAACCCATAGTAAAGTCGATGAGACTGAAAGCTAGTTGTATTTTTTTTGGGTTTAAATATTTGTTTTAAAATAGATAAAGCGGACTCACCGCTTATTTTGATGATACCTATAGCTCCACGACCTAAAGGTGTAGCAATCGCAGCAATAGTATCTTCAGGATAAAGTTTAGGTTGCATAAAACATCAAAGGGGGGATTACCCCCTTATTCAAGGCTCGTTTAAGAGTTAGTCCATTGTAAGATAACCTTTTTTTGTTTTCCTTCACCTTCTACCACAGCCTCTATATTCTTCTCAGGTTTAACTAAGTTAAGGACAATCCTTTCTTCCCTTTGAGACCCAACCTTAATTATCTGAGGCTCTTTGGTGGTTTTTACCTTTTCTATGGCTCTTTTCACTGCAGAGATAAGTCTTTTTTCTCTCTCTAAGTTAATTCCCTCAGGTTTTAAGACAATCTTAGGCCCTACCCCTAAGGATTTGGCTACGATTTTGTTAGTAAGAAACTCCAAAGCAGAGAGTACCTCCCCTCCGTTTTGTACAAGATACTTAAGGTCTTCACCTTTTAACAAGATTTCTATCTGGAGTTTGTCTTTTAAAAGGTTGGTTTGGGTTTCTATTTGAAAGTCGGTGTAGTAAAAAAGGTCTTTTAGAAAAGTTAAAGCTTTGTTAGCTCTTTCAGAGAGCATTTTGTCAGGTTTTAGTTTAGCTTTAATTTTAATTTTTTTGCTGGGCATACCTAAAAGTCCAGAAGAAGAGGTGACTTCTAAAATTTCTAACTCCAAATCTTCTGGCATACACCCTAATTCTTGGCAAGCAACCTCCAAAAGCTGGTCTAAACTTTTTCCCTCAAGCTCTTTCTCTAAAACCATAGTCCCACCTCTCAGATTATTTTTTGGTTAATTTTAAAGTAAAATATTGTTGAACGATCGATAAGAGATTGTTTACAAACCAATATAAAACAAGTCCTGAAGGGAAGTTTATAAAAAGGATAGTAAAGAATATAGGCATAAAAAGCATAATTTTGGCTTGCATAGGATCAGGAGAGGAAGGCGTCAACTTTTGCTGTAAATACATCGAAATTCCCATCAAAATCGTAAGTACAGGTATACCACCTAAGTAAGGTATAACCAAGTTCCCTATGTAAAGCCTTTCAGGAGCACTAAGGTCGGTTATCCAGAGCATAAAGGGTGCGTGTCTTAATTCTATCGCCATTAATAACACTTTATAAAAGGCAATAAAAACAGGTATCTGAATAAGGATAGGAAGACATCCTGAAAAAGGGTTTATCTTTTGAGTTCTATAAAGGTTCATCACTTCACGATTTAGACCTTGGGGGTCATCCTTATATTTTTCTCTTAGCCTCTGGATCACAGGCTGTAGCTCTTGCATTTTTTTCATACTTTTATAGCTTATATGATTTAAGGGGAAGAAAAGGATCCTTAAAAGCAAGGTCATAATTATGATATCCCATCCAAAATTGTGGGTAAACTGGTGAGTAAATTTTAACACATAAAGTAAAGGTTTAGCGATAAAATCAAAAATTCCAAAGTATAAGGCTTTAGTAAGTAAAGGAAATTCTTTTCGCATTTCTTCCAACTTTTTAGGACCCATATACAGCTTAAACTGATAAGAAGCCACTTCACCTGGTTTAAGGTTTTCAACAGGAACCCAAAGTATAAACTCTTGAACTGTGTCAGTTAGTTTTCTAAAAGTAGCTTTTAAAGAGGAGTTGTTAAATCCTTCAGGTATAAGAGCTACCATAAAATAATTATCTTCATATCCCAAATATTTTAAATTTCCTACGTATTCTTCAACCTTCGAATTTTTGACTTTAACTTCGTTTAGATGAGTGGTGTAATAAAAAGGACCTGTAAATACATACTTTGTTCCATCTACAAAGGGGGCAAAGGCACCTCTAAGAAGAAGCTTATCTGTAAGAGTTTGGTTGCTTTGGTTGGTAATTTTGATTTTGAGGTCTATAAAATAAGATTGAGGTTTAAATTTTAGAGTTTTTTCTAAAGATATCCCCTGATAGGATGTGTAAAAAGATAACTCTTTTTCTCCATCTTTTTCTAAAATCACTTTAGAAGGAGAATTGGAATTGTAACCTAAAACCGCAAGCTCTGGTTTGGATTCTAAGTAAACCTCAAGGGGTAAAGAGTAGGATGCTGCAGTTATGAGGTTTACTGGATCCTTTTGGCTTCTGTCTTTAAAAAACTCTTTTAATAAAAACTCGTTAAACCTTACCCCAGAGGCAGTTAGGGTAGCGTTATATTTAGGAGAAACAATGGCATAAGAAGGTAGATTGGATCTTTCAGAAAAGGTAGGATTATTAGGTAGGGTTGGTTTTGAAGATAAGGCTTGAGGTGTTGAGGTATTGTTCTGACTAACCGTTGAATTAGATAAAGTTGAGTTTAAGGTTGTTGGTTCTATAGGAGGAGCAGGAAAAAGTTTTAGATAGATGTAATGAAAGAAAACTATTACCAAAAAAGAAAGGCCTAAAGCAATTAAAATCCTATTATCCATTGAAATTAAATCCTCCTTGCAGGGTTTTTTGGTACTGGGTCGTATCCACCTTTACAAAAGGGATGACATCTAAGGATTCTTTTAATCCCTAAAAAGGTCCCTTTTAAAAGGCCAAATTCTAGGATTGCCTCTTTGGTGTAATCACTACAGGAAGGATAAAACCTGCAGTTTATGTTAAAATATACTGAAAATATGGGAGAAATGAACTTTTGATAGAGGTTTATCAAAAAAATACCCAAAGCTTTCATCTTAACTTTTTAATTCAGCTAGTTTTTCTAAAACCTTAGTCTTAATCTCTGCAAAGCTTAACTCCCCCATTTTCGGATGGGGGATGATTATAAAATCACACCCTTCAGGAAAGGATTCTTTATTTTTCCTAAAAATTTCTCTAATCCAGCGTTTAACTTTATTTCTTTTAGTAGCTTTTTTAATTTTTTTAGAAACTACTATTCCTAACCTTCTTATTCCTAATTCGTTAGGTGTATAAAGTATTAACAGTATAGAATCAACCCATACTTTTTTCCCATATTTAAAAACTTTCTGAAACTCCGAATTTTTGGTTAAACGTTCCTTTTTAGAAAGCCCTTCTTTTTTCAAACTTTTAAAGGTTAATTAAATTTTAAACAGTTAAGCGCCAACGTCCTTTTCTTCTTCTGTTTTTAAGGATCCTTCTGCCAGAACGGGTTTTCATCCTGGCTCTAAATCCATGTCTTCTTTTCATCTTTAAACGACTTGGTTGGTAAGTCCTCTTCATCTCCTTACCTCCATATTTCTAAAAATTATGATATTAACATCTTTTAAAAATTTTTCTACAGGATAAAATAAAGAAAAATTTCCTATTAAAGATAATATGGAAAAACATAAAATCAACCCAGTTTTATCCAGCATTCTTTTGGAAAAATACTACGAGGTTTTAAAGCGAAAAGAAAGAGGTCTCTATTTTAGACCTTTTAAGGATAGAACTCCTGTTGATTTTGAAAAATACTTAGAAAAGGAAGGTTTTGTTATCATCGCTGAAATTAAAAAGGCAAGTCCGTTAAAAGATAATTTTAGAGAGAATTTTAACCCTTTAGAGCTTGCCAAAAATTATATTAAAGGAGGGGCTAAAGCCATTTCAGTTATTACTGAGGAGATTTTTTTTAGAGGTTCTTTAGAATACCTTGCTGCCATAAGAACTATCACAGACCTACCACTTTTAAGAAAAGATTTTGTTTTAGACCCAATACAGATAGAAGAAGCAAGAGTTTTTGGAGCAGACCTTGTTCTTTTGATAAGTACTATTTTAACCAAAGAAGACCTTAAGGAACTTTTCAAACATACCAAAAAATTAGGGTTAACCCCTTTGGTTGAGGTTCATGACGAAGAGGATTTAGAGAAGGCCCTTTCTGTAGGGGCAACTCTTATTGGGATTAACAACAGAAACTTGAGAACTTTAAAGGTTGACCAAAACCAAAGTTTAGCTCTTTTTGAAAAGATTCCTTCGAGATGTCAAGTAATAGCTGAAAGTGGTTATCATAATCCTGAAGATTTAAAGCCTTTGATAAAGAAAGGGTTTAAAGGGGTATTGATAGGGACTTCTTTGGTTAAGGCCAAAAATCCTGAGAAAAAACTTAGAGCTTTTAGGGAGGTAGTAGATGGAGCTAAAACTTAATTTTGAAAAACTTGGGGGTCTTTTGCCGGCGGTTATTCAAGATTTTAAGACTTCTAAAGTTCTAATGGTAGGATTTTTAAACGAAGAAGCGTTAAGAAAAACCTTAGAGACTGGTTTGATGCATTTTTATAGTAGAACGAGAAATAAGATTTGGCTAAAAGGAGAAACGTCAAAACATTATCTCGTGGTAAAAGAGGTATTGGTTGATTGTGACGAAGATACTTTGCTTTTTAAGGTAGAGCCTAAGGGTCCTGTATGTCATGAAGGATATATGAGTTGTTTTTATAGAAAACTTGGCGAAAAAAATTTAGAAATTATAGAAGAAAAAATGTTTAATCCGGAGGAGGTTTATGGAAAAAAAGCTTAAGTTTGGGATTCCTAAAGGAAGTTTAGAAAAGGCAACTATCGAGCTTTTTGAAAAAGCAGGATGGACGATAGATGTTCATCACAGAAACTATTTTCCTGAGGTTGATGATTGTGAGTTAGAGATGGTAATATGTAGACCTCAGGAAATGAGTAAATATGTAGAACTAGGAATACTTGATGCAGGTATTACTGGAAAAGACTGGATTTTAGAAAATAATTCAAAAGTTGTGGTGGTAGAGGAGCTAATTTATTCTAAAGTAAGTAAGAAACCTGCAAGATGGGTTTTGGCAGTAAAAGAAGGATCAGGGATAGAAAGGCTTGAAGACTTAGCAGGGAAAAAGATTAGTACTGAGCTTGTCCAGTTCACAAAGAGGTTTTTTGAAGAAAGAGGAATTCCCGTTGAAGTGAGCTATTCTTGGGGTGCTACAGAAGCTAAGGTTGTGCAGGGTCTTTGTGATGCCATAGTTGAAGTTACAGAGACAGGTACTACCATAAGAGCTCATGGTTTAAAGATTATTTATGAATTGTTGATTACCTATCCTCAGTTAATAGCCAACGAAAAAGCCTGGGAAGATCCATGGAAAAGAAAAAAAATACAACAAATTGCAGTGTTACTTAAAGGTGCTCTTAATTCTCATAAGAAGGTAGGGCTAAAGATGAACGTGCCTGCTTCTAATCTTGAAAAGATTATTGCGATATTACCAAGTATTACCTCTCCAACCATTGCCCAACTTTATAACAAAGACTGGTATGCAATAGAAGTAATTGTGTCAGAAAAAGAGGTGAGAGACCTGGTACCCAAACTTTTAGAGTTAGGGGCTGAAGGAATCATAGAGTATAGTTTAAACAAAGTTATCTAAACAAAGAATGATTTTAAAAGAGGTACAACATGCAAAGACTACCTTTGTCTTATATAATTCCTGGAATGAAAACTTACGAAGAGGTAGTAGATGTAAACGGGAGAACTCTCTGTGGCAAAGGGGTGGAGCTAACTGAAGAACATTTAAAAAAATTTCAAGAATTTGGAGTTCAGTTTGTTACGGTTGAAGGACTTAAAGTAAAGCTTCCTTGGGAAAAAACTTTAGAAGAAGAGTTAGAAGGTTTAGAAAAAAGGTTTGAAGGGATTTCTGACCCAATTCTACTTAACATAAAAGAAGTGTTAAAGGAGTTTTTGCTGGAAAAATATAAAGAAACTTAGGAGATTTCATGGATCCCTATGAAAAAAGAAAAGAAGTAAGAAGAAAGCTTCGTAAACTGGAAGGATTACCTACTTTACCTCCTATAGTGCAAAGACTAAATGCCATGGTAGAGGACGAAAGGGTTTCTATAGGACAAATAGCAGAGTTGATAGAAAAAGACCAGGTAATAACCTCTAAAATCTTGAGGCTTGCTAACTCAGCTTTCTATGGTTTCCCACGGAGAGTAAGTACTGTTCAAAATGCCCTGATGTTACTCGGTATCAACGTAATAAAGATTTTGATTACCACCTCTTCTATTTTTGAGATTTTACATAAAGAAGATGTAGGATTGTGGGAACATTCCGTTGGGGTGGCTGCCTGTGCTAAAATTCTTGCAGAAAAAGTAGAATTAAAGGAACCTCAAGAAATAGCTACAGCTGGGCTTTTACATGACCTGGGAAGGGTGATAGAAAAGGTAGCCTTTCCGCAGGAATACACTCAGATAGTCGAGCTTATAGAAAAGGAAAAAAAAGAACCTTTAAAAGCAGAAGAGGAGGTTTTAGGAATAAACCATGCTGAAATTGGAGCTTTTTTGATGAGACAATGGAATTTGCCTGAAAGATTGATAGAGGCAGTAGAAGCTCATCATAATCTTTCTAAGGCTAAAGAATTTAAAAAAGAGGCGGCGGTAGTCCATCTTGCTGACGTTTTAATTCATGCAAGAGGTTATGGTGAAAGCCTTTACAAGAAAGTACCTCCTCTTGATGAAAAGGCTTTTAAAATTCTAAAGCTTGATTTTTCTTTTATTAAAGAGTTGTTTTTTAAACTTGAGCCTAAACTTTATGAGCTTAAATTTTTTACTGAAGAACTTAAAAAAGAAACAGAAGTCACGTAAGTTTAATGCCTAAGACCATCTATTTGTTTTTGAAAAAAGATAAAGTTTTTAAAAAATGGAAAGAACAGCTTTTTTCTGAGCTTAAAGATAAATATCTTCTTAAGTTTTTTTATTCTTCCAAGAGTTTGTTAGAAAGTTTTTTGTTTAGACCACCAGATATGATTCTTTTTAACTACGAAAAGGACCCTTTAGCCTTTGAACAAATAATAAGTCTTAAGAAAAATTTTAACCTCACCGGTATTCCTGTTATACTAGTGGTTAATGAGTTAGACTTTGATTTTTTGATAAATAAAGCTGAGGTGGTAGACGATTTTGTAATCATTCACGAGGACTTAAAAGAAGTTATCCTTAGAATAGAATATGCTTTTAAACGAATAGAGAGGATCTCTGACACCAATCCTCTCACCGGGCTTCCTGGGAATACTTCTATTTCTAAATATTTAGAAAAGATTCTTAAAGAAAAACAAAAGGTAGCTATAGGTTATGTAGATTTAGACAATTTCAAGGTATATAACGATGTGTATGGTTTTTCAAGAGGGGATGAGCTTATCAAAAATTTAGCAAGGATTTTAGCCACAACCTTAAATGAAAAGGTAGGCCAAGGATATTTTCTGGGGCACATAGGAGGAGATGATTTTGTTTTTGTGGTTCCTATCGAAAAAGGAGAAGAAGTTGCAAAAGAAATCATCAAAAAATTTGAAGCAACCCTTCCTATATTTTTAAAAGAAGAAGATTTAAAAAGAGGATATTTTATAACCAAAGACAGACAAGGACACTTAGGACAAATTCCTTTGCCTTCGGTTTCTATAGCTTTAGTACCGATTTATCCTAATAAGTTTAAACACTTAGGTGAGATTTCACAGAGAGCGGCTGAAGTAAAAGCCTTGGTAAAGAAGATGCCAGGAAGTAACTATTTTATAGACAGGAGAAAATAAAAAATTTTATAAAAGGGGAGATCTAATGGGAATAGTTTATGACGAGGTCTGGTTTACTACTTCTCGGGAGATAAAAGTTTGCGAAGAGAATATCAAGAGTTTGACAAAAAAGCTTGAAGCTTTAGAAAAAGAGTTAAATGTTAAAGTTTCTGAGTTAGAGGAGCTACAGATTAAAGATAACCCTAAACTTAGGAAGTTATGGCAAACCTATAAAGCTTTAGAGTCAGAAAAACAAAGGTTAGCAGGGCTAAAAGCCTTTATGGAAAAAAGTTAAAACCTTGTATAGGCCTTCTTTAGGTTAAGGAATTTTTTAGACTCTATAAGCTCTGCCTGTTTTTCTTTAAGTAATTTTTCTAAAAATTCTACCAAATTTAAAACAGATTTTAACTCTTCTTGTTTTATGTTTTTTACGTATTTTTCAAAGTTTTGGTCAATTTCTTCATAAATTGTTAAAGCTTTATCTAAATCTTGATTTTTTATAGCAAGTTCTATTTCAATCAGTCTTTCTTTGAGTTTTGAGATTGACATTTAATTTCTTCCCAGGCTTTCTTAAGTTTTTCTAAAACCTCTATACTGTCTGTGATTTTTTTAGCGTCGTTCTGAGTGTTTGCTACAATCAACTCGTCTAAAAGGGTTTGGTATATCTCATTTAGATTTTTGGCAATATCTCCGCCTTTTTCAAGGTTAAGAGAACCTTGTAGATAGGCTATGATATCGGTAGCCTTACCTAAGTTTTCTGCCTTCTTTTTTATATCTTCAGGGTTATTCAGTCCAGACTCTATCACATTTTTAGAAATCTTTAGACAAGAGATGGCTTTACTATAAAGCATGATTACTAAGTCTAAAGGATCGGCATTTTTTACCTGATTTTCTAGGTAGTTGTAAACCATCTTAACCATAAATCCTCCTAATTATTAGAGTTTATTTTGATTCAGACAAAGGTGTGGCAAAACTTTGTAGTTTAGCTTTTAGTTGATCATTTCTATACAATAGTGCTTCTATTTTACTAAAAGCTAGCCTTAACCTGCTTTCTTCTTTAGCTATAGCTTCCTGTAAAGAAGAAATTTTTTTATCTATAAGTTCTATTTGAAGATTTTGTCTGTTTTGGAAGATATTAAAAGCAGAGTTAAGATTGGTTAAAGTTTTAGAGAAGTTATTTTTAAATTCGTAAATCGCTTGCTTTACTTGATCAGGGTTTTTTTCTAATAGGCTGTTTAGGGTTGAGGTGTTTATAGAAAAATTGCCTTCATCATTTACATTGATAATTCCTAATTTTATAAGTGGTTTAAAGTTGTTTAAAAATTGTGTTTTTACTTGGGTAAGCATGGCATTACCTTGAAAAAGTTGCCCTTTGTCGGTGTTAGATTTAATCAAGCTAAGTACAGAGTTTAAGTTGTCTAAAACCTTAGACAATTCAGATGAAACTTGTGAATAATCATCTTTTATAGTTATAGAAGTACTACCTGTTTTTTTTACATTTACGGTTAAACCAGGTAGGAGATTATTTACGGTTGCCCCAGGACTTTCTATGGTATTTGTGCCTATTTGAATCTTAGTATTTTTAGCTTCTTGTAAGGTGGTAAGTCCACCTAATACAGCAGGGAAGTTTCCCTCTATCTGGATGACTGTATCTTGGTCTTGGGTTTCTTTGGTAGAGGCCTCTGCGTTTTTTTCAGCAAGCATGAGTTTATAAGAAGTACCGTCATAAAACACTGAAGCTGTAACTTTGTCTTGGGATTGATTTATGGTGTCTACTAGATTTTGAAGGTTTCCACCACCGAAGTTAATGGTAAATGTTTGGTAATCTGTGTTAGAAGTATAGTATTTTAAATTAAAAGTGGTTGCTTCTATAGAACTGGATAAGCTTTCTACCCCTTGGGTGGAAATTCTTGTTTCTGGTTGGGAAAGTTGTGAAACGGTAAGATTTAAAGAAACGTTTGGGGTATCCTTGGTAGCTGAAGCTGAAAGGATTGAACTATCACCTACCACAACACTTTTATTTTTAAACAAATTTTCTACGTTTAAGCTGTCTATTGAAGACTGAGCACTCTTTATGGCTCCGAGTAAATTGGCTATAGCAGTATTTTTAATTTGAAGAGTAGCTTTATCCTGTTGAAGTTTATTAAGGGTTTTTAATTTAGGTTGCAATATACCTTGAACCATCGAATCTACGTCAAGCAGTCCTGTTACGTTGTTTAAGTATAAAGGAGTGTCAGCCATGTTTTACACCTCTTTTTGTAGTAATAAACCTTTTAATTTTTCTAATTTTATATTATCAGAAAGATTTATTTCTCGAAAGTATTTAAGAAGTTTTAAGGTTTCTTCCCATGGAATTTGACGTAAAACTTCCTTGGTTTCTTTGTCTAAAATTTTAAAAATAGGTAAGTTTAACTCTTGGTCTATCTCTACTTTTAATTCTTTGCTTAACGGGTCTAAGCGTTTGTTCAAGGCTTCAATGAGTTTGTTAAAATTCTTCAACGTTTCTTTGAGTTGCTTTTGGTTCATAGTTAAGGATTCTTGGGTAGAACTACCTTTAGAAGGAAAGGTCGAATCATAGGATTTTTTAGGGGAAGAGGTTTGGTCTCGAGGTTTTATGGTAACCTCTTGCGAGGATAAGAAAAAATCAAAGGATTGGCTATCTATCTTTTTTATGTTCATAGACACGCTCCCTTACTTTCTTTCTTAAAAATATTATCGGATAAATTGAAAAAAACTTAAGACCTAAAATTAAAAAATTTTTATAAATTTTCAGGCTGGATAAAAGGATAGAAATTTTATAAAATGCTCTCTTGCAAAAATTTGTTTAAAGGCTATTATTATTTAAATTAATAAACAGCTTCAGTTTTGCCCCCGTAGCTCAGGAGGATAGAGCACGAGATTCCTAATCTCGGTGTCGCAGGTTCGAGTCCTGCCGGGGGCGTTCTTGGTAATTTTAGAATTCATAGTAAACACTTTCATTTTCTAATTTGACAAAACACGAGTTAAGATTAAAATAAAACGGCGGGATAAAATATAAAAATATTATTATTGTTTAATAAGATTTTTCTAAAAGGGGGATTTTATGGTTGGAAAAGAGAAAGGGTTTTTGATGGATCAGCAAGACAAGAAAGTAAGAGAACAATTAGCTAAAATAAAACATAAAATTATGGTAATGTCTGGGAAAGGGGGGGTAGGTAAAAGCACCGTTTCAGTTAATATAGCTGTCGGATTATCCTTACAAGATTTTATGGTAGGGCTTTTAGACGTAGACCTTCATGGCCCAAGTATCCCTAAAATGTTAGGTGCGAGAGATCTGAGAATTTCTAGAAAACCAGACGGAAGGATGGGACCTATCAAATATTCTCCTAATTTAAAGTTTCTTTCTATTGAACCTCTTTTACCTTCCGAAGATACAGCTATTATCTGGAGAGGTCCTATCAAACATTCGGCGATCAAACAGTTTATAGGAGATATAGATTGGGGAGAACTTGATTATTTAGTGATAGACGCTCCCCCAGGTACCGGGGACGAGCCGTTAACTGTTGCAAAAACGATTCCAGATGCCTATGCTTTAATCGTGACTACTCCTCAGGAGGTTTCGTTGATAGATGTTAAGAAGTCTATAAGGTTCTGTCAGAAAATAAAGATGAGGATTCTAGGGATAGTAGAAAACATGAGTGGGTTTATTTGCCCACATTGTGGAAAACCTATCGACCTTTTTAAAAGAGGAGGGGGACAAAAATTAGCAGATGAGTTGGGACTAAGGTTTTTAGGTCGGATACCTGTTGACCCAAGGGTGGTTGACACCGGAGATACAGGGAGACCTATTATTGCTGCTTATCCAGAAAGTGTTACTGCTAAAGCCTTTGAAGAACTGGTTAGAAATATTATAGCTGCTACTGAAGAGATGAAAGCAGATGTGTTAGAAGAAAGATTTATGAGAATTGCTGTGCCGGTGACTACACCGCCTAACAAGATAGAGCCTTCTCTGGAAAATTTCGACATGTTTTTGGTTTATGATATAGAAAACAATAAAATTCTGGTCAAAGATTTAGTGAAAAAGCCTCAAAATCAAGATCTTTTTTCATTTCTGGCAGAACAGGTGGCTACCCACATTTTACTTTATGACCCACCTAAAGAGCTTGCTGATGATTTAGTCAAACAAGGAATAAGAGTTTTGGTGGCTGAAACCTCAGAAGAAAACCCTGACAGTTTGATAGAAGAATACATTAATCAAAAAAGCATGCATTAAAAGTGGAAGTTTTTTATTTTACTTACACCGGATTTTCAGAAGTTGTAGCAAGGGAAATTTCTTCTTTTTTAGGGGCAAAACCTAAAAAAATAGAAACTTATAGATGGCCGTATTTTTTTTGGCTTTTTTTGTCTTTTATTCCATATTTTCCTGTTAAAAGCTGGTTTGAACCACCTCAAGAAGAAAAGATATTAGTTTGTTTTCCTAAATGGACCTTTAACTGTCCTCCTGTAACATATTTTTTAAGAAAAATAAGGTGTAAGCACCTGTTTTTGTTGGTTTGTTATAAAGGATGGGGAGAAGACCATTATAGAAAAATTTACAGGTCTTTAGGGTTAACAATTGCAGAAAACGTAGAAATTTTTTTTATAAACCAGAAAACTTGGCAAAAAGATTTGTCTAAAATTATAGAGATATTCAGGGGAGATGATTATGCCTCATCAAGAGGTATTAGACCAGCTTGAAAGAAAAAATAAGGAACTATTAGCTTTACTTGAGATCAGTAAAATTTTAAGTTCTTCTTTTAATATGCATCACAATCTTTATCAAAGCTTGAAAGTTCTTTCAGACATTTTGGACATGCAACGAGCAACCATTACCCTTTATGATAGTGAAACTAATACTTTACATATTTCCGTAGCTTATGGACTTACTCCAGAGCAAATGAAAAAAGGGATTTATAAAAAAGGTGAAGGGATAGTGGGGAAGGTTTTTGATACAGGAGAACCTATAGTAGTACCTAACATCGGAAAGGAGCCAATGTTTTTAAATAAAACCGGAGCAAGGTTAACCAAAGAAAATATTTCTTTTTTATGTGTCCCTCTCAAAATAGAGGGAGAGGTGTTGGGTGTTCTTTCAGTAGATAGAATATTTAGCGAAGAAATAGACCTTAAAGAGGATATTAGATTTTTAAACATAGTAGCTACCCTCTTTTCACAATATTTAAAGCTTTATCAAATGTTTAGAAAAGAAAAAGAAGAAAAAGAGAACCTATCTTTAGAGCTTAAGGGAAAATATCAATTTAGGAATCTTATCGGTATTTCTGACAAGATGCAGCAGGTTTTTAAGCTTGCTATTAAAGCTGCTAAGTGTAAGGCTAATATCTTACTGATAGGAGAAAGTGGAACAGGGAAAGAACTATTAGCTAAAGCTATTCATTTTGAAAGTGATCGGGCTAATGGACCATTTGTAGCTATTAATTGTGCTGCTATCCCTGAAACCCTTCTTGAAGCGGAACTTTTTGGTTATAAAAAGGGAGCCTTTACCGGTGCTCTTATCTCAAAACCAGGTAAATTTGAGCTTGCTAATGGTGGAACTATCTTTTTAGATGAAATAGGAGATTTGCCTTTATCTTTACAGGCCAAAATTTTAAGGGTTATTCAAGAAAAGACTTTCGAAAGGATAGGAGATACTAAGTCAATAAAGGTTGATGTAAGGATTATAGCTGCGACCAACAGAGATTTAGAAAAAATGGTAAGAGAAGGGACTTTTAGAGAGGACCTTTATTTTAGATTAAATGTAATACCTATTTATTTACCTCCTTTAAGAGAAAGAAGAGAAGACATTCCTCTTTTAGTAGACCATTTTCTTAAAAAATTTAATCAAGAGTATAACAAGAACGTGCAAATTTCGTCGGAGATAATGGAAAAGTTTATGGCTTACCATTGGCCTGGAAACGTAAGGGAGCTTGAAAATACGTTGGAGAGGTTGGTAGTTTTGGCAGAAAAAGATTTTATTACTTTAGAAGACATTCCTTTTTATATAAGACAAGCTTTTTTAGAAGAGCAAATAAAAAAAGAAAGAGATTTTAAAGAAAAACTTTTACCTGCTCATATAGAGCTTATAGAAAAGAAGGCTATAGAAGAGGCACTTAAAGCATGTAGATATAATCAGACAAAAGCTGCTAAGATGTTAGGGCTTACTAAAAGACAAATAAGTTATAGGATTAAAAAATACGGCATACTCACAAAATAGTTATTTTCATCTTTTGGTTCTAAATATACAATTTTGTTCTTTTGGAACAATTTTGTCATCATTTTCCTTAAAAATTTTTCACTATTTTTGGATGTTGATTAATGGCATACTTCTTGCAATAAAAAAGTAAAATAAATTTTGTGGAGGGAGGGGGAATTATGAGCGTTTATCCAGGTCAACCTAATGCTAGTTCTGCTACAGGTACCCGTAATAGGGTTTCTGACCCGGCACCATACTCTGGTATTTGTTCTGTTTGTTTAGACGGATGTCCGGGCTTTTGTGAAGTAGGCAAGTCCTCTTTTAGAGGAAGAGAGATTCTCTATCCTCAACCTTTTGGAAAAGTTACTGCAGGTGCTACCAAAAAATATCCTGTAGATTACTCTCATCTTAACATTCAAGGTACTTGTGTGGGGGCTGTTGGTATTGAGCCAGACCCGGATAAAGCTACCTTTCCTGCGGTTAATACAGAAAGAGAGATAGGTAGAAATTACAAAATCAAACTTCGTATTCCTATTTTTACCGGAGCTTTAGGTTCTACTGATATAGCTAAAAACAACTGGAATGAATTAGCCATCGGTGCTGCTATTTCTGGTATTATGGTAGTCATTGGAGAAAACGTGGTAGGTATGGACCCAGATGCCGAGTTTAAAAACGGCAAGGTTATCAAATCCCCAGAGCTTGAAAGAAGGGTTAAGGCTTTCAAAGATTGGTATGAAGGTTATGGAGAGGTTATTTTACAACAGAACATAGAGGATTCGAGACTTGGTTCTGCTGAGTATGCCATAGAAAAGTTAGGGGTTAACTGCATTGAAATAAAGTGGGGACAGGGAGCTAAAGACATCGGAGGAGAGGTTAAGCTAAAAACCTTGGAAAGAGCTTTAGAGCTTAAGAAAAGAGGTTATATCGTTGTTCCTGACCCAGAAGATCCTGTTATTCAGGAAGCGTTTAAAAAAGGTGAAATAAAAGAATTTGAAAGACATTCAAGGCTCGGTATGGTAGATTATGATGATTTTATGAAAACTGTAGAATATTACAGAAAGGTTGGTGCTAAGTTTATTTCTTTAAAAACAGGTGCCTATAGGGTTACTGACCTTGCCAGGGCTTTAAGATTTGCTTCTGATGCTGGGATTGACCTTGTGACCATAGACGGAGCTGGTGGTGGTACCGGTATGAGCCCATGGAGGATGATGAACGAATGGGGTATTCCTACTATTTACTTACAGTCTATAGCTTACAACTTTGCTAAAGAACTTGCAGCCAGAGGAAAATATGTGCCTGATTTAGCGATAGCAGGTGGTTTCTCTTTAGAAGATCATATTTTTAAAGCCTTGGCTCTTGGAGCTCCTTTCTTTAAAGCAGTTTGTATGGGAAGGGCTTTAATGATCCCAGCCTTTGTGGGTAAAAACATCGCCAACTGGTATAAAGAAGGAAAACTTCCTCCTGAAATTAAAAAGTATGGTGAGTCCTTAGAACAGATTTTTATCAACACAGAGGTGCTTAAAAACAAATATGGAAAAGATTTTGAAAAAATACCTTGGGGCGCTGTAGCCATGTATACTTTCGTAGAAAGGCTTACCATCGGATTGAAACAGCTTATGGCTGGAGCGAGAAAATTCTCTATCGAATATCTTGACAGAAACGATTTGGTAGCCCTTACCAAAGAAGCTGCCGAGGTTACTGGTATTCCCTATGTGATGGAAGCAGATATGGAAAAAGCTTATGAAATTCTTTTAGGATAGGTTGAAAGATCATCGATCTTTTTGGAGTATTAAATTTTTAAAAGGGAGGTAGACAAATTTTTTTGTCTACCTCCCTTTTTTGTTAAAGGTTTACTTTTTTTTATTTTGCGGTTTAATTATTAAAAATTATTAATCTTTAAGGAGGCTCTTGAAGATGTTATTCGATAAACCCAGGGATAAAAAGGATGTTCAAGAGCTTATTAAACAACACAACGTTAAGTTTGTTAGTCTATGGTTTACAGACATTTTAGGTCAGCTAAAAAGTTTTACGGTTGCAGTAGAAGAGTTAGAAGCAGCCTTTGAAGAGGGTATGGGGTTTGATGGTTCTTCCATTCATGGTTTTGCAAGGATTGATGAATCAGACATGATAGCTATACCTGACCCTTCAACTTTTGCCCTTTTACCTTGGACTTCTCCTGAGAAAACCACTGCCAGAATGTTTTGTGATATTTATGAGCCAGGTGGTACTCCATATAAAGGTGACCCAAGATATATATTAAAATTGAACCTTGAAAAAGCCGCCAAACTTGGTTACACCTTTTACATTGGTCCTGAGCTTGAGTTTTTTTATTTCAAGTCAGATAAATATCCTGAGCCTTTAGATGAGGCAGGTTATTTTGACTATTCTTTAGATGCTGCTGAAAACATTAGAAGAGATACTATTCTTACTTTAGAAAAGATGGGTATAAAGGTTGAATATTCCCATCATGAAGTAGCTCCTTCTCAACATGAAATCGATTTAAGATATGCAGAAGCCTTGACGATGGCAGACATAGTTATGACCTATAGGGTAGTGGTTAAGGAAATAGCTAAGAGATGCGGTGTATACGCTACATTTATGCCCAAACCTCTTTTCGGAAAATGTGGAAGTGGAATGCATACTCATCAATCTCTTTTTGTAGGTGATAAAAATGCCTTTTTTGATCCTAAAGATCCTTTTTATTTGTCTGATGTGGCCAAACATTATACCGCAGGTCTTTTAAAACATATAAAAGAGATAACCTTAGTGCTTAACCAGTGGATAAATTCTTATAAAAGGCTTGTGCCTGGTTATGAGGCACCTGTTTACATCTGTTGGGCAAGAAGAAATCGGTCCGCACTTATAAGGATACCACTTTACAAACCAGGGAAGGAAAAAGCCACCAGGATTGAGCTTAGGTCTCCTGACCCTGCCTGTAATCCTTATCTGGCATTCGCTTGTATGTTAAATGCAGGTCTAAAAGGAATTAAAGAAAAATATGAATTACCTCCACCAGTAGAGGTTGATGTATATCACTTAGACCCGGAGGAAAGAGCGGCTTTAGGAATAGATAATCTGCCAGGAAGTTTAATAGAAGCTATAGAATATGCTGAAAAAAGTGAGCTTCTTAGGGAGACCTTGGGAGAACATACTTTTTATAATCTTATAGAAAGCAAAAAGAAGGAATGGGATGAATATAGAATACAGGTGTTTCCTTATGAGTTAGAGAAGTATTTACCTATCCTTTAGAGAGGGAAGAACTCTAATGGATAAACTAAACATAGCGTTGATTCAAATAAACCCAACTTTAGGAAATTTTGATTACAACCTAAACAAAGTTTTAGAAGTTTGGAGGCAAGTTGACGGGCATTCTCACATAGTAATTTTTCCAGAATTTGCCCTTTCTGGTTTTTTCCCAGCAGACCTTTTTTTCGAAACAGATTTTTTAGTAAACTTAAAACAAACCATACAAAGGTTGGTAAAAGCTTCAGAAAACTTCAATTCCACCATTATTATAGGTACTCCTTACTTTGACCGAGGACTGTTTAACAGTGCTTTAATAGTAAAAAAAGGGACCATATTAGCAGGATATCATAAACGCTGTTTAGATGAGGCCTTTAATGAAGGAAGGTATTTTCAGCCAGGGGTTAAACCCCTGGTCATAAACTTTAATACATTTAAGATAGGAGTTAGTATAGGTTGGGATTGCTGGAAAGAAAACGGATGGTTTCATTTTTACAACCAAATGGATGTGGACCTCTTGATAAACTTAGGGGTTTTTCCTTATTATCAAGGCTCTTTTAAAGAAAGAGAAAAGGTATGTCAAGTTTTAGCTCAGAGATTTAACGCCTATGTAGCTTGTGTAAATCTAATAGGTGGACAAGAACGTTGGGTTTTTGACGGAAGAAGTTTTGTAGTAGACCCTTACGAAGAAACAGTAACCCTTCTTTCTGGATTTGAAGAAGATTTTTGCATTTTATCAATAGATTATGACACAATCTTGAGAAAAAAACTGTCTAATGTTCAACTAAAAAAAGAAGAACCTTGTGAGTATTGCTTTTTTGATGAGGTTTTTCTGGAAGACAGAAGAAGGCTCTTGAGTTTTAAAGGAAAAATAGAGGCTAAGTTTTCTGAAGAAGAGGAAGTTTATAAAGCTTTAGTTTTAGCTTTGAGAGATTATGTAGAAAAAAGTGGTTTCAAAAAGGTTGTTTTAGGACTTTCTGGAGGGATTGATTCTTCTCTAGTAGCTTGTATAGCCGTTGATGCCTTAGGTCAAGATAGAGTGGTTGGAGTTTTTATGCCTTCCCCCTTTACCTCTAAAGAAAGTAAAGAAGACGCTATGCAATTGGCTCAGAATTTAGGCATAGAGTTTTTAGAGTATCCTATAGATGAGGTTTTTGAAATTTTTAGAAAAACTTTTGGTTATCCTGAGTTTGACGTGGCAGACGAAAATCTTCAAGCTCGTTTGCGAGCTAATATTTTATTTTATCTTTCTAACAAAAGAGGATATTTAGTTCTTTGTACCTCAAACAAAAGCGAGGCAGCGGTTGGATATGGGACCCTTTATGGAGATATAGCCGGAGGGTTTGCTCCGATAGTAGACGTTTATAAGACTATGGTTTACAGGCTTGCTAAATACAGAAACAGTTTGAAACCTGACATTCCAGAAAGGGTTTTGTTAAAAGTCCCTTCTGCGGAACTACGTCCAGGCCAAACTGACTATGAAGTTTTACCAACTTATGAAATCCTTGATCAAATTTTAGAGCTCTATCTTGAAAAAAAAGCTTCCGTTAACTCTATCATAGAAAAAGGTTTTGAAAAATCAGTGGTAGAAAAGGTTTTATCCATGGTTAAAAAGGCAGAGTTTAAACGGAAACAAGCTCCTTTTGGTCCTAAGGTTACCAAAACTTCTATGGTTGCAGACAGAATTTATCCAGTGTTTTAAGTTTTTCTCAAAACTTCTGATTTTTATGCCCCTTTCTTTGAGGTTTAAATTTCCCGACAGGAACTTATAATCATTTATAATTCCCTCATCCTCTACCTGTTCTTTTAATATTACCCATCGGGTTAAAAAATTTTCTAATATAGTGTTTATTTAATTGTGTCTACCAATTTTGGGTAAGAAGACTCCCTCCTAAAATTAGATATCGCTTCTTTAAATCCAGGTAAACTCCTACCCCTGTATCTCTCGTTCATCTCCAACAATACCAAATATACCACCTTACAAACTGAATCCACTCCTGAAAATACCTCTATCACCTTAGCCCTCTTTTTTCATCAAATAATTTATCACCGAAGAACTGTAATACTCAGAATCAAGCGATACATGTACTATCCTCTTTACCTCAGGCAAAACCTCAAAAGCCGCTTCTATCGCCCTTAAATGCCCATCATGTCTATTCCTATCCTTAAATTCATGATAAACTATCAATGGTATCTCTTTAAAGGCCGTAATAATAGGTCTATATCCACGAAACCCCTTGTAAGTCATCTTGGCTGTCTGCTTTTCTGCTTGTATAATCGTAGGGTCAGACCATGTAGATCTTCTACATAACGGCCTCCACCGATAAGGATAAGAAGGATAGGTTGAATATATTGTTTAGGCGTTGTACCCTCTGTTTGAACCAGGTAGAGGCATATGTTGGTCTATTAAGGTTTTTATTACATAGTTTTTCAGGAAGGCATCAACGAGATCAAGACCTGAACAAGGGGTGATAGGTTCGTTAGTTTTTAGGATTTTGAAGTTAAGAGAGTTTTGCGGCATTACAAAATCTTCTTAGGTTTAGGAATTTTTCACCTGATGGGTGATATTATAAATCGTTTAGAGCAATTGGAAAATGGGGGAGATATGAATGAATATAAATTCCTATCGGTAAATTAGGGTTCCCTAAGTTTGTTGTTTTTTAATTTATTTATGATAAGTTTTAAAATAGATATATTTTGAGGTTTAGACATAATTTAAGGATCTAAGTTTTGATAGAAGTACTGCTTAATTTCAAAAACAACCTTGTTACTCAAGCTTTTTACAATCTTTTAAAAAATTTAGAAGATTTCATTCCTTGCATAGCTGAGGAAAAAATTTGTAAAGATCCAGAAATTATTTTAACTGATTTTTTTAGTTTAAATTCAGAAATTTTATCAAATTATCCAAAAGCTAAAGTTGTTCTTGTAGATACAGGAATAAAGCCTAATCTTTTACTAAGAGCTATGGTTCAACATAAATTATCAGGAATAATAGCCCTTTATACGGATCTTGAGCTTTTTAAAAAAGCTTTAAAAGTTATAAAAAAGGGAGAAATATGGATTGATAATAAATACTTAAAACAATTAGTTAATAATCTCGAAAACTTAAAAGAGAAAAGACTTCCTCTTACTCCTAAGGAAAAAGAAATAATTTCTTTAGTTTGTAAAGGACTTTCTAATAAACAAATAGCAGACAAATTAAACATAAGTGAACAAACTGTAAAAGCTCATCTAAATAGAATTTTCCGAAAACTTAATGTACAAAGCAGAACTCAGTTAGTCAGTATTTTCCTTGAAATTAACCATTTTTAATTAAAGTTTTACTACTAAAGTTTTAATTTTTTTATAACTAATTTTTAAAGTCTAAATTTTTTTTAACTTTGAACTTTTTGTCAATTTGTTTTTAATTTTTCAAATCCATAATTTTAATTATAAAGAAATTAAAAAAGCAGCAGAAAGCAAAAGTCTGGCATAGAGGGGTTAAAATTAAAAAAGGAGGTGTCACAAATGAGTATTAAAAAGGTATTAATTGCAGGGCTTTTTAGTTTAGCATTAGTAACACCAGCAATGGCATCAGGTTGGAATAATTGCTGGGGTGGTAATTGTGGTGGTGGAAATTCTCAACCTAATTGTGGAGGAAATGGCTATACAGGATGCACTGAAGCCATCATTGAGCAAATAGGTAGTGGGAATACTGCTTCTGTTACTCAAGATAATAACAATAACAACTACGCTGAAATCAAGCAGAATGGTTTTTCAAATGTTGCAAATATTCAGCAATTAGGTTGGTCTAATCATAACGAAGCTGTTATTAAGCAAAACGGAGGCTATAACACTGCTGATATTACTCAACATTGGTTTGCAGATCATAATGATGCTTTTATTACTCAAAATGGATTCGGAAATGAAGCAACCATAGATCAATACTCTGATCATAATTACGCAAACATCGTACAAGGTATAGGCTATTCCGTAGGAAATACTGCTACCATAACTCAGGGTATGACTAACGGATACGGATACTATACTGCAAACATTACTCAGTATGGTTCGTATAATACAGCAACCATAACTCAGAAGTAAAATTTGAATTTTCCCCTCTGTGCCAGGTAAAATTTTAAAAAAGTTTCTCAAAAGGAGTTAAAAATGGTTGCTAAAAAGTTATTAAGTAGTTTCTTATGGTTGATTTTCTTTATATTTCTTTTGCCTAAGATTTCTTTTTCTGATTCTAATTCAGCCTATATTGAACAAGTAGGAATTGAAAATTCAGCCTACATTGAACAGAGGGGACTTAAAAACTTTGCAGAAATAAACCAAAATGGAATGTTAAACGATGCTAAAATTGAACAGATTGGTTTTTTTAATTTTGCCTCTTCTTACCAAAGTGATTTTAAGAACCGCTCTATTCTTATTCAAACAGGTTCAAACAATTATTTCTCCAATTATCAAACAGGAAATAATAATTATTCCTCAGTGGTTGAAAATGGTATAGGAAACAGTATAAAAGAGCTTCAGTTAGGTAGCTACAACTCTATTTATTTAAACATTTTTGGAAATTTAAATAACATTTTTGCTTTACAAAGCGGTTCAAATTTAAGCTATTCATTAACTCACTATGGAAATGGAGGAAACATTAACATCATTCAATATAACAAATTTAAGTAAAAACTGAGGAGTAAAAACTGAGGAGATAAAATGTATAAATTTTTTATGATTTCTCTTTTTCTCTTAATTTTCCCTCTTTTCTCTTTTGCTATAAGAAAACTTTATACTATTGATTTAACAGATGAGCTTTGCAAAATATGGATTGAAATCAAAGAAGAAAAAGATTTTGTTTCTATTAAAACCTGCGGACGAAATGAGGGAAAAGGAAAAGTTTTCTATGAAGTTTTTGTTGAAATAACAAAGAGCGGAAAATCTGGAAAAAGTAGTTCAAAACAGTTTAATAACATATTTCTTAACCCAGGTGAAGAGAAATGCTTTTCTCAAAGCAAACTTAATCTTTTCTCAAAAGATAAATATAACATTGTTGCAACGCTTTATAAAAACGGAAATTTAATAAAAGAGAAGGGGTTCCAAAAGGATGGTTTTTAAATGAAAAAAAGAATTTTTTTTATCATAGTTTTTCTTTCGCTGCTTTTATCAAATGTTTCAGCTCAAAAAGAAGAAATTACAGGTTTAATTTTTGATCATACTAAATCTAAAATAGGTAGAACTTTTTATGATGAGTTTGTCAAAAACTGGAGTCCTCCCTCAGGATTAGATATCTTTAACATAACCATAGAAGAGTGGGTAGATCCTAAATTTGGAAGTGTAATAACTATAAAAATTGATGACACCATTCTTTATCAAAATTTGGTTCAACCAAGAGAAGAAGATATAGAGTTAAAGGTAAAAGAAGCTTTGGAAGTAGTTACAAGATTTCTTTTAAATTTAGAAAAATACAAGAAACAATTAGAAATGGAATCGAAAATTTTATAAAGATAAGGGGGAAAGAATGAAAAGTAAGAATTTATTTTTAATTTTAACAGTTTTATTTTTATATCCATCTTTATGTTTTTCTAGTGAGCTTGTTTTTGAATTTACCAATCCATCTTTTGGAGGAAACCCTCTTTATGGGTCTTTTTATCTTGAGCAAGCAAAAATGCAAAACAAGTTTAAAGAGGATTATGACTTTGAAAGCCCAAGCTTATTAAAAGAGTTTGAAAATGTTCTTCAATCACAAATCATTTACAATTTAGCTTCTCGTATAGTCGCACAGGCTTTTGGGGAAGATGAAGGAGGTTCTCAGATACAGCCTGGAACTTATCTCATGGGTAAGTTTGAAATTACTGTAAGTTATGTTACAGGTGGAATTCAACTTACAGTAACAGACCTTAGCACAGGACAAACAACTCAACTTGTAGTTCCGCAGTTTACAGGTCCATAAATGAATAAAAGGGGGATACAACATGAATTTTTTTAAAAAAGGTCTAAAATTTATATTTGTTGCAATTTTAATTGTAGCTTTAACAAGTTGTGCAGGGAGTTTACCCAAAACTCTTTCTCAAGAAGCTGTAAGTGGACCTGAATACATTACTTCTATCCATGAAGATTTAATTTCACTACCTAAACCTAAACAAAAAGTCCCTGTAGCAGTTTATAAATTTCGTGATCAAACAGGACAATATAAACCACCTACCGGATCTACTAACTTTTCAACAGCTGTCACTCAGGGAGCAACTTCAATTTTAATTAAAGCTCTGGAAGATAGCGGATGGTTTTTACCTGTAGAAAGAGAAGGGTTAGCAAACCTTCTTCAAGAAAGAAGAATTATTCTTCAAATGAGAGATATTTACTTAAACGATAATGAGAAAAAAACTATCGAACCTCTCCCGCCCCTTCTTTATGCAGGAGTTCTTTTTGAGGGAGGAATAATCGGATATGACACAAACATCACCAGCGGAGGAATCGGAGCTAAGTATTTTGGTTTAGGTGGTGCTGTGGAATATAGAGTAGACCGTGTTACTATTTACTTAAGGGCAGTTTCTGTTAAAACTGGGACTGTTTTAAAAACTGTTCAGGCAACTAAGGTGATTCTATCAAAAGAGATAACAGCTGGGATTTTTAGATATGTAAGGTTGAACCGTCTTTTAGAGGCTGAAGCAGGAATTGCAGCCAATGAGCCGGTAGAAATGGCTGTTCAGGAGGCGATAGAAAAAGCTGTTTATGATATGATAATTGAGGGATATAAAATTGGATTATGGGAACCTGAAAAGGTAGTATTATAAATTTTGTGTATGGATTGGTGGTAAAGATGGATTTAAAGAAAAGGGTTGAATTTAGTGAAAATTTGATAAAATGCC
>LDZS01000003.1_pt1 | contig 31002 bp, 29 predicted proteins | sample 615471 | NCBI WGS metagenome assembly LDZS01 (sample SAMN03408295, study PRJNA278302) | terrestrial metagenome | isolation source: oil reservoir sample K3 | place: USA: Alaska, North Slope, Kuparuk formation | collected 2013
GATGGTAAGCTCGAGGTCCAGCACCCTGAGGAATGCAATGAATGTGAGGTGTGCATGGACGTATGTCCAAACGAGTGCATAGAGGTTGAGGAGGACTGACCCTCAACCATATCAATTTCTTTTATAAACATAGTTTTGATTGAAGATGGTTTATTTCTTCGGATTCATCCGCAAAATTAAAGATTACAGGTTTATCTCTCTCTTTTACCCTCAATGAATTCATCCACCATGCTGGCAGCAACATCATCGGTGTACTGCACCGGCGGATGCTTCATCGTGTAGGCTGATATTGATGTGAGGGGTCCTCCCACTCCACGTTCAATGGCAAGTTTGCAGCACCTTATGGCGTCGATGACGCATCCAGCAGAGTTGGGTGAGTCCTCAACACTAAGCCTCAGCTCAAGGTTCATTGGGACATCCCCGAAGAGCCGGCCCTCCATCCTGAGGAAGCAGATCTTATTGTCCTTCTGCCAGGGTATGTAGTCGCTGGGGCCTATGTGGATGTTCTCCTCATCCAGCCGTTCCTCACCCAGTATTGACTGAACTGCTTCAGTCTTGGATTCCTTCTTTGAGTCAAGCCTGTCACGGTTGAGCATGTTGAGGAAGTCCGTATTCCCGCCGGTGTTTATCTGGTAGGTCCGATCAAGCCTGACACCCCTCTTTTTGAAGAGATTTGCGAGGGTTCTGTGGGTTATGGTGGCTCCAAGCTGGGCCTTTATATCATCACCAACAATTGGTATCCCCATGTCCTCAAATCTGGCGGCCCATTCAGGGTCACTGGCTATGAAGACAGGCATGTTGTTTATGTAGGCAACCCCGGCTTCGAGGGCGCACTCAGCATAGAACCTTGCGGCCTCCTCTGATCCCACGGGTAGATAGTTGAGTAGTATCTCAGCCCCGCTCTCCCTGAGGACCTCAACAACATCAACGGGTTCGGCGTCTGCTACAACGAATGTCTGGTCTTCAGGGTAATCCTTCATGTGGGGCGCCACACCATCAAGGACGTGCCCCATGGATACCTCAACACCCATCCGGGGTATATCATCACAGAATACCGTCGTGCAGTTGGGGGGTGCGAATATGGCCTCACTCACGTCTTTCCCGACCTTTCTCTTATCCACATCGAAGGCCGCCACAACCTCAATGTCCCCTGGCCTGTAACCCCCAATATCCCAGTGCATGAGTCCTATTGAATCACGGGCATCCTTGTTACGGTAATAGTATATCCCCTGAATCAGGGAGCTGGCACAGTTTCCCACACCGACTATTGCAATCTTTATCTTATCCAATTGAAACACCTTTCAGAGATTTGTGATAATCATAAAATCAAGGCTATAAATTGATCAACTTACTTTTTAAGATTTGCATATTAAACTATTAAATGTTTCGCCCCTTTTCTGGTGGGAATCACCAATTCACGATTGAGGCCCTTAGAATTAGTAGAATTATCCATGAGGCAAGTAGGACACTTTCCCTGAACTTACTGTGTTCTGGAAGCCCCTTATCAAACCTCCAGGTAAGTATAATAATTAAAATTAGTGAGAGGTTAATGAGGTTTCCCATTATATTTAGTGGGTTTCTGAGGTGGGTGGGTATCCACCCTGTAACGATTAAAAAAATTCCTGCCCATAGAATCCATCTGATGTCCCGGTGTTCCTCCTCTGAAAGGTAACCGCGCCATGAGAGGAGGAGAAGCACAAGGAATGACCCCATCCCCATGGCCATGCCCAGAAACTGGAGGAGATTGAGGAGTACGGGAACACCGAACACCTCTGACTTCAGGATGGGGAGAAGGAAAATGGCGTTCAGGGCCTCATCCGGTGGGAAGGATTCCTCTTCCCCCACTGCAAGGACGTAGCTCCCCCTGTTATTCTGATTACTCACCCTGAGGTAGTATGTGCCCGCCCCAACGGTCCTGTTGAATTCAGGGCCCTTAAAGTAACTGTCACCACCAAACTCCTCGAAGTAGGGGCTCCAGGAACTCAGGTTACCATCAAGTGTCCCTATAACCTTACCATCCCTTATTATATCCACAGAGACAGCCTCTGCATCAGGGGAGAGAGGAACCAGAATATTAACATACAGTTTAAAGGGGCTCCCTGAATCAACCCTGAAGTAGACGGGTTTCCCCGCAAGTTTACCATAGAATGCCTGTGACACCTCTGGGTTCTTGACTGTAACCTCATCATCACTCACAAGGCGGGGCTGGTGTGCATATGCTCCCTGAATTAGTATTAATATTAGTATGAGGATGATGGCCCGCTTCATGGTATTATATCTGCACGTCCCATTTAATAAGATCTCTCATGTGATGATCACCGTGCCTGTCTGGAGTGGATTGACATTAACTGGACCCTCAGCAAGACTGAGTCGTGCCTCCTCTGATGTGCAGTGACCAGTGTAGACTGGGCCTCTAACAAAATCTCCAAGCCTGGATGCAACCCCCTCTGAGGACCCCTCAAGGTGGAAACCACCCACAAGAAGATCCAGGGGTTTATGAAAGATATCAGAGGCCTTACTGACAATGTTGAGTATGCCGTTGTGGGAGCAACCCGTTATTAGGTTAAGATGAACCTCTTCTTCAATTACAAGGGCCAGTTCATCGGAAAACCTGTCAGGAACAGGTTCGCCATTTAAACCTGCGAAGAGAGTCCTGTTGCCACTGGGCCTCTCGAAAAGATCTCCAAAGTCCCGGATCACCGTGAAACCCGGAAAGCTCTCAGTTTTAGAGATGAACTTTATCCTGTCGTCGTGGATTTCCTCAATGCCTATGAACCTCCAGTCACCATTAACGGCATAGCGTGGGGTGAATGCCCCCTCCCCCATGAGGACATCTGCAGAGTCATTGATTTCGAGGAAATGCATGAGTCCACCTCCATGGTCATAGTGGCCGTGTGATATAACTGCCACATCCACATCCCTGAGGTCAACGCCCAGTTTTCTGGCATTCTCTGCAAAGAGTCTGCTCTGCCCCATATCAAAGAGTATCCTGATGTCAGACTCGATGTACAGTGAGAGGCCATGTTCACCCATCAGAGGATCTTTTGCGATGTCCTCAACAAGGCAGATAATTTTCAGAGGCATCATCATCCAGGAGGTCAAGTATCTCGTCTATTCTTCGCTGCACATCAGCTATGGGGTCCTCTGTGTTTATTATGTACCATCCACTGGCAAGTCTGAGTGCCTTCTCCCTTGTTTTTGTGAGGTCCTCCAGGTTCTCGAACATTTCATGTTCATCCCTCTCCCTTAACCTTCTCAGGGACTCCTCAGGGGATACGTCAAGGAAGAACATGTACTCCGTGGTGGGAAGGACCCTTGAGAGGAGGCGGTAAAGTATTGATGCCAGGGGCCCCGGGAGGTAGGCCACACCCATTAGGTACCTTGAGAATATCAGGGTGTCGGGGCCGGGATTGGAGCGCCAGTGGTACTTCCAGAGGGACCTTATGATGTCCAGGGCATAGAAAACTGCGGCTTTTATATGGTTGACCTTTCCGCCCATGAGGAGGGCCTTCTTGGCTCTTCTACCGTAGGGGTTATCCTCCTCAGGGTGGGACCTGAATATTACGCGTTCACCACGCTCAAGGTACCTTTTTCTTATGAGTTCGGCGTGGGTGTCCTTTCCTGCCCCGTCAAGGCCATCAATGACTATGAACCTCAAACAGCCACCCCCCCGAGGATTAGGTAGGCTGCAACTGCCCCAAAACATGCTGTAAGGTTGTCAAGGCCCCTGGGGGTGAGGGCCTCCAGTACCGTTGATACCAGGGCAACCCCCACTATGACCAGTGGGGCTATGTTCTGTGAGTAGTAGAGGAGGACGACGGGCAGCGTCACAATGAGTGTCAGGAACATCCCCAGGGAGCCCTCCAGGCTCTTCCTATCTCCCAGTACACTGAAGGTTGTCCTGCCGAACCTCTCACCTATCAGGCTTGCAAGGCCGTCGCCATAGGACATGGCTGCTATCCCTATACCTGTGACCCATGGGGTGTTAAAGAATAGGTAGGCCAGCACGGTCCAGGATATGGAGTAGTAGACGAGGCCAAGGCCGTGGCCATAGGAGGAGGCCCTGTGTTTTATCTTCAGTGGGGAGTAGGGGCTTATGAGGAATGTGAGGGGTATGAATGGCGCCGCCGCCAGGAATGTTATAACCATGCGGCTATCAAAGAGGGGTAATATAAATAGGATGTTACCAACCATTATATGTACAAATTTCCGGCTCAGGTTTGGTCTATCACCAAGGAGCCTCTCAGATACAATCAGTAAAACCGCAACATACAGATATACCATCAGAAGTCCAAGAATGTCACTGCCGCTCATAGGAATTATGGAGTAGTTCAAGGTATAAGTGGCTTTTGATTTATCATGATTGATACATGTAAAAGCTGGGAGTAATTCAAGTAGTGGCCTTTTGTATGAAGAGATGATGGAGGTTTTCTGCATGAACCCTTACATTGAAATACTGAGACCCGTAAACGCTGTCATGGCTGTAATAACCGTTATACTCATGGCCCTCATTGCCGGCAGATTTGATGTTGATGTTCTCCTCGCATGCATAGTTGTTTTCACCGCCACAGGCGCAGGTAATGTGATAAATGACTACTTTGATCATGAAATTGACAGAGTTAACAGGCCATCACGCCCCATACCCTCAGGGAGGATCACAAGAGGGGCCGCTGGCATCTATTCTGTCTTACTTTTTGTTTTGGCCTCAGCACTGGGGTTCTACCTGGGCCCTCTACCGGGCCTTGTGGTTGCTTCAAGTTCCCTGCTCATGGGATACTATGCCTGGAGCCTCAAGAAGAGGTGCCTTGTTGGTAACATAACCATATCCTTCCTCACAGGGATGAGCTTCGTCTTTGGCGGCATAGTTGTCGGTGAGATCTCTGCGTCCATCTACCTTGGAATCTACGCCTTCCTCATGACCATGGCAAGGGAGATAGTCAAGGACATGGAGGACGTGGAGGGGGATCTGGTTGAGGGTGCAACCACACTACCCATAACACATGGTATGAGGGTTTCAGGGATCCTTGCAGCCGCATTCATGTTATCCGCAAGCCTCACAAGTCCAAGCCTTTACATTATAGGGATATTCTCAATCCTCTACATCCCGGTCCTTGCAGTTGCAGTGCTTTTCTTCCTGAGGGCAGCCTTCATGATACTCAGAGCACAGGATAGGGAAACAGCATCACGTGTTTCAGGACTCATAAAGGTGGGGATGGCGGTGACTTTCCTGGCATTTGCTGCCGGAAGCGGCACCGTAACAGGTATGGTCGGTATGTCACTTTAGATGTCACAAAAAAGATGCGAATGGGTGAAATTATTCACAAAAAACCTTTAGTGTATGTGAATGGTAGGAAACAATAGGGTAGGTGAAGGAGTAGATGTTCATCCCCCCAACCTTCATTTAACTCCTTCAACACCCTAAACTTTTTCTACATTTAACCCCCCTAACCTGTTCCGGGTGGCCAGCCACCTGGAACCACTTATTCTTATTGACGCAATGGGATCCCTGAGGATACTTAAAACTGGGATCATGACATGGAACCACTTATTCTTATTGACGCCTACTCACCGCTTTTTATGCCCACAATATCAACCACATCGACCAGCTTCCATACATAGGAACGGTCCATCTCCACAAGGCATGTCAGGGGATCCTCAGGCGAATGACCAAGTGCCTTCAGAATGTTCCTCGATAGGCCGTGCTTCTCTATGAGGTCAGCGAACATCCCCTTAACCCTCTTTCTGGTTGATGGGTCCTTCTCCTCGACTATCTGACCCTGCAGTGTAACGAAGCGGTAATCTGATAGGTCCTCCTCATAGTGTTCTATCTCCACTGCGACATAGGGGTTTTTCTTGAGGAGCTCTATCTTCCTGCCATACCTTGTTGAGAGAAAGTAAATGTGCTCCCCATCGAATACATAGAGGAAGGGTGCTATGTATGGATAGTCACCGTTGAAGGCTATCCTGCTCATAAAGTTGTCCCTTATGAACTCATCATACTCCTCCCTGCTCATGAGAGGGATCTTAACGATACCCATCACTCACACCTCCACGACGGGGTAACCTGCCCTCAGCCAGGCCCCGATACCCCCAAGTACAGTTGTGACATTGAATCCATGCCTTTCGAGTATGCTGGCGGCTATCGTTGACTTGTAACCGGAATCACAGTATATAACCACGTCCTTCTCGGGGATCATGTCGATGTTATCAGGGAGATCCCCCACCCAGATGTGCTCTGAGCCCTCAATGTAGAACCTCTCCCTGTCTGTGATCTTACGCACATCAAGCAGGAAGAGGTCACCCCTGAGTTCTCTGAGCTCATGGACGCTTATGGCACTTATGGCATTGAATTCGAGTCCGGCCATGTACCAGGAGGGGAATCCTCCTGCAAGGTAACCTGCCATGTTATCATAGCCGAGCCTTATGAGGGACCTTCTAACAGATTCAACGCCACGCCCATCATCCACCACCAGTACAGGGTCGTCGTAGTTGAGGAAGTAGCCTGCAAAGGCCGCGAAGCCGTCCTGCCAGATGTTCAGGCTTCTGGGTATGTGGCCAGAGGAGAAGCTTGTGGGGTTCCGGACATCAACCACCTGGGCCCCTTCATTCAGGAGTTCCCTGAAGTCAGGGACAGGGAGGGCCTCAAGGTGGGGGTTCTCCACAGGAGCACCCCTCAGGTTGTTCTCCTCCATCCTCTTGAAGTATGGGGGTGTGTAGAGCCTCTCGGACATCTTGTGCTCAATGAACTCATCCCTCCCCATCTGGAGGTAGGGGTTTGTGAGCCTCTCATACCCCACAGTTGTTGTGTCCATGTCCCTTATATCCGCACCGCAGACCGAACCCGCCCCATGGGCCGGGCAGACCACAACATGGTCCCCCAGGGGCAGTATCTTCTCATGCATGCTATCGTAGAGTAACCCGGCGGTTTCAGGGATTTTTTCAGGTCCGAAGAAATCAACACGCCCTGTTTCACCGGCAAAGAGCACATCACCAACGAATACCATCAGATAATCATCTGAAACGCTACGGTCCTTCACAGCCACAGAGATGCTCTCATAGGTGTGGCCCGGTGTCTCCAGGACCTCAAGTTCAAGGTTTCCCAGCCTGAAGGTGTCACCCTCCACCACAGAGGTACCATACCTGAAATCCAGATTCGCCCCGTGGAGTATCTCGGCATCCACATACCGCGCCAGTTCCATGGATCCGATGGTGTAGTCCTCGTTCCTGTGGGTCTCAAATATGTACCTGATATTCACGCTGTTTTTCTCTGCGAGTTCAAGGTACACATCCACATCCCTTCTTGGATCCACAACAGCAGCCTCACCACCGGATGCAAGAAAATAGGAATTGTGGGATAGCCCCTCCGACTTTATTATCTCAAATATCATGCACCTCACCGGATAATAATATGTAAACCGGCTTATTTATCATTTTCCAGAAAAAGCGGATAGCTCATTGAAGTGATCTGTGGCATTTTAACGGGGTTTTTCTGGGCCCAGTTTTTCATTCAAGGACAGGAGGGGTTTATGGTACACAGATCACCCCTTCCATGAAAGGTAAGCCCATGATAGGAGCATTGTGATGACCATAAGGGATGCGGTAAGACCGAGTACCTCAGCAGCACCGAGGGTTCTTCCAGTGTAATTAATGGAGAAGGTCAGGAAACAGATGAAAACAAGGCTTACATACCACCCATAAGCCGCCCCCATCACAGCCGTCCCATTTTTAATTGACCTCTGGGGCATGAAGCCACCTGCTACAAGAAGTCCTCCGACAAGGAACAGTATTGCAGAGACATCATGGATCCCGGCCACCGCACTGAAGGCCGCCAGGAGGATCACTGCGAGGCCACAGGCCATGGTTGCAGTGTAAGCATCAACGTCCATCTTCAAACTACCAGCTCCCTTAATTCAGTTTCTAAAGGGGGAAAACAAGGCTCACAAGCACGCCGTCATCCCCACTGATTCTGAGTTCAGCATCAAGCTGCCCCGCAAGGTTTCTCATAAGGTCCATGCCAAGGCTACCGCCGGTATCCGTATCCAAGTCGGCTGGAAGACCGGGTCCGTCATCCTCAACCTCCACATGGACCATGCCCTCCCTCAAAAAGAGGCGTATGATGAGGTTGCCCTCTGATTTGAAAGCATGCTTCATGGCGTTGGTGACCGCCTCGTTGACTATTAAACCCGCTGGTATGGCCCTGTTTATATCCAGGTGAATGTCCTCCATATCGTAACTCACAGATATCCTTTTTTCAGGATAATTTGACCTGATCTCAGATACCAGGTCAACTATGTAATCGGAGAATGGTAGATCAGCCAGGCTCTCTGACTGGTATAGCTTCTCATGTATCATGGCCATGGACTTGACACGGTTGACACTATCGGTGAATACTTCAGCAGCCCTCTCATCTTCAATGCAGTATTTCTGGAGGTTAAGGAGGCTGGATATTATCTGGAGGTTGTTTTTGACCCTGTGATGTATCTCCCTGAGCATCACCTCCTTCTCCTTAAGTGACTTCCTGAGGGACCTCTCATATTCCCTTAGGCGGGTGATATCGTGGATTCTTATGAGAAGGGCCTCTTCACCCTCCCAGGTAACAGGGGTTACACTCATCTCGGCGGTCTTCAGGGATCCATCCTTGGATAAAACCTGTATCTCCTGCATGGAATTTTCGAGTGGAACCCCGAGGGACATGCCAATATTTCCTGGTGTCAGTGAGAGGTATTCCTCTGCCGCGGGGTTCAGGTAGAGGATCTCCCCATTCCTGTTAACTATTACTATGGGGCCAGGGCTACCCTCAACTACACCCATGAAGTTGTTCCTTGACATTTCAAGTTCTCGCTCATAGAGCCTCTTGGATGTTACATTCACCGCATATCCGCCCACGCCCCTGGTTCCATCAGGAAGCTCAACCGCAAATTTATGGACATCATATACTTTTCCATGAACCACCTCCTCTGTGTGTGAAACGCCATTCCTGAGGGCATTCCGGTCAGAATCGTGGCATGTCCTTGCCACCTCTTCATCGAGTATATCGTAATCTGTTTTACCAATGATCTCCTCGGGTTCCATCCCGACAAAGTCGCAGAACTTTCGGTTAACAACGATGTACCGCAGTCTGAAGTCCTTAAGGAACACTATGTTGGGGTTGTGGTTTATGAAGCTCTCATATATGTATTCAAGGTTTTCCAGGGTTCTTATGAGTTTGTTTTCACGGTCCATGTTCTTGAGCCAGTTTTCAACTTCCACCTCATCGCCGCCACCACCGAGGAGGGTGTTGGGGTCTATGTAGTAGGGGTTGATGTATACGCTGTGGTTCCATAAAACCAGTGGATGGGTGAGCAGCACACCCTTTATGATATCTGCCTTGAATCTTGACCTGTGATACTGGCAGATGGCGATGCACTTGTTTTCACTGAAGAAATCGTTCAGGAGGGCCTCGTACTCTATTATCCGCTCGCTTCCGGGGTTGCCCTTGAGTATCCATGTCATCTCACCGGTGGCCCGAAGGCCACTGAAACCATCAGCCAGGGCATTCCTCACCTCAGATTCAAGGAAACTGATCATGGATTGGGGATCAAAGACACCTCCGGCGGTGTAAACTTCACTTGCAGATACCATGATAAACTGGCCGGACTTCTCTGCCTCAGAAAGGGATGGGATATCATCGGCGAGGACAGACCTCACGTGAGGAGCATCATGTTCTGATGTTATGTACATGCATCTCTCCCCAGCCTCAAGACCGGCCTTGATGAAGGGGACCATAACTCCAAGCCATTCATCCTCATCCTCATAGATGAGGCAGAGGTGATCCCCTGCTTCATGTCAAGTATTAGTGACTTGAGGTCGCGGTGATTTAACCATGAAAGCCACTCAGCCCGGTAGCCAGTCGACTCAAGATTAAAGGCTTTATAAACATTGTCCCCTGAATTCAGGCGTCTCATTGCCCGCACCCGAGGAATTTTTTGAGGGCCTCTCTGTCTGAGAGGTCACCTATAACCCTCTTTCTGGGTTCAGGTCTCACCCTCTCAAGGGTTGGGATGGCCACAACACCATGCTCCCTTGCAAGCTGGGGGCATCTTGCAACATCAACCACATCGATATCAGCTTCGTCCCCCAGAAGCTTCCTGACATTTTTCAGTGCCGTGTCTGAGAGGTAATCCCCATCCACAACGTAGAGCCTTAGCTGAAGCCTCACCAGGATCCCCCCTTGAGGAGAATCCCCCTTTCAGTGAATCTAAGCTCTGCGACGCTGCTTGAGTGGTTCATCCCCCTGCTCTTGAGTATGCGGAGGAGCCTCTTGTAGTCACCGTTGCTCCTCACATGCTCCAGGACGATCCATGTGTCAATCAGTGATGAGATCTCAAGTTCGGTCTGGGTTGCGGTGACCGGTGACCTTATAAGGTACGTGAAGAGTGAGGTAACACTCCGTGACTTCAGGAAATCGGTGAACCTTATGAAGAGGTTCTTTGCATTGCTGGCCCTGTTTGAGGGGCCACCTGCAGCTGCAAGGCCGGTAACAGGGTCCACAAGCACAGTATCAGGTTTGAAGTCCATTACAAGGTCCTGCATTTCGGTGAGGTGGGATTCAAGTCCCAGTGATGTGGGCCTGTCAGCGTGTATCATGAGTTTATCATCGATATGGTCCTTTAGGTGGATCCCCACCGATTCCATGTTACGGATGACCTGATCTGCGGGCTCCTCATTGGCAAAGTAGAGGCAGCGTTCACCGCGGCGGCAGGCCTCATAGGCAAACTTTGAAAGAAGGGTGGTCTTACCGGCCCCTGTCGTACATGATATCAGGACACTGGAACCCCGGTATACACCCCCACCCAGCATATCATCAAGGTCAGGTATCCCGGTGGAGACGAGTTCCCGGCTGACACTGTAATCCAGTTTGAGGGAGGTTATCGGGAAGATTGAGATTCCCCGCTCATTGATGAGGAAGGGGTACCTGTTGAGGCCGTGGCTGGAGCCCCGGTACTTGACTATTCTCATGTGTCTTGTTCCAACCTCCCCATCGAAGGTGTGGGTTAGGTGTATGACACAGTCAGAGATGTAGTCCTCGAGTCTATGTGTTGGCTTGCCCCCAGAGTCCCCGGCGGTGAATACGCTTGTAACCCCCATCCCGTTCAGCCAGGATATGAGGTGGCGCAGTTCCATGTGGAGGGGCCCCCTGTCTGATACACCATCAAAGAGACTGTCCACCTTATCAAGGACAACCCTGCTGGCCCCTGTGGTTTTAACAGCATCCTCAATCCTTATCTTAAGGGCATCAAGACTGTAGGATCCTATACTGGGATCAGAAGCCCCTGAAACGTCTTCAATAAATATTTTACCATCTTTAATCAGTTTTTCAAGTATCCTGTCATCGGACTGGAAGTTCTCAACAATGTTATCTGCCGGTTCATCAAAGCTCACAAGGACACCCTGCTCCCCATAGTAGGATGCCCCATTCAGGAGAAACTCAACTGCAATGAATGTCTTTCCGGTACCGGGGCCGCCATAGATCAGGGTATTTCTTCCCTCAGGTAAACCGCCCCCTGTTACCATGTCAAGGCCCTTTATGCCGGTAGGTGACTTTTCAATGGATCTGAACCTCAATCAACCACCCCACACAGGAAGAATAATTGGAAAACTATGATGTGATCCCAAACTGAATTTCTACTTAATACTATATTAATCACTGGAGGCATAAAATACTTGTGACGAGCAGATGTGAGCATCAGCTGAAGGGGTTCCTATGGGTAACATAATTGAAACAGAGGGTATAAGCAAGAGATATGATGATTTCCTGGCGGTTAACTCCGTGGATCTGGAGGTTCCTGAAAACTCCATTTACGGGGTCCTGGGACCCAACGGTGCAGGTAAAACAACACTGATATCAATGCTCTGCACCATACTACACCCCACATCAGGGAGGGGCATGGTAAACGGCTACGACATTGTAAGGGAGGCCAGGAAGGTGAGGGAGTCCATAGGCATAGTCTTCCAGTCAAGGGCCCTCGACGACATACTCACAGGAAGGGAGCACCTTGAAATGCACGCCGCCCTCTACGGGGTCCCCAGGAACATAAGGGAGAGGAGGATAGACGAGGTCCTTGAACTCATAGCCCTGGGTGATAAGGCCGATGAGTATGTGAAGACATACTCTGGGGGTATGAAGCGGCGCCTCGAGATAGGCCGTGGCCTGATACACCACCCCAGGGTACTCTTCCTTGACGAGCCAACCCTTGGACTCGACCCCCAGACAAGGGAGAGCATCTGGAGGTACATAGAGAGGCTCAACAGGGAGGAGGACGTTACCGTACTCCTCACCACCCACTACATGGAGGAGGCAGATAAACTCTGCGATGAGGTGGCCATAATGAGCCGTGGGGAGATAATAAAGGCTGACAGCCCCTCAAACCTCAAGAGGGAGCTTGGGGCGGACACCATAACGGTCATGGTTGACAGGGCAGGCGAATTCCATGAACTCCTGGTGAAACAGGAATACGTTAAAAAGGCCTACCTGGTGGATGACGAGGTCAAGGTGCTGGTTGAGAGGGGCGAAAACCTTGTACCCGAGATCGTTAACCTTGCAGCGAGGACTGGATTCTACGTGAGGTCAGTGGAACTGGAACACCCCACCCTTGAGGACGTCTTCATAAGGTACACGGGTAGAGGCATAAGTGAGGCATGATATGCTAGAAATCGAGGTAGTAGGTGAGGTTTGATACCATGGCAGAACTTGAGGGCATATACACAATATGGCTGCGTGAGATGAAGCGTTTCTTCCGTTACCGTTCAAGGATAGTCACATCTGTGGTAACCCCCCTCCTCTGGCTCATAATATTCGGCACAGGCCTTGGGGCTGCTGTCAGGTTCGGCGGAGTGGCAGGGGGCTACAGGGCCTTCATCTATCCGGGTATAATAGGTCAGACAATACTCTTCACCAGCATATTCTCAGGGGTCTCTGTGATCATAGATCGCCAGTACGGGTTCCTGAAGGAGATTCTGGTTGCACCCATATCAAGGCCCTCGATAGTGATCGGGAAGGCCCTGGGGATAAGCACTGCCTCGATGATACAGGCGGCTATCCTGCTTGTCCTATCATTCATAGTGGGAGTTACAATGTCCCCCATCTGCTTCGCTGTTAGCATGGTGATAGCCCTCATAATATCCATGGGACTCGGTGGCCTGGGCCTCATGATAGCGGCCTTCACAGACAGCATGGAGGGGTTCAACCTCATAATGAGCTTCATAGTGCTCCCAATATTCCTCCTGAGCGGGGCCCTCTTCCCAATAACCGGACTCCCTGCCTGGCTTCAGGGCGCGGTCTATATAAACCCCCTCACCTATGCAGTCGACGCCCTCAGGTTCACAATACTGAGAAATTCGGTGCTTCCACTTGAGGTTAACATTGCAGTGATATCGGTTTTTGCAGTTATAGCCGTCCTTGCAGCGGCCTTCCTCTTCAACAGGAAGGAGCAGAGTTTAATGTAATTAACAAATACCCCAAATTCTCTGTTCATCATATTCTGACTAGACATATTCAACTCACTTACAAGGAGCTGATCATTATCTGTTCAGTGCCCCCCTTAGTCCTTAATGCCATCCATGGAAAATTATTACCGAAACAAAAATAGATAAAAATTTATATACTATAATGTCAACATTATACATTGACATCACAAGGGGGTATTGAATTAAGGATCAAAATAGAGTTAAAATCAGATAAAAGGCAATTTAAGATTCCCTACAACTACAATCACGTTGTTTCTGCCATCATTTACAGAAGGATAGCGGATCTTGACCTTGCAAGCCAGCTCCACGGCGGGAAGGGCTTCAAGTTCTTCACCTTCTCCCAGCTCAACATACCCAGAAGGAAGGCCTTCAAGAATTTCCTCCTATCCGAGGATGGGAGGTTCTATTTCTTCATCTCCTCACCCAACGTTGAGCTTATCAAGAGCCTTGTGGAGGGATTCATAGATAAACCGGAGATTGATTTCCTCAGGGGGAGGGTTAATGTTGAGTACGTTGAATTTCTGAAGCCCCCGGAATTTCAGAGGAACATGAAGTTCAGGACACTCTCACCAATCATAGTAAAGACCGTGAAGGAGGAGGATGGGGTGCTCAGGCAGTGGGACGTGAACCCCAACGACCTTAAATTCTATGAGAACCTCCAGAAGAACCTTGTGAGGAAATACTCAGAATTCCATGGGGGCTACGATGGTGACGAATACCTCAGGGTCATCCCCTACCAGAGGTCCATAAAGAGGAAGAGGATTATGATCCCCAAGGAGGACGCCGAGACCTACCACAGGGCATATCACATGAAATTCAGGATAGAGGGCGACCCAAGACTTATAGAGTTCGGTTATGATTGTGGATTTGGTGAAAAAAACAGCATGGGCTTTGGAATGGTGGTTCCATCATGAATTTTGAATTCAGAGAAGAATCCGGACTTGAATTTACAGGTAACTGGTTCATTGACTCAGGGATCCTGGGTTTTGTAAGGTTACTTGAGGACATATACGGCATCGACCTTCAGGAAATCAGGGAAATGGCCAGAAGAAAGGAAATACTGTATTTTGGCCTCTTTCCATTTGCATACATCTGCAGCGAGATAAACAGAAAGGCCACAGATCACTCAAGGGTCCCAAAGGATCTGATAAACGAATTCAGAGTTGAACTCCTGAACTCTGATTGGGAATCAGGAGAGGAGGTCTTTGAATTCACATGGAATAATTATGTCACAAGGGCCGCCATGAAGGTCTGGGTTGAAAGAAAGGCTGAATTGGTACTCTTCAAGAAGAATGGCGTTGATAAACTACCCTCCGATCTAAAAGATCCTGCAAATTCGATTAAAAAGGATATTGATAAACTTGAGATGAGACTGATTGAGAAGCACGCAGATGATCTGGGCACGATTCTGGGACGCAGATTCAAGGGATTCAAATTTGAGGATATTCCTAAAGTCCTTTCAGTAACCGACGATGACCTCCGGGAATTCCCTGAAGAGTTTTCATATTCATTCAATGAGTACAGGGACTGTCTCCTGAATCTCATGGACCTTCTTGAGGAAAAATGGAAAAGAGACGTCGTTGGTAAGGAAAGGGTTCCAGAGGACCTTGATCTGTTCTACAGACTTCCCATAGATAACAAATTCTATAAGAACTTCCTGTTCTTCAATTACTCGGCAAAGCACCAGAAACAGAAAGAGAGCCTCCTTGATATCATAAGTTTCAGGGTCGAAAACCTTGAAGTACTTAAAAAGGTGGATAAGACCATCAACAAGTTTTTAACATCCTACCAGGAGGCAAGGAACACTTACTATGCCCCCTTAACAAGCAGGCACCTGAAAGGTTTCAGCGAATACCTCTTCGTGTACCTCATATCATTTGACAGGGCATTCGAGTTCTTCAACAGAATGGGTTATGTCCTGTTCTATTCAAATGACCTTGATATAACCTACAGGGTCAACAGGAAACTCAGAATCAGAAAGTCAAAGATAGAAGACCATAATGTCCTCCTGAGGGTTACCTGGCAGGAGATCATAGATTCCCTCATTGAACTTAAATCTGAGTGGGCCCTCGAAAACATGTACATCATAAAGTACAGGGACGTTAACAGCCAGACCCAGAGATTCGTGGATGTTGAGTACATAGGGATCTCAAAGATGCATGCGGCGATCCTCCTTGATGATGTGATAAGGGAGAACCTCAACCATAGGCTGCAGGTGGGCAAGTCAGAGTACGTGTGGCTTCTTGAACATTTAATCCAGAATAAACCGCTGAAGCCAGTGGTCATGCGCCACCTTGTGATGAGGGCCAGCAAGAGGACGGGTCAGATGAGTATCAAGCCCCTCATCTACGCCCTGGCTATAGACTCGGAGGTGTTCTCTGGCTTAAACCCAGGGGTGTTTGAGGATCCCCTTGAAATTTCACCGAGAATGGAAGAGGTTGTTTTCAGGATAAAGGAGGCATATGGGGAGATGAATACGGTCCGAAGGAATGTCACTGAACTTATCCCCAGGGGCACCAGGGAAAATACCCTGAATCATCTCATGTCAATTCTCAGGAGAAATAACAGGTATCTCTTTGTAAATACTCTTCTGAAGATCCTGATCCAGGAAAACGAGGCATTTCACAGGCTCAAGAATTACCTGTTTAACAGGATCCTTCAGAACGATGAAACATGGGATATTTACGCTGCAGCTCTTTTAACAGGATTTTTAGGAGGCAGATGATGCATAAAAAGTTAAAACCCCTCTCTGAGTTGGACTACTGGCAGATAAAGAAATATTCAAGGTCTGCATTTGAGAATATAGGCTCTGAAAGCTACAGACAGCGGCTGGTCTATAAACTTCTGAACACCGCCAGGGTCAATAACCAGTCGGACTTTTTCTCCTTCCTTCTGAGGACTCTGAACTCAAAAAAAGGAGATGAAAATGTCAGAAAACTCTGCAGAAAACTTGAATGGGTCTACCCATTGAATCCTGAAAATTTTGAGAAGGTCGCATACTCCATAATCATCGGTATAATGGCAGCAGGTAAAGGTGAATGAAATGTCAAGGCACATCGTAATGGATCTTGTATTCTATGGAAACTCCCTCAACTATGACCAGGGTAGTGGAAACTACCAGGAACTCAAGAAGATAACAAAGTGGGATGGGCGGCAGTACACACTGGTGAGCAGATATGCCCTCAGGTACAGCATGCTGGACACCGCAGAGAAGGTTGGATTATTTGAACTTGCAGACGCCAGCAACCTTATTAAGTCAGGTAAGGGGGACAGCACGGTTATACAGCCAGCCACAGAATTCCTCCTCACAGGCGACATACTTGAGTACCCTGAGTTTGACCTCTTCGGTTACCTCATAACCGAGACAACCCCACAGAACTTCCGGACAGCACCGGTAAAGGTTGGCCACGCGGTTTCAATGACCCCATTCATGTATGACGCCCACTTCAACGCCAACATAGGCCTTGCCAACCGCATGCGCAAGCGCCACGGTGAAATGAAGCCCAACCCATTCACAGCAGAGGAACATGAAACCTTCTACCAGTACTCCATTGTTGTTGATGTTGACAGTATAGGTGAGATTGAAATTTACATTGCTGAGGGCAGCGACGTAACAGTTGCCGAGGGCAAATACAAACTTGAAGGAATCGAGAGGGTATCAAGCCTCAATGGTGAGGGGCTCCTCATCCAGCTTAAAAAGGGAAGGAATAAAAAGGAGATACTCCAGTCAGAGAAGGTTGAATTGCTTGAATTTGAGAAGATAGATAAGGTTTACAGGATAAGATACAGACTCAAGGATGAGGAAAAGATAAAGGAACGTATCAGGAGCCTTTTAAAGACTGTAATGAATCTTAAAAGGACAATAAAGGCCCGCAATGAGGACCTATCCCCCAAACTGCTGGTTCTTGGACTCTACAGGGATTCACCCTACAGGACATTCAAGGACAGGATAGCCCTTCTCGATGAGTACACAGAGGAGGAGTACGATGAAATAGAGGAGCAGGAAACAGATAAGGGCCGAATACTCAGGGTTAAACATGTCACAAACAAACAGAGGAAACCTGTTTTTGAAGTAAGTGGTCTTGATGCAGAAACAATGGAAATGGATGATGTGGAGGAATTCGTAGAGAAAATATTCGGTGAAGGTGAATTATCTGAGGTGGCCGTCTTCACAGATCCCGCCATAGAGTTAAAGAGAAATTCAGGGGATTAGGATGGAGACCCTTGCAGTTGAGATCTTTCAGCCGTTCGCCCAGTTCAGAAACCCTTTCACATTTGACTACGCCCAGACGTATCCCCTGAGTCCAAAGTCAACTGTAACAGGGATGCTGCAGAATGCAACAGGCAGATACTACGACCAGGAAATCAGCAGGATCAGCATGAGCATCCACGGCCTCTTTGAGAGCACCTTCTGGAACTACCAGAGCTTCATAATGGGGGATATCTCACTTAAATCCCACCGAAATAAACTTAAACTATGGAATAAGGGCTATCCACTCTACAATGAAAATAAAAAATCACAGAGAAGTCCATCATATCAGCAGGAGCTTTTCAACGGCCACTACTATATATTTCTGAGGGGTGACGGGGAGATCCTTGAGGAGATAGAGGAGGCCCTCTTGAAACCATCCAGGACGCTTTACCTTGGAAGATCAGAGGACATTATCTTCATAAGGGGTATCCACAGGGACTTTGAGGCTGAAGAGAAGAAGGTTAAAAAGAGCCTCTGGCTCACATACCCAACCTACCTGAAACTCAGAAGTGGCGATGAACACCTTCCACTGAAAAATGAGAAATTCCCGGTTTACTCAATCCCTGAGAGGGTCCTCTTCAGGAACGGCGATAATATAATATCAAATAAGGCCGAACTGGGCCCTGAAACCGAAAGGATACCATCATTCCAGACAGTTATCTACACTGGGATGAACCAGGTCCTCTTTTTAAGGGACACAATAAGGACCGAGGTCTACAGACTTGATGATGGACCAATATTCAAAATACCGGCAGATTTCGGGTGGCTATGATGGAACTGATAGACATTATAAGGGCAAAATCTGATGACCAGCCCTCCTATCTCTTAAAGGATCATCTAATGGAGACAGCGGCCCGGGTGGACGCCTTCCATAACTTTTACAGGGAAAACATGGAGAACTTTTCCCACAGGATTGAAGGGGAAACCTTTGAGGCCCTGGCGGCGGCCGCAATAATACATGACCTTGGAAAGATAGACTACAACTTCCAGAAGAAACTCAGGGGCGATGAAAAGAGTGAATGGGAAGTCCTTGAGGAATTCCTCTCACCACTCAAAGAGCTGAAGAGGTCCCCGAGACATGAGATAATATCCATAATATGGAGCACATTTCTCATGGGGAATGATGAAAATGACGCTGTGATGAGGACAGCCATACTGCTCCACCACTATAATGAATACTTCATTAACGAGAAGGACCTCATGGAACTCGTATTCACATACAGGGAAGCCTTTGAGACCTACCTCTCATTCATAATTGAAAGGAGAGATGAACTTGAGAGGTTCCTGGAGGACATCCTCTGTTACATTGAGGGTTCGATCCAGTCTGAACTGATAAATTCCGCTGTAGAACGTATAAAAACTACAATGGACTTTGATAAGCCAGAGATCCTCCTCACAAAGATAAGGGAATATGACGATGACATATCCGACTTTGCGGTTCTCTATGAACCTGAAGAAAACTCTCTGGATTTCCTTGTAATATCAGGGCTGCTCAGAAAGGCGGATTACTCAGCAAGCGCCGGCGTTGACATTGAAATGTTCACTGAAGAGGTCTTCCAGGATATTGAGGAGAAAATAAAATCAAGAATAGGGGGAGAACCCTGGCAGATAGGTTTTATTAACGATTTCGGAGATTCAGGGAAACTTGTTCTGGTGGCGCCCACTGGTTCCGGGAAAACAGAGTTCTCACTCCTATGGGCCTCACGCCAGGGAAGAAAATTCATCTACACCCTCCCCCTGCGGGTTGCCCTCAACGATATATTCATGAGACTGAGAGACTCCGACGGATACTTCCATCCTGATGAGATTGATATACTCCACTCAACAGCATTCATAGAGTACCTCAGGGAGGAGAGGAGGGGACGGGACACGGACCTTGATGGGATGCTCACCTCCGCCAGGCTACTGGCATCCCCCGTACTCCTCACAACACCAGACCAGGTCCTGATAACCTCCCTCAACTATTTCGGTTCAGACAAGGTGATCTCAGCCTATCCATTCAGTTCAATTGTTATCGATGAGGTGCAGACCTACAATGAGGAAATGGCCGCTGTTATCATCAAGACCCTGCAGATGATAAGTGAACTCGACGGCAGCATACTGGTCATGACAGCCACCCTCCCACCCTACTTCAGGAGGTTCCTTGATGCCATGGACTTCCAGGTGCTTGACGTATCAACCATCCCGGGACAGCATGAAATAAAGAACCTCGACATGAGGAGGCACGTCCTCAAACTGATGGACGAACCCCTCTTCAGTGACAAACTTGAGGTTTCAGGTGAACTTGATGGACTAATTGAGGAGAACGCAGGTAAAAATATCCTCATCGTTGTAAACAATGTTCAGAAGGCGGTTGAGCTCTACAGGGAATACTCAGACGACCCTCACGTCTACCTCATCCACTCCAGACTCCTTGAGAAGGAAAAATCAAGGAGGATAAGGGAAATAAAGAAAAAACAGGGGGAAAATAAGGGTCTGATGGTGATATCAACCCAGATCATAGAGGCTTCGGTTGACCTGGACTTTGATGTCATGATAACAGAGATCTCAACCATAGACAGCCAGATCCAGAGATGGGGAAGGATCTACAGGAACAGGGACCGGGATTATAACTCCACTGAGCCCAACATAATCGTCTTCACAGGCACAGACAGGAGGACATCGCTCATATACGATAAGAAGGTTGTGGATGCAACCCGGAGGGTTCTCAGGGGATATGAGGGAAGGGCCCTTGACTATCAGATGGAAAAAAATATGATTGAAGACGTCTTCAGGGAGGAATTCAATGGCCTTAGCCTCAGGGAGGTCTATGAAAAAAGGATAGATGAGATACTATCTGACCTGGACTACTTCACGGTTGAGAAGAGAACCCAGGCACAGCGCCTTTTCAGGAACATGGCAGGCTACAAGGTCTTCATACCCGATGCTGTCCTCCTTTACTCAGAATCTGAAATGGAACTGGCCTTCGCCGAACTCATAAAGGGGGATTACAGGCTCTGGAAGGATATACTGGCTGAGATTGAGGAGAGAACAGGTGAGAAAACCACCATGTGGGACCTCAGGAGGGTCCTCTATGAGTACTCCATCAATGTACCGGTATTCTATGAGGAAAAGAGTGACTTCTGGAGCAGGACAACCGGGGAATTCAAGGGATTCTACATATGGGGCAATATTGACCATGAGGAAGTTGAACTCATAGGTGAACTCGGGCTTGACAGCGTATTCGGTGAGGATGAATCATCATTCATATTCTAGTGATCCAGTGACTTTGACTCTGGCAGGTAGAATCATCATATTCCAGTGATGGAAATGACCATGATATCTGAACTGGAAGGGGATCCAGCTGTTCGGGGGCTGCAGATAAACTACTACTTCATCTGCAGAACAAAACTCTGGTTCTTCTCCCACCACATCCAGATGGAGAGGGAATCTGAGCTCGTTAAACTTGGGAGACTCCTCCATGAGGAATCATATAGCCGTGAGAAGAAGGAACTCATAATAGACGACCTCATAGCCGCCGACTTCGTTAAAAGGAAGGACTGCCTTGAGGTCCATGAGGTTAAAAAGAGCAACACCATGGAGGATGCCCACAGGTTCCAGCTCCTCTACTACCTTTTCTACCTTAAGCATGTGAAGGGAATAGAGAATCTGAAGGGATTCATTGATTATCCGGCCCTCAAAAAGAGGACCGAGGTTTCTTTAAGTGATGAGGACGAAGAGGAACTTAAAAGTGTGATTAAGGATATCGATGGAATAATAAGGGGGCCGCCTCCAGCGCCCCAGAGGAAACCCATCTGCAGGAGCTGTGCCTACTTTGAACTTTGCTGGATCTGATCCCAACTGAAATTTGAATATAACCTCAGGATTAGCTGATCTGATTCCTATAAACTGAATATAACCCGGAATTATTTCTGATCCTGCTGGAGGTATCATGACAAGAAGGAACTATTACCTGACAACGGACGGGTTACTTAAAAGAAAGGAGAATACAGTGTATTTTTTAAACAAGGATTCAAAGAGGCCCCTGCCAATAAACAAGATCTATTCGATATACGCATATGGGGCTCTCAGCATCTCCTCCCAGGTCCTGAACCTCCTGTCAAGGGAGGGAATACCTGTACACTTTTTCAATCGCTATGGATTCTACACCGGTAGCTTCTACCCCCGTGAAACCCTGCTATCCGGGGACATCATCATTAAACAGGCTGAACACGTCCTGGACCATGAGAGGAGAATGGAACTTGCAAAATCATTCGTAAGTGGGGCCGCACTCAACATGAAGAGGGTTCTGGGGTACTATGGCCTTGAGAATGGCATATCCAATACACTCGGGGATCTTGAGTCATCAGGCTCGATCACAGAGGTCATGAATGTCGAGGCAAGGATACGCTCAGACTACTACAGGGCCATTGATGGGATACTCCCTGAGGGATTCAGGATTGAGAGGAGGACAAGGAGGCCCCCTGAGAATATGACGAATGCGATGATAAGCTTCGGAAATTCCCTTCTCTACTCAACCGTCATAACTGAACTCTACAATACACAGTTAAATCCAACCATCTCCTATCTCCACGAACCCTTTGAACGGAGATATTCACTGGCACTTGACCTCAGTGAGATATTCAAGCCAACCATAATTGACAGGATGATAATCTCCTTGATCAAGAAGAGGGCGATTAAGGTTGATGACTTTGAGCATGGGATGAATCAGTGCCTCCTCAATGACTCAGGGAAAAGGAAATTCCTTGCAGAGTATGACAGGAGACTCGGAAAAACGGTTAAACACAGGGAACTGGGGAGGAAGGTCTCCTACAGGCGCCTCATAAGACTCGAGGCGTATAAACTCATAAAGCACCTCATTGGCCAGAAGAGGTATGAGCCTTTCGTGATGTGGTGGTAGGATGTATCTTCTAATCGTATATGATGTTGGAGTTGAGAGGGTTAACAAGGTTAAGTCGTATCTGAGGACAGAACTTCACTGGGTTCAGAACTCAGTGTTTGAGGGCGAGGTTACTGGGAGCCAGTTCAGACGCATAGAGATGAACCTTAAGAGGATCATAGATGAGGATAGGGACTCGGTGGTCATATACTCATTCCGGTCAGAGAGTGCATTTAAGAGAAATGTTCTTGGGGTGGAAAAGTCTCCCCTGGATGTGATACTTTAGTTGGATGGGGGTTCCACTCGTAGAATTAATATGCACGGGGGGAATAAGGCTTGATGTGATACTTTAGTTGGATGGGGTTCTCTGTGGAGTCTTGGTTTTGCCTGTGAAGCCTGAGGTGATACTTCAGTTACATGGGGGTTCTCTGGGGTCCTGGTCTCATCTAGATTCAGGCACCATAAGAAAAGCCCTTTTATAAACCTTTTCATTTAATGTGTAATGAGAAAATATATATTAATCATAATTTCAACTATATTAAAATATTCATTTCCGGTGTTCTACATGAAACTTGAGGATATACAGCTAGCCGCCCTTTTACATGATATAGGTAAATTTTATCAGAGAACATCTTCACCTCACAGTGAAAAATATGAGGGCCTCACCCCGTCTGATTTTGGACAAACAGGGGCACATGGTAAATGGTCGGCGACATTCGTAGCTGAAAATGGATTGGGGGAGGACATGGAGGACCTTGTACTCTACCACCACAACCCGTCGAAATCAAAAAATCCAGAGTACGCGAGGATAATAAGGGATGCGGACCACCACTCGGCAAGTGAAAGGCACAAATCAGAATCAAAAAGGAGGGTTAATGAATACCCGCTCATATCGGTATTCTCACAGGTCAACATAGGAGAGAAAAGGGAAACAGAAGATGAATACTACCTACCACTCATGGAACTCAGACCCTCCAACCTCGACATGATAAAACCTGAGAGGTTCAGAAGGGCCGTGATGTCAGGCTGGAATCTTGAAGAGGAATACAGGCGCCTCTGGAACCTCTTCATGGAGGAGATAGCTGAACACGGGAAACTGGATATTAACACCATATACCATTTACTGAAAAAATACACCTCGCTCATGCCATCAGCGGTCTACATGAGCGTACCCGACATCTCACTCTTTGACCACCTCAAAACCACTGCTGCACTGGCTGGCTGCCTCTACCTCCACAGAGAGGATGGCGGGGAAGGAAAACCGTACCTTATAGTATCAGGGGATATATCCGGTATCCAGAACTTCATAACAGGTGTGGCGTCACCTGAGGAGGCCCAGAAGGGTATGAGCAAGAGGCTGAGGGGAAGATCCCTCTCAATAAGTCTGATAACAGATGCAGCTGCAAACAGGATAATCTCTGAGGCGGGCCTCTCCCAGGCAAACACACTGTTCTGTGGAGGCGGCCACTTCACACTGGTCCTCCCAAACACTGAAAGGATGAAGGAGATAATTGAAAAAGTTTCCCTTGAGGTTAACAGGAGGTTCATAGAGGCATTCAACGGGGAACTCTACCTTGCACTTGCGGTGAGGGAAACGGACCCTGAGGAAATCGCGGACTTCGGGTCTGTTCTGGATGACCTTGCAGCAGAGAACCTCAAAAATAAGAGGTCAAAGTTCAGGAGACTTCTTGATGAGTTCTTCAGGCCGGAATCTGAACCACCTGAGGGTACCTGCGCTGTATGCGCCCTCCCATCAGTTGCCACAATATGCAGCTCATGCAGATCCCATGAGGAACTCGGGGCCAGGATAGCCAATGCAGATTACATGATACGGGTCTATGGTACAGCGGATGCGGATTTCAGCGAATCAGGAATATCCTACTTCTTTGAGAACTCCAGAACAGTTATTTCAAGGATAGATGAACTCGCATCCAAAAATCATAGAATTGATGTGCTCAGACTCAACAGCACAGACTTCCTTGAAATAGAAGATAAAATCCAGGCAGATAACGTGTCATTCGGGTTCAGCCTCATGGGTAACACGGTCCCAGCGGTCAGTGAGGGTTCGAGATTCAGGGCACTGGACTTCACAGAGATAGCATCCACAGCCAGGGGTGCAGATAAACTGGCAGCACTCAAGATGGACGTGGACAATCTCGGGAGGATATTCGCAGAGGGCCTCCCTGACAGGTCAGTATCAAGGATCTCAACCATGAGTTCATTCATGGACCTCTTCTTCCTTGGCTACATAAACCAGGTTGCATCAGAGTTCTCCTTCATAATGGATCCATGTGACAGCTGCAGGGGTAATCTTGTTGAGATAAAAAGTTCTCTCGGGACCATATACAGGGGGGAGCTATGTGAAAGATGCCAGGAAAACTCCATTCCATCAATTTATATAACCTACTCTGGAGGGGACGATGTACTGGTATTCGGGCCGTACGATGACATTGTTGAGTTCGCAGGGAGACTCAGAAACGAATTTAGGGAGTGGACATGCTCCAATCCATCCATAGATGTTTCAGCTGGAATATTCATGGGCGGACATAAATTCCCGGCTGGAAAGGCAGCTGAAATTGCAGAGAGGCAGCTTAAAACATCAAAGGACCTGGGAAGGGGTAAGATATCTCTCTTCGGCGAGACGGTGCAGTGGGACACAGACAGGTTTAAGGGGTTCAACGAACTCCTTGAATTTGGCCTGAAACTTGAAAAACTCCATGAAGACGGTAAATTATCCAAGGGCTTCATATACTCTCTCCTGAAACTGTGGGACTCCACATTCCATGAGGATATCAGGGATGATGAGAGCTGGCTGAGGTGCCAGGAGATAAGACTCTCCAGAAAGGACTACGTGCCCTACTATGTCTATAAACTCAGAAACATATCTGATGGGGAGATCAGAAGGGAACTCTTCAGGGAGGGCATCAATTTCATCCCATGGATCAGGATACCCGTTTCATGGGTCAGTTTAAGAACAAGAAGTGGTGATAGGCCATGAGTAATTCAATGAGCATTGAGGATGTTAAAAGGGATATAAATACACTTGAAAAACTCAGCGACCTTGAGGTGAAAAAATACGCAGATACCGGGGGCTATGCGGATATCATAGCCCAGACAAATAAAGATCTTAATACTACACAGCTCAGAAAGTTTTTTGGCGCCATAAGAAAGATGGAGAAAAAGGCCGATTCCTGGAAGAATATAGAGGCGGATTTCTACCTGTTAAAGCCCCAGCTTGCAAATGCCCGTGGAAGGGGTGTCATACCGAAGGGATTCTATGATATAATGATGAGTATCATGGATAAGGTTGACAGGGGCGATGATAAGGAAAAACTCGAAAACTTCAGGGTCTTTGTAAAGTTTATTGAATCAATAGTGGCCTATCATAAATTTTATGACACTAAGAGGGGTAAAAAATGAAATTCGAGAAGAATTATGTGATATCCGGAGAACTAGTCTGCATTACAGGGCTCCATATTGGGATCTCAAAGGAATCCATTGAAATTGGCGGCTCAGACAATGTCATAATAAGGGACCCGGTAACAAGACTTCCCTACATCCCAGGTTCCTCAATCAAGGGAAAGATGAGGGCACTCCTTGAGCTTGCACTTGGCAGGACTAATGGGGACCCATGTAAGTGTGGAAAATGCGAGGTCTGCAGGGTATTTGGAACTGCTGCAGATAACACTAAAGACTCTAAATCCAAAGAATTAGGCCCCACCCGAATAATCGTAAGGGATTCCTTCCCAACAGAAAAAACAAGGGAAATGTGGAAGAAAAGCAGTGATGTTGTTGAGGGGGCTGAACTTAAGTACGAGAACTCACTTGACAGGATAACCTCAGGGGCAAACCCCAGAAACCAGGAACGGGTTCCAAGGGACTCCAAATTCGAATTTGAGATAATAGTAAGCGAATATGAGGGGGACAGTGACAACCTTGGCGTAGTCCTTGAGGGACTCAGACTCCTTGAGGATAATTACCTCGGTGGTAGCGGAACCAGGGGTTACGGTAAGGTGGAGTTCAGAGATATAACAATCACAGAAAGACCCTCTGAATACTACCGTGGAGAGGCCGGTGAAAACACCCTGGGAGACTTTGAAGCCCTTGCAGATATCCAGCTTTCTGAAGAGTGAGTTAAATGCTCGTCTACCTGAAACCAGAATCCTCCCTTCCTGAACTATCATCGGACACCATATTTGGCTCCATCATCCACAGTTTCAGCCAGCTGTATCCAGACGAGCTGGATGACATAATGGACCTCTTCACCTCGGACCCACCATTCCTTGTATCATCCAGTTTCCCCTACATCGAGAATGATGAAAGGGTGCGGTTCTACCCTAAGATCATCACAGAACCAGAGAAGCGATACGATCCCCAGAAATTCAAGAAATACAAGAAGACATCCCACATCCAGGAGGAGATCTTTCTATCGTGGACATCAGGGGAAATCGGGGAGGAGGATATTGTCGGGTCAATCGATGATTACAGGGTCTACAGGGGCCTACTCTTTGACAGTGAAATGGACCTGAAATTCGGTGAAGGAGAATTTGAGGAACCACACAACGTTGTAAACAGAATCGAGAGAAAAACGGAGAACATATACCACATAACGAGGGTGTTCTATGAGAACATGGGCAGGTTCTTCCTTGTGAAGTTCAGGGATGAGTCATTCAGGCCATACCTTAAATCAGCCCTGAAATTCCTCTCTGACAGGGGTCTGGGGCCGGATGTCTCAACAGGGAAGGGACACTTCTCCTTTGAGATTGCTGAAAACAGACTCGAAGACAACGGAGGCGACAGGTTCCTGACCCTTTCAAGATTCATACCAACCCCTGATGAGGTCAAGGCACTGGGTGCTGATGCCTGGTTTGAACTCGGATCCAAAAGGGGCAGGGGCCCTGACGGTGAGATAAGAAGACAGGTCAGGTTCTTCAGGGAGGGCTCAACCTTCAGGGACACCGGAAAGGAGTACTATGGGACCATAGTGAGGTCAGGGAAGTCTGCAGTTGAATATGGACTGGCATACAAGCTCTCACTGGGTGGTGGTTAATTGAAATGCACTCTTAAGGTCATAACACCGGTTCACATAGGGACTGGTCTAAAGTATGGTCCCCAGGAATTCTACACAGGAAAGGGTAAGTCCGGGGAAAGGAAACTTAAGATTTTCTCACGAGTCGATACCACGAAGCTTTACTCAAAACTTGATGAGAAAACACGAGAGGAGTTCCTTCATAATCTCGCAACGCCCGAATTCGACCTTAACGGATTCTTAAAGGGATCCCCGGTTGCTAAAAAGGCGGCAAGGGAATCTGTAAGATACAGGGGTGTCCTGAGGACAAAATCAGATCATATAAAAGAGGTTAGTGAACACATCAAAACCTCAGATGAACTCTACATACCTGGTTCATCAATAAAGGGGTCCATAAGAACAGCGCTACTCTATGGAAACCTCAGAGACTTGGATCTTGATAGAATTTCTGATAGAATTTCTAGGGTTGCCCATAGAAGAAAACCTAATTTTCAGAACTTCATCAATGGATTCTTAGCAAGCGAACCCAGAGACGCTGCAAAGAAGAGCTTAATGAGGTTCCTGCAGGTTACTGATACAAGCACGGTGAAAATTCCCTATCTGCATGAAATGAAAGTTCTAAATGTGAAAGTTCTAAATGATGGAAGACGTTCAGTTGGTTATAAAAGTTTCCCTCTTTATATTGAATGCATACCCAAGGTAGAGCTGGAATTTGAGATCAAATTCACATACAATAGGATATACGATGACCTCGGCTTGGGGGATCTCAAGAAACTTTTAGATCCAGAAAAAATAAAGGAGTTCCTACACAGATTCAGCAAGGACTACATTGAACATGAAATAGAATTCGCGTCAAAATATAATATAGGCACCCTTAAGGAATTTTATGAAGAACTTCAAGAAAAAAACTCCTCTGAAAGTCCTCTTATTAGGATAGGATACGGCAGTGGATTCCTGGCAACCACAATTGCCCTGAGGTTCAAGGAGGAGGACCCATCAACCTATGACTCAATAAGGAAACTTGCAGGAAGAAGAACATATCAATATGAATTCCCAAAAACAAGGAAACTTATAAACGGTAGAACACCTCCAGGCTGGGTTAAGGTGATCTTCAATGAGTAACAGGATACTCTTCATGACAGTAGGTACCGGTGTAGGGGACTCTGAGGAGAGGGTGAGGAGCCTGGCGCATGGTCTGCTAAGTTCAATACACCACAACCGACCAGACAGGGTAATCTTCTTTGGGTCAGATAAGAGCAGGAAAACAGTCGAGTACATATCAGAGGAAGCAGAGCGGGAGGGGAAGGTTCTACCGGAATATGAGTTCGTTGAGGTTAATGATATTGACCTCGTGGGTGAGTGGTTCACGGGTATCGATGAACAGATGAAAAGATACACTGATGATGAGATAATCGTCGACTATACCTCTGGAACCAAGACTATGACATCAATAGCCTTCATAATGGCTGTCCTCTATGGGAAGGAACTTTCAGTGATATCCGGTTTCAGGGATAAAAACGGGACAGTACAGAGCGGCACAGAGACCGTGATAAAACAGAACGTGTACCAGATCTATGATAAACTCAGAATAAGAAGGTTCAGGGAACTCTTCAACCTTGGAAGGTTTAAAACAGCCCTTGATGTCCTAAATGAAGTTGTTCAGCATGAGAGAAAGGACGCTTACATCAAACTGACAGAGGCATACCTTTACTGGGATCTCTTTGACCATGAGAGGGCAATGGAGTGCCTCAACAGTGAGGAGGTAAAGGAACTTGAGGAACTTGAGGATGTGGTGATGCGGAATAAAAAGATACTGGGTCAGATTGTGAGTTCACGTAAGGGCAAGAGGAAATTCAGGTACAGACCATTTCTCCCGGATCTTTTTGCCAATTCTAAGCGCAGAGCCTCTGAGGGACGGTATGATGATGCTGCAGCCAGGCTCTACCGTGCACTTGAGCTGATAGCCCAGATAGTCATTGAGGAAGAGTATGGTGATGAAACCGACAGTCTGAACCCTGATAATTACAGACTGAGCACAAGGTCGACACTTAAACTTGGCGCTAAAAAGCATGTGGCCCTTAAGAATGCCTACAGGTTACTTGAATGTGAGGGTTATGAGGTTGGGAAGACCTTTGGGGAGGATAAGGAGATAATGGATCTCCTTAAGATACGTAATTACTCCATACTGGCCCATGGACTTGATTCTGTTACAGAGGATGATTACCTGAGGTTTTATGAAAGGGTACTTGGCTATGCACGCATCATTGATGATAAGATAGACTCAAAGATAGAGGACGCCACTTTCCCTGAACTTTAATTATTTTTTGAGGGTTTTCATGTGGTCACAAAGTGAATGAGGTTTATTTGCATGTTTAATATTCTGGGGGTTGTCAGATGGAAGCCGAAACCGCCCTTGTAATTGGGTTCCTGATTGCCCTTATTTTGAACCCCCATGGGCGCCCTTATACTGCTGGTGCTATTTATAATATGGTGTATCATTGATTAGCCATTATACCCTTTTAAATTGTTTAATAGCTGTCACTGATCCTGCAGATGGTTTAAGGAATCTGATGACTCATTGTAGATGCAAAATACCGGCTCCACACACCCTAAAGGCATCCAGCTGGATCCAGTGACGCATTGTAGATGCAAAATCTGATTTTTTCATTTTTGAGGGGTCTGACTGATCAGAATGGTGTGAAGCCTAACATTTTTAATTTTTTATTGGATTTCACAGATCATTTTAAAAGAATCTAGAGGCATCAAACAGCTTTTTATTGTATACTATATTTTCTAGCTGTTTCCGTATCTCATTTAGTTATTTAGAGCTATTAAAATCACTGATTTATAATTATGAGATATTATAAGGCTTTATTAAGATTCTCACAATTTTTTATAGGTTTAACTATAAAAAATTAGGCATTAAAGATTTTTATTCTAGTTATATCACGCCATAAAATTTTAAATTATCATTTAAATAGTTTATATCTCTTTTATCCTCATTCAGAGCCTTTTTAGAGGTTCGTTTTTGACGGGTTTTTCACAAGTGTCTTATAGTAACTAAATGTTATTTTAAGCTTCTTTTGTAATTAAAAGACATTATATTTGATTTTTGAATTTTTATCTTGTTAAAATGTTTTTCATGTTATTTTGGATTTATTTAACGCCTTATTTTTGAACTCAGAGCCCTTACAGGAAGTCGTCTGTCAATATAAATGAACTGCATTATCGGGGATCGACAAATTTATAAGTCTGAGAGAAGAAATTTCAGAGTGATAAAGGCCAAATAGAGAAAAAATCCGCCCTGTTAAAATCAGACCAAAATGGGATTGAAAT
>LDZS01004133.1_pt1 | contig 30608 bp, 31 predicted proteins | sample 615471 | NCBI WGS metagenome assembly LDZS01 (sample SAMN03408295, study PRJNA278302) | terrestrial metagenome | isolation source: oil reservoir sample K3 | place: USA: Alaska, North Slope, Kuparuk formation | collected 2013
GGATCAGGCCCTTGAGCACGGCGTCGTTGGGCTCGAAGACCAGATCCTTGAGACGGGAGCCGAACTCCGGCCGCATGAACCTTTCGCCCGGGCGCGTACCGAGGATCTGGATGATGCTCTCGTGGATGTGTTCGTGTTCCGCCGAGGTGGCCGAAGAAACCTGTGCCCCGCCGGAGCGCCGGTGAAAGCTGAAGGGAAACTTGAGCCCGCGGCCGAGGAAATCGAGGTTCATCGTTGATGCTCGCCCTCCTTGGCTCGCACCCCTTCGGGGCGGCCTTCGGCCGTCCAAATCGGCTGTCCTGCCGATTTGTCACGCTCCTCGCAGATGACCGGGGGCTCTCCGCCGGGACCGGATTCTTCATCGTCTCCGGTGGATTCCGGGAAACGAACAACGAGATCCAGACCGTTCGCCACGGACAGATGGATCGTGCCGTCGGCTTCGATGATCCCCTTGTGGCAGCTTCCCGCGGCGGCGAAGCCCTTGGCTCCACCGGGAACCAGCCGCACCTCGATCTTCTCGCCGACGCCTTCGATACGGGTGATGGCGAGGATATCGACCGTGCCGTCGGGATTGCCGAGCACGGCCGTGCGGTCGTTGTGGGAGACATCGAGGCGGTATCCGCCCGGCAATTCCACCCGGTAACGTCCCTCGGCTGTCTGCACCGGATCAATGTCGAGCGGCAGTCCCTCGATGCCGGCCGCCTCGTGGGTGACCCGCACGGCTTCGGGCTTGAGGACGAGCTCCCGTCCGTCCGGAAGCGTCACGACCCCGCCGCGGGCGGGCTCCAGCACCTCCACCGCGCCGTCCGCCGTGAGGGCCGAAAGGTTCCCCCCGGCGTCGACGCGCACGAACGAGCCGTCGGCCAGGGTGAACAGGCGGCCGCCGTCGGGCAGGTCGCGCACCGTCGTCCCGGCGGGCATGGCCACGAACGGATCGAAGTCCGGCGGCTCAGGTTCTTCGACCTGCCGCACGTACTCCTCGGCGCTTTGCGCGTGGGCCTCCAGGACGGCCTGCGCTTCGGCCCGCAACGCCTCGGAGGCGGCATGGCTCTGCTCCAGCAGCGCCCGGATCTCTTCCAGCTTGTCCCGGATCTGCAGGAGATAGGGGCCCTCGGCCGCCTCGTCTTCACAGACCCCGAGCCCGGCGGCCAGGAGCCGCACCAGGGACATGAACTCGTAGTGCGCGGGCGCGGAACTGGTCCGCTCGATGATGAGCCCGTCGCCTTCCTCGCCGTATCCGTTTCCGAAGACCATCCGTCACAAACCTCTCACCGGTACGAGTTCGATGCCCGAGACGAACCAGCCCTCGAATTTCTGGAACAGGCCGTCCCGCGTGTCCCACAGGAACCGCAGCCTCACGGTCCGCCCCGTGAACATGGAGAGGTCGACGATCTCCGTGCGTCTCGGGACGACATAGGGTTCGAGGGCCCCGCCGCCCGCGTCCTCCGAAGGGTTGAAACGGCGCATGAACGACCAGTCGACGTACAGCTCCAGGGTGTCGTACCAGGGAGCGTCCACGCTTTCGATCTCGCCCCATACGTCGAAGCGCAGGAGATAGCCGCGGTCGAGGAAGACCTCGGCCGCGAGCTCGCCGGTGACCCGGATGTTGCTGCCGTCCTCGTCGTACCAGCCGGAAAAGTAGTAGAAATGCCAGGTGCCGTCCGGAAGCTGCTCCACGTACCCGGAGGGTTGCCAGTCCAGCCCGCCGGCCCGGGTCTCCCTGGCGACGTCCACCTGGATGTAGCGCCGCGAGCGCACGGCGCCCTCCCGGACGGCCTCGGCGGTGATGACCGCGGCGCCCGGCGTTCCGCCGAAATGAAGGACGCCGCCTTCCACCCGGGCCACGTCCGGGTTGGTGGAGACGAAGGATACTTCTCCGCCCGGGTCGCCGAGCACGGAGAGCCGGACCGACTCCGGCGTCTGCCGGTACGGCTCCCGCACCAAGGAAGGCGCGACGTCCCAGTAGGGGACGGCGAGGTCACTCGGGAAACTCGAAGCCGTAGCCATCGTAGCCTCCGCCTTCGCCGCCCTGGCCGTAGTCCACCACCTCGACCTGGATGTGGCGCACGCTCTCCCGGTCCTCGGAGTCGTAGGCCGTGATCACCGTGGCGCCCGCCTGCCAGCCGAGGTTGAGCCGGCCGTTCTCGTCCACCCACGCGATGTTCGGGTCAGCGCTCTCGAACTCCACCTCACCGGCCGGTTCGCCCCGCACCGACAGGGGGACCGTCACCGGCCAGCCGGTGAGGGAGACCTTCACCGACTTGGGGAACACGTCCCAGTAGCGGACCTGCAGTTCTTCGCAATCCATGCGCTCTCCTCAGTCGTCGGTTGTGTCCGGGCTCCCGGTGACGATCACCGCGCCGCAGGCGGTGATGTCGCCGACCCGCGCGTTGGGCATCCCCTCGGTCACGGTGTCCAGGCTCCCGGTCACGATGGGTGTCACGCCGTGGCCGGGTATCGGGCAGGCGTGGAGGTCTCCCATCCGCGCCGCGGGCCTGCCGTTCACCACCGTCCGCACGGCCCCGGTGACGATCACGCCCCCGTGGCTCGATATGTCGCCGAGTCTCGCCTGTGGCCTGGCCATCTTTATCTCCCCGCCAGCAGGTGGATCACGAACCCCACCACGCCGCCGAACACGCTTCCCAGCGTCAGGACCAGACCGACCACCTTCCACATGGTCTCGATGCCCAGCTTGTCGTTGAGGCCGGCATAGAGGTTCTTGATGTCGTCGGCGTGGCGGCGCAGTTCCTCGTGGATGCTCCGCGCCAGGAGGTCCACGTTCTCCTTGTCCGACTTCTTCTCGATCTCACGCTCGATCTTCTCCAGCCGGGCCTGGATCTCGCGGCGGTGGTCCTCGAGGATGCTGCGGAACTCGGCCCGCCAGGCGTCGAAGGTGCGCACCAGGAGGCGCTCGCTCTCCGCCCAGTCCGGCGGCGTATGTGCCTGGTGTTCGGACATGCTCACCTCCTCTGCCGCAGCGAGAACCGGCCGCGGATCTGGACGTCCACCTCGAAGCGGTCGGCGAGTCCCCGGCGCTCGAGCGCCCGGGCGATGGCCCTGCGGGCGCATTGGATCTGCTCGACCCTCATCCTGTGGGAGACGCTCTCCCGGTGGCTGCGGTAGTAGTAGAGCGGCTTCTTCACGTGCCGCACCTCCGCGGCCTCCGAAAGGCGCAGGCACAGGTCGTAGTCCTCGGCGCACTCGAAGGACTCGTCGATGCCGCCGACCCGGTCGAAGACCGAGCGCCGGATGAGGCGGAAGTGGAAGGTCATGAAGTCCAGCAGCAGCCGGTCCCTCGAATACGGGATGCGGCAGCGGCGGCCGTAGCCCCGTGCCCTGCCGGACTCGTCGATGACCACGTAGTCGGTGTAGACGAGGCCCACGTCGGGTTCAGCGTCGAGCACCGCCGCGGTCTCCTCGAGCGCCGTGGGGGCGAGCAGGTCGTCGCTGTCCACCCAGCCGAGGTAGTCGCCCGAGGTCTCCGCAATCGCCGCCTTCAGGGCCGGGGTCCGTCCCCGGTGCTCGGAGGCCGTCACGCGCACGCGGTCGTCCAGCTTGGCGTAGTCGCGGGCGATCTCCACGGAGCGGTCGGTGGAACCGTCGTCCCAGATCAGCAGCTCGAAGTCCCGCCGGGTCTGCGCCAGCACGCTCTCCACGGCCCGTTCCAGGTACCGCTCCCGGTTGAAGACCGTCATGATGATCGAGATCGCCGCCATCACGCACTCCGTCAGGTGTTGATCAGGACCTTGTTGGCCGAGCGGATGAGGATGTTGCCCATCACGCCGTCCATGAGGATCACGCTGCCGGCCTTGTCGGTGGCCTGGATCCGTTCCCGGCCTGCGGCCGCGTCCATCACCACCACCTGGCCGGCCTTGTCGGTCAGACGGATCATCTCCCTGCCGGCGGTGGAGTCGATGAGGATCTCCTGGACGCCGCCCAGGCCCCAGATATGAATCTTCTCCCGGCCCCTGGTGGTGTCGATGAGGATCTTCTGCCAGCGGGCCCGGGTCTTGTCGCAGGACTGGATGTGGATCTTCTCCTTGTCCTTCCATGCCTCCCAGCGCACGAACTGGCGGCACAGGTCGGTGATCTCGATCCTGGCGCGTCGGTCCTTGACGTCGGAATCGATGTCGAGCTGGTCGCCCCGCTCGGCGTCCCTTTCGCCGCGGCGCCGCGTGTTGCCCACCTGGACGTCGCGCTTGACCCGGCATTCCATGTGGAGGATCTGCCCACCGCGGTCGATGACCTTGAGGAATTCCTCCTCGTCGCGGTCGTCCACCACGATGGTGTGGCCGGTCTCGGTCTTCAGCAGCACCTTCCGCCGCGGGCAGTAGTACGGCGGATGGCCGTGGTATTTCTTGTGTTCCAGGTCGTCGTGGCGGTCGGGTCGGTGCTCGACCTTGTCCTCGCAGTCACGGCAGGTGGGATCGCTGCAGAGCCGCTTCGATTCCTCCGGTTGCTCGCCCGGGTTGCTTTTCGCCAGCCACACGCCGGTCCAGATGGGATACTGGACGTTGCCTCCCTCGAACTCGGCCCAGACCGAAGCCCCTTCCTCGGGGACCAGGAACACCCCCACGTCCTCGTTGCCGCCGTAGGGAAAGCAGGGCCAGGCCCACTCGGACCAGTTCTCCCGGCCGGTGCCGAGCACGGCCGGGATCTCCAGCCTGCACCGGCCGAGCCGTTCCGGGTCGTTGTTGTCGCGCACGAACGCCCGGTACTTCCCGTACCAGCGGTTCTTGTAGCGCTCCTCGTGCTGTCGGTCCTGGGTTTCGATCATGGGCGCGCCTTCGGATCACTTCCTGGGCAACACGCCGCGCAGGACCTCGCGCACCACCCGCGTGGCGAGCCCGTCGGGCGTCTTTTTCGGGTCGGCCTTGGACACCGCGTGCCGGATGGCGTCCCTGGCCGCGGCGGGCAGTCCGGCCTCCCGGGCGGCCACGGCGCCCTTGACCTCCTTGGCGCCCAGGCGCTCGATGACCCCGATGACCGCGTCCAGGGCCCGCGCCTTGGCGCGCCCCCACGAGGTCAGCTTCACGATGGTGAGCAGGGTCACGAGGAGCGTGGCGAAGAGCTCCTTGTTCTCCAGCACGAAGATCACGATCCGCTCAAGCTGTTGCATGGTCGTTTCCTCCTTCACTCTGCAGCGCCTTCTCCAGCGCCACGTACTTTCCGTCGAGACGCGCCCAGCGGGCCCGGCCGCCGCGCACATCCACGTGGATGAACCCCTGCTGCGGGTAGAAGCCGATCCCGCCGTTCCTGAAGGCGTCCACCTGCTCGGCCAGCCGGTACATCCGCTCGGGCGTGAGTCCTTTCACCACGATGTCCGCGGCCTCGCCGAGCAGGTGCCGGCTCCTGCGCGCCCCGCCGACCTCCCGGTTGTGCTTCTCGCAACGAAAGCCGCTGTTGACGCGGACCGGCACGCCGGCCAGATCACGCAGCTCCTGGAGCGCTTCCACCAGGCGCATGTCGACGTCCGCCCGGCCGCAGCACGGGCACGCGAACTCGGATCGGGAAAAGTTCCGGGTCAGGTCTCCCATGGTCCGTCACCTCCTGTGGTCAGCGCCGTTCGCCGGTGTCGGCGTCGATGGTCACCATCGCGGGCGGTTCCTCGGCCGGTGCGGGCGGCGCTTCCTGGTCGTTCCGCTTGCCCTTGGCCTCGTCGGACTTCTCGCCCGCACCCTTGCCCAGGGCGTTCTTCTTGAGCCGGAGTTCGCAGTGGTATCCGCCTTCGCCGATCACGTGGCGGACGGAATGGCAGTAGTAGACGCCGGAGAACTTCCGCCCGACGCCCTTGACCTCCACGTTCTGCTTGGCCCGCAGCGTGGGGATGCCGATGGTGACCGCAACGGCCTCTACCTGGCGGAGCTCGGCCTCCTTGAACCTGCCCTCGGCGAGGTCCTGGGCTGGTTCCTGCCGCGGCTCCTCGTGGAAGCCCTCGGACCGTTCGAAGCTCGGGACGATCTGCCCCGACTCCTGCTCCTTGTAGCGGGCCTCTCCGGTGTTGCCGTCCACCAGGTAGGTGCGCCTGCCCAGCGAGGTGCGCTCCGGCGTGGTCTCGTTGCTCGCCTTGTGCTCGACCGGTTCCTTCTTGCGCGGGTCGACGCCCACGGCCCTGGTCTCGACACCGGGCCCCTTGGCGCCCTGGGATTGGGTGGAGGGCCGGAAAGAGCGCAGGACCCCCTTCCGGTCGGTGAAGTACTCCAGGACCACCGCCGGTTTCTGCTCGAGCTCCCGCGGGTGGAAGTGCAGCTCGTCGTCCTGGATGTAGAAGACGTAGCCGGTGACCCCGTCGCCGTCCCGGTCGCGGGCCTTGGCCGCGAGCTCCTTGAGGAACTGGGCGTCCGAGACGTTGCTCTGCACGACCCGCAGGTGGCGTCCCTTGGTGGGGGTCACCACCGGGGTGAGCCCGTTGGCGGCGGCGATCTCCTCGGCGATCTCGGAGTAGAGGATGCCGGGCGGCGGCTTCTTCCAGACCTTCTGGTTCTCCTTGCCGGCCAGCTTGAAGCCCTTGTCGTAGGCCTTGATGCGGATCGTGGGATCGCCGTTCTCGGGAAAGTCGTAGTCGATGTCCTTGATGACCGCCTTCTTGCGCGGCGAGAGGTTGCCCACGTACCCGAAGCGGGCCACGATCTCGTTGCCCTCCTGGAAGAGCGGATCGTCCACGAACTGGAGGTTGCGGTCCGTGACGGACAGCTCCAGCACGTCCAGCTCCTCCTCGTTGTCCTCGAAGACGAACGAGGTGATCTCCTGGGTGATATCCGCGGACAGGGTCCGCCCCTCGATCTGGATCAGGAACGTCGGTTTGAAGGTATCGAGATCCATGCGCCGTACTCCGGTCGAGCCGCCGTCAGGCGGCACCCACCGGATACTTACCGGCGCACGGACGAAGGTGTCGGGACGGGTGGATGGTGAGTACGTTCAGCCCGGTCGAGGAATGCGGTCGCCAAGGGTCGCGCCCTACGCCAGGAGGCGCATGTAGACGTGGTCCGTGGAAGGGATGCGCAGCACCGTCCCGGGCTCGAGTTCCAGGGGGAAGAAGATGTCGTTGTAGTCGCAGATGACCCACCACAGGTCGGCCCGTCCCAGGTAACGGTGGGCGAGCAGGTCCACCCGGTCGCCTTCCACCACCGTGTGGAACCGGTCGTCCGGCCTCGGGGCGGTGTCGATGGGAGGCCGCGTTCCCAGGAACTCCTCCCTGCCGTCGGTGTAGAGGATGCAGGCGGCGTACCGCGAGGAGCGTCCGATCATCCCCGCACCTCCGAGTAGTCCACGGATTCGTCGATGTATTCCTCGAGCACCAGGTCCACCTCGGCGTGCTGGGGCAGGAGGCTGTCCCGGTCGAACATGTGGAAGAACCGCGCCTTCACCTGCCGCACCACGCAGAGCACGCCCGGGTAGAGGTCCCCGAACAGGAGCAGCACCCGGTGCGGCGCGTTCTTCAGCATGGTGCCGGCATGCTCGGGATAGAGGAGCGAGCGGAGCCAGTCCACGGACTCCTTCACCGGCCCCTTGAAGAAGACGAGCTTGAAGGTGATCTTGCGCGGACCGCCGGCCACGTACTGGTAACGGGGATGGCTCATGCCCGGGATCTTGATGGCCGCGTAGGCGGTGCTCTTGTCGTCGAGGATGTCGTCCGGGTTGTACTGGAAGTCCAGGTAGTCCCCGGTCTCGATGTCGACGAGGTAGGCGGTGATCTCCCTGCGGTCCCAGGCCATGGTCAGAGCTCCTCGATCTCGACGACCGGCTTGCCGAGCTCGAGGGCGCGCGCCGTCTCGCGGCGCATCCCGTCGGAGATCCCGTCCCCGACGTAGACCCAGACCTCGTCGCAGGCCTCCATGAAGGCCAACCCGCAGGCGATGCCCCGGTCGCGTTCCTCCCGGCGGCGGTCATCCAGGAAACGCGGGTAGAGCAGGTGCGGCGCGAAGGGGGCATGGCCCGCCTCGACCGCCTTCCGGCACAGCCGTTCGGCCACGGCCTCGTTGCGGGCCGTGTCCCCGGCGTACCGGCTGCATATGAATATCCGTTTCATGTTTCACCTCAGAGCGTCTCGTAGTTCTTGATCTTGCGCTCGCGCAGGTCGCGGTAGACGGACTGCGCGATCTGGCGGCCGTCGAGCTGCGTGGTGACCGCGATGTCGATGGGCCGGTCGGCGAGCGCGTCCAGCTTGGCGAGGATCGCCTCGAGCACGGGACGCAGCTCCTCGGCCCGCACTCCAGGCCCGCCCGGGATCATCGGGCCGGGGACCGGCGCGCCGCGCGTCTCCCCCGGGAGCAGGGGCCGCTCCGGCGGCGCCTCCGGCGAGGGGGCGGGAGCCGTGGTCTCCCTCACGACCGGCATCGATCCGCCGACGCGGGGCACTTCGGCCGCCAGAACGGGGGTCAAGGCGAGCGTGCCGGCGAGCATCGCGGGTGCGGCCACGCGCCTGCCCAGGTCGCCCATGAAGCCGAACACCCGCTCCAGCGCCTTGGCGGGAGCCTCGGCGGCCCGGGTTATCCCTCCGCCGAGCGTCTCGAGCAGGGCCATGCCGCTTCGCGTGAGATCGGCCAGCGGGCCTTCCTTGGCGTCCGAGAAGGGAAGCAGGTTACGCACGAAGGAGAGCGCCGACCTGGCCGCCTCGTAGGGCGCCGACACCGCGGCCTTGATGCCTTCGCCCACGGTGGTGAGGATCGCCTTGCCGCTCTCGAAGGCGGAACCGGCCAGGTCCGCCACGGCGGTGGTCACCGATTCCCACGCGCCGGCTGCAGCGGTCTTGACCGTCTTCCAGGCCGAGGACGCGACCGAGGCGAGCCCCTCGAATGGCGCCTTGATCCATTCCCACGCCGCCCCGGCCATGGACTTGAGCCCATCCCATGCGGCGGAAGCGGCGCCGGTGATCCGGCTCCAGGCGGCCGTCGCCGCGTCCGCCACCCATGAGAACGGCGCACTCACGGCGGACCAGGCCGATTGCGCGAGGCTGCCGAGACCGCTCCAGAGTTCCGCCGCGGAGGTCCTGATCCATTCCCAGGCACCCGCGGCCGTCTCGGCGACCCGGCGGAACGGTGCGGCCACGGCGTCGAAGGCCGCAGCACGGAGAGACTCGATCCCTTTCCATGCCGATGCGACCGCCCCGGTGACGCCCCGCCACACCCGGGCCGCCGCCTCCACGCCTTTTCGGAACGGCCAGGTCAGCACGGAGAGGAGGCCCGCACCGAGGTTCTTGAGCCCGTCCCAGACCCAGCGCGCCGCGGCGAGCATGCCCCTGAGCGCCATACCGAGAACCTTGCCCGGGAGGGTGAGCACGCCCAGCATCCCCTTGGCCAGCGTCTTCAGAACCGCGGCCCCGGAGGCGGTGAGGTCGGACAAGGGGCCCGTCTCGGCGTCGGAGAACGGCAGCAGCCTACGCAGCCACCCGAGGGCCTTCTTGAGCAGCTCGAAGGGATAGGTGACCGCCGACCAGATGCCTTTCCCGAGCGCGACCAGGATGCGCTTGCCTGCCTCGAAGAAGGTGGTGTCGCCCGAGAGGAAGCTGCGGACCGCCCCGAACACCTCCGCCAGGGTCCGCACGAGCGGCAGGTCCATGAACGCTCCGACCACGGCGGTCGCCGCGGAGGCGAAGAACCGGCCCACGGCCGAGAAGATCCCCTTGATGAAGTCCCACACGCCCGCGATCACGTCCCGGATCCACCGGAGCGGCGTGGCCAGGAAGTCGAACACGGCGGCGCCGACGGCCTTCAAGCCGTCGAGCACGGAGACCTCGCCGGTGAGCACCTGCCAGAGCGCGTAGACGACCCGGCCGACCATACGGAAGGCCTGCACCAGGAGGCGGACGGGGAGGAAGAACTTGTAGACGAACCTGGCCGCCCCGACGAAAGCGGTGACGATCACCTTGCCCATCCAGGCCGCGGCCCGGACCACCCAGGCGACCGCCTTGACCACGGCCGCAAGGTTGTAGATCACGAACTCGAGCAGGTAGGCCCCCACCTTGGCGATGACGCCGAGCACCATGCCGAGCGTCTCCCCGAGGCCGCGGAAGGCGGATGCGTCCGCCGAGGTCGCGGCCAGGCCGAAGATCTCCAGGACGGAGGCGACCGCCCGGTAGAGCGCCCCCCAGGCCTGCATGAGCGCGCGCACCGCGGGCTCGACAATCGCCCGGATCCGGGCGAAGGCCCCCGCGAACGCCCGCCAGAGGCCGGACAGGAACTCCCGCACCCGGTAGTAGATGCGGAAGACCGTGACCACCAGCCCCATCAGCCCGGCCTCCTCGAGCTTCCGCGCCAGCTCCGCCGACATGCGCCCCGTGCCGCCGCTGAGCGAGGTGATCAGCGCCTTGATCCCCTGGAAGACGAGCTTCACCTTCTCCCAGGTCCCGAGGACGGTGTCCCGGATACCGGCGAAATTGGTCTCCCAGGCCCGCTTGAGCAGGTAGACCGCCAGCACCACCCCGCCGATGATCGCCGTCACCGGCAGGAAGTAGGTGGCGAACGCCGAACCCACGCCCGCGACGGCGGCACCCATGGCCGCGAGCCCGGCCTTGATGGCCGGGAGCATCAGCCCGATGGTCCCGGCCGCGGCGATGACGCCGCCCACGACGACGAGCACCGCGCCGAAAGCCATGCTCAATGTCAGGAGCACGCGGGTGAGCCCCGGCATGGAGCGAGCGAGTTTCTGGAAGAACAGGATCGCCCTAGAGATCCCCTGGATCACGGGTGTCACCACCGGCAGGAGGGTCCGGCCGAGGATCTCGAAGAGGTTGCCGAGCTGCTGGCGGAGCAGCATGAACTGCGAACCGATGTCCATGTTCATGGCCCGGGCCATCTCCTCGGTGACCGCCGTACCGCCCTTCATGGCCCGCTCGATGGCGCGGATGTTGCCCTCCAGGGCCTCCATGCCCTGGGACATCTGCAGCAGGAACTTGACCGCCTCGTCGGAACCGAAGGCCTTCTTGATCTCCACCTGGGCGGCGGCCTGGGACAGGTCGGGGAAGCGTGCCTTGATCTCCCGGAGGATGGGCACGATCCCCTTCAGGCGGCCGGTGGAGTCCACGAAGGATAGCCCCAGCTTCTCGCCCGCCTCGGCGGCCTTCATGATGAACGCTTTGTACAGGGTGCCGGCCTCGGAGCCGGGCATGGTGGTCTGGAGCTGGCCGAGGATGGCGAGCTGCTCCTGGAGCGGGACGTTGGAGGATGCGGCCACGGCGCCGATGTTCTTGATGGCGTCGGCCATCTGCCGCCCCGTGGTCTTGAACGAGGCCACGGTCTGGGCCATGGCGCCGGCGAAGGCGCGCGACCACTCCACGTCGGAGAACTCCGACATGATGGGCTTGAAGATGCCGTAGGCCGTGGTGAAGGTCCCCACCATCTCCTCGGTGGTGGCCTTGGTAGCCTTCGCGGTCAGCGCGGCCATCGCGGTGAAGGTGCCGACCGCTTCGTCGCTCAGGCCCGCGAGCGCCGAGCGCACGTCGTAGGCCGCGGTGATGAACTCGGCCTTGGTGGACCCGGCCCAGGTGTTGGTGAAGGACTCGGCGGCGTCCTCGATGGCCTGCAGGTCCTTGACGCCCAGCGAGGCCAGCTCCCCCAGCGCCTTCTGGGTCGCCGCAGTGGAGGCCACCAGCCCCGCCGGAACGGCCAGCAGCGCCAGCCCGGCCCCGATCATCATCGTTCCCTTCTGGATGCGGTCGAGGTTGCGGGTCATGCGCTCGCTGGCCGCGGCGACCGTGGCGTCCAGCGACTGCATGGACGACTCGATGCGGGCCGCGTTCCGTGAGAACGCGTCCTTCATCGATACGACGATGCCGAGTCCCAGGTCGCCGTTCATCTCTGCCTGCGCTCCATTTCCTCCCGCTCAAACGCAAGCTGCCGCTCCAGGGCCTCCACGAACTCGCGGCGGACCCGGAGCGGCAGCGCTTTCGTCTCGGCGTATCCCCAGTGGAGTCCGCCGTAGGCCAGGAAGAAGGCGTCCCTTACAAGCGAACTCCGGGGAACAAAAAACCCGGCTCGGCCTCCAGGCGGGTCCGGATGCGGGCGCCGCAGCTGTCGCACTCGGTCTCCACGGTGGTGTCGATGCCCGCGTCCACCCGGAGCATCTCCTGCCGCAGGGCGCTGCGGTCGCGCATGGACATCTCGGCCATGAGTTTCTTGTTGGGCGGCTTGCCGTCGATGTCGATGATCCGGATCAGCATGGCGGACGAGATGGACGGCTCCTTCAGCGCGGCCAGCCGCTTCTCCTTGTGGCCGTCCAGGTAGCCGAAGCGCACGGTGCGTTTCGAGCCGGGCAGCTCGAAGGAGAACTCCCGCTCCGGGCCGTAGGGGGTGACCTCCAGTTCCTCGAGGTCGACGGCCACGTGGTTCGTCGCACGGCAGGCGGCGTTGGGGCAGACCAGCTCCAGCTCCACCTCGTCGCCCAGGGAGACCTGGCGAAGCTTGACCAGGATGAAGAGCCGGTCGCCGGAGAGCAGGTCGAGGACGTCCTTCATGGACGGCTCGTCGTTGTCCCCCAGGCGGACGATGCAGTTCTTGAGGACCTGGTTGACCGCGTCGCCGGTCCGGATGAGCCGCTGGTTGGTGAGCAGCTCTTCCTCGGCCCCGGTCATCTCCCGGAGTTCCACCTCGGTTCCGCTGGGAAGTTCGAACGTGTACACGGTTCACCTCCGCCCGTCAGGTCCAGTACTGGTAGCTGATGGTGATCTTCTCGATGGTGTTCTCGGTGTTGGCGCCTTCGAGCTCGTCGTACTCGAGCACCTTCACCCACGCTCCGTGCAGGGTCCATCGACGGGTCTCGTTGCCGGCCCGGTCGTAGCGGACGATGTCGATGTCGCGCATGTAGTCGTTGGGCAGCCCGCCGACCACGGCGTTGACGTCCACCTGTTTCTTGACCCATTCCCTGGCGGCCTCGTCCGAGCCGTCCTGGAGGATGCCCTTCTCCAGGGTGATGTCCTCGAACTTCACGCGCCCGGCCACCTTCTGGTCGAACATCGAGCCCGCGGGGGCGAAGGCCACCTCCTCGAACTCGGTCTTGGGCTCCTGGCCCTTCTTGAAGAGCGCCACGTCGAACCCGTTCACCTCGATGGCGAACTGCCAGTTCTGGTAGAGGCTCTTGGGCATGTTCCCGCTGCGCATGGGCTACCTCCTCACGTGGTCTTGAAGATTTCCTTGAAGTCCGCGCCGGTGGCGGTGAGCACGAAGTTGAGCTCGATGAACTCCGCGGTCTTCGTGGGCTTCACGAACACCCGCGCCACCAGCTCGTTGCGGTCGATCACCGCCGGCGTGTTGGTCTCCTCGTCACACTGCACGGCGAAGTCGTAGAGACCGCCCTTGTCCTTGATGTCCTGCAGGAAGGGGTTGATGAGCCGCAGCAGCGCCCGCCAGGTCTGCGGGTTGTTCGGCTCGAAGACCACGAACCGGGAGGACTCGGCGATGGCTTCCTCGATGTACATCATCAGCCGCCGGACGTTGACGCGGTCCAGCGCCGAGGGTTGGCTCTGGAGCGTCTTCTGGCCCCAGATGTTGATGCCGCTGTCCGGGAAGGAAGCGATGACGTTGACGCCCTCGGGGTAGAGCACGTCCCGCTCGCCGCGGCTGGTCTTGTATCCAACCGACAGGGCGTTGAAGATGCGGCCGCGGTCGATACCGGCGGGCGCGTACCAGACGTGGGCCTTGCGGTCGTTGCGGGCGAAACAGCCCGCCACCGCCCCGGTGGGCGGCACGAGCTTCCTCTTCCCGGTGACCGGATCGTTGATCTCCAGCCAGGGGTAGTAGAGGGCCGCGTAGGAGGAGTTGAAGGCGGCATGGGAGTACATCCCCTGTCCCTTGCGGAAGTCCACCGCCTCCAGCGGCTCCAGGTGGATCGGCACGTCGGCGAGGAAGATCAGGTCCTTGCGGTTCTCGGCGTAGGCGATCCCGGCATGGATCACGGCGGCGGTGGTAACGCCCGGGGCCATGAGCATGTTCAGGGCGTCGATCTCGTCGAAGGCGTAGAAGCCGGTGTGCTGGGACGGATCGCCCGTGTAGTCGGCGTCGTCGAGGCCCGTGAGCCCGTCGTCACCGCCGGAAAGCGCCGCACGGCCCGTGGCCGGGCGGTCCTCCGGCAGGCCCGAGGCGGGCCCCAGGTCCTCCACGGCGATGAACTCCGAGCGCTCGTTGATCGCCAGCTCGACGTGGTTCTTCACGGCCTCGTCCATGGAGAGGTCCTTGAAGACCTCGACGACCTCGCCCTTGTAGCGGACGATCAGGTTGAAACCGCCCGCGGGATCGAGCGAGCCGTCTTCGACCTCCACCTCGAGGCGGTCCCCCCAGACGCCCTCGTTCACGGCGAAGATACGGAGGGTGTCCTGGGCGTCCTGGCCGCCGGTGAGGTTCGCGGCGGCGGCAGGCTGGACGACCCCGCCGTCCGTGGTTGAGGCCTGCACCAGGGAGGAGGCCGCGGCGTCGGCGTTGACGGCGGCCGCGACCTGGTCGGCGGTGCTCACCGGGTCACCTGCGCCGTCCGTGGCCAGGTTCACCGTGATCGCCTGGCCGGAGACCTCGACCGAGAGCGGCGTGTCCGTCCCGGAAGCCGCCAGCGCGATGGTGATGCCGTTGCCGGCCGAACCCGCCGCCCATGCCGTCCAGGTGATGCGGTCCGTCCCGGCGGCGCCCGTCTCCAGCTTCGCGGCGACGGCGCGCCGGTCCTTGAGCGTCACCGAGGACTTCACGGCGGTGAGGCTGTTCCGGTCGGTGGGGTCGGCGAGGTGGGCGATCCGGTTGACGTAGAGCACCGAGCCGCCGTTGTCGAAGAAGGCCCGTGCTGCGTAGGCCAGGTAGCCGGCCTGCACGTAGGAGCCGAACTTGTTGATGAACTGCTCCCAGCTGGTGACCAGCACAGGCTTGTTGATCGGGCCGCGTTCGGCCACGCCCACCATGGCGCAGGACGAGGTCGAGATCTGCTTGACGTAGAAACTGAAATCGGTCTCGCGCGTGTAGACGCCGGGGGAAAGGTAGGTCGCCATGGCTTACCTCCGCTTGCGGCGGCGGGAGGCGGAAGCCCCGCCGGTCCTGGGCTCGTCCTTGGATGCGCTGGCGCCGGCCGGCTCGGCCGGTTCCGGTGAGGCAACGGCCTCGGGCGCCGCGGTCAGGGAGACCAGCCCGCGTCTGGCCGCGGCCTCGATCTCCGGGGAGACGTCCTCCTCGCGGACCATCCGGCGCTCGCGTGGATTCAGATGGATGCCCCGGCCGCCACCCGCCAGGTGGAAGGTGAGCGGCTGGAAGAGCAGGTTCCTGATCTCGATCACTTGCGTTCCTCCTCGTCTCATGGCGTGTAGGTCCGGTCCTCCTCGACCCCGTCGCGGAACTCGAACTTCCGGTCCCTGATCAGCGGGCCCGTCTCCACCCGCCCGTCGTAGACGGGACAGTCCTCGATCCGGCAGCGCCCGGAGCTCTGGCGCAGGTCGGAGAGGTTCACCCGGCGCAGCCCGCCGAGGGGCACCAGCTCCGTGATGTTCAGGGTCCCGCGGTCTTCCACCTCCAGGACCGGGTGGACCTGGTAGAAGCGGGCGACCTTCTCCTGGAGGTCCAGCAGCTCCGCCTCGCGGGCGGCGGTCACGATCACGTCGAAGTCGAGGTGATAGAGCCTGGGGTGCCGCCACCGCTCGTAGGTCAGGTTCGGGATGTCCTTCTCCACGAGGTGCGCCTGGGTCCTGCGGTCGCCGTCCTCGACGAGGGTCGGGCCCTGCAGGATCAGGCTGGGCGTCCGCGGCACCTCGAACACGTCGTCCGCGGCCACGAGCACCGCCTCGGGGTCGATTTCCGCCTTCACCAGGCGGATGAAGCTCTCGACTACTGTTCGAACGGTTTCCAAGCTCATGTCTCCGACGGCCGGCGGCCGCGTCGCGTACCTGTCTGCGTGCAACGCACAGGCAGGCACGACGGCGCGCCGGCGGATACTCCTGGCTGTTACCTACCGGAGCGATTGCGGAAGTGTCGGGCGGTGTCGGGGTCAGAGGATCGAGCGGACGGCGGCCCGGTAGTTCTCGAGCACCTGGTCGCGGTACTTCTCCATGACGGGGTGCAGAAAGGGACGCGGCGGTATGACGATCACCGCCCCGTTCGGATGACGGATGGTGGCGCCGTATTCCATGACCGCCCCGATGTTGACCAGGTCCTCGCCGTCCTTGTTCACGGTGCCGCGCAGCAGCCCCACGAAGGCCTTGTCGGCCAGGATGCGTTGCGTGATGGCGCCCACCAGGAACCCGGTGTCGATCAGCGCCTTGCTGGAGCCCTTGCGCCGGATGGTGCTCTCGGCCAGCTTCACGAACGGTTTGCCGCCCGGGGCCTGGCTGCGGATGCCCCGCTTGATCTCGCGCACGAGCAGGAGGGCGTTCTTGATGGTGGCCTGCCGGAGGGCCAGCGCCAGGCGCGCGGCCGTGTTCCCCGTGAGCCTCGAGCGGGCCTCGTCCCAGTCTCCGAACCGCCTAACTCCCATGGAGGCGCACCAGCTTCAACACCTTGTGGGTCACCACGCCGAAGAGCCGTTCTTCCTCGACGGTCTGGAGGCGGAACTCCCCGCCGTCCGCGCGCACGTGGTCCTCGGGACGGACGTCCGCGTCCGGGAGGACGCAGGCCACGGCGTCGATCTTGTTGTTCAGGTCCTCCGGCGGTGTCTCGACGAACTCCAGCGGGATGGTCCCGACCTCGGCGTAGGACGCGTCGTCGGATCCGTACAACCGTTCGCCGGGGACGGCGCGCAAAAGCAGCGCTTCCTGTCCAGACGAGAGGATGAGCGCCCGCACGTCCTCCGCGGCGCGGATCTTCTCCGGGTCGGTCAGCAGGCTCACAGGTCGCTTCCCTGTTCGTAGATGACCGGCTTGAGGTCGGAGGGCGAGATGATGTAGTCCTCGGGACTCGCCGACGCCCCCGGCTTGATCTCGCCCAGGCGTTGTTTGTAGACGGCCTTCAGGTCCTCCTCGAGCTTCGCCCAGTGCTCAGGCTGCTTGCTCTTGTCGACCCGCTTGTCGCCGCTGGAGAAGGAGAAGGCGTTCGCCGTCGCCGCCCGCATCACCTGGCAGGCGTGGATCTGCCCCAGGATGAGCAGCAGCTCACGGGTCTCGCCTTCCGGCTCCGGCGACACCTCGCCGTCCACGACGGACAGCGTGATGTCGAGGTCACGGGCCAGCCGGTAGACGCCCTTCAGGATGCACCGCCCCAGGACCTCGTCGGTGAACAGATCGCCGCCGGGGTCGGACAGGTCGGTGCGAAGCGTTGCGACGAGATCAGCGAGCGCCACCTTCCACCTCCGCCAGCCGCTTCTTCAGCGCGTCGATGACCGTGCGCCGTTTCTCGGTGGCGAGGTGGGCCTTGAGCCTGGCGGCGTCATCCTCGGACCCGACGCGCGAGATGGCCTCCGCCGCGGGGAGCTTCGAGAGGTCCGCATCGTCCGGCTCCGCCCGTCCGCCGCCGCCCGTCTCCGGGGGAGCGGAGCCGTTCCCTTCCGCCTTGTCCACGCGCGCGAGGCGGCCTTCGGCGATGCCCCGTTCCATCTGGGTGGTGAGCGACTCGACTTCCACCACCTGCCCGGGCGCCAGGCGCAGTCCCGCATCGGCCACGATCAACACTCCGGGGCGGACGTTCTTCAGCTTGATCATCTGGGTCCACCTCCATCAGCCGAGCACCTTGATCTTGGCCAGGATGTCCGGGCGGGTGATCCCCTGGCCCAGCTCGGACCAGACGAGCCAGCCGGTCTTGAAGCGGGTCTTCTGCTCGATGGCCTCTGTCTTGAGGTTCTCCCGCACGGGCATCTTGCCCACTTCCTCGTCGGGAATGAGCAGGATCTCGTCCATGGCCGCGGCCGCGGTCAGCAGGATGCCGCCGGTGCCGTAGTTCTTGATCACGCCCTTGGCGCGCAGCTCGGCCTTGGTCTGGGGGTCCAGGTTCCAGCTGCGCAGGTCGTTGAACCTCCGGCCGCGCATCACGATGTACTTCACCGACAGCTCCAGGTCCTCGATGATGGAGACCGCCTCGTTGAGCGCCTCCTCGGTCAGGGTGGTGCCGGTGACCTCCACCGTGTTGGCCGCGGGGACCGCGGCGGAGATCACGGTGATGGTCCGCTTGTCGATCTCCTTGCGGATCTCGTCGGCCGCGGAGGTCTGGATGTCCATGAGCGTCCCGATGTTCCCGTTCTTGAGCACCGAGACGTCCACCATGGGCGCGGAGTGGATGCGGTGGGTCGGGAACTCCACCTCTTCCTTGCCCAGCTCCTGCTCCTGGGCCTCGCCCTCGTTGCTGATCCAGTAGGCCTTGACCTTGGGCTTCTTCTGGTAAATGGGCCGCTCGCCCTTGGGCAGGGTGTGCCGGGTCAGGAGCAGCGAGGAGATCTCCTTGCGCTTGATCTCCTGCTCGATGGGCGCCGCGATGGCGGCGGCCAGCGCCCGCATCCCCTCGGGGGACTCGAGCGCCTCGCTCATCAGGCGCGCCATGGTCTCCATGTATTCCTGGCTGTGCACGTTCACCTGGGTCGTCTCCATGTCGGTCTCCTCCCGTGTCTCAGATCAACAGGCGGAACTTGAGCGTCCCGTCGGAGACGGAGATGGCCCGGGCGATGACTTCCTCGCCGGCCTGCACGCCCGCCGTGAGCTTGCCGTTGGCCGAGACCTTCAGGTCGTCGCCGGGATTGACGGTCCCCTCGAAGACGTCGGTCTCGTACACGCCGCCCATGCAGTAGATGCCGGGCATCTCTCCGTTCTTGTAGTCCTTGATCAGGATGCCGAAGGACTTGACCGTCGGATCGGTGTTCACCGCGAACAGGTCGTTGCCGACGAGCGTGACCACCTGCCCGAGCTGGCCGTCCCCCTGCATGTAGCCGTCGCCGTAGGCGAGGCCTCGATGGTTCGGGTTGATGTAAGGCATGACTCTTCCTCCTTGCTCAGTTGGTCTGGACCGGCTCGCCGGTCGCCAGGGCTACGCGGTGGCGGTACGCGGCCATGAAGCCCTGCCGCAGCCGCTCCTCGAGGCCCGTCTTCCGGTCGTCCACGTCCCTGGGGCGCACGCCCGCGTCGCTGCGCATCGGGGGGTCTTCGTCCGCTGCCTTGGCCTTTCCCTTGTCCGGTCCGCCGCCCGGGTCCTCTTCCTCCTTCCCCGCCGCGGCGCGGACCCGGGCCATCCGCTCGTAGGCCGCCTCGGTGGCCGCGAAGGCGTCGTCGGAAAGCCCGGCCAGCCGGGCCAGCTCCTTCTCCCGCTCCTCGTCGCTGCCGAAGGAGACACCCTGCTTCTCCAGCCTGCGCAGCAGCTTCTGGGCACGGGCGCGGCTGGCCGCGGCCTTGCGTTCCGCCTCCAGCTCTTCCACCCGCTTCTGCAGGGCCAGAACCTGCTGCTTGAGATCCTTGTTCTCCTTCTCCAGCTCCTTGACGCGGGTCTTGTCGTCCGCGGCGTCGCCGCCGCCCCCGCCGTCCTTCTTCTTGGCGGCCTCGACCGCCTGTTCCTCTTGCTCTTTCCGCTTCTCATCCATCTGTGGACCTCCTTCGTCTTGGGTTGCCGAAACCGTCTCCCGCGCCGCCGCGACCTGGGTGATGCGCGCGTTCTCGTCGGCGCCCTTGCGGTCGAGCAGGCCGAGGCCGGTGAACGTCACGCCGTGCAGGATCTCGAAGACGGGCTTGCCCTGGAACGTGCCGCCCTTGTACTTGCGCAGGTGGATGCAGTAGTCGTTCTTCGACGTCACCCGCCTGCCGCAGATGGAGCATTCGCCCTCCTCGTAGTCGCACTCCATCGAGACCTGGGTGATGATGCCCTTGCGGATCAGCTTGTACGCCAGCTGAGCGTGCGGGCTGTCCGACACGTAGAGCTCGCCCACGCACTCGATGCGGCCGCCGCTGTCGTCCTCGACGTAGTCCGCGGCCACGATCCCGCCGACGATGTCCGTGAAATCCTGGGAGTGCTTGAGGTCGATCTTCTTGTTGACCGCGGTCATGTAACGCGCCGCCAGCTCCTCCGGCGTGAAGTGATCGCCGTTCTTGTTGGTGCCAGCGCGGCACAGGATGAAACCGAACTGGGGGTCGCCCGCGTCCCGGTCCGGGTCGGCCGCCTCCGCGCGCAACTCGCCGTCCTGCGCGAACTTCAGCTCCACCGGGATCGAGGTGTGGCAGCCCGCGGCGAGCGATGCCGCCGCCTTGGACCTGGGCGTGCTTCGCGCCCGGGAGGCGATGAAGAGCAGTTCCCGTGCGTGCTTGCCCTCCCGCCCGATGTCCTTGGCGATGTTGTAGTCCACCTCCATGCCGCGGACCCGGACCTGGCCGAAATGCTCGGAGAAGATCTCCCGGATGCCGTCCTCGCGGGGATAGGCGCGGTCACGGTAGGAAAGGATCACGGTGCCGTACCTGCCGCGCGACCCGGAGGCGAGGGACTCCATCAGGGCCTTGATCGATTCCTTGGTGTAGCGGGTCCGGGAAGGAAAGTTGCGCCGCGGCGTGGGCTTGATCTCCTTGTCCGCCCAGCGGGTCATGAGCCCCTCGACGAAGTGGAGCGAGTCTTCGTAGTCGTTCGACCCGAACTCGGTCACGTAGGGCGGATCGAGGTAGAGCACGTCGGCGCCGAACCGCCGGACGGCCTCCACGGCGTCCAGGTTGAAGGCCTTGCACTCCTGGCCGTTGTCGAACACCAGGCTGTTGAGCTGGCGTACCGAACGGCGGAAAGACTCGATGAACTTGGAGAGCGGCGGGTTGGAGAGCTGCGACTGCTCCAGGCTCGCCTCCGCCTCCAGCCCGGCCTTGCGGTGCATCTTCGAGCGCGAGAACTGCCCGAAGGCGCTCTTGGCCTTGACGGTGTTCCCCAGCGCCGCCAGCGCCAGGTCCTTCTTGTACCCGGGCAGCTTCTGGATGTTGGCCCAGACCTGGTCCAGCCACCGCAGCACGGGCTTGGTGTAGTAGTAGCCGTGGAAGTGGTCCACGATGAAGGTCCCCGCGTTCGGGTTCGGCGCGAGGATCCCTTCCACGTCCTCCTCGGTGAGCTTCTCGTGGGAGTTCTCGACCACGGCGCGCGCCAGGTGGTAAGGGAACCGCAACAGGTCGTTGGCGATGACCTTGAATCCCTTGCGCTTGAAGTGGTAGGCCACGTTCGCGCCGCCCGAGAAGGCGTCCAGGATGCTCCGTGCGTCCTTGGGCACGTGGCGTTCGATCCATCCCAGCATCAGGTACTTGCTGCCCATGAACCCGGTGACGCGCACCGCGTCCACCTTGCCGGCCTGGCAGGTGAGGAGGTCCACGGCCTCGCCGAGGGGCGCGTCGGCCAGGGCCTGCATGTTGGTCTCGACGCGCAGGGCGGCCTCGGTGGCCGCGGAGGCCTCGTGCTCCTTGATCCATTCCTTGGCCCGCTCCATGGTCCAGCCTTCCGGGTTGCGCTCGGTCTTGCGGGCGAACCGGTAGGCCTGAAGCACCATGGCGCGGGGATCGTGTCCCTCCGGCACAAATTCCTTCTTGAGCCTGCCGATGATGATGGAGACCCCATCGGCGCCCTCGAGCTTCTTGCGCCGGAAGCTGTCCGGCTCGAACTCGTCGGGGTCGCGCACCCGGTAGCGGATCTCGTTCTCCGTCTCCTCCCAGATGGCCCGGGAGGCCATGGCTCCGGCGGCCTGTGCGGCTTCCGCGGCGGCCGTCCGGCCCTTGGCCTGCCGGCAGATGAAGAGGCGCTCCTTGGCGTGGGATGCGTCGCCGTGGCGCGAGGTGATGGCGTAATGGTGATCGTGGGAGCGCATGGACGACTCCCGGCCCAGCGAGGCGATGATCTTCCGCATCTGCTGTTCGCTCGGGTGGGCGTGGTCCCGGTAGGAGATGAGCCAGTACGGGATGTGCCGGGCGTTGCCGAGGAAGGTCTCGAAGAACTCCCCGGCGTTGGCCCGGGTCACGGTCCTGTGGTCCGTCTCGTAATGCCGGGTCTTGGAGTCCTCGACGAGCTTCAGTCCCTTCCAGTAGGTCATCAGCCCTTCCACGAAGTGGTAGGCCTTCTCGTAGTTGGTGGTCGAGAACTCAGTGGCGTAGGGCGGATCGAAGTAGGCCAGATCCGCCTTCACCTCCGGCAGGAACTCGTTCACGTCCTTCCGGCAGGCCTTGCACTCCTTGCCGTTGTCGAAGACCAGCGCGTTGATGCGGGCCACGTTCTTGCGGAACCGCTTCCTGAACTCCTCCGGCGTGTCCTCGCGCTTGCCGTACCGGGTGGACGAGGAGAAGTGCCCGAAACCGCCCTTGCCGGACATGCAGGTCTTGCCCAGGGCGAAGAGGGCGATGTCCTTCCTGTAACCCTCGAGCTTGTCGATGTTGGCGCGGATGGTGTCGATCAGCCCGTGGACGCCCTTGGCGAAGAAGATGCCCTTGAAGTTGTCCCGGACGAAGGTGCCCGCCTTGGGGTTGTCGGCGAGCAGCATCTCCAGGTCGTCGTCGGTGAGGCGGACGTTGCGGTTCTCGATGATGGCCCGGGCGGCGTGGTAGCAGTAGCGCAGCCGGTCGTTGGCCAGGACCTGCAGGCCCTTGGTCTTGTACATGTAGGCCACCACGCCCGAGCCCGAGAAGGCGTCGATAACCGATCCCACATCCTCCGGGGTGTGTTTCCAGATCCAATCGACCAGCTTCTGCTTCGATCCGATGTAGTTGGTGATGTATTTCGGCCGCTTTTCCGGCGGCAGTTCCTCGGTGACGAGTTCTCCGGCCCGGGCTTCGAGGGCCTCGAAGTCCAGGTCCAGGGCGGCGTCGGTTTCCAGCAGGAACGCCAGCCGGTCACGGTCGGTGGCAAACAGATCCATTCGATTCTCCGGTCATGTCGCGACAAATCCGGTTGATGCCGGTGGGCGGTCGGCCCATGCCCGGGGTGAACCCCGAACTCAGGCCGAGAGCCCTGTCGCTTGGATACCTACCGGAGACCGTCGGAAAGTGTCGGAGGGGGGATCAGGAGATTCGGCCGGATGCGATCTTGTCCAGGATGAATCGGGCGCACGCATCGACCGATGGATACTCGTCGGTTTCGACTACCGGCCCGCGCATGCCGCAAGTTTTTGATTTGACATGAAGAGTGTCGAATGTTATCATTCTTTAGCGCCTTTTGGCGCGTAGCGGAGGCCAATAGGTGAAGAGGCGTTCCCATGGATCAAGACAAGTGGCTCACTATCGACGAGTTAGCTGACTACCTAAAAATGGGGCGGACCAAGCTCTATCGCATGGCTCAGGAGGATGTAATCCCTGCTTCCAAGGTCGGCAATCAATGGCGCTTTGACCGTGAGGAAATCGACGAATGGATGAAATTACAGCGACCCGCCGCCACCAAAGGCAACAAGGTGGGACACTTATGATTGAACGCGATTTCGATATCGGTTTTGTTGCCGCGCTTGCGTTGCGCGAAAAGCAAATTCAGCAGAACTACCGTCCCGTCATCGCTGTCCACAAATGGTTCGCCCGCCGTCCCGGAACACTTTTCCGTGGCTTGTTGTTGTCTGAGTTCGGTAGCGGACCACTTGCGCAAACCTTCTTCGAGTCCAACGATCTTTCCGGCATTCGCGTCGCGGACCCGTTCATGGGCGGGGGAACTCCGCTGTTGGAAGCTAACCGAGTGGGCTGCGAAGTTGTTGGATTCGACATCAATCCGATGTCCTACTGGATTGTCAAGCAGGAGATTGAACACCTCGACCTTGCCGCATATGAACGCACCGCGGATCGGTTACGCGAGACGTTGGAGAAGGAACTCGGCCATCTTTACAAGACACGGTGTGTTCATTGCGGTTCCGAGGATGCGCATGCCAAGTACTTCCTCTGGGTCAAGACACGATCTTGCACAGAGTGCGGTGAAAAAATCGATTTGTTCCCGGGCTTTTTGGTGGCTCGAAATGCCAGACACCCGAAGAACGTTTTTGTCTGCCCGGAGTGTGGTGAACTTAACGAAGTAGAAGATAGGCTCCAGCCGGGTAAATGCCACTCCTGCCGCTCGCAACTCCGACTCGAAGGACCCGCGAGGCGGGGGGTGTGCCAATGCCCAAGTTGCGGGACCGATAATCATTTTCCCACACCGGATAAGCGCCCCGAACACAGGTTATTTGCCATCGAATACTACTGTCCCTCATGCAAGCCCGACCACCAGGGAAGATTCTTCAAGAAGCCGGACTTACAGGATTTAGAAAGGATAAGAGAGGCTCGTGCCAAGTGGAAGAAGATCCATCCCAGATTCGTGCCGGAGGACCCTATACCCAGCGGAGACGAAACAAACCGCCTTCACCGGTGGGGATACCGGTATTACCGAGAAATGTTCAACAGCAGGCAGTTGCTTGGTCTGGAGGCGGCCGCACGTTTCATTTCCAGAATAACGGATGAACGGGTGCGTGGCGCGTTGGCCACCAACCTCTCGGATCTTCTTCGTTACCAGAACATGCTATGCCGTTATGACACCATGGCCCTGAAATCGCTTGATATATTCTCGGTTCACGGGTTTCCGGTCGGTCTAATCCAGTGCGAATCTAACATGCTAGGCATCGTCGATCCGGATAAGGGAACAATCGTCGGTAGCGGTGGCTGGGTGAACATCATCGAAAAATTCAAGAAAGCAAAGTCATACTGCGACGCCCCCTTCGAAGTGCGTTATAAGGGGCGGAAGAAGGAAATCGTTCCCATTCCCGGTGAATGGATCGGCGATTACCGCCACGGTGCCCGGGAAGGGAAAAAGAGAAAAATCAAACTCATCTGCGGTGACGCTGCCGAAGCCGAACTCCCAGAGAATAGTCTGGATGCGGTCCTGACCGATCCGCCGTATTTTGGGAACGTGCAGTACGCGGAACTAATGGATTTTTGTTACGTCTGGCTCCGGCGGTTAGTTGCAAAGGATGTGCCTTCCGCGTTCATGCAGTCTTCCACGCGGCGCCCGGAAGAGTTGACGGTCAACGAAGATATGGGCCGAGGGCTGGAACATTTCACTGAGGGCCTTAGCACAGTTTTTAGGAAGATGGCGAGGGCACTGAAACCGGGAGCGCCTCTCGCGTTTACCTACCATCACAACGACATAGCAGCCTATCTCCCCGTAGCTGTCGCCATCCTCGATGCGGGACTAACCTGCACGGCTTCGCTCCCGTGCCCGGCAGAGATGGGCGCCTCGATACATATCAATGGAACTGGATCGTCGATTGTGGATACGGTCTTTGTCTGTCGTTCCACGGGATGGATTTCCAAAGGGGACCTAGTGCAAACCCCCTGTGAGGTCGCCGTCCTGGTGAAACGTGACGTGGAAGCACTTGAGGCTGGCGGTGTGAGACCAACCGAAGGGGATCTACGCTGTATCGTCTATGGCCATCTGATCCGATTGGCGATCTGGGGTCTCCGACAAGGTTGGAATAGTGCCAGCGGGACCGGCGAAAAACTTTCCAAGGTCGAAGCGTGGCTTCACGAATTCGGCAGTTGGGAGGAGGTGAGGCGCTGTCTTGACGTGGATACGAGGACGAACACGGGAAAATGGCGCCTTGCAAGCGACGAATCCATGGCGGAATGCGGAGTGGAACATGCCGAAGTTTCCTTTTGAAGCCACGCTTGAAGAGATTCTGAAGGACCCGGAACCGTTTGTTGACGCGGTCTTTTCTTGTTTGGAGTCGGAATTTCTCGTCATGCCCAAAGGGGCAGGATTCGTCGAGTATGCTGTCTTCGAACGGGGATACGAAGCGTTGAAGGCAGCAACCAGAAACTTCACGGAGATGTTGCCGGAGCGGGTGTTTCCGGTAACGGTCGATGAGCCCATCTCAATTGTCGTTCTGCGGACCATGTTAGGATTTACGCCACCCGAGTGGGGGTATGTAGCGACACAGAGAACAGGGGTTGAGGTCTCACAAGGCTTCATACGTTCCCTTGACCGCAAGGTTCGGATGGCCCCGGAAACGCCATTGAATATTAACGGTGTTACGAAGTCCCGTCTGGAAGCGCTAGTTCGTACAGCGTGTCAATTGCTAGCCGAAGGGGTTCCCGAGGTCCGCGAGGATCAGATCCACAGACTGGATAAAGCTGACACGAAAAGGGGGCTGGAAAGCGTTAGGAATCTCGCCGGAATGGGCGTTCCCTATGCCATGTTGCTGTACGAGAGGTTTCTGGGTAGACCTTTCGCCGGGCATAGGGATTCCGTGAGTGAACTTATCGGAGATAGCCTTGAATCCGCGATCGAGGAGACATTGAGTAAGGCAGGGATCAGCTTCCGCAAGACCAAGCGGGCCGAGAAGATCGAAGGATTCGATCAAGCACCAGACTTTATCATACCGAGTGAATTTAATCCCCAGGTGATTATCGAGGCGAAGATCACAGAGGACGACGGGACAGCGCGAGACAAGGTCACCCGCATACAGCATCTTGGCGAATTGAGTCTCGCAGGGCGGTCTCCGGATGATCCCAAATATGAGGTCATCGCTTGTATCGGCGGCCGCGGTTTCGGCGTTCGTCGGGAAGACATGAAGAAACTGCTTATCGCCACCAGGGGCAAGGTTTTCACCGCAAAGACGCTGGATCACCTCGTAGAAAATACCCGCCTAAAAGAGTTCAGAACGAGATAGGTTGTTTATCCTGATAGTATCGAGGACGGCGCGGGCGCAGGCCTCGGCCGAGGGGTACTCGTCGGTCTCGACCACGGGGCCGCGCATGCCGCGGTACGGGGAAAGGGTGGCCTGATGGTAGGCCAGGAAGTCGTCGGGGAGGGTCCTGACCTCGTTTTCCACCAGGCGGTTGACGATCCACTCGGCTTCCTCGCGGGCCTCGGTGTTTCCGGGCAGGAACTCGATCACGAGATCCAGACCAGGCCCCGGACCCTGGACCCAGACGCCGACGGGCTCGTAGCGGGGCTCCCGGATGCGGTCGCGCAGGGCGTACTCGACCATGTAGCGCAGCTTCATTCCCATTCCTCCGCGATCCTCACGTGCTCGGCCAGGAGGTCCGCGTCGATCCGCTCGAACCGGTCCCGGTTCTCCGACTTGAATCGCCGCCAGCGTCTCCAGTCGGCGGCCAGGTCCGGTTCCTGGTCGGGGAACACGAGCTCCACGTGGAAGCGCCGGCCTCGGTCGTCCGTGAGGTCGATGAGATAGGTGTCCTCCTGGGACCAGCGGACCACCTTGACGGTGTGCGCGTGCTGGAAGCCTTCGTCGTAGCCCACCGCCTTGAAGAGGAGCCAGAAGTCCACCCGCTTGACCTCGCCCCCGGCGTCGAAGTGCGGCGCCACGCGGGTCACCGTGTAGCCGTCGATGAGTCCCAGGCGGACCGGCTCCCGGCCGGGCTCGATCAGCGCCATCCACGAGCCGCCCTCGTTGAACGGCTCGAAGAGCGCCTGCAGCCTTGCCTTCTCTTTCTCGATGAATTCCTTCATGGTCATCTCACCAGGATGATGTCCTCGACCTTCCGGCCGTCGGGCAGCCTGGATATCCTGCGCTTCCGGAACACATCCAGCAGCCGCCGCTTCTCCCGCTCGCTCCCCACGACGATCACGTCGATGTTGTCGAGCAGGGTGACCGAGTACTTAAAGATCGTCTCGTTGCTGCTCCGCCTTGCGAACTTCTTCCATTCCGCCGGCGTGCTCCCGCGGTGGTTGGAGACGTAGTCGTCACGTACCCGGCCGAAGGCGTCGTGGTCGTAACTGATGGCGTCCATGCGGCGCAGGAGCCGCTTCTTGAAGTAGAGCCCGGTCTCCCGCGATCCCCCGGCGGTGGGGAGCTTCCGGATCCGGGTGAAGAAGTACGTGGCCCCGCCGGTGTCCATGTCCGCCTCCGGCGACATGCCCCCGACGGGGATGCCGGCGCGCAGCTTCTCCACCGTGCTCACCATCGCGCCGTTGTTCTCCAGCACCGTGTCGATGAAGGACGGCAGGTCGTCGCCGTTGGTAAGCCGGTGGTAGAGGCCGTAGCCCTTCATCTGTCTCTCCAGGTCCTCGTCCGAGATGTCGAAACGGTACTGGTGCCTGTAGCCGGCCCGCTTCCCCGGATCCTTGAAGGCCAGCTGGTACTCGCCCATGGGGTTGTAGCCTGGCATCCGGGTCAGGTCCTTCACGCCGAGGCGCCGCTCCCAGAAACCGCGCATCTCCCGGATGCGCTCCTCCTTGCTCGCCGCGCGGCGGTCCAGCTCCTTGATCAGGCGCCTGTATTCCGGGTCCCGGTCCACCTTGGTCAGATAGGCCTGCTTGTGGAGATAGAGCAGCTCCGCGTCCTGCGGCGTGGCCGCCCCGGCCTTGAGGCCGAGGGATTCCATGTGATCCAGGGCCCGCTCGAGGCTCTTGGCGTCGGGACGGTCCGGAAGAATCAGCTCGAACTCGCCCCGCTGGGCGTAGAGGTTCTTCTCCGACCAGGGACGGTAGACCGCGCGCACCCCGTCGCCGAAGTCGATCTCGTACTGCTCGCCGGCCTTCATGCTGCGCCCGCGGAAGAGGGCCGAGTTGTCCGCCGCCTCGTCCACCACGACGAGTTCGCCGCCCCTGAGTTCCCTCCTGGGCTGGAGCACCTTCGTGCGCCGCACGGTGAACGGGACGTCCTTCGGCTTCCTCTTGCGGGTGGCGCGCTTCTTCAGGTAGGTCTCGAAACGCTCGTCGATGGGCTTCTTGTCGCGGGCCGCCTGCTGGACCTTCTCGATCCACCTGATGTAGGTCTGCGCCATCTCCCGCACGTCCGGGTCGTCCGAAGCGCTCAACCGCCTGAGGGCCTTCAGGTGGTCCGCGGCCTTCTTGAGGGTCGCCTGGTTGTACTTGTGGTCCTGGGCGTGGTGGTTGACGGTCTTCACCGCGGCGAGGATGTCGTTTGCGAAGAGGTCCTCCGGGAGCGGCTCGCCCACCCGCGCCGCCGCCGTGTCGATGCCCGCCTTGCGCAGGGCGGCGAGCAGTTTCTCCTCCGCCTCGGGGCGGACCTTCATCTTCACCACCGTGCGCTTGCGGCCCTTGAAGGTCTCCACGAAGACCAGGGCGTTCTGGTCCTCGATGTCGTCCTCGTCGAAGGGCAGCACCTTGCCTTGCCACCCGAGTGAACGCACCTCCTCGAGGAGCGCTTCCTCGGCCGGACCCAGCTTCCCCTTGGGAACGGCCTCCAGGACGTCCTCGAAACGGAAGTCCTTCCTGCCCAGGACGTCCGCGTAGAAGGCCTCGAAATCCCGCCGCAGGTTGCGCTTGCGCGCCAGGGCCGTCTCGTAGAAGGCCTGCTTGCGCGCCTCGTCCCGGCCGAAACGGCCTTCCGCGTAGGGGCGCAGGATGGCCAGGTAGTCCTCGTCCGGGATCTTCTCGACCTCGCGGATGTAACGCAGCGTCACCGAGGGGTCGACCTCGACCTTGCCCTCTTTGACGGCGCGGAAGAGCGTGTTGTAGAAGGGCTCCTGCTCGCCGTAGCGGGCGTTCGGGTGGTAGTCGATGGAGAGGCGGTCCTCGCCCAGGTACTTGAAGAGCTGCCCCTTGTCGATGCCGTAGACCTTCCCGTCCCTGGCCCGCAGGAACTGCTTCGCGTGACCGTCGTGGTTCGAGATCAGCCAGTCGATCACGTGCTCCCGCTGGATCTGCTCGATCTCGAGCGTGGTGAGGTCGACCGGGTCCACGCCGGCGAAATCGAACCGGCTCTTCAGGTCGGTCCGCCACCTCTGGATGGAGCCCAGCCGGCCGTTCAGCCGGATGGTGCGGACCTCGATGGCGTCCGGGTCGATGAGCCGTCCGATCTTGTAGGCCGCCTCCTCGCCGTGGGCGATGAACTCGTCCCCGGACCGCTCGACCGGCTTGAACAACCACCTGGCGCCGGTCTCGTCGGTCCAGAACTCCTTGGCGTGCGCTCCGCCCACTTGGGCCTTGCCGGCGAACTTGAAGTTCTCCGGCTTTCCTTTCTCGCGCCACGCGGCGTCCACCGCCTCGAACTCCGACCCCTTCTTGGCGAAGACGGGTTCCGGGGCCGGCGGCGGTTCCGGGGGCGGAGGCTGTTTCTTCGCCGGCTTGGGCTTCGGAGCCTTCTTCTTGCCGCCGTGCTTCTCCAGCCACGCCGCGTGCTTCTTCTCGATGCCGGCCTTGGCCGCCTCCACCTTGGCCGGGTCGGTCTCGGTGAAGAGAGTGACCAGCTCGTCCTTGTTCGCCCACTGCCAGTGCTTGAGCTTGGTCTCCTTGGCCAGGGTCTTGAGGTCGCCGACCTTCATGGCCGCGACCTGGTCATGGAAGAGCTTCTTCTTGAGGGCGATCTCCTTGGCGTGAGCCTCGAGGAGTTCCTGGGGCAGTCCGGCTCCCCCGGCGAGCGCCGATTCCGCCTCCTTGACGGCGGACAGGAAGTCGGCGTATCCCGCCGGCGACTCGGGCACGACCACCTTCGCGGCCGCCTGCTCGAGGGTGTCTTTCGCCTTCTTGAGCGCTTCTTTCTTGGCGGCCTCGACCGCTTCCTGCTTGGCCTTCTCGGCCAGTTCCTCGCCGGCGGCCTTCTGCAGGGCCTTGATGAGTTGCTGCTTGTTCTTGAGGGGGCCGATGTGGTGTTTCTTCTTGGCCGCGATGAGGGCCTTGCCCTTCAGGCCCGAGTGGTCCACGCCCGGCTCCAGCTCGTCCAGCAGCTCGATCACGTCCTGCTTGGTCATGTTGAGGGAGATGCCCTTGGCCTTGGCCATCTCCTTGAGCTCGGCCACCGTCAGGTCCTGCAGCCCGCCCGGCGCCGGGACCTTCTTCAACTGCTCCGCCAGCTGC
>LDZS01001698.1_pt1 | contig 30596 bp, 30 predicted proteins | sample 615471 | NCBI WGS metagenome assembly LDZS01 (sample SAMN03408295, study PRJNA278302) | terrestrial metagenome | isolation source: oil reservoir sample K3 | place: USA: Alaska, North Slope, Kuparuk formation | collected 2013
GATGGGGTAGAGGTAGAAGAGGTGGTTGGGGTTGTTGGAGATGGTTTGCAGGTCTTGGAAGAGGGTGGAGATGGTTCTGGAGAAGGGCTTTTGGAGCAAGGTTCTCTTCGGTAAATGAAGCAGAAATACTAAGGCAGGAGGCAGAGATTTTAAGAAAGAATCTTGAAGCTATAGAAAAACGTTTAAGTGAAATCGAACAGGGTAAGTAATTTAAAATTTTTTAAAAAATAAGCAGGAGTTAATGCCATGAAAATTTGTATAGTCTCTCAAGGAAAGGATTTAGAGGCAGAGATAGACTCAAGGTTCGGACGTTGCAGATATTTTGTTTTTTACGATACAGAAACAGGAGAGTACGAGGTAATAGAAAATACCTGGAGAGAGGCTACTCAAGGGGCTGGGGTTCAAGCTGCCCAGTTTGTGGCTTCTAAAGGGGTTCAAGTTTTAGTTACTGGTGGTAAATTAGGTCCGAAAGCAGAAAGGATAATTGGTTCGGCGAAAATAAAAATTTTAGAAGTTTCGGGTAAGGTGATAGATGGAATCAATCAGGTTAAAAATCTGAGTTAGGAGGCCTGAAGTATGGAAGAAAAAGGTTGTAGCTGTGAGAATCAATGTAGTCCTCAATGTGATGCAAAACAATGTGATGCAAAAAAAGGATTAAATGAAGAGGGTCAGGATGGGCTTAAAAATACAGTTTCTAAAATAAAAAGAAAAATTTTGGTGTTATCTGGAAAAGGAGGGGTTGGTAAAAGTACGGTGTCTACCAATCTTGCGGTGGGGTTATCTCAAAAAGGATATTTTACTGGACTCTTGGATATAGATATTCACGGGCCTAATATTCCTAATATGTTAGGCTTACAAGGTATTCCTCCTTTGGTTACCGATGCCGGGCTTTTCCCTTTGAAGCCTTTTGAAAATTTAGAAGTAATCTCTATAGGGTTTTTCTTGCAGGAAAAAGATACTCCGGTAATTTGGCGAGGTCCCCTGAAACATCGGGTGATAGAGCAGTTTTTAACAGAGGTTCGTTGGGGACCTCTTGATTATTTAGTGGTTGATTCTCCTCCAGGTACAGGAGATGAAGTGATTTCTATCCATCAACTTTTAGATAAAGTTGACGGAGCTGTCATAGTAGCTACCCCTCAAGAGGTAGCTTTGGCTGATGTGAGAAGGTCTATAAGGTTTTGTTTAGAGGCTTCGATCCCTATCCTTGGAGTTGTAGAAAACATGAGTGGGTTTGTTTGTCCCCGTTGTGGAGATATAATCGAAATATTTAAGACAGGTGGAGCGGAAAAAATCGCTAAAGAGTATAACATTCCTTTTTTAGGCAAAATTCCTCTTGACCCAAGGATAGTTCAGGGAGGAGACGAAGGAAAACCAGTTTTATTATACTATCCTGACAGTGAACCTGCTAAAGCTTTTGCAAAAGTGGTAGATAAAATCGTGGAGGCCCTTAACCCTTGATAGAAGTTACCATAGTTTTTGATAACTATAAGGGTGAACCAGGTTTTGAAACAGGTTGGGGATATAGCTGCGTTGTTAAGAGAAACGATGAATTTTTACTTTTTGATACCGGGGCCGACGGACAAAAGTTGATAAAAAATTTAAAAAGAGCAGGGATAACTCCTTCTTTAGTTTCAAAAATCATTCTATCTCATGCCCACAAAGACCATACAGGTGGTTTAAAAGAGATACAGAGTTTAATGCCTGAGGCTGAGATTTATGCCGGAGTCTCTTTTTATGAAGAGGTTAAAAAGTTATTGCCTTACGCAAGGTTGTTTAAAGTTTCTTCAGAGGTTTTAAGGATTACCCAAGGAGTTTATCTTACCGGTGAGCTTGAAGGAAAGGTCAAAGAAACTTCCTTGGTTTTAGAAGCCAAAGATGGGGTGATAGTCCTTACAGGGTGTGCTCATCCTGGGATCGAAAAAATTATCGAAAAAGTTATCTCTGAGATCAACCCTAAGGTTTTAGCGATTTTAGGAGGTCTTCATCTGCTTGATAAAAACGCGGAAGAAATTAGGAACGTGATAGCTTGTTTAGAAAGTAAAGATGTCCGATTGCTCGCACCATCTCATTGCACCGGAGACCTTGCTCTAAAGCTTTTTAAACAACATTTTAAAGAAAGGTTTTTAAAGGTAGGGGTAGGGACTAAAATTACTTTTGAGAGCAAATAAGAAAAGGTTATACAAGATAAACGAATGATAATCTCAGTTGCCAGCGGAAAAGGAGGAACAGGTAAAACTACGGTAGCGGTTTCTTTAGCCTTAACCATAGGTAACGCTCAGATAATCGATTGTGATGTAGAAGAACCAAATGTTCGACTTTTTTTAACCCCAGAGATCAAAGAAACCTATCAAGTAAATACCCTGATTCCTGAGATAGATAAAGAAAAATGTACTTATTGTGGTTATTGTAGCAAAATATGCGTTTATAATGCTTTGTCTGTGTTAAAGTTTGAACAAGGTGGGGAGGTTTTCTTTTTTCCTCATCTATGTCATGGATGTGGAGGTTGTATTTTACTCTGTCCTGAAAAGGCTATTTATTCTGGATTCAGGCCTATAGGAGAAATAACCAAAGGTGTTAAAGAAGGCATAGAGTTTATAGAGGGGAAGCTAAACATTTCGGAGGTGCTTGCCCCTAAGGTAATCGAAGAAACTAAAAAGTTTATCGATCCTGATAAGATTGCAATCATCGATGCCCCACCTGGTACTTCATGCCCTACGGTGGCCTCAATAAAAGGTGCTGATTTCTGCATTCTGGTTACAGAGCCAACCCCTTTTGGACTTCATGACTTAGAGCTTGCTTATGAAATGACCAAAGTTTTAAACATACCCTGCGGGGTAATCATCAATAAATCTCAGGAAGATAAAATTGTGGAAAACTTTTGTGAAAATGTCGGCCTTCCCATTTTGATGAAAATCCCTTTTAAAAGAGAAATAGCTGAGTTTTATTCAAAGGGCATTCCTTTGGTAGTTGGTATGCCTGAGTATAAAGAAAAATTCTTAAATCTTATTGAATCGATAAAGGGATTTATAAAATGAAACAGATTTTGGTGATAAGTGGAAAAGGTGGAACAGGTAAAACCTTTTTTACAGGTTGTTTGGCAGTAGCTATCTTAAACAAGGTTATCGTAGATTGTGATGTTGATGCAGCTAATTTACATCTGCTTTTACATCCTTCTATAGAGCAATCTTTTGAGTTTTTTGGAGGAAAGAAAGCCTTTATAGACAAAGAAAAATGCACCTTATGTGGGGCTTGTAAGGAGGTGTGTCAATTTGAGGCTATAAACGATGATTTTCAGGTTGATAGGTTTTCTTGTGAGGGGTGTACTGTTTGTAGCTATATATGTCCTGCCTCAGCTATCGTTTTTAACGATGTGTTATCAGGATACTACTTTATTTCTCAAACTGAGTATGGGAAAATGGTTCACGCAAGACTGGGTATCGCCCAGGAAAACTCAGGAAAATTGGTAGCTAAACTGAGAGAAGTAGCTAAAGGAATAGCTGAGACAACCAAGGCAGATTTTATCATTCTTGATGGGCCCCCTGGAATAGGTTGTCCGGTAATGGCCTCTATGACTGGTGTTGACCTTGCTATAGCCATTACTGAACCGACTGTTTCTGGTCTTCACGATGTAAAAAGGGTGATAGATCTTGCTCGACATTTTAAGGTGGACCTAAAGGTGATTATCAATAAGTATGACTTAAATCCTGAGATGAGCCAACATATGGCCACCCAACTCGAGAAAGAAGGGACTGAGGTAATAGGTGTGATCCCCTTTTCTGAAGAAATTTTAGAGTCAGTAAAAGCTGGGATCCCTTATCTTAAATTTTCCCAAAGTAGTTTAGCCAAGAAGATAGAGCAACTTATATATAAAATTCTTGAGAAAATCACTTAGTTACTTTTTTAAATCACAAGATATAAAGAACAAGGCTTAGTTCCGTTAATTTTTAAGATAAAACCATATAAAGAATAATTTTAATTTTACAATCAATTAAATTTAAAAAATCGGTCTTGACTTTTATCTAGTTTTTTATATTGTAAGTGGTATATAGTGGTAAAAAGTGGAAGATAATGTTTAGAGGTAAGTTTAAGCACTCTTTAGATGAAAAAGGTCGGTTTAGTCTTCCTGCTAAATTTAGAGAGGTTCTAAGGGTTAAATATGGGAGTGAAAATTTAGTGGTTACTAACTATCCTGAGTGTTTGGTAGCCTATCCTGTAGAGGAATGGCAAAAGATAGAAGAAAAGTTGTTGGGGCTTCCTTGGGATGTTCCAGAGGTAAGGGAATATGTAAGGTATTTTTTAGGTTCTGCTGAGGAATGCCAGCCTGACAAACAGGGAAGGATTTTGTTGCCCCAGTCTTTGAGAGAAGAAATTGGGTTAGAAAAAGAGGTGGTGCTGTTAGGAATGCTTTATCACTTCGAGATATGGAATCCAGTTCATTTAGAAAGCAGGTTTAGAGAAACGAAAAATAATTTTAACCAGATTATGCAGATGATAAACCCCTATCTCACCGGGAGGTAGGAGTATTTCTTTCCATGAGCCTGTGCTTTTAGAGGAGATTATAGATTGGCTTAAGGTGTTTCCAGATAAGATCTATGTAGACGGCACTGTGGGGATGGGAGGGCATAGTGAGGCTATTCTTGAAAGGTCTTCTCCTACAGGTGTTTTATACGGTTTTGAATGGAATGAACCTTCTTTTGAGCTCGCTAAGCAAAGGTTAAGTAAATATGGAGATAGAGCAAGACTTTTTAACTTAAATTTTATTTATATAAAAGAAGTTTTACAGAAAGAAGGTGTGTTGGCAGATGGGATTTTATTAGACCTTGGTATTTCTTCTTTTCTGTTAGAACATAGCGGACGGGGTTTTTCTTTCCAAAAAGATGAGCCTTTAGACATGAGGATGAGTTTGGAAAAAGAGCTTACCGCAGAAAAAATCTTAAATATTTATGATGTAAAAAGGCTTTCTCAGGTTTTTTTAACAGGAGAGGTCCCAAGTGCCGTTAAATTTGCTCAGTTTATCTGCGAAAGAAGAAAAAGAAAACCCTTTAAAACCACTAAAGATTTGGTAGAGGCTGTTAAGGAGTTTTATAAAAGTAGCAGAAAGAGCCTTCTTGCTGTGATATTTCAAAGTTTACGAATAGAAGTTAACGAAGAACTTAAGAATTTAGAAAAAGTGCTAAAGGAGGTACCAGAGGTTTTAAAAACAGGAGGAAGGATAGCGATAATTTCTTTTCATTCTTTAGAGGATAGGCTGGTAAAAAATTTTTTTAAGGTTGACCCGAGGATAAGGCCTGTGTTAAAAAAGCCGGTTGTTCCTACTTTAGAAGAGATAAGAAGAAATCCAAGGGCCCGTAGTGCCAAACTAAGGGTGGGGGAGAAAATATGATAGCCAATAAAACCTTGGTTTATAAGCCTCATTTAGACCGTAGGGTTAACCAGGATTCAAGTTCTCAAAAGAAAAACGTGGCCAAGTTTTGTTTTAAAGAATGGATAAAACAGCTGGCTTTTAATACCGCTCTTATCCTAACCACGGTACTGCTCTTTGTAATGTCGGTAGCTACAGCCTATAAAACCTATGTTTGGATTAAGCTAAAGGTAGAAAAACACCAACTTCTTAACAAAAATAAAGAATTAAAAAATCAGTTTTATAGCTTAACCAGTCGAGAAATAGTGTTAGAAAAGGCTAAAAAACTTGGGTTAAGACCACCTCAAAATGGGGATTATATTTTTCTAAGATGAGTAAAAAACAGCATTACAGTTTATGGTGTTTTTTGGGCATATTTCTGTTTTTTCTAGTGTTGGTGCTCAATTTTTCTGTCGAAAAGGTTACCGGCAAATCTTCTCTTCCAGAGGTAAAACGAGGATATATTTTTGATAGAAACTACGAACCCTTAGTCATTACTTTAGAAAACTATAAGGCCTATTATGTTATTAAAAACAACAACTGGATGGCTGAGTCTATACCTGATGTGGTAAAGACCTACCTGCCTTCTACTTTAAACCTTCCGAAAAAGGGGATCATCCTTCTTTCTGAGGATTTGACGTTAGATGAAGTAGAGAGGCTCTCAAAGGAGTCAAGAGTTCTTATAGAAAAATCTTTTAGAAGAAAGATACTGGTTCCAGAGATGGATTTTCTGATAGGAGAAACGTTTAATGGTTATGGGGTTTCAGGTTTAGAAAAGAGGTTTGATGCTTATCTCCAGAAAGGAGAGCCGCTGGTGTTATCTTTGGACCTTAAAAAGGAAAAAAAGTTTCTGAATCTTAAAAAACAGCTAGAAAAAAATTATCAACTAGGTTTAGCAGAAATAGACCTTTCTACAGGAGAGGTTTTAGCTTACGTGGATGAAAAAGAAACTCCGTTGTTTGAAGAAGCTTACCCTTCATCAGTTTTTGGGATATTTCATAAAAATCAAAAGACAACTCTCTGGGGTTTAGGAGAATACTTTTTGGCTAGTCTTTGTGGTCAGAATATTTCTATCGATTTTGTGAAAAAAAACGAAAAGGTTTGCAATCCAGAGTTGGAAAATTTCTCCAAAGACAAGATGATGTTTTTATTGGACAAATCAGTGGTAAGGGTTTATTTTAAGGATAATAAAATGTTAATTGTAGTTTTAAAAGAGAAAAACAATTCTTCCGAGGACATAAAGATTAATCTTTGTTCAGAACGGTTTGACGACTTATTTGCAGGGTTGTTATGAAATTTCTGAAGGACATTATTAAGGATGTGGAAATACTAAAGGTTTACCCTGAGGATGAGAAGTGGTTAACCATCCAGGTTTATGGAATCGCTGACAACTCTAAAGAGATGTCTGAGGGCTACGTGTTTATAGCAAGGAAAGGGACTAATCTTAAGGGCGAAGACTTTATACCTGAGGCTATTAACAGAGGTGCTAAGGTTATCGTTAGGGAGACACCTATAGAGCCCCAAAAAATTCCCTCAGGGGTTTATCAAATCCAGGTAAGGGATGTTAAAAAAGCCCTTTCTCAGATGGCTTTGAATTTTTTTGACCACCCTGAAAAGAAACTAACCCTTATAGGGGTTACCGGAACCAACGGAAAAACTTCGGTATGCTACTTTACAAAAACTTTGTTGCAAAGCCTTGGGGTAAAAACCGGGTATATAGGAACTATTTTTTACGAGATAGAAAGAAGAATTCCTGCTACTGAGACTACACCTTCTATCATAAAACTTGGTTGGTTGATGAAAGAAATGGTAGATAAGGGATTTAAAGCCTGTGTGATGGAGGTTTCTTCTCATGCTTTAGACCAAAAAAGAGTAGAAGGACTTTCCTTTGAAATAGCAGGTTTTACCAACCTTTCAAGAGATCACTTGGATTACCATAAAACCATGGAAGCCTATTTTCAGGCTAAAAAGTTACTTTTTACCGATTATTTAACTCCAGAAGGCAAGGTAGTTTTATCATTTGAGACAGAGTATGGGAAAAGACTTTATCAGGAGTTAAAAACCTTTTTACTTGAAGACCGGATCCTCATTGTAAACGATGGTTATTTAAGGGTAGAAATTTTAGGGATGGAAGATGGGCTTGAGGTAGAGTTAAAATTTTTAGAGACTGGTGAGGTATATAGGGTTAAAACCTCACTTTTTGGAGAATACCAGGCAAAAAATCTAGCTACGACAGTAGGAATTTTGACGGCTTTAGGCTATCCCAAGGAAGAGATAGTTTTAAGGCTTAGGGAGCTTAGAAATCCAGTAGGAAGGTTAGAACTGGTAGCTGAGTTTAACGGGGCTAAGGTGTTTGTAGACTATGCTCATACTCCTTCAGCTCTAGAGTATGCCTTGAAAAGTTTATTACCTCTAAAGAAAAACAGGCTTGTTGTGGTTTTTGGTTGTGGAGGTAACCGAGATGCTGGTAAAAGACCTCTTATGGGTGAGGTAGCAGAAACTATTGCAGATTATGTAATCCTTACTTCAGACAACCCTCGTTTTGAAGAGCCTGAGGCTATCATCGACGATATAAAGAAGGGGCTAAAAGGCATAAAACCCTGTGCAGTGATTTCAGACAGAAGAGAAGCCATCGAGTTTGCGATAAAACTTTTGGAAGAAGGAGATGTATTGTTAATCGCAGGAAAGGGTCACGAAACCTATCAGGAGATTCAGGGAAAAAGGTATCCTTTTTCTGACCAGGAAGAGATTTTGAAAACTATAAAGAGGATAAAAGAGAGGTCATAGAAATGAATGTAGAAAATGTGTTTTTTACCGAAGATATCATAAGAGCTACCTCTGGGATGTTGTTAAACGGAGACATGGGCTCGAGTTTTAGAGGGATTTCGACTGACACCAGGATCATTAAGCCAGGGTATCTCTTTTGGGCTTTAAAAGGGAAAAACTTTGACGGACATGATTTTTGGAAAGAGGCTATAGAAAAAGGGGCAAAGGGATTGGTTATTTCTCGATTTTCTTCAGGTTTTAGGTTAGAAGACTTACCTAAAACCATATCTGTTATTTTAGTAAAGGATACACTAAGTGCTTTAGGGGATTTTGCAAAATTTTGGAGAAAAAAACTGAACTGCGTGGTAGTAGCTATCACCGGTTCCTGTGGTAAAACCACCACCAAAGAACTTACCTTTGAAATCTTATCTCGATTTTTCCAGACATTCAAAAACTTAGCCAATTATAATAACCTGATAGGAGTTCCTCTTTCTATCCTTTCTATGAAAGAAGGCACTGAGGTAGGTGTTTTAGAGCTTGGGACAAATGCTCCTGGTGAGATCGCTCGCTTGTCAGAGATAGTTTTTCCTCAGGTTTCAGTGATTACCTGCGTGTATCCTGCCCATTTAGAAGGCCTGGGGTCTTTAGAAGGGATTTTAGAAGAAAAATTATCTATTTTTAAAAATACAGACCTTAACGGAAAGTTGGTTTATTTCTATGACCAAGAACCTCTAAGAGAAAAGGTAAAAGTTTTTAAACAGGAAAAAATTTCCTTTGGTTTTGAGGAAGGAGCTGATTTAAGGGCTAAAAACTTGGAGTTAGATAAAGACAAGCTTAAGGTAGAGATAGCTTTTAAAACCCATAAAAAGTCATTAATCTTACCTCAAATAGGGAAACATAATGTTTTAAATCTACTTGCAGCGATAGCTGTGGGTTTAAGCCTTAATTTAGATTTAGATTCTATCGCAGAAAAGATAGAAAAGGAAGTGCCCCTTTATCAAAGGGCTAAGTGTTATAAAAAAGGAAGGTTTTTGATAATAGACGATACTTATAACGCCAACCCTGGATCTATGAAAGCCTCTTTAGAGTGGTTACGAAGCTTCTCAGATTATCCTCAAAAGATAGTTATCTTAGGAGACATGTTAGAATTAGGGCCTGAGAGCAAGCGATATCATGAAGAGGTAGGAGATTTGGCTAAACAGGTAGCTGATCAAGTCTATTTTATAGGGGAAAATGCTAAATTTTATGCAGCTACCTTTTCTCCAAAGCCCTGTGAGGTCTTTACAACCACAGAGGAATTTTTAGAAGCTCTTAAATTTTTGAGGATTAAAGACCTATTCTTTGGAAACACAGCTATTTTAGTAAAGGGCTCAAGGGGGTTGAGGCTTGAGAGGGTGGTAGAAAGACTTTTGGAGGAACTTGAGTAATGCTTTATCAATTTTTGTACTCTTTAACCGATTATTTTTCGTTGTTTAATGTGTTTAAGTATATTACGTTTAGGATGATCTGTGGTGCGATAACCTCGTTTTTCTTAGTTTATTTTTTGATGCCACCCTTTATTCGGTTTATGAAACTCAAACAGTTTGGGCAAATAGTAAGGGAGGAAGGTCCTTCTCATCATAAAAAAAAGACAGGAATCCCTACGATGGGGGGGACTGTGGTGCTTTTTGCTATACTGGTGTGTTGTATTCTCTGGTGTAAGCTTTCTAATCCTTTTGTATGGTTAGTGCTCTTGGTTACTATAGGGTTTGGTTTGATAGGGTTTTTAGACGATTACTTAAAAATAAAAAGAAAGAAAAATTTAGGGCTTAGAGCCAGAGAAAAGATCCTTTTTCAGATTGTGTTGGTAGGCCTGTTTTATTTTATAGCGTTTAAAGGGCTTGGTTTTTCATCGCAGTTGGTTTTTCCGTTTTTCAAAAACCTGATTATAGATTTAGGAATTGGTTATCTTCTGTTTAGCATGTTGGTGATTCTTGGGAGTTCTAACGCAATGAACCTTACAGATGGACTTGATGGTTTAGCCATAGTACCTTTTATAGTAGTGGCTGGAGTTTACAGCGTGTTAAGTTATGTTGTAGGTAACATAAAGTTTGCTACCTATCTTTTATTACCTTACATACCTTATGCCAGTGAATTAGCTATCGTTTGTGCCATCTTTATAGGAGCGGGATTGGGGTTTTTGTGGTATAATTCCTATCCAGCAGAGATTTTTATGGGAGACGTAGGTTCTTTAGGGTTAGGGGCAGGGTTGGGGTCTATCGCTATTTTAGTAAAACAGGAATTTTTGTTGGTGATAGCTGGAGCTCTTTTTGTGATGGAGGCGCTTTCTGTGATGTTGCAAGTGGCTTATTTTAAGCTTACCCATGGAAAAAGGATTTTTAAGATGGCACCGTTACATCATCATTTTGAACTTTTAGGTTGGCCAGAGAATAAAGTAGTGGTAAGGTTTTGGATTATCTCGTTGATTTTTGGGCTTATAGCTTTAAGTACTTTAAAAATTAGGTAGGTGAAAGATAATGGAAATCTCAGGAAAAAAGGTAGTAGTTATCGGTTTTGGAAAAAGTGGACAGGCTGCTACTAAACTTTTACTCAAAAAAGGGGCTAAGGTTTTGGTTTCTGAGACCAACCCCAGAGAAAAATTTGACCCCTCTTTGATTTCTAAATTTGAAACCCAAGGGGTGGAGTTTAAGTTTGGAGGTCATGAAATAGAAGATTTTTTGAAATCCGATTTAGTAGTCGTAAGTCCAGGGGTTCCAAGAGAGGTCTATCAGGAATGTTTGAAAAAAGATATCCCGGTGTTAGGTGAGCTTGAACTTGCCTGGCAGTTTTTAAGAAATAAAGAGCAAGTTATAGCTATTACCGGTACCAACGGGAAAACTACTACTACCGCTATGGTTTCTGACCTTTTAAAGCTTTCAGGATATAAGGTGTTTACCGGCGGAAATTATGGTATCCCCCTTTCAGAACTGGTTTATCGTGAAACCGAGGTAGACAAAATCGTACTTGAGGTATCCAGCTTTCAGTTGGAAACCATAGAGACGTTTAAACCAAAGGTAGGAATTTTGCTTAACATTACCCCCGACCACTTAGAGAGATATGAATCAGAAAAAGAGTATGCCTATTACAAGTATAGGCTTTTTGAAAATCAAACCTCTCAAGACTATAGCATCCTTCCTTTAAACGAACCTTGGTTTTCTCATTTTCAGGACTTGGTGAAGGGGAAGGTCTGCTTTTTTTCTGAAAAAGAAGAAAAGACAGCTCAAGTTTATTTGAAAGATGAAAACCAATTTGTATTAAGGATAGGGGATAAAGAAGAGGTATATTCTTTTAAGGGTTTTAAGTTATTGGGTTTACATAATAAGTTAAACTATATAGTTGCAAGTTTAGGAGCACGTCTTATGGGGGCCTCTCCTTCAAGTGTTGAAAGACTGATAACGGAGTTTAAGGGGTTCCCCCACAGGATAGAGTATGTAACCTCTTTGGGAGGGGTGATTTTTATCAATGATTCTAAGGCCACAAACGTAGATGCCACTTTACAGGCTTTAAAAGGGCTTGAGGGTAGATTTATCCTTATCATGGGAGGAAGACATAAAGGAGCCTCTTATAGTCCTCTAATTCCTTATATTAAACAAAAGGTTAAGGCTTTGGTGTTGATGGGAGAGGCAAGGTATGTGATAGCTGAAGAGTTAGGCCAGGTAGTGGAAACCTATCTTGTCGAAAACTTAGCGCAGGCTGTAGCCATTGCTTTAAAATTAGCTGAACCTGGAGATTGTGTGCTATTGTCTCCTGCTTGTTCCAGTTTTGATCAGTTTAAAAACTATGAAGAAAGAGGAGAGGTTTTTAGAGACTTGGTTTTTAAATATGCCCCTCTTTTTCTTAAAGGTAATGAAATAGACGAGGTATACCATTGAGGTGGTTGATTGTAGGCGGAGGAACAGGAGGACATCTTTTCCCAGGGATAGCGGTTGCAGAAGAATTGCAGAGGTTGGGTAAAGAGATTTGTTTTGTTTCTGGCAAAAGAAAGATAGAAAAGACCATACTTAAAAATAGGCCTTTTAAAGTTTATGAACTTGACGTAGAAGGATTTTTAGGAAGGTCGATGTTAGATAAGTTTAGGGCTGGGTTAAAGATGGTAAAAGGGATATTTCAGTCTTACCGGTTAATAAACCATCTTAATCCAGATATTATTTTTGCTACCGGGGGGTATATTTCTTTCCCTGTGGTGATCGCAGGAAAAATAAAAAACAAGATTACTGCCCTTCATGAGCAAAACGTAGAGCCTGGACTGGCTAATAAAATACTTTCTTACCTGGTAGACAGGGTTTTTATAAGTATCCCAGGTAGCGAAAAGTCTTTCCCTAAGGGAAAGGTAGTTTTTTCAGGAAATCCTGTCAGAAAGTCTATCTTGACAAAAAGGCCTAAGGAACATACAGGTTTAGGGTTGTTGATTTTAGGAGGTAGTTTAGGGGCGAGGTTTATTAACGAGTTAGCCTTAGAAATTATGCCTAAACTGCTGATCCAGTTTAAAGATTTATTCGTTTTTCATCAAACAGGGATGGAGGAATACGAAAAGGTTAAAAATGCTTACGATAAAACAATACCTAAGGATTGGCAAGAAAGGGTTAGGGTTTTTCCGTTTATAGAGGATATGGGTTGGGCATATTCTCAGGCAGACCTGTTTTTAGGAAGGGCTGGGGCTACCACCTTGGCTGAGCTTTTTGCCGTGGGATTGCCAGCTGTTTTTATTCCTTTCCCTTATGCTACCCGAGACCATCAAAAGAAGAATGCCTTGAGGGTGGCTGAAAAAGGAGGGGCGGTGGTTGTAGACCAAAAAGAGGCGACCCCAGATAAAGTTTTACAGGTTTTGAAGAATTTGCTTAACGATAGGAAAAAACTACAGGAGATGGCTGAAGCTATGAAAAGTTTTTTTGTCCCTTCTTCAGAAAAGATCATCATCGAGGAGCTTGAGAGGTTGGCTAATGTTTAAGGTTTTTGGTCATAAAGATGGGCCTAAAAGGATACATTTTATAGGGATAGGCGGCGTAGGAATGAGCAGCTTAGCTATGGTTTTGCACTCTTTGGGACATAAGGTCAGTGGTTGCGACCTTAACAAAAGTAAATATACCGAAATGTTAGAGAAACAAGGGATAAAAGTTTATTACCAACACCATGAAGACCACCTTAAAAAGGTAGATATAGTGGTTTATTCCTCGGCGATTTCTCAGGACAATCCAGAGCTTTCTAAGGCTAAAGAAATGGGAATTTGGGTTATTCCTCGGGCCCAGATGTTGGCAGAGGTGATGAACCTTTATCCAAAAAGTATTGTGGTAGCAGGTTCTCATGGTAAAACTACGACTACCTCTATGATAGCAGAAATGTTGCTTAAACTGGATAAAAGCCCTACGGTCATAGTGGGAGGGATCATATCTAACATCAAAACCCATTCTGTTTTAGGTAAGGGAGATTATTTGGTGGCTGAAGCTGATGAGAGTGACGGTTCCTTTTTATGTTATAACCCTTACATAGAGGTAATCACCAACATCGACGTAGAACATTTGGATTTTTATGCAGACTTCAACGCTATCAAAAAGGCTTTTATCAATTTTATAAAAAAATGTTCTCCTGAGGGACGGGTTATAATCTGTGGAGACGATCCAGGGGTAAAAGAGGTACTTAGAGAGATTGCAGGACCTTTTTTACTATATGGTTTTTCGTCAGGAAATCAGTTGAGGGCAGAGGTTATAGAAGAGGACGAAGGTTATCCTTTAGTAAAGCTTGTGTTTCAGGAAAAGTTTTTAGGACAGATGAGACTTTCTATCCCTGGTAAACATAATGTGTGTAATGCGTTAGCTGCTATAGGGGTAGCTTTAGAGCTTGGTCTTCCGATTAAACAGGTGATAGAAATTTTACAAGAGTTTAAAGGAGCAGGAAGAAGGCTTGAGTTTAAAGGTGTTTGGAAAGGAGCAGTCCTGATAGATGACTATGCGCATCATCCTACCGAAATCAAAGCTTCTCTTGAAGCCTTAAGAAAGGTTTATAAAGATAAAAAGCTTGTGCTTATTTTTCAACCCCACCGTTATACCAGGACTAAGTTTTTATGGGATAAGTTTTTGTTAGCCTTAAAAGAACCTGATATTTTGGTTTTAACTGAGATTTATCCTGCAAGTGAAAAACCTATACCTGGGATTTCAGGTTATATCCTTTTTGAAAACCTAAAAAATCTTAGAGGAGGAAAACCTACCTTTTTTGTAGAAAACTTAGATAACATAAAAGAGCTTCTTGAAGATATATTAGATGAAAACCAGGTTGTTATTACTATGGGAGCAGGGAACGTTTATAAAATCCACAAATTACTCTTAGAAAAAGATGAGGCAAGAAATTAGAGAATTTTTAGAAGAAAACAAAATTTTCTATTTAGAAAACGAGCCGTTGGCTTCCTATACTACTATAAAGATAGGTGGACCTTGCGATCTTTTGGTTTTTCCCAAAGAAAAGGAGGTTTTAGTAAAACTACTAGAGTTTTTGGAAAATACAGGGACACCTTTTTATATTTTGGGTGGAGGAAGTAATCTTTTGGTTGCAGACGAAGGGTTTAAAGGGGTGGTGATTAGTTTAAAAAGATTAAAAGGGATTGAGGTTTTAAGTGAGGGAAAAGACGAGGTAGTTTTGAAGGTCAAAGCTGGAACAGGGGTTAATGAGCTTATAAGTTTATGTCTTAAAAAGGGTTTTTCTGGTATGGAGTTTTTAGCAGGAGTTCCTGCAACCATAGGTGGGACAGTTAGGATGAACGCAGGGGCCTTTGGAAGAAGTATTTCTCAGGTAGTAAAAAAAGTCCTACTTTACCATAAGGGGGATTTAGTCTATTGTGAAGTTAGTGAGGAGGACTGGAGTTATAGAAGGTTTAAAAAAGAGGGGGTTATTTTAGAAGCAGACCTTAAGCTTGAAAAGAGTGAAAAAGAGGTGGTAAAAAGAAAAGTTCTGGAGGTTTTAAACAAAAGAAGACTTACCCAACCGATTTCTAAAAGGACCTTTGGGTCGGTGTTTAAGAACCCTCCTTGTTATTATGCCGGTCAGTTGATAGAGGCCTGTGGTTTGAAAGGGTATAAGGTAGGAGAAGCCGAGATATCTAAAAAACATGCGAATTTTATCGTAAATCTGGGTAGAGCCAAGGCTAAAGAGGTTTTAGAATTGATGAAGTTGGCTCAAAAAAAGGTGTGGGAAAAGTTTAGGGTAAAGTTAGACCCTGAGGTAAAGTTTTTGGGAGTAAAAGATGAAGAGATTTTTTAGTTTGCTAAAAAGACCTGTTTTCTGGGGGGGTATAAGTTTTTTAGTTTTGGTAGGGCTGGTGGTTTATTTACTTTATTTTACAGATCTTTTTGTTTTAAAAGAGATTAAAGTTAGCCCTACCAAAAGGGTAAGTAAAGATGAAATAATTAAGCTTACAGGACTTAAAGGGGGGGAGCGTTTTTTTGCTATCTCACTAAAAGATTTAAGAAAGCAGATACTGGCTAACAAAAACATAGAAGAGGTAACGATTGTTAGGCGTTTACCTGGTACTTTAGAATTGGTGATCAAGGAAAGAGAACCCTTGGCTATCATAGTAAAAGATAATAAAGGGTTTTTAATAGATAAAAAAGGCGTGATTATGGAAGGCATTTTACCAGAAGATTATTTCTTTTACCCTGTTTTAGAGTTAAAAAGCGAGGTATCGAAAGATAAATTTTTTGAATTTCTTTCTTGGTTAAAAAACAACAAGAACTATTTGCCGGTTTATGAAAACATTGCTAAAATTGTATTGGAAGATAACAAGATGATTATGGTTACCAAAAATCATATTAAGATTTATTTCCCTTTGGTTTCGGAAAAAGATTGGGTTTATTTTTATAAGAACCTCGACAAGATAATGGCCTATCTTTACGAAAATGGACAGACAGAAAAAGTAGACTTGATTCGGTTAGACTATCCTTTAGGGCAAGCTTTAATCAAATTCAGGGAGTGATAAGATGGGTAAAGAAAAAGGAATTTTGGTGGTAGATGTAGGGACTACCAAAGTATGTGCTTTAATAGGAGAAGAGAGAGAAGGAGAACTTTGGGTTACCGGAATCGGCGTAGCCCCTTCTCAAGGATTAAAAAAAGGCATGGTTTTAAACATCGATGAAGCAACACAGAGTATCAAAAATGCTATCGAAAAGGCTTTATCTCAGGCCAAAATAGGCATAGGAAGTATTTATGTGAGTATAGCTGGGCCTCATATCAGAACTATTTCTGGGATGGGTGTGGTAGCTTTAAGACAAAAGTGTGTTACAGAAGAGGATGTAGAGGAGGTCCTTAGGTCAGCTCAGAATTTAAATCTCCCCCCTGAAACAGAGATTTTGCATGTTATCCCTCAGGAGTATATTTTAGACCAGCAAGGAGGGATTTTACAGCCTGTTGGGATGACAGGGGTAAGGTTAGAGGCTCATGTAAAACTTATAGTTTGTAATCGTTCTGCTTTGCAGAACCTACTTAGATGTTTTGAAAATCTCAATTTAGATGTAGATGGCGTTATTTTCCAGGGACTTGCTTCAGCTGAAGCAGTTTTGACTCCTGAAGAAAAGGAATTGGGGGTAGTGCTTTTAGACTTTGGCGGTGGAACTACAGATGTAGTGATTTACTGGGATAACGTTTTAAGAGGGGTGTTTTCTATTCAAGTAGGGGGGGAACACTTAACCAACGACTTAGCGGTTGGGCTGAGAACTTCGAGAAAAGAAGCAGAAAGGCTTAAGATAGAAAAAGGGGTTTGTTTAAGAGAACTTGTGGAGGAAGAGGAGATCTTAGAGGTAACAGGTATCGGTAATCGCTCCCCAAGAAAAGTAAGTAAAAAGTTTTTGGCAGAGATTTTAGAACCTAGGGTTAAAGAGCTTTTTGAGTTGATAGAAAATGAGCTTCGAAAAGAGGTTTTAAGTCAGTTTAAAGGTTTTGATTTTAAGTCTAAGATAGGAAGTGGAATGGTAATTACTGGAGGTTCTTCCCTTATACCTGGTTTGGTCTATTTAGCAGACCAGATGTTTGATTTGCCTGCTCGTGTAGGTTATCCTGTAAGACTTTATGGTCTTACAGAAGAGGTTTATCATCCTCAGTTTTCTACTGCAGTAGGGATGTTGCTTTATGCATACAAGTATGGAGAAAGGCCAGGGCCTAAAGAGGAGGGAGAAGGTATCATAGAAAAGATAAAACAAGGTATAAAAAAAATTTTTAAAGGAGGCTAAGATATGAGCATCTCTTTCGAGTTGATAGAAGAAGAAATTAAGTTACAACCTAACATCAAGGTAATAGGTGTAGGTGGTGCTGGAGGGAATGCTGTTGCTAATATGATTAGAAATAAACTTTCAGGGGTAGAGTTTGTAGTAGCTAATACAGATTACAAGGTGCTTGAGCTGAATCCAGCTCCTATAAAGATTCAGTTGGGGAAAAAACTTACCAATGGAATGGGCGCAGGTGGAAAACCAGAAATAGGTAAAAGGGCCGCAGAAGAAAGCGAAAAAGAGATCCGAGATGTTTTGAAAGATGCAGATATGGTGTTTATTGCAGCAGGTATGGGAGGAGGTACGGGAACTGGTGCAGCTCCGGTGATAGCTAATATATGTAAAGAGCTTGGAATTCTTACTGTAGCAGTAGTAACCAAACCCTTTTCTTTTGAAGGAAGGCATAGGATTAAAATAGCTGAGGAGGGGTTGGCAGAACTTTCTCAGTTTGTAGATACTTTAATTACCATTCCAAACGATCGGTTGCTTACCCTTGGTTCTCCCCATGAAAGATTGGCAGAGATGTTTAAAAAAGCCGATGATGTATTATATTATGCAGTAAGAGGTATTTCTGACCTTATTCTTTCTCCAGGTTATATAAACCTTGATTTTGCAGACGTTAAGGCGGTGATGAGTGATAGCGGAGGTATGGCTTTGATGGGTATGGGTGAAGCCGCAGGAGAGGGTAGGGCAGAAATAGCTACCCAGATGGCAGTCTACAGCCCTCTTTTAGAAGACGTTTCTATTTCAGGGGCTAAAGGGGTGTTACTTAACATAAGCGTTAACCCTGAAAATTTTACCATCCATGAAACTCAAATAATAACCAGTATGATTTCAAAGGAGATCCATCCAGATGCTAAGGTATATTTAGGTGTAGTCTTTGATGAATCTTTAGGAGAGGTTTTAAGGGTTACGGTGATTGCTATAGGGCTTGAATCTACTAAAAAGGAAGAGAAAAACGGGAAGGTTGTTAACATAGAAGAAGGGGTAAAAAGAAGAGAAGAGAGAGAAAAAGTTGCCAAATTAGAAGAAGATTCTTTAGAAGATACTGATGTGCTTGATATCCCGACATTTCTTAGAAGAAACGCAGACTAAAAAGAGAAGTTTCTAAGAGGTGAGGATATGAGAGAGATAGCTACCTTTGAAGATCCTGTAAAAAAACAACCCCTTACCTTGGCTGTCTTTGGAATAGAAGAAGTTCATAGACCACCTTTTCAACGCGACCTTTCAGAAAGCTTAAAGAAACATTTAGAGCTAGCTATAGAAAAATTGGGTTTTTTAACTCCCATCGTGGTGGTGCATAAAGATGGAAAATATTATGTAGTAGATGGTCAACATCGTTTGGAGGCTATGCGGGATATAGGGGCAAGAGAAATAGTGGGGATAATTGTAGATGAAAGTTTGTATCATCATATCTTAGAGTTTAACACCGAGAAACCACCAAACGTTAAAGAAAAGTCTAAGCAAGCATATAGACTGTACCAGGAACTTTTAAAAGAAGATGAGAATCTGATAGAAGAAGAGTTGTTTACCTATTTTAAAGACCCTATGTATATTACCTTTGGTTTTGCGATAGAAGAGTTTGACCCTAAGTTTCCTGCAAGTTTTTATGAAAGTTTTGTATCTAAAATAGACGAGTTTTTAAGAAAACCTCTAAAAGAGGCGGTAGAAGAGAGAAGAAGAAGAGCTCAAGCTTTGATAGATTTAAATCAGGTGGTTAACCAAAAATATGCTGAATTTGGGTGGGATAATGCCCTTCTTAAAGGAGAGATTGTCCGTAAAGCGGTACAAAAGGCTTTTGGTGTAAGAGTGAGAACCATAGAAGAAGAATTTTATGCTGCCATAGATAGGGTTAAACAGGCCTGTGAAAGCCTTACCTTACAAGATTTCGGAGAGGTAGAGTAATGGAATTAGAATATCCTGTAGATTTTAAACCTATTTTAAGGTATGTAGATGTAATACCTGCTGAGCAAGAAGGCCAACCTGTTTTTCTACTAAGAGACCCTTTAGGGTTTATAGATGAACTGGTGGTAGTGCCTCAGTATCTTGCTTTTTTACTTGCTTTGATGAACGGACAAAACGACTTAAGAGACCTTCAGTCTGAGGCTACTAAACAGTTTGGTCAAATAATCCCTTTGGAAGAAATAGTTAAAATAGTTAAGTTTTTGGATGAAAAAGGGCTTTTGTGGTCTAAAACTTTTGAAGAAATCAAAGAAAAGGCCTATTCCAGATGGTTTTCTTATCCTTTTAGGGCTATGGCACATGCTAATTCTGCCTATCCTTTGTCTGCGGCAGAGGCTAAGTTTTTTATAGAAGACATTTTAAAACTTGGGTCTTCTGAGGATGGTAAACCACCTAAGGTTTTGATAGCTCCTCATATTGATATAAAAGCAGCTCCTAAGTCTTATGCAGAAAGTTATAGCAGGTTTAAAATACCACCTGGCTCGAGGGTAATTATTTTAGGGGTGGGACATCACTTAGACCTTCCTTTTTCCGTGCTTACTAAAGACGTGGCCACCCCTTTTGGTCTGATCAAAAACGATAGAGGAGGGTTGTTTTTCTTAAGAACTTCTAAAAAATTAGAGGTATTTCCAGACCATATAGCTCACCGTTTAGAACACTCTATAGAGTTTCAAGCTCTATTTTTACATTATCTCCTAAAAGACCAGTTTATGGTTTTACCTGTGTTGGTAGGTCCTATGCCTACTCTTTTTGAAAATCCAGAGTTAACAGAAAAGTTTGCTGAAGGATTAGCTCAGCTTATGGAGGATGGGAAGACCTACTTAGTCTTAGGGATAGATTTTTGTCATCTTGGTTTAAGATATGGAGACCCCTTTGAAGTCTCTGAAGAACATGCTAAGCAAGCTTTAAAAAACGATGAAACCCTTTTAAACCTTGTTTTCAATGGGACCAAAGACGAGTTCTTAGAAAAAGCCAAACAGTCTCTACCTTTAAAGGTATGCGGTCTTTCTACTCTGTATCTTACTAAACTGATTATGGACAAGTTAAGGGCCAAAGGTGAGTTAAAGTTATATCATCAAGAGTTTGTTCCCTTTGGACAAGGCTCAGCGGTATCGGTAGCTTCTGCAGGTTATTATGTAGTTTAAAAAATAATTAATTTTCTAACTGTCTAAAAAGATTGTTTATTTTTGCGTAATCCTTGATTCCAGGGGAAATTTCTACTCCAGATGAGAGGTCGATAGCATAGGGACTTACGGTTAAAATAGCTTGTTTTACATTTTCTGGGGTTATTCCTCCTGCTAAAAAGACTTTATAGCCATGGTCTACCAACACCTTGGCTAAACTCCAGTTAAAGGTTTTTCCTGTGCCCCCTGGTACACCCTTTACAAACGTATCCGTAAGGATCGCATAAGCCTTTTCCCAGGGGGCAATAAGGTCTAACTCTACCTTATCTTTTATTCTAAAAGCCTTGATAACACGGGAAAGACCAATTTTTTTAGCAAACTCAACGGTTTCTTCCCCGTGAAGTTGAATTAAATCAATACCTGTGTCTAAAACTGCCTTTGCTTCTTCATAGGTTGGATTAACCAATACTGCAACCTTTTGGATATCTTCTCTTACATAACCTAAGAGGTGTTTCAGGTTTTCTCCCACATACCTTGGAGATCGAGGGTATAACACAAAACCTACATAATCTACAGGAAATCGGTTTAAAAACAGTATATCTTCTCTGCGGGTTAACCCACAGATTTTTATCTTGGTTTTTAAGGCCATTAGAGGTTTATTTTACAGGGGGCCTATCAAAATAGATGTTTTTCCCCTTTACACTTAAGGGTATTCCCATGATTACGGTGCCTTTTATCAAGTTTAACCGTTTGGCTGCAACTCCTACCGTATACATGATCCTGTTGTCCACACAAAGGTCTTTAGCCTTGGCTACAGCAGACCCTAAGGCAATGCCCATGTCTAAAAGCTTTATTCCACATACAGGTCCGTCAAAATCAAGCGAGCTTTTTTCCTGTTTTACCAGCTCTTCACACCTAAAACCACATATACCACAATCTAACCCTAAGGGTTTGTTAAAATTAAGGGAGATAAGGATAACTGCATCAGAATTTCTGACGTTATCTGCATCTCTTTTAAAAAATTTAAAAGCTGCGCCCTTTTCTTCAGCGATTTTTTCCATCTCTTGAGCAAGTTTTTCTCTTTCCTCAGGATCAGTAATCAAACCAAAAACCAAATCATCTACCCCTTTGGCTTTAGGAGCAGTCCTTGCTGCAACTAATATTTGTTTAGCTAACTCCTCTACAATTTCCAATTCTGGATTGACCTTCATAGCTACCCCCCTTATAGGATGATGGTTATAAAAACCCATGTTGTTTTAGAAATTCTAACGAAAGCTGCGATTTTTTTTCTTGCTGGTTTAGGTAAGGAGAAAGCCATTTATGTACCATCTTGGCTATCATGTCTATTTCTATGTTGACTAAATCTCCAGGCTTCAGGTATTTCAAGGTGGTTACCTGGTAGGTATGAGGGATGATCATAAGTTCAAAGGAGTTTTCTTTTACCTTGTTTATGGTAAGACTTATTCCGTCTACGGCAATAGATCCTTTTTCAACTAAATAAACTGCTAAAGCCTCAGGTATTTCGATTAAAATTTGATAAAAATCACCTAAAGGATTGATGTTTAATACCTTCCCTATTCCGTCTATGTGCCCAGAAACAAGGTGTCCTCCTAACCTGTCGCCTACTTTTAAGGCTCTCTCAAGGTTGACCCAATCACCCTGTTTTTTGTATTTAAAGGTGGTCCTGTTTAGAGTTTCTGGAGAAATATGGGCTTTAAAGGTTTTGGGTTTTACCTCTATAGCCGTTAAACAAACGCCGTTTACTGCAATACTATCACCGATTTTAGTGTCTTCCAACATAAAAGAAGTTTGCACTTCTATAATTAACCCCCCCTTCTCCGGGAGAAGGGAGATAATCCTACCTTCTCCTTCTATCAGTCCTGTAAACAAGACTTAGGTCCCTTCCTCCCAAGAGGTAAGATATTTTTGTTGTTCCGGAGTAAGGGTGTCTATTTTAATTCCCATGGCTGCAAGCTTTAACTTAGCCACCTTTTTGTCTATTTCTTCTGGGACGGAATAAACAGTCTTTTGTAGCGTTTTATGATTCTTTACTATATATTCCACACATAAAGCCTGGTTTGCAAAACTCATATCCATAACCCCAGAAGGATGCCCCTCTGCAGCGGCTAAATTGACCAGTCTTCCCTGAGACAGCACGTAGATTTTTTTGCCGTTCTTTAAAGTATATTCCTCTACCTCTTTTCTGATGGTTCTTACCTGGGTAGAAATTTCTCTTAGGGACTTAAGGTCTATTTCTACATCAAAATGTCCGGAGTTACAGACGATAGCACCATCCTTCATCTTTAAAAAGTGCTCTTTTCTGATGACTGATTTGTTACCGGTGACTGTGCAGAAAAAGTCTCCTATTTCAGCGGCTTCATCTAAGGGCATTACCAGATAACCCTCCATCACCGCTTCTAAGGCTTTTAGAGGGTCTACTTCTGTAACCACCACCCTTGCCCCCATTCCTCTAGCTCTCATCGCAAGACCTTTCCCGCACCAACCGAAACCACAAACCACAAACACCGAACCGGCAAGTAACCGATTAGTAGCCCTCAAGATGCCGTCAAGGGTTGACTGCCCTGTGCCATAACGGTTGTCAAAAAGATGTTTGGTTAAGGCATCGTTTACCGCGATGATAGGATATTTAAGAAGTCCTTCCTTAGCCATTGCTTTAAGCCTGATAACTCCAGTTGTAGTTTCTTCTGTTCCTCCCCAAACTTTTTCAGCCTGCTCTGGTCTTTCTTTGTGAAGGGTACTTACTAAGTCTGCTCCGTCATCTATGGTGATTTGTGGTTTTTGGTCAAGCACAGCGTTTATATGAGAATAATAAGTGTCTCTGTCTTCTCCTCTAATAGCAAAAACAGGGATGTCAAAATATTTTACCAAGGCTGCAGCTACTTCATCTTTAGTAGAAAGAGGATTAGAGGCACATAAAAATACCTCAGCTCCTCCTTCTTTTAGAGTCCTTACAAGGTTGGCTGTTTCAGTGGTCACATGTAAACAAGCACCTATTTTTATCCCAGCTAAAGGTTTTTCTTTAGCAAAATGTTCCCTTATTTGTCTTAAAACAGGCATATCCATTTCAGCCCATTCTATCAACTTTAAACCTTCATCAGCTAAACTTAGATCTTTAACATGATATTCCATCGATTTGAAACCCTCCTTACAACGTTCTATTTATCAAAACCAGCAAGTTCTTTAATCTTTTCTACCATGTCCAATTTTTCCCAGGTAAACTCTGGTTCATTTCTGCCAAAATGTCCATAACAGGCAGTTTTTCTGAAAATAGGTCTTCTTAAGTTGAGATACTCTATCATGTGCTTAGGTCTAAAGTTAAACAGTTTGTTGATAATATCTAATATTTTTTCTACAGGAATAGTTTCGGTGCCATAGGTATTAACATTGATGGCTAAAGGTTCTGGTACTCCTATAGCATAAGCTACTTGTACTTCAAGCTCTTTAGCCACTCCAGCAGCAACCAGGTTTTTAGCCACATATCTTGCATAATAAGAAGGGGTTCTATCTACCTTTGTGGGGTCTTTCCCAGAAAAGGCACCACCTCCGTGATGTCCCCTTCCTCCGTAGGTATCCACAATAATTTTTCTTCCAGTCATTCCACAATCAGCCAAAGGACCTCCTATTACAAACCTACCTGTCCCGTTGATGATAATCTTTGTGTCTGGTTTTAAATGTTCAGGGGCGATGACTTTTTTGATTACTTCTTCCATGATGGCTTCTCTTAATTCTTTAAGAGTAACTGTTGGGTCGTGTTGGGCTGCTATTACTATAGTATGAACGTCCACTGGTTTTCTCATCTCATAACGTATAGTTACTTGGGTTTTACCATCTGGTCTTAAGAAAGGAAGGATGCCTTTTTTTCTAACCTCAGCAAGTCTCATGGCTAATTTATGGGCATACCAGATAGGCATAGGCATAAAATCAGGAGTTTCATCGCAAGCATACCCAAACATAAGACCTTGGTCTCCAGCTCCTATCTCTCCGTCCCGATCAATCCCCATAGCTATATCTGGACTTTGTCTATCTATACTGATAAGAACCGCACAGGTCTGATAGTCAAATCCTAGATCAGAATGGTTATAACCGATTTCCTTTACTACTCCACGGGCGATGGTAGGATAGTCTATGCGGGCCTCTGTAGTAATCTCACCAGCTATAAGGATCATTCCTGTATTAACCAAGGTTTCACAAGCTACCCTGGCATAAGGGTCTTTTTCTAAGATGGCATCTAAGATGGCATCAGAAATCTGATCTGCTACCTTGTCCGGATGTCCCTCTGTAACTGATTCTGAGGTAAATAAAAAATTTTGTACAAGCATAGTAAGACCTCCTCATAGATTGTTAACTTTTCACAAAAATTTACTATAACTTTAAAATAAAGCAAGAACAAGGAAAATTTTTTTGATTTTTATTGAAAATTGCTAAAAAACTTCTAAAATAGAACCTTTAAAGATGGAAAGGGTTTAAAAGTTCAGACGAGGTGATAAGATGAAAGGTTTTGAGGTTAGACAAAGGTTTTTGCAGTTTTTTAAAGAAAGAGGTCATGAGGTTGTTCCTAGCTCTCCTTTGATCCCAGTAGACGACCCAACTCTTCTTTTTACTAACGCAGGGATGGTTCAGTTTAAAAAGGTCTTTTTAGGAGAAGAAACCAGGCCTTATAAAAGGGCTACTTCTTGTCAAAAATGTATGAGGGCAGGTGGTAAGCATAACGACCTTGAAAACGTAGGATATACCGCAAGGCATCATACTTTTTTTGAAATGCTCGGTAACTTTTCCTTTGGAGATTATTTTAAAGAAGAAGCCATTTCTTATGCCTGGGAATTTATTACTCAGGTTTTAGGACTGCCTAAAGAAAGAATCTATGTAACTGTATACAAAGAGGATGATGAAGCCGCCCAGTTATGGAAAAAGATAGCAGGGCTTTCTGAAGAAAGAATCGTAAGACTTGGAGAAAAAGATAACTTCTGGATGATGGGAGATACAGGGCCTTGTGGTCCCTGTTCAGAAATCATTTTTGACCAAGGAGAAGGTTTTGGTTGTCAGTCTCCTCAGTGTGGCCCTGGTTGTGATTGCGATCGATTTCTCGAAATTTGGAACCTGGTTTTTATGCAATACGAAAGAAATGAAAAGGGAGAGTTAAAACCTCTTCCTAAAGGCTGTATTGATACAGGTATGGGACTTGAAAGAATAACCGCCGTTCTTCAAGGGGTTCCTTCTAACTATGATACCGACCTCTTTAAAGGAATTATTGATAAGATCTCAGAGATCACAGGCAAAGCCTTTAAAGAGAATAAAGAAACTGAAGTGGCCTTTAAGGTCATAGCAGACCACATTCGGGCTGCTACCTTTCTTTTGGCTGAAGGGATAGTTCCTTCTAACGAGGGAAGAGGATATGTGTTGAGAAGGATCATTCGTAGGGCAGAAAGGTTTGGACGCCTTTTAGGTTTAAAAGACCCTTTCCTATACCAGATTGTCCCCTCTGTGGTGGCAGAATATAAAGAGGTGTATCCTGAAGTTTTACAAGGTCAGGAATTTGCAGAAAAGGTAATCAGGGTTGAAGAAGAGAAATTTTTAGAAACCCTTGAGACAGGGCTTAACATCCTTGAAAAGGAAGTCGCTCAACTTAAAGAAAAAGGTGTCAATCTCATACCAGGCGATTTAATTTTTAAGTTGTATGATACCTATGGTTTTCCCTATGACTTGGTGAGAGACTATGCCATCGGGATGGGTTTTACCTTAGATACTGAGGGCTTTGAAAAATTAAGAGAAAAGGCAAGAGAAGAAAGCAGAAAAAGCTGGAAAGGTGCTTTAGAAAAATTGCCTGAATTTATTAAAGAAAAGGCTAAAGAAGGAGTACAAACCTTTTTTGTAGGTTATGATACGTTAGAAGCTTCAGCTAAGATATTAGGTTTAGAAAAAGAAAACGGGATTTACTATTTGATTACCAACGTTACTCCTTTTTATCCAGAAGGCGGTGGTCAAGTTTATGACCAAGGATGGGTGTTTGGTAAAGAAGGTAAAGCTCAAGTCTTAGAAGTGTATAAAGTAGGAGACCTGATCTATCATAAAGTAAAACTAATCGAAGGGATACTTAAACCAAACGAAGAAGTTCAGTTAAAGGTAGACACAGAAAGAAGAGCCCATATCGCTAAGCATCATACCGCTACTCATCTTTTACATGCAGCGTTAAGAAAGGTTTTAGGCCCCCATGTAAGGCAAGCTGGTTCGTTGGTAGAAGAAGAACGCTTGCGTTTTGACTTTACCCATTTTTTTGGTTTGACCCAAGAGGAAATAGACCAGGTAGAGGAGCTTGTCAACCGTTGGGTGTTAGAGAACTATCCTGTAGAATTTATGTGGATGAATAAAGAAGAAGCAGAAGCTATAGGAGCAATCGCTCTTTTTGAGGAAAAATACCAAGATGTGGTTAGGGTGGTTAAAATCGGTGATGTTTCTATCGAACTTTGTGGTGGGACTCATGTTAAGAACACAGGTGAGATAGGTTTAGTAAAAATTGTTTCAGAAAGTAGTGTGGCTTCAGGTATAAGAAGAATAGAAGCTGTAGCTGGTATGAAGGCCTATCAATGGGTAAAAAATCAGGAAAGACGTCTGATGAACCTTGCTCAGCTTCTTAAGACTTCTCCTAAGGAATTAGAGAAAAAAGTAGAAGCCTTACTTACACTTTTAGAAGAAAAAGAAAAGGAGCTTAAACGTCTAAAGAGTTTTGACTTGAAACAAGATTTAGAACAAAAACTTTCCGAGGTAGAAGAGGTAGGAGGTATAAAAGTATTGGTTTCCTCTTTTAAAACCGAAAAAATGGAAGACTTAAGGGAAATAGGGGATTGGTTTAAGAATAAGTTAGGTTCTTGTGTGATTTTCCTGATAGGAGAAAAGGAAAAGGGTAGTTTAGCCTTGTGTATGGTTACCAAAGACCTGGGTAATAAACATCCTGCATCTAAGTTTTTTAGAGCTTTGCAACCTCTGGGGCTTAAAGGAGGAGGAAAAGAACTTTTAGCCCAAGGAAGTTTTTCTGAAACACCAGAGGTTAGTAAAATTAAAGAAGAGATTAAAAAAGTCTTGGCTAACAGATGAAGTTTTATACCTTAGAATGGATAAAAGAGCTGTTTAAAGAGTTTGTAAAAAGTGAAAATAGTTTTTTTATCGAAGAAAAAGGTGTAGGCTTTGAGCCAAGATTCTTTTTTTGGGCGTTACTTCATATTTATAAAAAACAGAGTTTACCAGAAATATTTAAAGCCTTAAAGGTTGATTTAGAAGAGTTAGAAACTCTTTTTAATCGGCAAGAATTTGATTTTATGTTCTTGGTAGACCTATTACGTAAAGAGTTTTCCTTTTGGTTCCGAGACATCTTACTGCATAAAGATTTTCAATCACCAGACCTTTTAAGAATAGCTTGGGAGTTTTTGATGCTTGAAGAGCAACTTAGAAAACAAATCCAGATACCCCTTCTTGACCGTTTGAAAAAGCTTATCCTTGATGCAGAAGAGATTATAGAAAAAGGGTCCTCCTCAGAAACTACTTTTAATGAAAGACAGTTTTTGAGATTGTTAAGATTTTTTAACGCTGTAGAAACCTTAGAAAGTTCTTTAAGTGCAAGGCTTGTTGAAAGGGCTAAAGAGGTAGAAAATAAGTTAAACCTTGGCTTTAAAAGTGACATATCACCTCTTTCAGAGGAAGAAAAAAAGGTATTTTATCAAAACCTTATGCAAGGGCTTAAACAAATAGGAGGTTCTTTGGATGGACGTTAAACAAAAGGTAAAACTGGTGATAGAAAGACTTAAAAATTTATATCCAGACGCTAAGATAGCCCTTAAATTTGAAAATCCCTTACAACTTTTAATCTCTACCATACTTTCTGCACAGTGTACTGACGAGAGGGTAAACGAGGTAACGGCAAAACTTTTTCAAAAATACCGGACAGCAGAGGATTTTGCTAAAGCTTCGTTAGAGGAACTTGCAGAAGATATCAAAAGTACAGGTTTTTATCAGCAAAAGGCAAAATACATAAAAGAGGCTTGCCAAATCCTTGTAGAAAAGTATAATGGAGAAGTCCCTAAGACGATGGAAGCCCTTTTAGAACTACCTGGGGTTGCAAGGAAAACAGCCAACATCGTGTTGGCTAACGCTTACGGAATAGTAGAGGGCATTCCTGTTGATACTCACGTTAGAAGACTTTCTCAGAGGATTGGTTTGGTGAAAGCTAATCAGCCAGAAAAAATAGAAAAAGAGCTGATGGAAATAGTCCCTAAGGAAGAGTGGTTTATTTTCCCTTATCTTTTGCAAGCTCATGGAAGAAAGGTATGTTTAGCCAGAAAACCTAAATGTGAAGAATGTGTGATAAAGGATCTTTGCGATGCTTATACATCCAAAAATTGACCCAGTAATCTTTAAAATAGGCCCTTTTGAAGCCCGTTGGTATGGGTTGATGTATGTTATAAGTTTTTTCTGTGTGCTTTTTCTCACAAGGTATCAATTAAAAGAAAGAAACCTTACTCATCTTTATCCCTTTTTAGAAAACCTTCTTTTTTACAGTTTTTTAGGATTAATCCTCGGTGCCCGTTTAGGTTTTTGTTTTTTTTACTATCCTGATTATTTTCTAACCCATCCATGGGAGATAATAGCTATTTGGAAAGGAGGGATGTCCTTTCACGGAGGATTGATAGGTGCGTTGGTAGTAGGGTATGGTTATGTAAAGAGTAAAGGGCAGTCCTTTTTATGGTGGGCTGATTTGATAGCGGTGTGTGCTCCTATAGGGCTTTTTTGGGGGAGGATCGGTAATTTTATCAACGGAGAAATTTATGGAAAACCTACGTCCTTACCTTGGGGTATGGTTTTTCCTGAAGGAGGGTCTTTACCTCGCCATCCTGTGCAGCTTTATGAGGGGTTAGTGACCGGGCTTTTGTTGTTTCTTTTTCTCTGGAGTTTAAGAAAAAAAGAATGGGCTCCAGGGACAAAGTTTGCTATTTTTTTAATAAGCTATGGAGTCTTACGTTTCTTGTTTGAGTTTTTAAGAGAACCTGCCCAGAGTTTTGACCTTATTTTTGGTTGGATGACGATGGGACAGGTTCTTTGCTTAGGAATGATAGCCTTTGGGTTTTTACTTCTTTATTTAGTGAGGATGAGAACTTTTCAAAAGATTTTCTAAGGTTTTAGCTAAGGTTTTTACTTCTTTAAAATTAGTCTCAAAGAAAACTTGAGCCTCAGAAGAGTTTAAAGCCTTGATTAATTTTTTACACTCTCTGTAAAAAAGAGTTCTAAACCGTTTTCCATAAGGGTTATCAACCTGTATTTTGGTATATAGTTTTTCGTCTTGATAGGCTAATCTCTGCAATATTTCAAGTTGCTTTAGAAAACTTGGGGTGGCTAAAGAGACTATTTCTTCAAGGCGAAAACCTGAATGGTTTATGATGTTTCCTAACAATACCAACCAAAAGTGGTTTAATACCTGAACTAATCCCATAATCTGGTCGTGTTTTTTGGGAGAGATTTTTATTAAACTTAACCCATCTTCAGACATAACCTTGATGAACCAGTTTAAAAGATTTTTACCTCGTATCGGAAAATAGGCTATGGTTTTTCCCTTTAGCGAGGTCTCATAAGGACCAAAAAGGGGATGGGTAGCCAACACCTCAGGTTTTTTAAGCAAACTTTTCATTATTTTATAAGGCTCTAATTTAAGAGAACACACATCTAATATCCAGTGTTCTGGAGTAGTAAACTCTGCAATCTCTTCTACTACTTTCGGAAACACAGACATAGGGACAGAGATAAGGATAACTTTAGCTTCTTGCAAAAGGCTTTGATTATTAAGTTGAGTATCTTTATCTGATACAAGCACATAATACCCCTTTTTTTGAAAGAACCTTGCAAAAAATTCTCCCATCTTCCCTTTTCCACCGATGATACCTATCTTAAAGTTATCTTCCATATTAATCTCCTCCTGCAATTTTTATGTTAGTTTTTGCTTAATATATGTTGCGTTGTATAGTAATAATATGGACAACAACAAAATAAAGAGGGACA
>LDZS01003189.1_pt1 | contig 29782 bp, 30 predicted proteins | sample 615471 | NCBI WGS metagenome assembly LDZS01 (sample SAMN03408295, study PRJNA278302) | terrestrial metagenome | isolation source: oil reservoir sample K3 | place: USA: Alaska, North Slope, Kuparuk formation | collected 2013
AGGAAAGCATGATAGAGTTCCGGGATTAACCAACCCGGAATATCCTGCGATTCGCGCTCCACGCCCAGCGCGTAACGCTCCACGTCGCCGAGCGAACACGATGGAAAAACTCCTCGCCAGAATGACCTGGCGAGATATAGCAGGTCCAAGTGTCCTCGCACTCGCTCCGGGAAAGGAAGGCGGTTCAAAATAAAACGCCCCTCGAGCAAGGGGATGTCGAAGCGCTTCCCATTGTACGTTACAAACCCTACTTCCTCTGGGATGACCCTGCGTAGATGATAAAGCCATGAACTTTCATATTGGGGCGAGGTTAAAAATAGCTGGCGCACGATTAGGGTTTCTCCTTGTATCGTTCCCACCCCTGCCATAAAGGCGTAAGTCCCTGTGCCCCCCGCCAACCCGGTCGTTTCCACGTCTAAGAGCGTCGCCTCTTCCGCTGCTCCCCAAGGGGCAAGTGTCTTTATGGCGCCGCGGATGTTTTGAAGCCCCACTTTTCCGTGGCGCGACGACAATGAGACAGAATGTTCACAGAGATATACCCCTTGATCGAGCCATTCACCGGGAGGCAAGCCTTTGGGTTGCACCTGGGCCGTGTGAATTTTCACTTCGCCCGCCCAGCCCAAGACCTTCTCGAGTTTGGACAACATGTCGCTCACGACGATTTCACCTCTAAGTGACCTCGAAAGTTGAGAGAAGCCTTCTCGCTGTTTCTTTGGCATTTATGGAGGCGCCGAGTGCTCCCACACAGGCTGGGCATCCCTTCTCGCACTGGCACGACATGACCGATTCGGCGGCAGCCTCTATAAGGGTCTTTCTCAAGCCGAACGCCGCCTCGGCGAGCCCTACACCGCCAGGCGTGTTATCGGCCAAGTATACGGCTGGCTTATTGAGAAACGGGTCCTTTACCATGCTATGCACTTGGAGGTCTCTCCTATCACACATTAGGAAGAGTGGCGCCACGCCGCGCAGCAGGTGGGCCAATCCTGCCAGTGCCGAGCTCTGGCTGTCTTTATCCATGAGTGATAGGGCAGCCTCGGCTGGGGTAAACCAGCACGCCGTGGTATGCATCTGCTCTTCTTTCATGTGGACATGGCCGTAACCCACATTTTCGTGAGTTGCGAGCTTTATCTTTTTGTAGATCGTAGGATGTGCGGCGAGTAATACCTCCCCCCAACCCCAACCTTCAGCCTCTTCGAAGACATCCAGGACCTGCAGCCGCACGGCGAGCTCGGCATCGGTATAGTAATCTGTTTTTACTTCTTTCACATAACAGCGCATGCCCTCCTCGTCCAGTTCCATAACCTGATAGCTCTTTCCGCCGTGGAAATAGATCGCTTCAGGGTGTATGAGCATGGGGGCGCTCGGCCGGTCCACTTCGCCTATGACGGTTGGTTTGGCGACGTCCGTGATGTCCACGATGACGTAGTTTTCGCTCGTGGCGCTGCGGAGCGAAATTGCCTCTGCCGGAAACGAATCCGCTTGCCAGTGATATCGCTCTCCGGCTCGGTGTAAGACCCCTTGCCTTTCGAGATAGGTGAGAATTTCGTCTATCTTCGTATTACCGAAGCGCTCAGTTGTTGAGAACGGCAACTCAAAGGCGCTGCACTTTACATGGTTTGCAAGGACGTAAAGATTTTGGGGGTTGAGGCGCGCCCGCTCTGGAGATGCTCCGAAGAAATACCTCGGGTTTGCGGCTAAAAACTGATCCAGGGCGAATGATGAGGCGACCATGACCGCTGCGGATAGATCAGAACGGCGTCCCGCCCTGCCCATTTGCTGCCAGGCAGAAGCCACGCTTCCTGGGTAGCCGTGAAGCACGGCGAGCTCCAGCGATCCTATATCTATGCCGAGCTCCAAGGCATTTGTGCTCACAACGCCGAGGAGTTTTCCTTCTCTCAAGCTGCGCTCTATTTCCCTGCGTTCCTTTGGCAGATATCCGCCCCTGTAGCCGGCAACCAAATCGCCCGGAAGGCCCCGCTTCGCCAAGCCTTGGCGTATGTAGGTCAACAGAAGCTCCACGTCGAGCCTGGATCTGGTAAAGGTTATAGTGCTGATATTGCGGCTTATCGCTTCAACTGCTATATTCGTCGCCTCGAAGATCGAGGAAGTGCGTATGCCGAGCGAGCGGTTTATCATGGGAGGGTTATACAACAGTATGCGCTTCTCCCCCATGGGGGCCCCGCTATCCGAAATGAGCTCCACAGGCTCTTCGATCAGCATTTCTGCCAACTCTTTTGGGTTTGATACGGTGGCAGAGCAGCACAAAAATATCGGGTGAGAGCCGTAGAAGGTGCAGATCCTTTTGAGCCGACGGATGACATTGGCCACATGAGAGCCGAAGATCCCCCTATAAGTGTGTAGTTCATCCAGCACGACGTATCGCAAGTTTTCGAAGAGCTTGACCCATTTGGTGTGATGAGGCAATATCCCCGTGTGAAGCATGTCTGGGTTCGTTATCACAATGTGTCCTGCAGCGCGCATCTTCTTCCTTGCGCTCGGCGCCGTGTCGCCGTCGTAAGTGAAAGTCAAAATTTGCACGCCTGTCTCTTCGATGAGGGCGTAAAGCTCAGCCAGCTGGTCTTGGCTCAAGGCCTTCGTCGGGAAGAGATAAAGAGCCCTTGAAGATTCGTCATTCAGGATGGACTGAATGACCGGTATGTTATAACATATGCTTTTGCCCGAGGCCGTGGGCGTAGCAATGACCACGTTTTTACCGGCTAAGGTTCGCGAAATGGCATCGCTTTGGTGGGAGTAGGGTCGCTCGATTCCTCTGGATCTGAGTGCTTCTATGAGGCGCGCATCGAGGGCGGGCCAATCGCCGAAACGAGCCGGTTTTGCCGGGATCGCTTCATCGGAGGCTATGTCTCCCCGGAGGGAGTAAATCCACTGGATAAAGCTTTCGATCTTTCTGTCCATAACGGAATAAGTTTACCAGTTTCTTGGAAAATGGGCGTGGGTTTTGGGTAAAATTTATTACGACAGGGTCTTTAAAGGGGTGAGGGCATGTCCAGTTTAGCGGCGGTTTTCCCGGTGCTCTTCATGATGGCTTTGGGATGGACATTGAGGCGCACTAACTTTTTGAGCGACACTACGCAGCGTGAGATGAACGCCATACTATATTGGTTCATCCTGCCGATGTTTTTGTTTCGGACCGTCTTTTTGGCCAATAGCTCAGGCGGTGATTGGAACCTATTTTGGGTGCTCTACGTATCTTATATGTTGCTGCCCATTGCGGCCTGGATTTTATCTCCTTGGGCCCGCAAAGATCGCCGCAAACTGGCTGTATCGCTTCTCGTGTCGAACAGAGGTAATCAAGTCTATATGGGCTTGCCCGTGGCCACACTCGTCTTTGGAGAGGCCGGAGCGGCGGCCTTCTCTCGTTTTTTCGCGGTCGGGATAATGGGATACCAATTCCTTCCCCTCATCTGGGGACAAATCGGCCTTTCGGGTAAGATATCGCTCCGCTCTATAATCGACACGGCAAGGGGCGTGATAACCAATCCGATGGTCTTGGGATGCTTGGCGGGTTTTTTGGCCTCCGAGATCGGCATCGAGGAAATCCCTATTTGGCTCGATGAGACCTTTCGCATAGCTGGTGACATAACCACTGGCCTGGCTCTCCTTTGTCTCGGAGCTACATTGAGGCCGGAAGCTTTCCTCTCTTCTTTATCTGCCACGTGGAGGGATGCCGTGGTAAAATTATTTCTGCAACCGGCGTTTACGTGGGCGCTTTTTTACGTCTGGCCCGTAGATCCTGTGCTTGAGCGAACGACTGTGTTGGTCTCTGCCATGCCGATAGCGGCGAATGCCTTTGTGGTGGCCAAAGGCATGGGTATGGATGCCCAATATACCGCTGAAGTTATTATGGTCAGCAGCATGTTGTCTTTAGTTACGCTTCCCTTATGGATCTACATTTTAACCACGTGGTAAGCCCTTGATACCATATATGGGTATATGCTATACTTCGACAGCGAAGAGCAAAAGGCTAAATCTTAACGCACGAACAGAAGGAGGGTTTTTGATGACGGTTAAGGTATATAGCACACCTACGTGCCCATGGTGTGACAGGGTAAAGAAATATTTAGGCGAACTTGGTGTAGAATTTGAAGAGGTCGACGTAAGTGCAGACCGCGCCGCTGCCATGGAAATGGTTCGAAAGACCCATCAGATGGGCGTGCCCGTGGTCGAAATAGGCGACCGCTTCATAGTTGGCTACAATCCGGAGGCTATAGAAGAGGCCTTGCGCGCAGAAAGTCTGTTGTAGGGCGCTTGACTCCTTGTAGCTCTTTGTGATAAATTTGCTTCAGGATCGCCTCCGAGCCCGTTTTGCCTAAGGGATTTTATCCTATGGCGGCGGGCCGTTAGGGCATCTTCGGAAACGGAGACGCCTCCCGCATTGGAAAGGAGGAGAAAGTTAAAGGCCATCTTCCGTGCGGGGGAGGTGGCCTTTAGTTTTTCCATAGCTCCATCACGGCACGGAGGGGCTCGTGAGAGCCCCTCACCCCCCAACAAAATTAAACTTAAAGAGGAGGTATGTAAAATGGGCAGATTTTTCAAGAGGACGTCGTTGGTTTTGGCGTTTATCGCCGTCTTTGCTGCTTGTGCTGCGGCGGAAACTCCGGTTTTGCGCATGGCTACCACTACCAGTACGGATAATACGGGACTTTTGGATTATCTGGCGCCGCTATTTAAGCAGGATACCGGCATAGAGCTTCAATGGGTAGCTGTGGGCACTGGCAACGCTCTTGCCCTTGGGAGAAACTGCGACGTAGACATGCTTTTCGTCCACGATCCAGAGTCAGAGGAGGAATACATGAAAGGGGGATACGGAGTCGATCGCAAGCAGGTTATGTACAACGACTTCGTCATCATAGGCCCCGAAGATGACCCAGCCGGCATAAAGGACAAGTCGGTTAAAGAAGCCATGAGCGCTATTGCCTCCAAAAAGATTCCCTTCACAAGCAGGGGGGATAAATCCGGCACACATATGAAGGAACTGTCGTTGTGGAAGGCTGCCGGTGTCCCAGTACCCGAAAAAGAGCAGTGGTATATCCAAACGGGTCAGGGCATGATTCAGACGATAAACATAGCTGCTGAACATAGCGGTTATACGTTGACCGACCGCGGGACGTTCATAAAATATGAAGATAACTACAAAGGTAATCCTCCCCTCGTTATACTGGTGGAGGGAGACGAGGCTTTGCTGAATCAGTATAGCGTTATTGCGGTTAATCCAGAGCGGTGCAAGGAAGTGCATTACGATCTTGCCACCAAGTTCATTGAGTGGGTCACCTCGCCCAGGGGTCAACAACTCATAGCGGATTTCAAACTCTTGGGAAAGCAGCTTTTCTTCCCCAACGCCAAGTAGGGTTGATATATTTATAGCGATACATCCAACCTTCGTAGGTAGGATTTTTGGATGTCCTACCTACGAGAGATTTTTGGTGGTGAGCGATGGATTACATTTTAGAAGGATTGATCAACGGCATTGTCCTGCTCGTCTCGGGCGATGAGGAGACGTATTCGGCCATCTCGACGACCCTTAAAGTTTCCACCATGTCCATTATTGCGAGCCTGATCATTGGCATACCCATAGGGTTTGTTTTGGGCTATTTCGATTTCCCTGGCAAACGGACTTTGAGGACGATATCGGATACGCTTCTTGCCATACCCACAGTCGTTGTTGGGCTTTTGGTGTATGCTTTTATCTCGCGCAGAGGGCCCTTGGGAAGCTTGGGGCTGCTCTTTACGCTGCCAGGAATTGCTGTAGGCCAGACCATTTTAGCTCTTCCGATCGTGGTTTCCCTAACAGCTGGGGCAGTTGAGGGACTCGATAGACAGCTTAAACTAACATTGCTCACGCTTGGTGCAAGAGGAAGGCAGTTAGCAATTTCCAGCCTATGGGAAGGACGTTACGCTGTGCTTTTGGCCGCCGCGACCGCCTACGGGAGGGTTATATCTGAAGTGGGCGCTTCGATGATGTTGGGCGGCAACATAAAGTGGTACACCAGAACGATGACAACGGCCATATCGCTTGAGACGGCAAAGGGAGAGTTCGATATGGGCATCGCGTTGGGCCTCGTGCTGATGCTCTTGGCCTTTGCCGTAAATGCCGCTCTCTCGGCGTTCAAAAAGAGGGCTGCTCAATGAAGGTTCTCTATGAGCTTTCCGGCATTAAACATAGATATAACGGCAGGTTGGTCTTAGACATTCCTCGTTTGGTAATAGAAGAGGGGGATATCGTAGGATTGATCGGCCCTAATGGCAGCGGCAAGAGCACGTTGCTTAGAATCTTGGCCTTTCTTGAGGCTCCGTCCGAAGGGACTTTACACTTCAAAGGCATGCCGGTAGGCAGTGAGGGCGAGCCTCCGAGACGAGATGCAACGTTGTTGCTCCAAGATTCTTTTCTCCTCAAGAGGTCCGTCTTCGATAACGTGATATATGGGTTAAAGATCAGGAAGGAGAAAAGCCTGAGGAAGAAGGCTTTTGAGGCGTTAAAAATGGTTGGGCTTCCGCCAGAGGAATTCGCCCATCGCCCTTGGTACGCCTTATCGGGCGGGGAGGCACAGAGAGTGGCCTTGGCCGCCAGGTTGGTTTTAAGACCTAAGGTCCTTTTGTTGGATGAACCTACGGCAAATGTAGACGAAGCGAGCGCCATCCTCATCAAGGAAGCCGTGCTGCGTGCCGTCAAGGAATGGAAAACGACTGTGGTTGTGGCAACTCACGACCTCCTTTGGCTCTATGAAGTTGCTAAGAGCGTGCTGAATTTGTATCAGGGGCGGATCGCCGCCCAGGGAACATCTAACCTCATATCAGGCCCTTGGCGACCCCTCAATGATGGTCTATGGGAAAGGGCTCTCCCCGACGGGCAAGGCATACTTGCAGTTTCTCCTCCGAGCGAGACTGCCACGGCAATCCTCGATCCATCGGACATCGTAATCGCCACTTCGCCTCCGGCAAAAGTGTCCGCGCAGAATATACTTTCGGGCAGGGTGACTCAGATGCTCCTGGATAACAGCGGCGAAAGAGTAGCCGTGGCGATATCGCTTGGAGGGGTGAGTCTGAGGTCAACAATTACGCCAAAGGCGGTTAAAGAGCTCTCAATTCAACCCGGCCAGCGCGTTTGGGTTTTATTTAAGGCTACGGCGTTGCGCTGGCTTTGATATATATTGCGATTTCGCCTATACATGGTAAGATGATTCTTGCAAAACTGGCACAAATGGAGGGGCTTTTTTGAGAGGTATTTTTGTGCTTAAGGTGGTTGCTGCCTTAGGCATTTTAATGGCGTCAATGGCATCATTAGAGATTTTGAGTCTTCCTTGCCAAGGAGGCGAAGGGAGTATGGCCTTTAAGGTGGAATCGCCGGCGTTTTCTAACGGCGAGAAGATCCCTCAGAAATATACGTGCGAGGGGAGGGATATATCGCCAGAGCTCAAGTGGGAAGGCGCCCCTCCAGGGGTAAAGAGTTTTGTTCTCATAGTAGATGACCCCGATGCGCTGCGCGGGACTTTCACCCATTGGGTGCTATTCGATATACCAGCTGCCGAATCGGGCTTGATCGAGGGGAGTAAGCAGGGAAAGCCTGGTCGCAACGATTTCGGCAAGCTCGGTTATGGCGGTCCGTGCCCGCCTAAGGGGCATGGCGTTCACCGCTATTTCTTCAAGCTCTACGCCTTAGATATTCCTTCGCTCGGCCTTAAAGAGGGCGTCTCTAAGGCTGAGGTAGAGGCGGCTATGAAGGGGCATATTTTAGCCCAAACCGAAACGATGGGGCGCTACGAGCGGTAGAGGACAGAAATAAAGAGACGGCATGACACATATGAAAAAAGGCTTTTGCGTCCCCGCTTCAGCGACATACCGAAGCCGGGAGGGGTAGGTGTAGTGTGGTAAGATCTCACAAAAGGCGGGGGAGTGGATTTTTGAGAAAATTTACAATCTCAGTGGCCGGCGACGAAATTTCTTTTTCCTCTCCTGTGGGGGGGGCCGAAGTGCTCGCTGTCAGTGAGCATGAGAGTCGGAGGAACATAGTGGCATGGCGAGTCAATCACTATTTGCGTAGCCTCGACTGGACCATAGATGATGATGCCGTGGTCGAGTTTGTGGACACGAGCAGCTTTGAGGGAATGGAAGTCTATCGCAGAAGCCTGAGTTTTCTCTTGGTCTTGGCCTGTAAGAGAGTATTAAACCAGGATATCTTTATCCGTCATTCGTTGAGCGATGGTTATTATTGCGAGCTTCCATCCGGTTTCCCTTCAAAGGAAGACGTGGCGCGTGTCAAGAGACTGATGGAGCAGATGGTGGACATGGATCTGCCTTTCATGAGAAAGCTCGTGTCTATCGATCAAGCCAAGCGCATCTTCGAACGTCAGGGCAACGCAGATAAGGCCAGGCTCCTCCAATGGGCTGCCATAGACCCTGTGGAGGTCTACTGTTGTGCTGACACACACGGTTTCTTTTACGCCCCCCTCGCCCCGTCCACGGGTTATCTCCGCGTCTTCGACCTCGTTCCGTATGAAGGAGGAATGGTGCTCTTATTTCCTACGGTGGCTTATCCAGATGGCTTGCCCCCCTTTCAACCGCCCAAGAAGTTAGCCGAGGTCTTCCGCGAGTACACCGAGTGGCTTGACATATTAAACGTGGGCACCATGGATAACCTCCATAAATTAGTAGCGGAGGGCAAGGCCGGCGACTTGATCCTTACCTCTGAAGCTCTCCATAGCCAGCGCTTGAGTCACATCGCTAAAGATATCGCTTCTCGGTCTCGAGTGCGCTTGGTGTGCATGGCAGGCCCTTCGGGTTCGGGAAAGACCACAGCCTCTCTGAGATTGCGCGTCCAACTGCAGGCGTTGGGAAAGCGGGCTGTGACGCTTGCGCTCGATGACTATTTCTTAGAGCGAGATCGAACCCCAGTTGATGCGGAGGGAAACTATGACTTCGAAGCCCTGGAAGCGCTCGACATCGAGCTTATCAACGACCACCTGAGGCGCCTCCTAACAGGAGAGGCCGTTCGTCTTCCTCATTTTAATTTTCTCACGGGCAAGCGCGAATGGGGAGAGCTATTACAGTTGGGTTCTAACGCTCTATTGATAATAGAGGGAATACATGGCCTCAATGAGAGGGTGAGCGAAAGCATTTCTGATGATGATAAGTACCGCATATATGTCTCTCCGCTCACTGCGTTGAACCTGGATCGTCATAATCGCACCAGCACCACGGACAACCGCCTCTTGCGTCGCCTTGTGCGCGACTATCGGACGAGGGGAAAGTTGCCCGAGGTTACGCTGCGCCAGTGGCCTTCTGTCGTGCGCGGGGCGCAGAAGCACATATTCCCGTATCAAGAGAGGGCGGATATAATGTTCAACTCGGCTCTGGTGTATGAACTTTCTGCCCTCAAAGGCTATGCGGAACCGCTGCTTTCTACCATACCGGAGGAGTCGCCGGTCTACGGCGAGGCAAGGAGGTTGATCTCCTTCCTGCGGTTCATTCCTTTCTTTCCCTCCGATCAGGTGCCAAACGATTCAATCTTGCGAGAATTCATCGGCGGTAGCTGTTTTTCCGCCTAAAGATTCAAGCCCTCCTGTGTCCATTCGTCAAAAATGGACGGAAAAATAAACAACAGTTGACAAAAAGAAGAGAGGCTGGTACAAATATATCGACCTCATGGCGGGAGGGATTTATATGTGGGTAAAGGACTCGTGGGGCAATTGGTACATGGCCGGACAAGAGGCTATCTCGAGCTGTTTTAACACCGTATCCTTCTGGGAAAAGGATGAGGTGGGCAATTGGATGCTCTGTACGTCCAAAGAGCACGCTTTGCCCGAAGACTCCGAAAACAAAGGACTTTTGGTGCATATCGGCCACTGAGATTGCCCCGGTTGGGATCGAGAGGGTTGCCGTTCACATATCAGGCTAACGATAGTTATTTTGCATAGGACGCCTGAAGGGGGCGTCTTTTTTTATGCCTCCTCTTTGTGATTATCGTCATGCGTGATATCATCGCTATCGTCAGCATGAGGGGGTGGTAGTGTTATGAAGAGAATCGCTGTACTGACCAGCGGAGGCGACGCACCAGGCATGAACGCTGCTATAAGAGCAGTGACGCGAGTCGGTATCTATCACGGTCTTGAGGTTGTGGGGATTCGTCGCGGCTATGAGGGACTTTTAGAGGGTGATGCCATCCCCCTTACCCAAAGTTCGGTCGGGGGGATAATACATCACGGAGGGACAATCCTTAAAACAGCGAGGAGCGAGCGCTTCAAGAGGCCTGAAGGGGTGACGGAAGGGCTCACCAGGCTAAAAGAGATGGATGTAGATGCGCTGGTTGTCATAGGAGGTGAGGGTTCTTTCAAGGGGGCTTGGGAGTTGCAGAAGCGCGGCTTTCTCACCGTAGGGGTCCCTGGGACGATAGACAACGATTGTGCCGGAACCGACGAGACGATAGGCTATGATACGGCGGTAAATACGGCTCTTGAGGCTGTCAAAAAATTGCGCGATACGGCGAGCAGCCACGATCGGCTCTTCATCATAGAAGTGATGGGGCGAAACTCGGGCTTTATAGCCCTGCAGGTGGCCCTTGCAGGTGGCGCTGAATGTGTACTTCTTCCAGAGGTGCCATTAGACGTGGAAAAAGTATGTCAAAAGCTCAATTATGCCAAAAGGCGCGGGAAGACTCATTCGCTTATCATAGTGGCAGAAGGCGTGATGTCGGCTCAGGAGCTTGCCGGAAAGATCCTCGATACCGGGGGTTACGAGTCGCGTATCACTGTGTTGGGGCATATACAGCGTGGTGGAAGCCCTACTGCCTTTGACGCTGTGCTCGGCTCACGTTTAGGCGCACATGCAGTAGAGGCGTTGTTGGAAGGCAAAAGTGGGGTTATGGCTGGAGTGACGTGCGGTCAAGTGACTACTTGTCCGCTGCCCGAGACGTGGGAGAACAAAAAGAGACCAGATCTATCATTACTTGAGCTGCTTAATGCCTTGAGCATTTAGCGGTTCTGCTGCTTGCCGGGTGGCGAATATCGTCCTATGGCCTTTCTTAGGATCGGCATAGCTGCGACGGCTAAAACTGCCCCGATCCCTGTCTGCGCGACGTCGGTAGCTATCTCTATCGGAATTGCCTTTGGGCCGTAGAGCAGACCTGCCATGGCAGCATAACCTGTTATCATAACTGAAGTTCCGGCCAGCAAGGTGAGGTTGCGGTTTTTACGGGCAAAGTGACCCACTACAAAACCCTCTGCGCCCTTGATCGCGAGGGTAAAAGGAGCCCAAAGCGGATAGCCCAAGAGCAGATTGGTCAGAGAAGCACCAAGGCCACCGCACATTGCCCCATAGCGGCTTCCCCAAGTGAGGGCTATAATATAAATGATTCCTTCGCCCAGATTGAAGTAGATGCTAAAACCCGGGCATTGGCACATGAAGTGCTGTGGCTGCAACTACGAGCGATGTCAGAATGGCCATTAGGGCTAATTCATCCGCTTTGTTGGACATTTTGTTACCTCCTGTGAGAGGCCGGAGGATAAGGTTTTTTTGAAAAAATAGCCCCACAAAGCTTGCAATATATCGTGAATGGGCTATAATAACGCACAAATCCTCCGAACCTTTGCATCCTCAAATGTGCGGCGATTTGTTTTAGAGGCCAGGTTTGCGAAGAAGCTGGCACAGCAACAATAGCGTATCCCTAAATCGGTTTATTTATAGCGAAGATTATATTTGTTATCGTATGCATTTTACAATTTCATAAGGAGCCGTGAGACGATATGCACCTCTTCTTGGATACCGCCAATCTCGAAGAGATACGACAAGGAATTAGGTGGGGCGTGGTGAGCGGGGTTACTACCAATCCCTCTCTTGTAGCCAAGGAAGGAGACGTGGACTTCCACCAGCGTGTGAGAGAGATAGCAGAGATTGTAGATGGCCCGGTAAGCGCTGAGGTGATTTCAACTGATGCTGACGGCATGATTCGCGAAGCCCGATTGCTCTCCTCAATTCATCCCAATGTTGTGGTCAAGATTCCGATCACGCCAGAAGGTATGGCGGCGGTGAGGGTTCTATCCAAAGAGGGTATACGCACCAACGTAACGCTCGTCTTTAGCCCCCAACAAGCCTTGTTGGCGGCTGCGGCCGGTGCCGCCTATGTAAGTCCCTTTGTTGGCAGGCTGGACGACATAGGCGAAGACGGGATAGGATTGGTGCGGGATATGGCGGCGTTATTTCGCATTCAAAACATAAAAACTCAAATTATAGCAGCTAGCGTGCGACATCCGCGGCACGTATATGAATCAGCCTTGGCCGGAGCTTCCATTTGCACCATTCCTTTTAAAGTGTTGGAGCTCTTGTTTCGCCATCCTCTGACCGATGTAGGGTTAGAGAGGTTCTTGGCTGATTGGGAGGGATATGAGAGGCGTCATGAACGGAACAAAGGGTGAAAGGAACGGACAAGCACTTTTAGAGAGTGCAGGAGGTGAGATCGAAGAGACCAAGAGCATACCAAAAGCGACGAGGTATACATATTCGCGCCTGACAAGTATGACATTGGTCGATCTGAAAAGAGTTGCCAAGGAGATGAGTATCCCTGGCATTTCAATGCTTCGGCGTAAGGATGAGATCATCATTGCCATTCTGACTCGTCAAGCTGAAATGATGGGGCTCAGATTGGGCGGAGGGACGCTTGAGATATTGAACGATGGCTTTGGTTTTTTGAGGCCTAAAGGGTTACTACCCAGCGAGCACGACATATACCTCTCGGCGTCTCAGATCAAACGCTTCGGGCTGCGTAACGGCGATGTGGTTTGGGGATTTGTGCGTCCGCCGAAAGAACAGGAACATTATGAGGCGCTCCTGCGCGTTGAGATGGTAAACTTTGCTGACCCGGAGATAGCCCGCAGGCGTCCGATGTTCGAGAAACTAACCCCTATTTTCCCCGACGAAAGGTTAAGGCTTGAAACGACCCCTGATTGTCTTACCACTCGGCTGATAGATCTCTTCGTACCGATAGGCAAAGGGCAACGAGCCCTTATAGTTTCTCCACCTAAAGCAGGCAAAACCACAGTTTTAAAACACATTGCCAATGCAGTGTCAATAAATCATCCAGAAGTGATCATCATGGTGCTCTTAATAGATGAGCGTCCTGAAGAGGTTACAGATATGGCCCGCTCTGTCGACGGGGAGATTATAGCTTCCACCTTCGATCGTCCGGCGGAGGAACACCTGCGCGTTGCAGGTCTGGCCCTCGAAAAGGCTAAGCGGCTGGTAGAAATAGGAAAGGATGTCGTTTTACTCTTAGATTCCATTACTCGCTTGGCGAGAGCTTCCAACCTCGTGGTCCCGCCCTCGGGGAGAACCCTTTCTGGAGGTATGGATCCAGCAGCACTTCACTTCCCTAAACGGTTCTTCGGAGCTGCCAGGAATATAGAAGAAGGCGGAAGTTTAACCATCATAGGCACCGCCCTAATTGACACTGGGAGCCGTATGGATGAGGTTATATACGAGGAGTTCAAAGGCACCGGCAATATGGAGATACATCTTTCGAGGAAGCTCGCCGAGCAGCGGATCTTCCCTGCCATCGATATACTCAAATCCGGCACGAGGCGGGAGGAACTGCTCATGAGCCCCGACGACCTCCAACGCATTTGGCTCCTCAGGCGACGCATAACCGGTCTTGACGAGGTGGAGGTACTAAACCTTATAATAGAAAAGCTGCGCCAAACCGATTCAAATCGCGCATTCCTGGCCACGGTCAAAGCTTCGTAGTCAGAAGCGCGAGCATTTTCTTTGTGTCTCGTGTTGCCCCACGATTCTACAGGAGGTGGATGAACCTTGCTGGAGAACCGCCCGGCCCGAAATGATGAAGATTCGTCAAGTCGTTTGCGTTTTTTTATCTTTATTGCGCTTCTCTCTACGGTCGCTATCTTTTTTTATGTAGCAGCTGGGAGGCGAGCAAGCGGTTATTTTGGGTCGTTTGGAGAATTTGCCTCTAACAGCTCATGGACGGCTGCGTTGGTAGTGAAGGAATCCATATCGCCCCTTTCCAGTGCTGGGGTGGGCCCTTTGGATGAATATGGCGGTTTGGACACGAGCGATCCCTCTCCGTTGGAGCCCGAACAAACCGGAGAAATGGATACGGGTACAGGTAGCGAAAACAAGTCCCAAGAAAACGAAATAGAGCTCAAAGAAGAGCTTCCCCAGTGGCTTGAACACACAGTTCAGAAGGGCGAAACGCTTTCGACAATTTCCTCTAAGTACAGCATTCCCGTCGAAGATATAGCGCGAGCCAACGAGCTCAAAGATCCACATCGTTTGAATGAAGGTCAACTCCTGCTTATACCCACCTCACCGGATAATGCTTTTTTAGTTTTAGAGGAGGTGAGGCGTCGCAGAGAGGAAATAGAGAGGAACTTAAGAAGGGCTGAGCCGGTCAAAACGGAAGAATATACGATTAAAGATGGCGATTCGCTTTGGTCTATAGCAAATACCTATGGTCTCGACATAAACACGATATTTGGGTGTAACGAGCTAAAAAACCCGCACCTTTTAAAACCTGGCATGAAGCTTCGCATCCCGAATCAGGACGGCATCTTCTATAAAGTGAAGAAAGGTGATACGCTGGAAGACATAGCTAAACGCTTTGGTATATATCGAGAGGCCGTTCTCTCGGCAAATGTTATGTCAGATAGCTCATCCTTAGTGGTCGGCATGGAGATATTCCTCCCCAGGGCCAAACCGCTCGTCAGTTTAGACAGAGGTGGGCTTTCGGGCAACAGGTCTTTTCGTTGGCCAGTGAGTGGGCGCATAAACAGCGGTTTCGGTTGGCGACGCGATCCCTTTTCCGGCAGGCGCGACTTTCATACTGGGATAGATATAAAAGCTCCTAACGGTCGTACGGTCAGAGCAGCCGCCTCGGGAAGGGTTGTTCATGCCGGGTGGATGGGTGGATATGGTAGGACTGTAGTTATAGATCACGGAAATGGCTATACGACTCTTTATGCGCATTGTAGCGCCCTGTTAGTAAAGAGGGGACAGAGAGTCTCGTCTGGAGACGCTGTGGGTCGAGTTGGCTCCAGCGGGCGCACCACGGGGCCCCATCTTCATTTTGAGATTCGGTCAAAGGGTTCTCCTGTAAACCCCTTGAAGTTGCTTCGTTAAAGAGAATGACCGTGCCGCTTTTTAAGTGAAATTGCTTATGACGGCACTTTTGAAAGAGGATATGCTTGAGCCAGGGGTGAGCTCCTCTGGCTCTATTTCATGATCGGCTATGGAAAGGATAATGTAAAATAGCCCTGATGTTATGACAGGGGTGAGGAGCTGGATGGGCAAGTTCATTTTTGTTACAGGAGGAGTAGTTTCGTCTTTAGGTAAGGGGATCACCGCGGCTTCGCTCGGCGCTCTTTTAAAAGCGAGGGGATATAAAGTCTCGGCCGTCAAATTTGATCCTTACATCAACGTGGATGCTGGCACGATGAACCCGTATCAGCATGGAGAGGTCTTCGTCACAAGCGACGGTGCCGAGACAGATCTGGATCTGGGGCATTACGAACGCTTTATCGATGAGCCTTTGTCGTCTGATAATAACGTTACCACTGGGAAAGTGTATTCAGCGGTCATATGCAAAGAAAGGGCCGGCAAATACTTGGGCGATACCGTTCAGGTGATACCGCACATAACGGATGAGATCCAAGGTCGCATGCTCAAGGTAGCCGAAGAAAGCGAGATAGTGGTCGTTGAAATAGGCGGCACCGTAGGAGATATAGAGGGGTTGCCGTTTCTTGAGGCCATCAGACAGATGGCCACCAAGGCGGGAAGGGATAACGTGCTTTACTGTCACGTGACGCTTGTGCCCTATGTGCAATCGGCTGGGGAGCTCAAGACAAAACCTACACAGCACAGTGTTAACGAACTGCGTAGGATAGGCATTCAGCCGGATATTATCGTGTGTCGCTCTCAATGCGCCCTCTCCGAAGGCGTGCGCGACAAGATAGCCCTCTTCTGTAACGTGCCGAAGGAGGCCGTTATCGAAGCGCTCGATGCCGACTCTATCTACTCTGTGCCCATGCGTTTACACGAGCAGCATATGGACGAACTCGTTCTGAAAGGATTGAAGCTTCCCTTCGGGGCAGATCCGGACTTGACAGAGTGGAACCGTTATGAGAAGAGACGCCGTAGCCTGGATGAGTGTGTCGAGATCGCCATGGTCGGTAAATATGTGAGCCATAAAGACGCCTATCTCTCCGTCGTTGAAGCGTTAACTCATGCTGGTGTGGCGAACGGCGTGGCCGTGCACCTCCATGGCGTCGAAGCGGAGGAGGTGTACGATCGCGGTGCGGAATCTCTCTTGCGCGATATACATGGGATAATAATTCCGGGGGGCTTTGGCCACCGCGGCGTTGAGGGGAAAATTGCAGCGGCTCGATACGCCAGAGAAAGTGGAATACCCTTTTTGGGTTTGTGCTTGGGGATGCAAGTGGCAGTCATCGAGTTCGCCAGAAATGTGTGCGGGCTGAGGTCGGCTCACAGCTCCGAGTTCGATCCAGATACGCCACACCCCGTTATACATCTGATGGAGGAGCAACGCCACGCCTCTGATATGGGAGGTACTATGCGCCTCGGCTCTTACCCTTGCCGACTCGTGCCAAATACTTTGAGTTATGCTGCCTATGGCGAGCCAGTTGTGCACGAGAGGCATCGCCATCGCTACGAATTTAACAATGATTATATAAAACCCCTTCAGGGAGCTGGGCTTAGGGTTGCCGGCGTGTGTCCAGATAAAAATCTTGTAGAGATCGTGGAGCTCGAAGGGCATCCTTGGTTTGTGGGGGTGCAGTTTCACCCGGAGTTCAATTCGCGGCCCGTAAGGCCTCATCCTTTATTCAGAGATTTTATTGCTGCGGTATTAAGCCACGCTCGCATGAAAGTTTATTAGTTGAGTTAGATAAGAAAGGGGGTTAAGTTATGATCGGAAAGCGAGGGCTTTTGTGTGCTGTGCTTGTGTTCTTGTTTATCGCAGGGATGGCCACGGCAGAAGAGGTTACCACGGAGGAACCTACGCCCTTTCAGATATTAGAGAGAGTCGAAGGGATCATATATGGAGAAGTGAGAAGCGGCGGGTTGATACCCAGGTTGGGGCAGGTGGAAAAAGACCTCTTCGGCAGGGAACTCCCAGGGAGTATAGCAGAGAGACAGCAAGCCCTGCTCAATTTTCTGGAGATAGGCACAGAGGTCCAACCATCTATGCTTTTTAAGCTTGGAGTGGCCGAATGGGCAGTTGCACAGAGGGTAATGGCTCAGAAGGATGCGAAAAGCCGCATTGAGGCGCTCGAAGTACAACTTGAGGGCGAACGACGGCCAGAGGGAGCGCTTGCCATGCGCCTCGAACGCCTTGTTACGCTGCTCCTCCCTGAGGGGGTAACGTGGAGCGATGTAAATCTGCCCGCTAATACTACCTTTAGGGTCCGTTTTTTGGACACGATCACTCCTAAACTCGCCAGGGTAGGCGATCGCGTCCGCTTGGAGCTCGACGGCACTCTCGCTGTGGATGGAAATTTAGTCGCTGCCAGTGGTTGCCTGATCTCTGGACACGTCGAGGAGGTAAAACCCCCTCGCAGCTTCGGACGCGCCTCAGAAGTGAAGTTTGCCTTCGATCATCTCAAGCCCTTAGGGCCACACGAAGTCCCAATCATATTGGGCGAAGAAGCGAAGAAGGCTGCCGAGACCGACACCGCCGTGATGGCAGCGGCAGGTGCGAGCTTTTTCGGCCTCGTGTTGTTGGGTCCGGTTGGGCTAGCCGGCGGTTTTTTGGTTAGAGGAGACGAAAAGGAGATACCCGCAGGAACGCCCATTTACCTGGAAACGTCTCAGGATATGCAGGTCAAGGGATATCCCGTCCCAGAAGGGCTGAAAGGGCTTTTGCCTCAACCGCAGGCGGAAACCGTCGAAGCCTCTGGCGATGTGGGAGGAGTGAAACAATAAAGTGGAAAGGATGATGAGGATATGAATATGAAAAAGAAAACAAGCTCGCTCGCGATCGTTTTCCTTTTGATCGTTTCTCTATTCGTTCCAGCTAAGCCTGCTTCGGCGATCGATCTTGGGGATATCATAGGCGTTGTAGGGGGCGGTTTGATAGTTGGCGCCTTAGCCGACGAGATAAACGACTTTATCAACACGGTCACGTTGAATAGGGGCGCCAAGAACGAAGACACGACGAAAGTAGTCCCGATAGTTTCTCTGGGCCAGGGGGCTCGCATCGGGGCCGCCCAAGTTTCAGGGCCCAAGGACGCGGTGGAAAAGACGAAGGCCGTAGCTCAGCTTGAGGTGAGGTTTAAAGACCGCTTCAGGATCGAAATATTAATCCCTGTGGACTCGGCCAATCCAATTAAGAGCTTCCGCAGGGTCCAGAAGGTGGGCCTGTCTGCCCTTGTAGATTACAAGCTATAGGGTCCAGATATGTGGCGACGCCTCGCTCTCTCGTTGATATTGGTACCTCTTTTCGCTGCGACTCTCCTTGCCCAGGGCAGAGATGGCGAAGAAGTGAGCGAGATCCTCGATAAGTGGACCGCCTTTCACTGGACGCCGGATTGTCTTATATGGGCGGTCCACTATCCGGATGAGATTGTCGATCCATGGGTGGCCTTGGAGGCTTCGCGTCGCGGCCTTTCCCCAGAAGAAGCTGCCCAATATAAAGCTAACTTCGTCCGCGATTTGCGCCTCGATTCATCGGAGCCATTTCTTGTGACCGTATATCACTTCGGCGTCAAGCCGTTGGAGCTTGCCCCGTTCTCCGAACGCGCGGCGCTCTTGCTGCCCTCTGGGGAGCGCGTTAAGCCATTTTTTTACGAACCCCAATTCGACGAACCGATAAGCGGTGTAGTCCAGGGATTGGTATTCTTCCCTAAGCAAGAAAGAGAGGATTTTGAGCTTGCCATAACAGGTTTGGGAGAGGAAGAAAGGCGCTTTTCCTTTAAAGGGCGCCCTGCCCCTGAAGAAGCGCCCACCGTTAAACCCGTCATAGTTCAGCTGCCGCCGCTGAAGGAGCCGCCCAAAGAGGAAGCACAGGAGAAGCCACATGCTCCTGAAGCACCAAAAAAGGCCGCCCCCGAACCCAGTCCAAAACCTGAGGTGCCCCCTCCTGACGAGCCACCGGTCTGGTTAGTCCCTCCGAGTGCTCCCATTCCGTCGAAAGAGGAGCAACCATCGCCACCCTTGACGCAGCCTTTGTCATCGGGGGAAGAAGAGTCGCCGATAAAACTTCCTTCCAAGGAGGAGGTCGTAAAACGCTTCTTAGATGCCTGGGCTGCGGGAGATGCCGAAGAGATGTATTCTCTTCTCGACGAGGAGTCTCAAAAGCAGTATCCTTTGAAGGTCTTTGAGGAGCGCGTCATGGATAATAGCCTGCGATGGGCATTGAAAGACGGCTATACGACGGAATGGCTGGCCGAAGATAAGGTTAGGGTTGTAGCCGTGCAGAAGCTTTTAGTGATGCGCCTCTTAAGGAGAGTGGACCTCTCCCTCGTCCGCCACGAGGAGGAATGGAAGATTGCATGGTAACGCTCTACGGTGGTTGATACCCTTGGCGCTTTTGGGCCTTTTGGTGGCGCTCTTAGCGCGAGACCTTTCCCTTCCAGAACGCGCGATGCAGGAGAAGGTCGAAGAGGGGAGAACATTGGAAGGCGTCAGCATGAGACGCTCCGACGCCGCTGGAGAATGGACGATTAAGTCGAGCGTGGTGAAAGAGGAAGACGACTTTTACGTGGCTGAGCCGCTTGAGGTGCTGCTCGAGGCCGATGATCAGGCATGGCAGGTTTTTTCCCGGTTGGGGAGGATCGCCAAAGATAAAATGGCCGAAAGTTCCATGTATGAAGCGAGCGGCGATATCGAATTTCCGTCATCTAAAGTTCATTGGGTGGCTCCAGTGGCCCATTGGAACCCGGAGTCGTCATTTTGGCACTTTCCTGATGGCATAGCGGCTGAAACGGGGGAGTTTTACGTAAAGGCCCCGAGGGGGAGAATGGCCACCAGCGGCCAGATGTGGCTCGAGGGAGGAGTTTATGCCGAATGGCTCCGTCCGTAATAAGGATTTTGACCTGCTTTGTCCTCTTGACCCTTCTTGGGTCTCCGGCTTTCTCTCAAGACGACAGAAAGGAAAAGATTACGCTCGAGGCTGATTATCTCGTCTATGAAGAGGCCGAAGGGATTGCGCGCGCCGAGGGCAACGCCAAGCTCCGCACGAAGGACATGACGTTGTATGCTTCCCACCTGGAATATCACGTTTACGAGCAGGTGGTCAAGGCGACGGCGGGAGACGGCGGCGAAGTTGTTATGCTATCGGACGGGAAGCGCCTTTCCGGCGAGCGCCTCGAGTACGACCTCTTATCCAAAGAGGGGAGATTGTATAACGCATCGGGTCAAGTTGACTCAGTGTTTCTCAAGGGTGGTTCTCTTGAAGTTGCCCCTGCAAAAGCTGCCATGCAGAGAAAGTGGATCTCGAAAGGGGATGCCAAACGCGTTCCTCCCGAAGAGCAGGTAGGGCGGTGGAGCGATGTCTCCATAACCACCTGTGACCAGCCGAGGCCTCATTATAGGCTCGTCACGTCGCACGTCACCGTCATCCCTGGCTACCGCCTCGTGGCGAAGAATCCTAAGATATACATAGGGGAATCGCTCTTGTTTTCGTACCCTTTTGACTATACGGTAGATTTGAGGGAGAAGAAAGAGGGCGCCTCGGCCGTCCCGTTCCTCGCTTACGATAGCGACAAAGGCGTAGGGATGCGCCTGTCCACTTCGCTTTCCTGGAGCGAGGAGTTCGAAGCCGACGCCACCGTATTTTATTGGACTGAAGAAGACTTCGAAGGAGAGATCTCCGGGCGATATCGTCCGAACCCGGAGTTGGATCTCTTTCTGTTGAGCCAGTATACCTACAGCAGCCCTGATGACGAGAAGTTGTGGCGCCCTCAGTGGGGGGCAAATTGGGTTCATCAAGGATGGACGGCGAACGTGCTATGGTCTGAACGGGAGGATGTGGAGGTTGAAAAAGAGGCCGGCGTCACATATGAAGGCACGCTCTGGCGTTCCCCTGAGTTTTCCCTTTCCAGCCCTTGGAAGAAGGTGGGCTTGCACAATGAGGCCCGTCTGCTGTTATTCTGGGGCGAATACGAAGAAGTAGGGGAGTCATACCGCAGGAGCGGGTGGGGGGTTGAGGCCCGCAGCGAAGAAGAACCGGTGAGCGGTCCCCGGCTAAAGCCGTACTGGAGGTTGCGCTATCTCTGGTGGGATTACGATCACAAAGACGACCTCCAGGAGATAACGAGCGCCAACGTGGGGTTTACGTGGAAGGCCGGGATATTTTCTATGAGGACGGCATATTTAAGGCGATGGGTCAGCGGCAAGTCTCCCATGGCCTGGGATGATTACGATGAGCGGGAGGAGCTATACCAGACCGTCTCCATGCCGGTTACGGGGAAGTGGCATCTATCTCTGAGGGGGGGCTACGACTTGAGAGACAGCCACCTCGACGAGATGGTCTACCGCGTGATTTACGACGAGCATTGCTATCAATGGGAGTTCGTCTACGTGGATGATATGGTAGAAGACGACGACTGGGCGGGTTTGCGCCTGACGATAAAAGCATATCCGGAACAGCCGGTTTTTTTGAACGACAAAATACGGAAGCTCGACGAGCTTGAAACGGAGCTGTGATTGTGGTGAAGGTGCTGTTAGCGTTCGGGGGCGAGAGCCCAGAGAGGGAAATCTCTATACTGAGCGGTGAAGCGGTTCTTGCAGCGCTTCGCGAAGGCGGACATGACGTTATTCCAGCTAATATAAATAAGCCCAAAGAGCTCCTTCCGTTTCTTGAAGGAGAAGCTCCAGATGTGGTCTTCCCCTGTTTTCATGGAGGATGGGGCGAAGACGGGCGGATACAGGCGCTCTTCGATCTCTTGGGGTTTCCTTACACATGCTCTGGTCCAGAAGCTTGCGCCCTTGCCATGGACAAAGAAGTGAGCAAGGCCATCTTTCGCCACTGCGGCATTCGCACCCCCTTTGGGATAGCCCTCGATACGGGCGATGCGGATACGCTGCTCGATAGGCCAGAGATATCGAACTTCTTGAGAGCGGGCAAGAGATTAGTTATAAAGCCGACCTCCTGTGGCAGTACCGTGGGCGTATCCATAGTCTCGACGGCGAATGACCTTCTTGCCGCCGTAAAAGCGGCTGCGCACTACGGCCAGCGCATATTGGTGGAGGAGTGTATAGAAGGCAGAGAACTCACGGTGGCAGTATGGGACGGCGACGTCGAACCTATCGCCTTTCCTGTTATAGAGATAGAGCCACAAAGCGGCTTTTACTCTTACGAGGCTAAATACACACCCGGCAGAAGCCGCTATGTCGTTCCGGCCTCGCTCGAAGATCGCGTTTTCAAAGAGGTCCAATCTGCTGCCATAAGAGCACATCTGGCGCTGGGTTGTCGCATTTATAGCCGCGTGGACATAAGGCTCGGAACAGATGATAAACCTTATGTGCTCGAGGTCAATACAATCCCAGGAATGACGGCCACGAGCCTAGTGCCCAAGGCAGCCGAGGCCTACGGCTGGTCCTTTCCGGAGCTCGCATCGAGGATGGTCGAGGCAGCCCTCAAAGATGCGCCTTTGGACCGCAGAGGTATCGTTTTATTTAACGCGGATGTCCTGGATCCTTAGCCTTCTGACCCCTCTGGGGACTCTGACGACCACCTCTTCCCCCACCGTCGATCCTATCAAAGCCTGTCCTACTGGACTTGCCGCGGAAATGCGGTTCGATTTTGGGTCGGCTTCCTGAGTGCTGACTATCGTGTATGTGACTTCCTTGTCTAAGTCTATATCGTATAATGTGACCGTCGTGCCCACCATGACGCGGCTCGTGTCGACTTCGTGGCTGTCTACGACCTTTGCCTTGCTCAACTGATATTCCAGCCATTGAATTCTGCTTTCCAGTTTGTCTTGAGCTTCTTTTGCGGAATGATATTCGGCGTTTTCGCTGAGGTCGCCGAACGATCGAGCCTCTTCGAGCATCTTTGCGATTTCTTCTCTTCCTTCGCTTCGAAGGTGCATCAGCTCGGATTTAAGCTTTTCATACCCCTCCCTCGTCATAACGATAGAATCAGTGTTTGTCGCTCGACTCGTGGCCATCGCCGTCAAATTCCTCCTAATATGAGAAGTGGCCCTAAAAACGCTACAGGCAAAAAGGAATTTTATCAGAGAGAGATCGTAATATCAACCGCACAGATCGCCTGAGGCGCAATCGGACGCTTGAAGAAAAGTCAGTCGTTTGTGGTGGCATGACTACAAAGAGGCTTGAGGCTGTCACTGCAGTTGGAACTGCACAGGAACGAGGAATATGGGCCCAGAGCCCTCTCTGAAGCGCCATTCTTTGAGCGCGCGTTCTGCCGCTTGATCTAAGAGCGGGTATCCACTCCCCTCGACGATGCGCACTTCCTCCACAGTTCCAGAGGGATCGACTCTTACCTCGAGCAGAACGGTTCCTTCCTCTCCTCGGCGCCTCGAAGCCAAGGGATATATAGGTTTTATCTGTTTTACGACATCGCTTTGTGCGTAGAGTCTCGCTCCCCCTTGTAGCGTGGGGCTGTTATTATTCGTCGGCGAGGGTGCCGACGAAGGCATGTCGTTGACATCCCCTTGTTGCGCAATGGCTTTCTCCGACGAGGCAGTTCCTTCCTGCGCGGAGTCTATGCGAGGCTCTCCTTTTAATTGGGGAGCAGGCTTTGTATCTTTGGGTTCCAAAGCTTTTGGTTTCGCTGTATCTTCAAGTTTTTTGACCTCTTTTTGGTTTTTTCCCAATGTTTTAGAGGTGTTTTTCGCTTTTGTGGTTGTATTTTTCTTTGCATTGTTATTACTTATCTCTTTTTCGTTTTCCTCGGCTTTAAAAGCTTGCCCCGTCTTCGATTCTTCAAAAGCAGGTGCCGGTCCAGGGTATTCTTCTATCTTTCCTGCCTCTGCGTGAGCTGTAAGCGCTGGCATCCTCACAAGTCTAACGGTAATTTGACTCTGTCTTGGCTCTTCCGACGGATAAAAACAAAGGGCCGCCCAAGAAAGGATGAGCGCATGAAAGAGCAAACTTAGCGCTATCGGAAAGGTCCAGCGCTTCACGGTGACTCTCCACCTACGGCGAGGCTCACATTTTCTATGCCTACCTTTTGAAGCGAGTCGAGGACAGAAACGACTGCGCCGTAGTATGCCTCCTCATCGCCGGCGATCAGGATGGGTTGCCCTTTGTCGCTTGCGCTACGAGCCAAGTTGGACACTTCTTCGAGCGGGGTAGGCTTCCCGTTCCAGAGCAGAGAGCCATCCTTTTGTACGACTATAACGTTTGGAGTGCCTGCGATAGAAGATCCGCTCACCCGTGGCAGGTTGACATCTATCCTGCCCTGTACGAAAGCCGCCGTAAGGACGAAGAAAAGGATGAGCATGAAAAGGGTATCCACGAGCGGCGTCAAATCCACATCTGGCCCGCGTCGCTTGGCGCTATGGCGCATGTTCACTCACCTCAGCCACTGCTTCAACGAGAACCTGGGCTACCTCTAAAGTGCGAGGGCCCGGGTGAAGAAGCGCATCGTTTTTAACCTCTGTTATGCCTAAGATGTCGAGCGGCAGGTCATAGAGCAGCTTCTCTACGGCATCTCTGTCAGGAGACATTCCCCTTTCGGCCTTGACCAGGATCACTATCTTGGGGTTTAAGGCCAAGAGTTTTTCTCTGCTTATTTGAGGAAATGTGTAGCGAATGGAACCAGCAGCGTTGGGTAAGCCTATCGCTCGCATGATGTCATCCACATAACTGTACCCTCCAGCCACGATGAGCGGCTCATGCCAGACCACTACGAGGATCGGCGGAACACCGTCTCGGTAACGATGTGCGACCTCTTCTTTTAGGTTTTCCAGGCCAGATGCTATTTTGCCCCAGAGCGCTTCGGCGGCCTCTTCCCTTTCTACGGCCTTCCCCAAGGCGAGGATGGATTCTTTTACGTTATAAAGCCTTCGGTGCATCGTAAGTTCAAGGGTCTTTATCCCCATTTCAGATAGCCTATCTAACAATTCTCTATGGAACGTTTTTATGCCTACCACCAAATCCGGTTTTAGGGACAAGATGCGCTCTATCGAAGGATTGCTGTAACCACCGACGCTGGGCAATTCTCTTACAACCTCTGGAAATGTGTCGTAGTCAGTTACTCCCACGACATGGTCGCCGGCTTCTAATAGGAATAGCGTTTCCGTCGCGGCTGGTGCCAAAGAGACGATGCGCTGAGGCTGGTTTGCTCCTTTCACCGAAGGGGCGAGGAATGCGACGAGGATGAAAGCCAAAAACGCACGTCTAAGCATCACGAGTGCCTTCGCCTCTCAGCAGTTTTTCCCTGAGGATGAAGTCTGCACCTCGGGATAGCGTTTCCTCGACCATGTCCACTCTGGAAGAGAGATATGCGTAAGCGAGGACGACCGGTATGGCTACAGAAAGCCCTGCCACCGTGGTCAGAAGGGCTTCCCATATGCCAGATGCGAGATACAGCATGTCGGCCCCGCGGCCTGTGGATATGGTGCGGAAGACTTCCACCATTCCTAAAACAGTCCCCAAAAGCCCCAAAAGCGGTGCCACGCGGGCTATCGTCGACAGCATCTCCAGGCCGCGTTCCCAACGGAAGAGTTCTCGCCTTCTCTCTTGCTCAAGAAGGACCTTTATTGCCTCCGCATCTGCCGCCCAATGGTCTATGGCTACCCTAAAAAGGCGATGTAACGAAGAGTCGCGAGACCTCGCCAGTTCGCTTGCCCTCGTCCTATCGCCTTCGTATATGGCTTGCGCTATTTTCCTTTCCACCTCCTCTGGTTCAGCCCAAGCCTTCTTGAAAAAGACGAGGCGTTCTATTATTATCGCGCCAGCCAGGATGGAGAGGCCAAATATCGCCCACATCAATGGCCCACCCAATTGCATGACCGAAAGTATTTGCAAGGCTTATGCCTCCTTTTTATAGACAATGTCGAGTATCATTATAACTGGTGGTCGAACTGTGGTATGATACAAAAACGCCGAGCTCCGTTGGGTGTGGATGTGTGGTGCTCGGCTTATGCCGAGAAAGTGTGTTTTCAAGGGTTTAACGACGGCAATACGATCTTATGTGAAGGAGGGAATGATATGCGTCTGGCAGACCGAAGGGAGCGCCTTATGGGAGAGGGAGCCTTTGACGTGTTGGCGAAGGTGAAGGAGCTTGAGGCACAGGGCAAAAATATAATAAGCTTTGCCATAGGAGAACCGGACTTCGATACGCCTGCACACATTAAAGAGGCAGCTATGGAGGCCCTGCGCCGAGGGGAGACCCACTATAGTCCATCCGCGGGCATAAAACAACTTCGGGAGTCAGTGGCGCGCTACATCGAAAAGAGTAGAGGTGTCCCGGTGAGGCCGGAAGAAGTCGTGGTCTGCCCTGGGGCCAAACCAGCCCTATTCTGTGGTGTCTTTTGCTGCGTGAATGAGGGGGACGAAGTGATATATCCATCCCCATGTTTTCCCGCTTACGAATCCCTTGTGCGTTATGTAGGAGCCGTACCGGTGCCTCTTCCATTGAAGGAAGAGAGGGCCTTCAGCTTCGACCCGAGGGAACTCGAAGCGCTCATAACTCCTAAGACGAAGATGATAATTATAAATACGCCGCAAAATCCGACGGGCGGCGTATTACCATCCTCGGACCTCGATCTTATTGCAGAACTTGCCGTAAAGCACGACCTGTGGGTATTGGCGGACGAAATATACTGCGCCATCATATTTGACGCGGCCTTCGACAGCATTTTATCCCGTCCTGGCATGAAGGAGCGTACCATACTGGTAGATGGTTTCTCAAAAACCTATGCCATGACAGGGTGGAGGTTGGGCTACGCCGTCGTAAGGGAAGAGCTGGTCGCGCACTTCTCTAAGCTCCTCACCAACTCGGTGTCATGCACGGCCACGTTCACCCAGTGGGCTGGGATAGCGGCCCTCGAAGGACCTCAGGACTGTGTAGAAGAGATGGTGGCCTCGTATAAGAGGCGCAGGGATATGCTCGTGGACGGCCTGAACGAGATACCCGGCTTTAAGTGCTTGAAACCTCAAGGGGCTTTTTACGCCTTCGCAAACGTCACAGGTGCATGTCGCAGCCTTGGCCTCAAGGGCGCCGAAGAACTCCAAGATTATCTCCTCAACGAGGCTGGGGTTGCGGTATTGGCGCGCACTTGCTTTGGGAATCGCGTACCCGGGGAGACAGAGGAATACGTGAGGTTCTGCTTCGCTACGTCCGAAAGCGCAATAAAGGAAGGCCTTTCGAGGATAAAGAAGGCCGTCTCTTAAAGGCTTTGAGGTTCATCGCTGGGCCTCGATCGCAAATTACCTGTTAATAAACAAATACCGCATCGGAGAGATGGACAAAGATCTCTCCGATGTGGTTTTCGAAAGTCTATTGTCCCAACTGCACAGATTCAAAGGTCAAAACGCCAACGATATCTTCGTAGTCGAGCGCCTCTGCGGTATTTGGCGGAAAGCCAGAGCCTAAAGCTCTCAGGAGAGGAGGATATCCTTTTCCTTGAGTTCCTTTTCGTTTAAAAGCACCAAATAATCCCCTCCCATGGCAAGGGCAAAGAGGTCATGCTCCGTAGCCACATTTACGATGGACTGGTCAAGGTTAAAAGAAGCTATGCAGCCGATCGTCTTTTTGCCTTTGAGCTCCGGCAGGAGCTCGCACGCCTTGGGAAGGAGCACGTCCTTGAAATGTTCTAAATCCTTTCGCCTGCCGTAATTTCCCTTTACATCCACGAGGAAAGCGTAATCGCCGCTCGTGGCTACGGCGTCAAATTCCCAGATGTTTTTATCCGCGTCTTTTATCTTCCTCCTGATGGACATATCATCTACGTCCAAGTTGAAGCTCTTCTTTAACAGCAACGGTAGGCCTGGGAGGACAATATCCTCCACGAATGTCCCCATTTTCCTCACCAAATCTCCCCACTTGCGATTCATCTCGTCCTTGAAAACACGCATCTCATCTTTGAAGTCGCGCATTTCCTCAGAGAGCTGAAATATGCTGATCTCCGTCTGGCGTGATTGATAAACGAGCTGCATCATTGCCCGCTCGAGCCCGCTCACTCGCTCTTCTACTAACATAACACGCCCTCCTTTGAAAACGCTTAAAGACATACTCGCATTAAATTATACCATCATGTTGAAGAGAAGGCGAGGACGGGGTCGCTCTTACGTAGCAGAAAAACGCTTAGGTTTGCGACAAGGATAACTTGTTTTATGCAGCAAATATACTATCTAAAGAAGAGCCTTAAGTCGCCGTAACTGATCGTTAGGTTTATTTTACTCTATAGTGCCGAATTATTCGGTTGGGATGAAGAATGGACCGATGTGGTGTATTTTTCTACCATCGCGCTACGGCGGTCGCAGGAGTAATAAGTGGAGTTAAGGTCCTTAAACGAGATGTGAATTTGGGTCGAAAATGTGCATTGACAGAAATTGGTATTTTGGTATTATAATATGTATAAATGAGCATGGATGAAAGGGGAGCATTATGGCGGGGTTGATACAGCTTTCAGAAGCCGCTTCGCTCGCTCTGCACGGGATGGGGCTTTTGGCGACGTCGCGCAGGCGCATGAGCGTGAAAGAGCTCGCCTCGGCTACGGGGGCCTCAGAGGCGCATTTAGCCAAGGTGTTTCAGCGCCTTGGAAAGGAGGGTTACGTTTTTTCCACGAGGGGGCCTCACGGAGGGTTCGTCCTCGCTAAACCGCCGGAGGAGATCTCCCTTTTCGATATTTACAGAGCGATAGAAGGAGAACCATCAAGGGAATACTGCCTTTTGAGGCGCGAAAGTTGTCCTTTTGGTCGCTGTATTTTCGGCTGCATCTTGAAGCGCCTTTCCGAGGAGTTTTTGACCTATCTAGCCTCGAAGACGCTCGCAGATCTTTCTGGCCCACAATCCAACGAGGGGCGAGGAGCAGGGTTTGAAGCTGTGAGCATGAGTGGTAACTTAGTAAATCAATTTAAAAGACAGGAGGGTTAAGGGATGTTTTGTTACCAGTGTGAGCAGACAGCAAAAGGGACTGGATGTACTGCCTTCGGCGTATGCGGCAAGAGCCCTGAGGTTTCAGACCTGCAAGATCTGTTGATCCACGTGACCAAGAGGATCTCCATGTATGCCCACAGGGCGCGGGCTCTGGGAGTTAAGGACCCTGAGGTGGACTCCTTCGTCTTGGAGGCGCTTTTTACTACTGTCACGAATGTCAACTTCGATGAGGAGCGCATGGAATGGATGATCCGCAGGGCTGAAGACATGAGGGAGAAAGCCCGCAATATGTACGAAGAGGCCTGCAATAAAGCGGGAAAGACCCCTGAAGCGCTGACGGGGCCTGCGACCTTTGAGCTCGGCAGCAACCGCGATGAGCTGATTCGTCAGGGAGAAGGACTTACGCCAGAGGCGAGGGCCGAAAAGTGGGGGGAGCTCATCGGAGGCCTTCATGACCTTATCCTTTTCGGTCTCAAGGGAAGTGCCGCCTATGCTGACCACGCTCAAGTTTTGGGCGAGAAGGACGAAGAAGTGTACGCCGGTTTTCACGCCTTCCTCGATTTCTTGAGCCGCGAGAGCTTCACCGAGGACGAACTGCTATCTAAGGTCCTTGAAGCGGGCAAGTTCAATCTCAAGGTTATGGAGTTGCTCGACGCCGCTAACACCGGTTCTTACGGTCATCCCGAGCCCACGAAGGTGCGCACTACGCCAGTGGCGGGGAAGGCTATC
>LDZS01000004.1_pt1 | contig 29530 bp, 33 predicted proteins | sample 615471 | NCBI WGS metagenome assembly LDZS01 (sample SAMN03408295, study PRJNA278302) | terrestrial metagenome | isolation source: oil reservoir sample K3 | place: USA: Alaska, North Slope, Kuparuk formation | collected 2013
TAAGGGATGAATAGGATGAGAGGGGTAGCCGCAACACAAGGCTGGATCAAGGGCGCAATAAAAACAGTCCTGCCCAGGGGCAAGTTCGCTCGAAGCGTCACCGTGCTTGCGGGAGGTGCTGCCCTTGGGCAGGCGATCACCGTTCTCGTCTCGCCTATTCTCACCAGACTCTACTCTCCCGAGGACTTCGGAGTGTTCGGAGTTTATGCCTCAATTCTCGGAATCGCTACCGTCATCGCCTCTCTGCGCTACGAATATGCACTCCCTCTTCCAGAAGATGATGAGACTGCGGCAAATATTTTAGCTCTCTGTTTCTTATTACTCCTTGGAATGAGTGGGTTAGTGGCACTCCTTATTTATGGACTTGGAGAGCAGATTGTGACCTGGATAAATGTGCCTAGGCTTAAGCCGTATTTATGGCTCATCCCCTTAGGGATGCTCGGGGCTGGCACTTACCAGATCTTGAACTACTGGGCGGTGAGAAAGCGCGACTTCCCACGGATTGCCCGGACGAGGATCAGTAGAGGTGTGGGAAGGGCAGCCATTCAGGTCGGAGTCGGGCTTGCCCATTCCGGCCCGCTAGGACTTCTTCTGGGCCAACTCGCTGGTGAGACCGCCGGGAGTGCCTCGTTGGGGTTGGCCGCCTGGAACAAGGATCGGACTCCTTTCAAGGCTCTCAGCTTTAACAGGATATCCCAAGTGGGGAGAAGATATAAGCGATTCCCGCTCTTTTCCAGTTGGGGTAGCCTTCTTGACGCTTTGGGGGCTCAACTTCCTCAGATTCTCTTTGCGGCGTTCTACGGTGCAGAGGTGGCCGGATGGTTCGCCTTGGGCCAGCGGGTGATCGCGGCCCCGCTGAACATCGTGGTCGATTCGGTGGCTCAAGTCTACTTTGGAGAAGCGGCCCGACTGCCCAAAGACGATCCCAGAGCGATGAAGCGGTTGTTTCTGAAATTGACCGGTCGCCTTGCCCTTGTCGGAGGGTTACCGGTAGCGGTCATATGTGCCTTAGCCCCCTGGTTTTTCACAGTTGTGTTCGGCCCAAATTGGGAAACAGCAGGCCGGTATGTGCAGATCATGGGGATCATGTTCGCAGTACGATTTGCGGTAGTGCCCCTATCTCATACTTTGAATATTCTGGAGCGACAGGACCTGGATTTCGTTTGGGAAGGAACACGGCTAGTTCTGGTTGTGGGAGGGTTACTGGGAGGAAGAGCATGGGGGATTTCGGATGTCACCGCCGTGGGTATCTATAGCTTAGCAATGCTAGGCGCTTATATTATCCTGTGGGGACTTACCTGGCAAGCGCTGAAGGCTAGGCTTAAAGTAGATGGTCATGCGATATGAAGTTGAACGCAAAGCGTGACACATCGGTACGCGGCATGCGAACCTCCCTTGTTGAGAAAGCGGGGGAATGGCTTTTCGCTCTCTTTCTCTTCGCTGGCTACTACAAGGCAGATCCTAGGCTTGCTTTCATCCAGACACATATCGACATCACAGTGCTCTTCTGGGTGTTGTCATTTTGCGCATTCCTTTACCGTATACTCAAGAAGCCATCCACCTCAAAAATTCCTGAAAGATTTGCGATAGTCGCTGCTTTATTCCTTATCCTTGTTGTCTGCCTTGTTGGAAGTCTACTTTATTCAGAAAGTACACAATACGGGTACGACAAGACTTTGAGATTTATTGTTCTGACCGGCTGGGCCTTCTTTGGGGCCGGATTCCTTATTTCTGATATCCTCTCCCTCAAGCGGTTCTCTTGGGCAATTGCGGCCATTTCAGTTGCGATGGCAATCGATGCTCTCACAGGTTATGTGGGCGTAGGACGAATAGGTTTTGTAACAGCATTCGGGAGCAATTACATTGCCTTAGCCCGGACCAGTGGTCTTGGGCTGCTTGCGACTGTGGCGTTTCTACTGCCTACCGAGCGGACCCCCTTAATGAAACTTGCCCTCTGGGGCATAGCAGCTTTACAACTTTGGGGTGCTTTGAGTGCGGGGGCAAGGGGACCGGTAATAGCCCTGATCCTCTCGCTCGTCCTCTTCTTCGCTCTCAGCGCAAGGGGCCTCCCATCCATTAGGATCGAGCGCTACGCACTACGCCTTGGCGTTGTGATGCTTGCTGCCCTTGTCATCCTCGGGATATTTGGGGGAGAGCTGTTCTCGACCCTCATGTTCCGGACGCAAGTCCTTATAAGTGAAGGAGGCACCTCAGCTTTGACGAGATTCGGTCTCTATCATGAAGCATTTGACCTTTGGGCACGCTCACCAATCTGGGGAAATGGTATTGGTGGGTTTGGCATAGCGGTGACGGGACAAGATGTGCGAGAGTATCCGCATAATATAATACTGGAGCTGGGGGCGGAAACTGGCCTAATCGGTGTCCTGATCTTTGTAACAATGCTGATAGTGGCTTTTGCTAAGCCGGTTATTAATCTGAGTGCTCAGAGGGGTCTCACCACAACTGTGACCCGCTACTTATTGGTAGCATGCTGCTTCGCTCTCCTTAATGCCATGGTATCCGGCGATATCAATGACAATAGAATGTTATTTACTTGGATAGCATTGGTGGCCTCTGTTTCCCGGTTCCAGAAGGGCGAGGCGGTAGGTTCCTTAAATTTACACAGTATCGGCACATATCAAGCAAAGGATCTTGCGGAGAAGCTACAGAAGGGAGGATGATGAAGATTCTTCGATGGCGAAAGGCTCTGCGGTTGGTTCTGGTGATCTTAGTTTTGATTGGCCTCGCTACAGGGCTGAGCTTTCAAGGATGCGGACCTCCGCCTAATACGGCTAAGACCATCGTTTTCCAGGAAGCACGCCAGACTTATGATGCCCTACTCAAGGCAACATCGTTTGGGGAAAATTTGCTTTACAGGGATAACTTGACCGGTCGGATCGTCTGGAATGAGGCTCAGTTCATGGAGTCGCTTATCAACATGTATGACTTGACGAAGGATGCACGCTATCTCGAAATATTCGTCGAGCATGCCGACAATGTGCTACAAGTACGAGACGACCGAGCAAGACGGCCCGATTACGCCGGACGGGTGAGACCAGATTGGCAAACAGGAGGTTATTACACCCTCGGCGTTCCAGTGACCATACCCGATGACCAGGGTGAGCCGGCCCTCGAAGTCCAAGGGATTCACCGGGCTGGTAATGAGCATACGGTGGTTGAAATAATCCGGGAAGACGGTGAACACTTCACACTCCTAGTCCACAACGATTTCCGCCGCAGCGATCCTTTAGAGGTGAAGTGGGAGAATCTTACAATGGAGACTGCAGAGGCAGTGGTGAATAAGGATTTGAGCCCTGAGAGCTGGATTCGAATCAAAGTCCTTGGCGATTCCCCGCCGAAACAAGGGGCCTATCCTCTCACAGAGACCTACCGGATGGTGCTGCATGAGCTCCATACCCCGATCATCGGCATCCCGTTTCTGCGGTTTGCCGACTTAGTTTTTCGGACTCCCGCGCTTGCGATATACGAACCAAAAGCAGTATGTGCAAGCCTTGGAGCAAAGTTTCCAAGATTACTCGGATTCCTGGCGTGAAGATGCAGATGGAGGTTACTTCGTGTTCGAGCCCGGCGGGAAGTACTGGGCGAGCGGGCTTCCAGTCCCTTACAACGGACTTTCGGCCAATGGTCGTTTTCTCCTATGGCTGTGGCGGGTGACAGGGAATATCATCTACTTAGAGAAAGCCACTGCTTTGGCCAGGAAGGTGCGGGCGGGGATGACCTTTTTGTCTGACGGGACTATGACCATGCCTTACTGGGTGTGGGACAGCCTGCCTTATACCGGCTGGGAGGGCTTGTCTGCTGACCCAGTGAATGGGTTATACACACGATGTGAGCCCGATCCTGCCACAGAAGATGTCTCCCACTTTTCATTAACTCTCCGCTTTATGGTCGAGGCATGGCAGGTGGGCGTAGTGTTTCAAGAAGATGATCTGAAGGCGGTTGCCCGGACATTCACGGAGCACTTGTGGAAGCCCTCCACCGCTAAAGCCGAAGAGCTATGTGATTCTGATTGGCGCAGAGGATTCTATCTTGCGCACAATCTGGATGGGAACAGCATGGCTTATGACTATGCAATTGCAACCTTTGTCCTTCTTTCGCGTTGGGAGCCCTCGATATTAGACTGTGGGTTAGAGGTGTATGAAACTCGGTATAAAGATGCAGATTGCATCGACATCGATTACCTCTATGGCGAGGTAATGCTCGGGTGGAGTGTTTTGGCCTTGAATGGCAAGCCGCCGGTGGTCGAGTTTCGGGAAAAACCACTTTATCCATTCACGCTTCGTGTCAGTGCTGAAGAGTATGTGAAATCGTCAAAGCTGATCAGTTTAGACGAAAACGGGGTACCCGTAACAGACTATGGCTCTTTGCACGACGGAGCCGGAAGGCGCTACAACCCGACTTTTATCGCGAACTATGCACTTGCACTCTATCGCGATTACCTTGTTACAGGTAATTCAGAGCCACTACAAGCATTTTGGAAGCAAGTCCAATGGTTTATTGACCACAGGGCACAACGGGAATACCGAGGATTTGAGTTCTGGGTATGGGAATTTGATTTCGATCACCCTTTGTTTGAGGCGAAGGCTCCGTGGGTTTCGGCGCTGTCGCAAGGAAGGGTGTTATGCGTGTTTCTGGCAGCATATGATCTGACGAGCGACCCGGAATATCTTCGTGCGGCGGAATATACCTTTCGCTCTTTCGTTGTGCCCGCCTCGGCAGGGGGTGTTACGACTTTTGATGGCGAGGTTGCTTGGTACGAAGAAGTTGCTGATGAAGGAGCCCCTTCTGGGAAAATCTTGAACGGACATATTGCCGCACTCCAAGGTCTCTGGACATTCTACAAATGGACGGGCAGAGCAGATGTCAAACGATATCTTGATCTTGGCATTGCAGCGGTTAAGAGAGATATTGCTTTATATGACGCCGGGTTTCTCTCCTACTACAGCCAATGGCCAGCAAATCCACGAGAGTTTGCTCCCGCTCGTGATTATAATACGCTCCATGTGCACCAACTTCTTTGGTTATACGAAGTTACCACGGAGCCTGTGTTCCTTGAATATGCGCTTAGGTTCGCTCGCTATGATGCTCCAGGCTGGAAGATAACCACAGCAGGCTCAACCGATCCTGTCGGCCATGGCCCGGACAATCTTTTTTTTCAGATGTATAGTAAGTACTGGTCGCACAACCAGTTTCCGACCTGGATCCAACTGGACTTGGGAAGGCTAGAGCTTATCGAGGGGATCGTGCTCTTTGATTATACTCTTAGGTCTACACCGCGTGACTTCCAAGTTTTGGCTTCAGAAAATGGCCACGAATGGAGATTAATATTGCAGAAGACAGGGAATGAGGAGCAATATCTCATCCAGAAATTCGAGCCTGTAAAAACTCGCTTTGTAAAAGTCGTCATTACGAGCGACAATGGTAATAACAATGTAGCTCTAACCGGCGTTGCGGTCCTTAGGAAGCAAGCTGGCCGCATAGCTGTTTCCGATTGGCGATCCTTTAGCTCTGGGAACTTGCCGGCCTTGGTATTTGATCGAGGATGGAAGATCCCGGAGACGGGATGGATTGTCGCGGATCTAGGAGGCGACCTGCCACAAGATATTGTTGTTGAGCTCACGGGCATCGCAAGCCACTGCGTCTTGAAAATTCTTGGAAGCGACGACCTTAGCCTTTGGAATACAATTCCACTCTCGGAAGCCCGGGAGATCGAAGTCAGCCAGCAAATGGTGCTTCGGAATATGGTTCAACGCTACCTAAAGATCGAATTCCATGAGGGGTGCAAAGGAGGCAAACTGTTGATTAGGAGGTTGCCGTGAGAACATATCAAATCTGCACACGTTGTGTGATGGACACGACGGCTGAAGAGATAACCTTTGATGCAAAAGGAGTTTGTAATTTTTGCCACTATTTTGATCAAAACATCAAACCAATCCTGGATCGTGCTCGCTCTGGTGAGGGTAAAAAACTTCTTGATCAAATCGTGGTGGTTATTAAGAGAGCTAGCCAAGGTAAGCCTTACGATTCCGTACTAGGTATAAGCGGTGGAACGGATAGTTCGTATCTGGCTCATCTGGCTGCTGAACTGGGGCTGCGTCCCCTTGTAGTCCATGTTGATACAGGTTGGAACAGCCCTGAATCTGAACTTAACGTAAAAAGACTGGTAGCCAAGCTAGGGTTAGATTTAGAAATAATCACCGTAGACTGGGAAGAAATGCGCGACCTCCAACTTGCTTTCTACAAAGCATCGGTGAAAAACTGTGAGATACCCCAAGACCACGCTTTCTTGGCGGCATTATACAAAAAGGCGGCTGAGATCGGTGTTCACTATATATTGAGCGGAGGCAACTTTGCAACTGAATCTATCTTGCCTCGCTCGTGGGGCTACAATGCCGGGGACTTGCGTCACCTTTTGGCAATTCATAAGCGCTTTGGGACCCGTCCTCTGCGAAAATTTCCTACTTTAAGTTTTGTGGAGCGCTATGTCTACTATCCCATCGTGCGAAAGATCAAAGAGGTCCGTCTTCTTAACTACGTCCCCTACAACCGCGCTGAAGCAAAGCGGATCTTGGCTGACAGGTATGGTTGGCAGGACTATGGGCTTAAGCATTACGAGTCTGTTCTTACGCGGTTCTTTCAAGGATACTATCTTCCGACTAAGTTTGGGATCGATAAGCGCAAGGCTCACCTATCCAGCTTGATCCTTTCAGGGCAGATTACGAGAGAGGAGGCTCTGGAGGAACTCAAGAAGCCGCCCTATCCGAGCAAGGAGATGCTGGAAAGAGACAAGGCCTATATTGCCGAGAAGCTGGGCCTGTCCCTTGAAGAATGGGAAGAGATTCTGGCGTTGCCACCTCGTGATCACCGTGAATTTCCAACATCTGAATTCTTGTTTAGAGCTAAAGATAGCCTAGCAAATGCACTCAGGATTAGGCATCGTCGATATAGGCTGTAATAAACCGCGAGGGAGAGGGCATCCATGATGAAAGTCGCCCATCTTACTACCGTTCATCAGCCTTTCGACACCCGCATCTTTCACAAGGAAGCGAAAACGCTGGTACGGGCGGGATATGACGTGGCTTTGATCGCCCAGCACGAAAAGGACGAGGTAGTGGACGGTGTTAAGGTCATCGCTTTGCCCAAACCGCAGAATCGCTTTGTCCGCATGTTCGGCCTTACCTGGCGAGCCTTCCGGCTGGCCTTAAAACAGCGGGCAGATATTTACCATTTCCACGACCCCGAACTCATCCCGGTGGGACTGCTACTTAGACTCTTGGGCAAGCGAGTGATTTACGACGTGCACGAGGACGTACCCAAGCAGATCTTGAGCAAAGAATGGATACCGAGACCGCTGCAGCGATTGGTGGCGTTGGGAACCCGATTGGCAGATGCAGTAGCTGGCAGCGTTCTCAATGGGGTGGCGGCCGCTACGCCCCAGATTGCCAGGCGCTTTCCCGCTACCAAGACCGTAATAGTGCAGAACTTTCCCATTTTGGATGAGTTACTGCCACCGGATCCCACGCCCTATACTAGCCGGCCGCTTAAGGTTGCTTATGTGGGTGGCATCACTGCTATTCGCGGTATCCGGGAGATGGTGCAGGCCATGGCTTTGCTGCCGGATACTTTAAACGCTAGGCTTGTGCTGGCTGGTACCTTCACTCCACCTGCCTTGGAAGAAGAGGTACGGCACCTGCCTGGCTGGGAACGTGTGGAGTTCCTGGGATGGCAGGATCGGCCCGGGGTGGCCAGGGTTCTTGGTCAGGTGCGCGTTGGTTTGGCGGTGCTGAAGCCTACAAAAAACTACGCGGAGGGCTGGCCAGTAAAACTCTTCGAGTATATGTCCGCTGGACTACCAGTGATAGCCTCTAACTTCCCTCTGTGGAAGGAGATTGTAGAGGGGAACCAATGTGGCATTACTGTTGATCCTCTTGATCCAAAGGCAATTGCCCAGGCCATTGAGTACTTGCTCACTCATCCTGAGGAAGCCCAAAAGATGGGTCAAAACGGCCGCCGGGCAGTATTGGAGAAGTATAATTGGGAGCGAGAGGCAACGAAGTTGCTTAGCTTCTATGAGGAGCTGCTTTCGCGATGAACCTCTGGATCTTTAATCAATACGCGCATCCGCCGGATCTTCCTGGAGGAACGCGGCACTATGACTTTAGCCGGGAACTGGTGCGGCGAGGGCATCGGGTAGTTATCTTTGCCACAAGTTTTCACCACTACCTCCATCGGGAAACCCGCTTGCAGCCAGGAGAGAAATGGAAGATCGAGGATGTGGATGGCATAAAGTTTGTTTGGCTTCGTACACCTCCGTATTGGCGTAACGATTGGCGCCGGGTGCGGAATATGGTGGCTTTCATGTTTCGGGCTTGGCGGCTGGGCCGAAAGTTGCTCAAACTCGCTCCCGATGTGGGGAAGCCGGATGTGGTCATTGGTTCTTCTCCACACTTGCTCACTCCTCTTGCGGCTTATTGGGTGGCCAAGCACTACCGGGCTAAGTTCGTCCTGGAAGTGCGTGACCTGTGGCCTCAAACAATCATTGATATGGGCGAATTGAGCGAAAAACATCCGATTATCAGAATCCTACAAGCTTTGGAAAGTTTCCTTTACCGTCGAGCAGCAAAGATCATCACGGTATTACCCCGGGCTCACGAATACATCACCGCTTGCAGAGTTCCGCAGGAGAAAATTTTTTGGATCCCTAACGGAGTTGATCTCTCGCGATTTGAACAGACTGCAGTATCAGAGATAGGCCGTGAAGACTTTCAGGTGATGTATCTCGGCGCCCACGGCCAGGCCAATGCCCTCGATGTGATTATCCACGCCGCCAAGATCGTTCAAGATCGGGGCTATCAAGAGATCAAGTTTGTCTTCGTCGGCGATGGCCCGGAGAAGCCGGGGCTTATGGCCTTGGCCCGGGAATTAGGGCTCAACAACGTGGAATTCCGCGATCCAGTGCCTAAGGCCAGGGTGCCCCAGACCCTCGTCGAAGCCGATGCTACGGTATTCACCTTAAATAACCTGCCCCTATACCGGTACGGCATTAGTTTAAACAAGCTCTATGATTACCTTGCTGTGGGAAAGCCGTTAATTCTTGCAGGCAATCCTGTTAACAACCCTGTAGAGGAGGCGGGTTGCGGCTTGACTGTCCCCCCGCGGGATCCCGAGGCCCTAGCCGAGGCGATCATCGAGCTCTATCGCATGCCAAAAGAGGAGCGGGAGGCCATGGGCCGCCGTGGCCGGGCTTACGTGGAGGAGCACCACGACATCCGCAAACTCGCGGAGAAGTTGGAAAGGGTATTGGATGAAGTGGTCCACAGCCTTTAATAGATGCTATCTGATCTATCCAAAGTTCCGGAACGAGCTGCTTGCGAAGAGTAAACTATAGCCTGAGCGAGAGGGTAAACCATATGGGGGAAAGGACTGAAAACAAGGCAAGGCGAGGGTGGTACCATACGTTTGGTAAACGCGCTTTGGATATTGTGCTGGCTGCAGCGGCGTTGGTCCTGCTTTCGCCTTTAGCTCTAGCTGTTGCCCTTGCTATCCGCATGACCATGGGCTCCCCGGTCATCTTCCGCCAGGTGCGGCCAGGGCTTCACGGCAAGCCTTTCGTGATGTATAAGTTCCGCACGATGCTCGATCTGCGCGACGAGCACGGGAATTTGCTCCCGGACGAGAAGAGGTTGACCCGGTTGGGAAAGTTCTTGCGGCGATTCAGCCTGGATGAGATCCCAGAGCTTTGGAACGTGCTCAAAGGGGATATGAGCATCGTTGGTCCTCGTCCACTCTTGATGGAGTATCTGCCGCTGTATACCCCAGAACAGGCCCGCCGACATGAAGTCAAGCCAGGCATGGCCGGTCCGGTGATAATGAGCGGAAGGAATCTCCTCAACTGGGAGGAAAAGTTCAAGCTCGATGTCTGGTATGTTGACAATTTCTCGTTCTGGCTCGATCTGAAAATCCTGGCGCTGACCGCTTGGAAGGTGCTAAAAGGAGAAGGGGTCAGCGCGCGGGAGCACGCAACGATGCCGCGATTTACGGGGGGTAAGACGCTACATGTTCAAGGAGGAAACAATCAAACTTAAAAGAGTGCGGTGGTAAGTATGCCTAAAGAAGGTAAATCCGTAGTAAATGTGATGTTCACCAGTGTTGGCCGACGGGTAGAGTTGATAAGGGCCTTCAAAAAGGCTTACGCTGACTTGGGGCTTACCGGCAAAATTGTTGCTACCGATATTGATCCCTTAGCACCAGCATTACAAGAAGTGGATCGGCCATATATCGTTCCCCGGGTCTCCGATCCTGAGTATATACCCACTTTGGTCAAGATTTGTTCACGTGAGCAGGTCGACCTCGTCTTCCCCTTGATTGACCCGGATATTCCCGTGCTGGCACGCCACCGTCAGGAGCTGGAGAGTACCGGGGCCAAAGTTATTGTGGTTTCGGAGGAAGCAGCAACCATTACAGCTGATAAGTGGTTGACCTACAAATTCTTCTGCCAATTAGGAGTCCCAACGGCTCGTTCTTGGTTACCTGAGGAAATCCAGCGAACGAGGCCAGCCTTTCCCCTTTTCATCAAACCGCGATTTGGCAGTGCGGGGAGGAAAACATTTAAAATCAGTAATGAACGCGAGCTGCACTTCTTTCTGGAATATGTACCTGATCCCATTGTGCAAGAGTATCTCCCAGGTCCAGAGGTCACTAACGATGTCATCTGCGATCTTAACGGCAATGTCCTTGCTGTAGTCTCCCGACAGCGCATCGAAGTGCGTTGGGGTGAGGTCGCTAAAGGGAAAACCATATATGATCCGAACATCGTCCAGCATTGTGTTACTATTGCGAAGGGTTTGAAAGCCATCGGGCCTATCACCGTGCAGTGTATATTAAAGGATGATCAACCCTACTTTACTGAGATTAACCCGCGGTTTGGAGGGGGTGCACCTTTGGGAATTGCCGCTGGCGTGCTATCACCCTACTGGCTGTTAGCCATGGCTGCAGGGGTGTCGATAGATGTCCCGCCGCTAGGCACCTATCGAGTCGGGCTTTATCTCACCCGCTTTGACGATTCTCTCTTTTTAACAGAGGAAGATTATGCCAAAATTGCAAGCCATCGTCTTCGATCTGGATGACACGCTCTATCCGGAGCGGGAATATGTTAAAAGCGGCTTTAAAGCAGTTGCCGTTTGGGTTGAAGAACATTTGGGTATACCCCAAGACGTAGCGTTACACGGATTCTTCGAGCTATTCGCTGAAGGTGAGCGAGGCAATATTTTCGACCTCTGGTTAAGCAGACAAGGGTTTGCTCCTGAGCTATGGGTGCCCCAAATGGTGGAAACGTATCGGGAGCACGAGCCGCAAATTACCCCCTATCAAGACGTTCTTGACCTTCTTCCACGACTTCGACAAGTTTACCGTCTTGGGATCGTAACAGATGGACATGCTTATGTGCAGAGGAAGAAATTAGAAGCACTTGGGTTAGCACCTTACTTCGATGTCATCGTTTTCTCGGATGATTTGGGAAAGGAAGCTCGAAAGCCAAGCGTGGTGCCCTTTAAGGTCGCTTTGGAACAGCTGAGGGCTATGGGGCATAGGTCTGTATACGTTGGGGACAACCCCTTGAAGGACTTCGTAGGGGCTCGTAAGGTAGGTATGTGGACAGTTCGTGTGCGACGTCCAGAAGGGCTATATAGTCAGCTTGAGCCACCTTTACCCGAGTATGCCCCACATGCGGAAATCTCTGCCCTTAATAAGCTGATAGAGGTTCTGGCACAAATCGAGGGAGCCTCTTAAATTGGCAAGGGGTGAAAAGCGATGGCTGAGCGCATTCCCATGTCGGCTCCGGACATCACGGAGGAAGACGTTCAGGCAGTAACTGAGGTCGTCCGATCTGGACGCCTCGCTTTGGGGCCCAAGACGGAAGAGTTTGAAAGCTTGATCGCCCAGTATGTAGGCACGAAATACGCCGTGGCCGTAAGCTCCGGCACCGCGGCGTTGCATCTCATCGTGAAAGCCCTTGGGCTGGGGCCGGGAGATGAGGTTTTGGTCCCTTCCTTTACGTTTGTGGCCAGCGCCAACGTGATCCTCTATGAGGGGGCCACACCGGTGTTTGTGGACATCGAGCCGGATACCTACAACCTGGACCCTGAGGATTTAGAACGAAAGGTCACGCCGCGCACGAAAGCGGTCATGGTGGTGGATGTCTTCGGCCATCCTGCGGAGTGGGACGAGATCCTTCGGATCAGCGAGAAGCACGGCTTGAAGGTCATCGACGACTCCTGCGAGGCCTTGGGGGCGGAATACAAGGGGAGGAAGCTCGGCCAGTTCGGGGATGCCGCGGCTTTTGCTTTTTACCCCAACAAGCAGATGACCACCGGAGAAGGAGGGATCATCGTTACCGACGATCCGGAAATCGCCCGGCTATGCCGGAGCATGAGGAACCAAGGCCGGGGGGAGATGGGCTCCTGGCTTGAGCACGAGCGCTTGGGCTACAACTATCGCATGACGGAAATGTCGGCAGCCCTTGGGGTATCGCAGTTGTCAAGAATTGAGGTTCTTCTTGCCAAGCGGGACCGGGTAGCACGGATGTACACGGAGCGTCTCTCAGGCCTGGATTTTGTCCGCCCGCCGGTAGTCCGGCCTTACGTACGGATGAGCTGGTTTGTATACGTGATCACCCTGGCGCCAGGACTTCATCGGGATCGGGTTATGGCTGCGCTTGCTGAGCAAGGAATCCCGTCGCGAGGTTACTTTTCGCCCATACACCTCCAGCCCTACATTCGTGAGATGCTCGGCACACGAGAGGGAATGCTTCCGGTCACGGAGGAGGCGGCTCGCCGCACAATAGCCCTTCCGTTCCACGGGAACATGACCGAGGACGAAGTGGATCAAGTGGTAGAGGCACTGAAGAGGGCTTGCAACGCGTAGCAGCGAGGACCTACTGACCGCCTTAGGGGGAAGGTAAATGGATGGGTGGGGGACAAAGGGGAAACTCCTGGGCCGGGTGGCGGTCAAGTTTGCTATTGATCTTCTCCTCTGGTCGGCGGCAGTTCCGCTTGCTTATCTTCTGAGGCTGGAAACGATCCCCGCACGGTATGCCCCTAGTGTGTTGATCTACCTTGCCATCGGGATCCCGGTCCGGGCCACGCTGATCTGGGTATTTGGCCTCCACCGCCAAGTTTGGTCGATGGTCGGCGCGCAGGATCTCTTCAACTTAACAGCGGCGGTGGGGCTAGACGCAGTCGTGATGTTTTTCGGGGCTTTTGGCCTCAGAGGATGGGTGTTCGTCCCTCGTAGCGTTCCGCTAATTGCGGGAATAGTAGCGCTACTTCTCCTCGGAGGGAGCAGGTTTGCCGCGCGGCTCCTGCACGAGACAGTGAGACGTAAAGCGATAGGAAAAGGCCGGCGGGTGCTTATTGTCGGTGCAGGCGAGGCAGGGACGATGCTTGCCCGGGAGATGCTCCGCCACCCCGAGGCAGGGCTGATACCGGTTGGATACCTTGATGACGACCTGGCCAAACAGCGCCTGCGCCTGGTTGGACTGCGCGTGTGGGGGAAACTGGACGATCTTCCCCGCGTGGCACGACGTCTGAAGGTTGATGAGATCCTGATCGCCATTCCTTCGGCACCAGGGAAAGTTGTGCGGAAAGTTGTCGAAGCAGCCCGTGCAGCAGGCGTAAGCTATCGCATCATGCCCGCCCTGCACGAGATTCTTTCCGGGCGTGTTTCTATCAGCGATCTAAGGGAGGTAGACCTAGAGGACCTTCTTAGGCGGGAACCGGTTCGGCTAAATGTCGAGGAGATTGCGGGTTATTTGGAAGGGCGCGTGGTGCTCGTTACGGGAGCTGGTGGGTCAATCGGGAGCGAGCTCGTACGGCAGGTACTTCGGTTTAACCCCCGGGAAGTTATTCTCCTTGGGCACGGGGAAAACAGCCTGTTCGCGCTCTCTCAAGAGCTCGATCGCCGCCGGCCGCGGCCACCCTACCGCGTAGTGGTGGCCGACGTGCGCTTTAGGGAAGATCTAGAGCACGTATTCCGTCAGTACAGACCTCAGGTGGTGTTTCACGCCGCGGCCCACAAGCACGTCCCCCTAATGGAGGAGAACCCTGTAGCTGCGGTGAGGAACAACGTGGTGGGAACAGCGAACGTGGTGGAATTGGCCCTCAAATACGGCGTGGAGCGCTTCGTGAACATCTCAACGGACAAAGCAGTCAACCCAACCTCTATTATGGGAGCAACAAAGCGAGTCGCAGAATACCTCGTCCAGCGAGCGGCTCAGCGGGCAGCGCCAGGACAAGCCTTCGTATCCGTCCGGTTCGGGAATGTTCTCGGAAGCAGAGGGAGCGTTGTGCACATATTCCGAGAACAAATCCGACGACGCGAACCCGTCACCATAACCCACCCCGAAATGAAACGATACTTTATGACCGTCTCCGAAGCGGTGCAGCTCGTCCTCCAGGCAGGTGGACTGGGGGAAAATGGGGCGGTGTACGTGCTCGACATGGGGGAACCGGTGAGGGTCCTGGACCTAGCGAAGGACCTGATCCGGCTCTCGGGGCTGGAACCAGAGGTGGACATCCCGATTGTGTTCACAGGCATTCGGCCAGGGGAAAAGCTGTTTGAGGAAATCCTCACCGCTGAAGAGGGAACTATGGCCACGCGTCACGAGAAGATCTTTGTCGCCCGGAGCTCGCCTCCACCTGAGGATAAGTTTGAGGAAATGCTTGCTGCTCTTCTTAATGCGGCAGACGCTTGGGATGAGGCCGGGATCCGCGCCGCCCTCCAGCGTCTTGTTCCCACTTACCGTCCTTTCGTGAGGGGAGACGGTTCCCATTTCATCGATTAACTGTATCCAGCCAAGGTCTTCATCGGCGACATCGGGACCCTTTCCATCGGAGCGGTGATCGCGGCCTCCGTCATCCTGGGAGACTTCGAAATGGCCGGAATAATCGTGATGATCCCCTACTTCCTCGATTTCCTTTTCAAGGCCGCCAATCGCTTCCCCAGCAAGGGTTGGTGGGGCGAATATCGCGAAGGAAAACTCTATTGCCCTAACCCGAGGCCAGTCAGCCTGTGCCAGTGGATCATGAAACTCTCCGGCGGGATCAGTGAGCGAGGTTTAGTCCTCTCTCTGATCGGGATCGAGGCAGTTTTTGGCCTGATCGCCATCCTCATGTTCGCTAAGTTTTAAGACGATCTTTTGAGCGGATGTTGAGCACTCCTCCAAGCCTAAGTGTTGCGACGCGGTTCGCAGTACAATGAAAAAGGACGCTTATGGAAAGGAGCAAGGATTGGATGGATGAGGCGCAAGAGAATTTAGAACATGCCCGCAGTGACTTAGAGCGTGGTTTTTGTAACTGGGCTTGCTTTTCTTCCCCAGCAGGCCGCGGGAAGGCCGTAAAAGCTGTGTTTCAGAAGATGGGAGCCAACATAGTGTCCCCCGCCGGATGTGGAGGAAGGACCCGTCGAGGAAGATCGCGTATTACTCTGGGTTCAAAGCTCGTTCCCGCCAGGCCTTGACTTCCTCTTCCACTACCTGGGTCAGGCGGGAGATGCTTTGCGGGGAGTAGAATGCCCCGTAGATCACCTCCAAGAATCGGGAGATGGTCCGGGTGCTGGCCCCGGCATCGCAAAGGAGAAGATCCCTCGGAAAGCTCCAACGAAGCCTTTCTTCGCTCGGGGAGGATCGCCGGCCGGAAATCCCTCTCCCGGACACGGGGTACCCGCAGATCCTCGATGGGGCTGTACAGGGTTAGAAGATCCCGGGTGTAGTCCCCGTTGGCTTTGGTGGGGTGCTCCTCCGGGTACCATGCTGCCCCTCAGACACAATTGCTGGGATACTACTGGGGACCCTGGAGCCGATGCGGATGTTTCTAGTCCGATTTATTTTTGGCAGCGCGGGCAAAAGTAAGTTCCGCGGCCGCCCAATTCCACCCTTTCGATCGGCGTTCCACAGACCTGGCATGGAAGCCCTTCCCGGCCGTAGACCCGCGGCTCGTAGTCGCCCGCCTCCCCAGCCGGCGTGCGATAGAAGTTATCGGAAAGTGTTGTCCCCATGGCTGCCAGGGCCTCGTTCAGTACTTGGTGAATGGCTTTCTTTAGGCGCTCGATTTCTGCCGGGGTGAGGGAAGAAGCCGGCCGGCGCGGGCTAATCCCCGCCAAGAACAAAGCCTCGGCGGCGTAAATGTTCCCAAGGCCCGCGATGTTCCGCTGATCCAAAAGCCAAACCTTTATTGGAGCGCGGCTCTTCCCCAACGCCTCGTCCAAAAAAGAAAGATCGCCCAGGGCGTCCGGCCCAAGCTCTTCGGCAAATTCCTCCGCCACCTCCACCGTGCCAAGCCTTCTAGGATCGATGAAAAGGACACGACCCTGGGGGAATTCCAAAACCAAGCGGGTGTGCTCCGGAACGTCCTCTTCCTCGTGCCAGGCAAGCCTTCCGGACATGCGAAGATGGACGACGAGAAGTTTCTTGGGGAATGCAAAAATGACGTATTTTCCGCGTCGCAGAAGATCTTGTACCTTGGCGGGAAGAGGGAGAAGCGCGGGAAGATGAGCGAGCTTGGGATCGAGAACGTGCAAGAAAAGAAGCTCCTTCCCCAGTACTTTAGGGCGCAGGGAGCGCACCGTGGTCTCCACCTCGGGAAGCTCGGGCATGGCTAGCGGGTGAACACAAGTTCCCCGGCGACAAACGTGGCCTCCACCTGTATTTCCGACCACGGGGTTTTGGTGGGATCGGCGGAAAGGACCACGAGGTCGGCCCATTTTCCTGGAGCGATCTCCCCTAGCTCGTCCTCGGCAAAGGCGGCGTAGGCCGAGCCCTTGGTATAGGCTGCGAGGGCTTCTTCTACCGTGACTTTCTGCACGGGATGGGGCGGGTCGAGCGCAAGCCCAATCCCATAAAGGGGGCCCATGGGCATGCCGTCCGACCCGAAGGCCAAGGGGATGCCCTGGTCCAGGACCCAGCGGTGCGGGTCGATGCGGGAATCCCGAGCCGGGCCCAGCCGCTCCTCGTACATCCGCCCCGGCCCCGACCACTGGAGGAAATTCGGCTGCATGGAGGCCACGAGGCCCAAGTCCTTGAGGCGGGCAAGCTGTGCGGGCGTAGGAAGCTCGAGGTGCTCGACGCGGTGGCGATCGTGGTAGCCGACCCCGGCCAGACGCGCCGCGGCCAAAACCTCCTCGATGGCCCGATCGCCAATGGCGTGGATGGCCACCTGCAAGCCGGCCTCCATGGCTTTCCGCCAGATTCGCCCCAGTTCCCCGCGGCCCACAAGGACACGGCCGCGCCCCATCTCCCCGCGGTAGGGTTCCAAAAGGGCGGCGGTCTTGGCCCCAATGGATCCGTCCACGAAAACCTTGACCCCCACAATGCGGAGGAAAGGTGAGCCATACCCGCGCTGGAGTCCCAGCGCCGCGAGGTGCGGAAGGCTTTCTGCGGGAAGATAGGAAAAAATGCGGGTCCGCAAAAGGCCCCGGCGCTCGGCCACCTGATAAGCGGGAAGATCCTGGGGGCTGGACATGTCCGCCACGGCGGTGATGCCGAGTGCGGCGGCGAAGCGGGAGGCCTCGGCAGCGGCCTCCACCAGGGTCTCCTTCTCCGGCCGGATCAGGGAGAGAACTTCTGTCACCGCCTCCTCCCAAAGGTGGCCGCGTTCGCGATCCACGAACTCCCCTTCGGCGCGCACGCAGCGGGCCAAGGCCAGGGTATTGGCGGCCATCATGTGCCCGTCCACCCGCACCGCACAGCAAGGCTGTTTGGGCACAGCGCGGTCCAGATCGGCTCTTTCCAGGTAGCGCCGCTCCGGCCAGCGGGACTCGTCCCAGCCCCGCCCCACCACCCACTCCCCCGGCCTTGCCTCCGCCCGCGCCCGCAAAAGCTCCAGCGCCTCCGCTAAACTCCGCGCTCCCGAGAGGTCCACGAAAAAGGTGCGATCGAGACCAACGCGGAGGAAATGCACGTGTCCATCGAAGAAACCGGGCGCCAAGAAGCGGCCGTTCAGGGGGAAAATTTTTGTTTCTGGGCCACGCAAGCGCAGTATTTCCGCGGCTCGGCCCATAGCCAAAATTTTCCCGCAGCGCACGGCCAGGGCCTCGGCCGCCGGGGCTCGAAAAATCGTCCCGCCCTGGAAAATGAGGTCAGCGACCATCAGCAAGGCATTATATAAGGGCTGGCCCTTCTGGGCCCATCTGGGCTAGGATTGGGCGTGGCGCGGGTTCTTTCTCCCGACGCGGAAGGGATTAAGGAGGCCGCGGAGATCATCCGGGCCGAGGGGCTCGTGGCGTTCCCCACGGAGACCGTATACGGCCTTGGGGCCAACGCCCTCTCTGCTTTGGCGGTGACCAAGATCTTTGCGGCAAAGGCTCGTCCCCATTTCGATCCGGTGATCGTTCACGTGGCCGACCCTAAGGACGCGGAAAAGCTTTGGCTTACGGTGCCGAAGCTTGCCCAAGATCTCATCGAGAAATTCTGGCCTGGCCCCCTCACTTTAGTCCTTCCCAAGCGGGAGATCGTTCCGGACATCGTCACCGCGGGGCTTCCCACAGTGGCTGTGCGCATGCCCTCTCATCCCGTGGCTTTAGACCTCATCCGTGAGGCGGGCGTTCCGGTGGCGGCGCCCAGCGCCAACAGGTTCGGGCGGCTTTCGCCCACCCACCACGAGGCGGTGCTGGAACAGCTGGGAGGCCTGATCGACGCGATTATTGCTGCCGGGCCCACCCCGGTGGGGATCGAATCCACGGTGGTTTCTCTTGCGGAAAGCCCTCCGCGCCTCCTGCGTCCGGGCGGGACCCCTATAGAGGCCCTGCTCGAATTTCTGCCCGATTTGCGCGTGGAACCGCCCCAGGGCCCCTCCGCCTCCCCGGGAACTCTGCCCCGCCATTATCAGCCGAGCACAGCCCTTTTTCTTCTAGAGCCGGGGCCACCTGCGGGCCAGGAGGCTCTGGAGCGGGACAAATGCGGTTTCCTTGCCTTCCAAAGGGTCTGGGAGGGTTTTGCCCGCGTGGAGGTCCTCTCCCCAAGGGGGGATTTGGTGGAAGCCGCGGCCCGCTTCTTCTCCCTCCTGAGGAAACTCGATCGGGCCGGCCTTTTGGCCATAGTAGCTGAGCCCCTACCAGAGGTGGGACTGGGGCTGGCCATCATGGATCGGCTGCGCCGCGCCTCGTCAGGTCGCGCCCGCTTGGACAAGACCAAGGTGTGGATCATCCGCTGAGCCCGCTTTGAGAGCTGCTACTCCTGGCTTTCACTGAACCGAAACACAGGAGAATAAGGCTCGGAACTTCCTGCGGCGCTCACCTCTCCGCAGCCGCCATCTGCTCTTCAAAGATGGCCCGATACTCTCCGCCCTTTTCAACGAGCTCCGCGTGTGTCCCAGACTCCACTAATTGGCCATCGCGCAACACGAAGACTTGATCAGCGAATTGCGTTGTGGAAAGGCGATGGGCCGCCATAATGACCGTTTTCCCGCGCATGAGCTCCCTCAAGGCCCGCAAAGCTTTCGTTTCCGTTTCCGAATCCATAGCGGAAGTGGCTTCATCCAGAAGCAGAATCTTTGGTCGCCGCAAAACAGCGCGGGCCAATGCCAAAAGTTGCTTTTGGCCGCCGGAGAGCTTCGCACCTCGCTCCCCAATCTCCGTCTCGTAGCCATTCGGGAGTTCAACGATGAAATCGTGTGCCCCCAAAGCCCGCGTAACCCTGAACACCTCCGCCTCCGAAATCGAGGGATCTCCACAGCGCAGGTTTTCCATAACCGTGGTGGAAAATAAGAAAACGTCTTGGGTCATAAGGACTATTTGCTCGCGCAGAGAGGAAAGATTTGCTTCCTGAAGGTCTTGACCGTCAATATAGATTTTCCCCTCTTGCGGCTCGTATAGGCGCGCCAGCAAAGAAAGCAGCGTTGATTTGCCCGATCCGACGCGGCCCACTAGAGCTACCCAGCTTCCAGGTTTGACCTCAAAAGATAGGGAGCGCAAGGCTACGGTACCATTGGGATAGGCGAAGGAGACCTTCTCCACTTTTACCCCACCGGAGCGGACTAAGAAGGTCTCCTTTCCCGAGCGTTCCGGAGCTTCGTCCAAGATCTCGAAGATGCGGGAAGCGGCAACCCGGGCTCGCTGGAGTCCCAGGTTGGTCAAGATGATGGACTGCACCGGTCCATAAAGGTAGCCGATGAAAGAAACAAAAGCGATCACCGTACCGAGGGAAAGGATGCCCTTCATGATGTACCAGGCTCCAAGACAGAGGAAGAGAATTGGTCCGAGCTCCACAATGAAGGTGAGCACTCCTCCGGCCATAGCTCCCACTGTGTTTGTCCACACATTGGCAGCCTTAAGACGGTCCAGGGCCTGCCCGATCTTCCCTTCCACCCAGCAGAAAAGACCGAGGAGTTTAGTGGTAAGGGAAGAGGAGAGCCCCTCTCCTAGCTCCTTGGAGACAAGGGCATCGCCTTCCTGAATGGTACGGCTGAGGATCTGAAGACGCCGGTTTAGGAAGCGGGAGGAAAAGGCTAGGGCGGGAAGGATGGTCATGGCCACTAAAGCCAATTTCCAGTCGAGCCAGACGAGTATCCCGGTCGCCGCAGCTAAAAAGAGGGCGTTACTGAGGATGGTCAGAACCCCAAGGAAAAAGGCCTTAGCCACCTGTGGATCGCTTCTGACTCGGGCCATCAGATAGCCCACTTCTCTATTTTGCAGGAAAGAAGCGGGTAATCGCAGAAGGTGCTGTACCAAGGCTTTCTCCACATCCACAACCAGGGTTTCTTCACTTATCACCTTGAGGTATTGCTCGAGGAAAGAAAACAGTCCGCGCAGGGCAACGATAAGGACGAGGCCTAGAGCGAAAAACCAGAGTTCTCTGAATCTTCCCCGGGGGATGAGCACATCGATGACGTGTCGGAAAAGAACAGGGACGGGAAGGGCGAGGGCGTTGGAAATAAGCATGGTGCAAAGGAGGTAAAGCCCCAACTTCCAGCGGGGGAGCACAAACCGCTTGAAAAACCGAAGCACCGGGGATCTCACGGCTCACCTCCATTCGGCTCCCCGGGGGCCGGCTTTTCGTAGGACTGGCGGAGGATGTAGCTTGTGGCGGCAAGGAAGGTAAACAGGGAGGACACTCCGTGGAGGGTGGCCTCATATTCGTCGCGGGCTTTCTTTCGGACCATCCCGCTTCCCTCCAGAATGCGCAGGTGGTGGTAGAACTGCCCTTGGGTGAGCCCGGAGCGGGCCATGAGCTCCGCGGAGCCAGCTGGGCCCGAGACCAAAGCAAGCATCAGTCGGAGACGCTCCAAGCTCGTCAGGGCTTCCAGGGAGCGGATGCTTTCGGGTACGAGGATTTTCTCGGCGTCGTCGCTAGAGAAGAGCTCATACCAACTGCTCACCTGACCTTTGGGGGCGCGGTGTATGCCGGTAATGAGAACCTGGGCTTGGCCCTCTTTCAGGTCGGTGGCCAGAGCCTGGAGGATCTGGAAAAGCAGGGGCTGGATGGCCGGGGGAGCAGTGGCGGAAAGAAGCGGGATGACCGCTTCCCGCGCCGCTCCCTGTTCCCTGAGGCTGGCCAGACGATCGGCCACCTCGCGCAACAGCCGCTCCAACTCCGCCAGTTCTTCCATTTTACGTAACCACGTTGTTACGAAACATTATAACAAAGTGGGGGCGCGAAAGTCAACCGGGGAAGTACACCGCGGCACAAAGCTCCCGGCGGGCTTGAAACGGGTTTTTGGAGGTAGAGATGGCATTTCCTTGCGCCCCAAAGTATCCTTGAGCGCTCAAAAGGAGGCGGAACATGACGCTTGCGGGAAAGCGGGTGGCTATTCTGGTGGCCGACATGTACCAGGAGCTGGAGTTTTGGTACCCGTACCTCCGACTGCAGGCCCGTGACGATGGTGAGCCCGGATCGGGATAGGCCGGGCAGGATGGCCAAGGCCTGGGAGCAACCGATCAGGAGGGCGTCGAGGTAGGAGGTGCCTGAGGGGGGCTTCGAGCCCTTCCCGGCCCTCCGGGAAGACCAGAGGTAGAGGCCAGTCGCTATGAGGAGGGAAGCGGCCAAGGGGGATGATTCGAAGGCCTCACTAAAAAAAATCGTCAACAGCCTCGTCGTTTTTCCCTTGCATCCATTAAGGTTTAAGGCCAACACATTGAAAGGGTTGTTTTCAAGGGATTCCCTACAGGTTTTTTATTATCATTTCAGAAGGGTCCAAAGATGGATCGACAAGCACTACGAAGACTACGATTTAATCTTCTGCTTCCACATCAGGATGACCAGATATTTGCGGAAGAGCGCCGACAAACCCAAGATTATAGACTTCATCGATGCTACCTCCATCAACTATCGAGAAGCACAAAAATTTGCAAAAGGACTTTGGCGATTTATTTACCCCGTTGAGAACAAAAGGCTCCTTGCCTGCGAGCTCAAAATGCTCGAAATGTTCGATAAGGCCTTCATAACTTCTCACTACGATAAGGCATATCTCGAACATCACGCGGGCCGACCCCTGGATCACTTGATCGTTATCCCCAACGGAGTTCGCGAGGACCTTTTCGCCCGGCCTCCGGTCGATGAGGAGCAAAATTGGATCGTCTTCTTGGGGAGAATGGGTTATGCACCCAATGTGGATGCGGTCACCTATTTCGCCCATGAGGTATTTCCATTGATTCGGAAGAAGGAAGAAAAAGTAAAATTCCTCATTGTCGGTGCCGATCCCTCAAAGGATGTGCTTAAGTTGCGGAAGATCGACGGTATCGAGGTCACGGGATTTGTGGAGGATCCCTATGAATATCTGGAGAGAGCAAAAGTCGTTGTAGCTCCCTTACGTTTCAGCGCAGGTATTCAGAACAAGATCTTGGAAGCGATGGCCTTGAGGAGGGCCGTAGTAACCACCTCCAAGGGAGCAAGAGGAATAGCGGGAAAAGATGGTGAGCATTTCTTGGTTGCGGATGACCCTAAGGACATGGCGGAAAAGATCTTGTTGTTGTTGCACGAGGCGGAGCTACGGAGAGAAATCGGAGAGAATGCCCGCAGGTTAATAGAGACAACTTACCGCTGGGACATCATCGGTGAGAAACTGTTGGCCGAAATCGAAGAGGTCCTCAACCGATGAATACTTGTGTCGCCGAGTCTCCCGGGGGTCTCCCACTTTGGCCGAAGCCCTCTGGAAGGTGCTCGAGGATTCTGAACTGCGCAGCCAGATGGGGCAAGCTGGCCGTGAAAAAGCCTTGCGGGAGTTCACCCTCGACCGGATGCTCCGCGGTACCGGAAGGGTTTACGAGGAAGTCCTTGGGAACCGAAGGTGACCAGGGCTGCCCCCTTTGGGGGTAGTTACATTGCGGAGGGACCGGGGGCGCATGCAAGACCTCAAGGGAAACAAAACTGAGGCAACCATGATGGTCTCTGTTTCGGCAAAAGGACAGGTGGTGATCCCCAAAAAGCTTCGGGATCTTCTAGGGCTTAAGCCCGGCGATAAGCTTTTGGTCTCTATCGAGGGGGAGACCATCGTCCTCAAGCCGCTAAAGAAAAGCGACGTTTCCCGCTTATGGGGTAAGTACCGCGGGTTGCCGCTCCTTCATGACCTTGTTCATGGCCAGACCGGCCGCAAAAAGCCTCCTTGGGAATTCACCGTCTTTTTTTTCCGCGCCGGAGGCCCCGGCTTTTAAGCCTGGGGAGGAAGGAGCGGTTGAAACCTCCTTGCATATGATGTATGAAGTAGCCATAAAGCTCGTGAAGACCGTGAAGTGCAGACTCCAACCCAAAGTAAAACAAGGGGCGATCTGGTTGCGCACTTGGTACGGTTACGTTGTGTAAAGCGCGATGCAGGTGCTAAAGCAGTGAAGGGGGGATATCGTATCGAATCATTGAAACGGAACTCCATGAAGAGCTAAAATCATAGAGCATCGAGAGATCGAAAATGGGGATAGCCGAAGCTTACCGAGGGCCCTCCGGAAACATCCTCCGCGGGCCGATTGTAAGCACCGAGGAGATTGTTAAAAAACTTCGTTTCCTATTTGAAAAGGATGAGCGGGTGCTTTTAGCGTACCTCTTTGGATCCTACGCCAGGGGTGAGGAGAAGAAAGCCTCGGACTTGGATCTTGCCGTCCTTCTCGAGCCTGATATCGCTGGGGAAGAGCTCCACGATGCATACCGGGAGCTTTTCTTAATGACACGGAAAGTCCTTGGTACCGAACGTTTCGATCTCCTCTTGCTCAACCGCGCTTCTCTTCCCTTAAAGTTCGAGGTGGTTTCCGAGGGGCGTCTTATTTATGCACGTGATAACGAGGCACTGAATCGTTTTGAGATGGATGTTATCCACAAGTACCAAGACACGGCTTATTTGAGGGCCGTACAAGATGAGTATCTGAGGGAGAGAGTGCGTCAATGGTATTCAAAAGGGAAAGCGTCTACGCCCGACTGAAGAAGCTGGAAGAGGTCCTTGCTACCCTTCGCGCGCAAGGTCCATTCTCCCTCCAGGAGTTCAAAAGGGACACACGGTTACAGTGGATCATCGAGAGGGGGTTGCAACTGGCGGCTTCCTTGATCCTGGATATCGGGAACCACATACTGGCCGGTGTTTTTCAAATATCCGTTGATGAATATGAAAAGATACTCGAAAAGCTCAACGAAAAAAGGGTGATTAGCGATGATCTCTACGGGGAGATAAAGGGCTTGGGAGGTTTTCGAAACATCCTTGTCCACGGTTATTTGGATTTGGATCTCGACCTAGTGTATGTCCATTACCAGAACGGGCTAAGAGTCTTCCCGCGATTTATCGCCGAAATCGAAGCGTGGCTCCAAAACCACGTAAAGTAAGTTGAGAATTTGGCTCGGAATGGCATAGGTCTCTGCTGCGGCGCACGGCGACCGAGTGAAAGGGATCAGACCTGCCTCACGATTTCCCCAAAAGCTGCGTCACGGTATAGGTCACAAGCCGGCCACGAAAGGGCTCTGCGGTTGACGGGCGAGTTGGACGTGCCTGCAGGTGGGAGAAGGCAAGCTGGAAGTAGTCCTAAGTGACGTTCTTTCGGAATTGTGTATGGGTGGCTCCGCGAGACAGAGGGGTGTATGAGGAGTCCATGGGGCCGAAGGTGGGACTGTGGGTGACCGGGAAGGAAAGCTTGACGTAGGGGCCGTGGGTGTCTTAGTTTTGGGGTGATGAGGCTGGCGGCGAAGGTTTATGAGGCCTTCAAGGACGATGAGCATAAGGCCAGGGTCCTCGCCGAGGTGGTTGAGGAGCTTGAGAGCCGGATAGCTCCCCTGAGGGATGCGGCCACCAGGGGGGATCTTGAGGTCACGAAGCTTGCCCTCCAGAAGGAGATAGAACAGGTACGTCGGGAGATAGAGCAGGTCCGCCTTTCCCTTCAGAGGGAGATAGAGCAGGTACGGGGAGAAGTGGAGCAGGTGCGTCTTTCCCTCCAGAAGGAGATAGAACAGGTGCGAGGGGAGATAGACCGGGTCCGCCTTTCCCTTCAGAAGGAGATAGAGCAGGTACGACGGGAGATAGAGCAGGTGAAGGCGAGCATTTTGAAGTGGGTTGCGGGGCTTCTGGTGGTCCAGACCGGGGTGATCGTCTCCGTGATAGCCCTCCTCAGGTAACACCTGGGGTTTAAGCTTGATTCTTGACGTACAGCGCGGTGTGCTTCGAGGTGTCCGGACCGGCTGCAAGAAGGCCCTACGGGATCTACCCTCGACGGGTGCTCCGCGAAACTGAAAGGGTTTACGGGGAAGTCCTCGGGAACCGAAGGTGACCAGGGTAGGTCCTTTTGAAGGGGTTACATTGTGGGGACGGAGGAACAAAACGGAGGCAACCATGATGGTCCATTTGCCTCCGCAAATAAAAGTATTTACCCTATTAGGGCTATGGCTTCCAAGCCTGAAAACAGAATCGACTCAGAATCCTTGGTCCGGATCCTCGCGGAGTGCGGGGCCAGGAAGGTTTCTTTCTACCCGTGCGGGAGATGATATACTTCAAAATAGGAGGAAAGGATGAAGACCTTCGTAGCTTATATTGAGTGGGACCCTGAAACAAAGCTCTATGTAGGAATTGTGCCCGGAGTTCCCGGGGCGCATACACAAGGGGCTACTGTGGATGAACTGCAGAGGAATATGAAAGAAGTGCTAGAGCTCTGCCTCGAAGAAAACCCGGAATTGGGTGAGGATTTGCCCCGGTTCGTAGGGCTACAGCAGGTTGAGGTAAGCAAGTAAGTAAGTAAGCTTCCCATCGTCGATGCCAAAACGATGGAAAAGCTGCTCTTAAAGCTAGGTGAGAGGGTTCGCCAGAAAGGAAGTTACGTCTTTTATCGCCATCCTGATGGGCGGACGACCACGGTTCCACATGATCCGGGAAGAGATTCAGCTAGGCCCCTTATCCGGGAGATTTTGCGCGAGATCGAGCTGACTCCTGAACAGTTCCGGGAGGAATTGAAGAAGCTATGAAGCCTTAAATATTGTCTCTCCCTTGATCCCAAGATGAGATCAGCACCAAAGAGCTAGGCGGGCCGCGAAAAGGCCCTGCGGGGAATTCACCCTCGGCCACATGCTCCGCGAGACCGAGGTGCTTGGAGCAGAAGGCTTAATGGAGTAGTGGGACAGAGCTTTTGATAGCAGAGCGGACCGTTCGGATCCTTATGTGAGGAGAAATACAGGGCATCAGAGTTGGTCTTGTATGAAAGTTGTAAGTCGACTATGATGTTGATGTTTGATGGATGAGCAAAAAGGGTGGTCCTTCCGAGAACATGCAAACCTATAGACATGAGCTGGGAGAACGGGGACGGAAGCTTCATCCGCCCCTTGGTCCCCAGGGGCGAGAGGCTGTTTTTGCAGCCTTGCGGGAGCGTTTGCTAAAGGAAGATCGCCTGGCCTTCGGTTATGTGCACGGCTCGTTCCTTACCGGAAGCCCCTTTCACGACGTTGATCTCGCGGTCTACTCGAGATGGAAGGAGGGCTCGAACCTGGACTATGAACTTGGCTTGGAGGCGGAACTGGAGCGAATCCTCCGGGAGGCCGGCTATCCTTTCCAGGTAGATGTTCGGCTTCTAAACCGAGCACCTCTTGCTTTTCGCTATCGAGTGGTCCGGGATGGGTTCCTGGTCTTCTGTCGGGATGAGGCCCTCCGAGTTGATTTCGAGGCACGGACCTTCTCTCAGTATTTTGACTTTGCGCCCTTTCAGCGGGCTTACCTTCGGGAGGTATTGGGCCTTGGCGATAGCGTACGATGAGGAGCGGGTCCGCCGCCTCATCTCGGAGATGCTCAAGGCGCGTGCACGCCTGGCCGAACTGCGAGCTCTCCCGCAGGAGAAATTCCTCCAAGATCCCCACAAGGTCGGCAGCGCCAAATATCACTTCATCGTAGCCATCGAGGCAGCGATCGACATTTGTCATCACCTCATAAGCAAGAACCGGCTTCGAGCACCGGAAGATTATGCCGATACCTTCCGCGTCCTGGGGGAAGCCGGTGCCTTTGCTCCCGATTTCATTCCCCGGCTGATTCGCATGGCAAAGTTTCGCAATCGCTTGGTCCACCTCTATTGGGAAGTAGATGACGCAGAGATCCATCGGATCCTCCGGGAGAACCTTTCGGATCTGGACAGATTCCTCACAGAAGTAGGACACTTCCTCGGCCTATCCGTCGACAAGATGCGCAGCAAAGAAGCGGAATAAGGTCCGGGTCGGCCATAGAAAGGCCTTGCAGGAACTTATCCGTTCCATACTGACTTTGACAGTCCAAGTGGACGTCTTTATATTAGAAGTAGACGTCTTAACAAAGGGGTTAAAATGAGGGTCAAAAAAGAGCATTTGAGGAAAAGGGGCAAGGTCACCCTTTCTGTCCCTTCCGAGGATATGGCATTTATCGAATCTCTTATAGAGCGTTTCCCAGACGTCCCCTTCTCTCGGCTTGTCATAAGTGCTCTTAGGGAGAAGTTTGGAGAAAAGGGGACACTTACCTCCCTGGGCGGCAGTTTCAAGAAATATTCCAGAGGGAGGATCGAAGATACGGAAAGGGTCCTCCAAGAGGTGGCATCCAATGCCGCGCACGAAGGCCTTGATTCTTGACACAAATGTAATACTGCGATTTCTCCTGAATGACGTCCCCGAGCTTTACGTGAAGGCCGAGCAGGTATTACAGGTCCTTACAACAGCCCTTTCTATATGGAATGAGTCAAACCTCGATTGGACGGATGCTTTGTTGGTGGCCATGACATCCCATGGGAATACGAAATTGGTCACCTTTAATCGGGAAATAGCGAAAAATTTTCCAGACTTTGTCTTTCCCACTTGAAAGGGTCCGGGGCAGCCATAGAAAGGCCCTGCAGGAATTTATCCGTTCCTTTCGACAGTTAGATCTCTGGCCACGGAGCGCTTCATCCCCGAGCCGGTCCTCTTCAAGCGCATTGGCCACAAATCACGCCGCCTGGCCAAGGAGCGCTTTGGCGTCCACAAGATCAACCAGGTCCTCCTCCGCGAAATGGGCCTGTAGGCTCTTTGTAAATTTCTAAAATGCGCTCCGGTATCTCAGCAACGGGAGCAGCAGACGGGGAAGACAGCCTCCAATCTACCGCAGAAGGTGGCGTTTGAAATGGCTCGTGGGCTCCCGGTGGTGGCCATGGATGTGCGAGGGAGCCGGGACCTAGTGGAGCACGGTGTCACCGGGCTCCTCGTGAAGCTGGGGGATACCAAGGGCCTTACCGAGGCCTTGCTACAACTTATTAACATCCCAGAGCTGCGTCAGCAGATGGGCCAAGCTAGCCGGAAGAAGATCCAACATTATTCCCTCGATCGAGTAATTCAAGAGATGGCCGAGATCTATGCTCGCTACCTTCCAAGCCCAGGAGCAGGGCATAAAAAATTAAGAAAAGCCTTAGGGTCAGGGCTTGATTTTTGACATTTAGTGCGGTATCCCTCAACCTACCAAGCCGGCCACAAGAAGCCCTTGCAGGGTTCACCCTGGACCGCATGCCCCGTGGCACTATGAAGGTCTATCCAAGGGTCCGGGGGACCATTCAGGTTGACAGCGGATCAGCAATGAAGTAAAGTGGAACCTGGGTGGATCGCCCATGACCGTCTCCGAAGATCGGGTGCAAATCGGCAAGCGGGGCACGGTCACCCTGCCCGCCAAGCTACGCAAGCGGTATGGCCTGGATGCCGGGGATCTGCTGACGGTTCTTGATCTCGGCGGCGTGTTTGTCCTTTCCCCGGAGGTCTCCGTGGTCTCCAAGATCGCCCGGGAGATCGAGAGGCTCCGCGAAGAAGAGGGCTTGTCCCTCGAAGAACTCCTCGAGGGCCTCGATGGACAGCGCCGACGCCTCTATCAAGAACGCTACGGTTCCTCGGCCTAAGGTTTATATCGATGCCGATGTCCTTTTGGCAGCTGCTGTCTCCACGCGTGGTGCTAGCCATATCATCGTCAAGTTGTCGGAGCTCACGCTCATCGAAGGAGTGATCTCGGAGGCTGTCCAAATAGAAGTCGAACGCAATCTGCGAGCTAAACTACCGGCTGCACTTCCGGCTTACCGGGCTTTGGTGGATTCGGCCAAA
>LDZS01003190.1_pt1 | contig 29476 bp, 26 predicted proteins | sample 615471 | NCBI WGS metagenome assembly LDZS01 (sample SAMN03408295, study PRJNA278302) | terrestrial metagenome | isolation source: oil reservoir sample K3 | place: USA: Alaska, North Slope, Kuparuk formation | collected 2013
GTGAACGAAGACCTTGCCCTGGGAGGGCAGCTTATCAAGCAGACGCATAAGTTCTTTGGGTCCGCTGCGGAACATGCTGGCACGCGCGGCATCGAGATTGCAAGGATCTTGGTAAGCGAGCTCGAACGCTTTGGCGACCGCGTAGAGGCCTATACCAATTGCTCGGCCCTCGGCTACTATTGCGACGGCGTTGTCACATGCATGGTCGGGGAGGAGCGGTACTTCAAAGTAAAACCCAAGAAGGTCGTCGTAGCTACCGGAGCACTTGAAAAGCTCATCCCTTTCCCCGGCAACGACCTCCCCGGCGTTTACGGTGCCGGGGCTGTACAGACGCTCATGAACGTCTATGGTGTGAAGCCTGCCAAGAGAGTCCTCATGGTGGGGGCTGGAAATATCGGCCTCATCGTGAGCTATCAATTGCTTCAAGCGGGTGTGGACGTGGTAGCCATTGTGGAGTTTGCGCCCAAGGTAGGAGGATATTGGGTGCACGCCGCCAAGGTGCGCCGTTTGGGCGTGCCCATATATCTGCGCCATACGGTGAAGCGGGCGATAGGGGAGAGTGCCGTGGAGGGCGCTGTCATTCAGGCTGTTGATGAAAGGGGCGCATTCGTGGGAGATGAGAGATTCATCGAATGCGACGTCATATGCATGGCCGTAGGCCTTACCCCCACGTGCGAGCTCCTCTGGCAGGCTGGATGTGAGATGTGCTATGTGCCGGAGCTGGCAGGCCATGTGGCCGTGAGGGACAGAACGATGCGCACGTCTCGTCCCGATATATGGATTGCTGGGGATGCAGCTGGGATAGAAGAAGCATCCACGGCCATGGTGGAAGGACGCATAGCCGGTTTGACTTCTGCACATTCCCTTGGACATGTCGACGAAGAGGTCTTCGAGGAAAGGCTGAAAGGGTATTGGAGGCGCCTCGATGCCTTGCGCGGCGGCGAAGCCGGGAGCAAGGCGAGGTCCGGCATATCTAAGATAATGATCGAAATGTGGGAGGGAAGAGGTGTTGAAGTTCGATGACTTTGCGAGTGGCGTTTTGACGCAGGAGATGGCGAAGGCCGCCGCACCGCCGACAGAGCTTTGGGATAACAAAAGGGGTGGCCTTGTAATAATAGAATGCCCCAAACCAATACCGTGCGACCCGTGTCATACGAGCTGTCCCACAGGGGCGGTCTTGCCGTTCGAAGACATAAATGACCTCCCCAAAGTCGATTACGCAAAGTGCACAGGATGTGCCATGTGCGTGGCAAAGTGCCCAGGGTTGGCTTGCTTTGTAGTCGATCTCACCTACGGGGGTGAGGATGAAGCGCTGATTAAACTCCCCTACGAAATGATCCCCTGTCCCGAAGAGGGCATGGAGGTGGAGTGCTTGAACAGGGTGGGAGAGCCGGTGGCCACGGGGATGATCGTTAAGGTCCAGGAGCCGCAGCGCGACAAGACCTTGGTGGTGCATGTTGTGGTGCCGAAAAGCTTCGTCTTGGATATAAGGGCGATAAGGGTGAAATCTCATGGATGACGATGTAATCGTCTGTAGGTGCGAAGAAGTTACGCTCGGGGAGATCAGGAAGTGCATAGAGGCTGGTTATACCACCTTCGATGAGATAAAGAGGTTGCTCCGCGTGGGGATGGGACCATGTCAGGGAAGGGGTTGCAGGGAGATTGTCCTGCGCGAAATATCGCGCGCTACGGGCGTACCGTTGGAAAAACTCCACCCCGGCACCTTTCGCCCTCCTGCAAAGCCCGTCCTCTTGAAGCTTTTGGCCGAAGAGAAAGAGGGGGATTGACCCCCTCACACGACTGCATTCACATCCTGCATGTAAGCCTTTATGCCGGCCCTATGATAGCGATCCTCTCCTTTCATATCCTTGAGGCGCTGTATCGCACCATTTATATGTTCTTCCTCGTCCACCACCATGAAGGTCCAGTTGTGGCCTGGGAATATGGCGTCTCCCCAATGCGTCTTATGGCCTATGTGCGTTCCGAGTACACCCCTCCACACGGTATACCCTGAGACGCCGTTTCCCTCCAAGGCATCCCTCACGTCTTCGGCTATGCTTTCGTTGCAGATGATCCAAAGCATCTTCAAGCCTGGGCTCCCTCCTTAGCTTCGACGAAGCGTTTCTTTCTCCTCACCTTTTCTTCTACCAAGCTGTAAACTACAGGTACCAGAACGAGCGTAACAAGCGTGGAAAATAACAACCCACCTATGACGGACACGGCTAAGGGTCTCCATATCTCGGCACCTTCACCTTGACTCAGGGCCATAGGAAGCATCCCTAAGATCGTGGTCAGCGTGGTCATCAATATCGGGCGCAAGCGCCGTTCGCCCCCCTCGAGCAGCGCGTCGTGCAAGCGTGACCCCCTGGCTCTCAAGAGATTGACATAATCCACCAACACTATGGCGTTGTTCACGACGATTCCTACCAGCATTACGATCCCCAAGAGAGCTAGAAGCGAGAGGTAAACGCGCGTGATCAGAAGCCCCCACACCACGCCGGTCAAGGCGAAGGGGATGCTGAACATGATCACGAATGGGTCCAGAAATGCTTCGTACTGCCCGGCCATGATTATATACACGAGAATTATGCCGAGCAATATCAGAGCGGCCATTTGGATGAACGTCTCCCTGAGATCTTCCACATCTCCGCTTATGGCAGTGTGCATTCCCGGTTCGAGCGTTATTTCGGGGAGAGCGTTTTCTATGTCAGCCGCCACTTGTCCAAGGGAACGCCCTTCTGTGTCAAGTTCGATTGTCACGTATCGCTGGCGATTCTTCCTGTGGATTTCAGGGGGGCCAAAGGCTTCGATAGTCCTAGCCACATTCGTAAGGCGAACCATTTCGCCTGTAACGGATGGCACCAACAGTTTGTTCAGCGTATCCCAGGAATGGCGCTGGCCCGGTTCAAGGCGAGCCCATATCTCGTAATTGTCATCGCCTTCCCAGTAATCCTCGTCAAATTCGACACCGTAATAATAGGCCCTCAATGCCTGGGCTATATTACTGGTGGTAACCCCAAGAAGTGAGGCCTTTTCTCTATCCGCCTCTATCCACACCTCTGGCCTGTTGGGTTTCTGCGTGATTTCCACGTCCACGGCCCCAGGTATATCTTGCACCTTCTCTTGGATGCGCTCGGCGTATGAGAGCAACTCTGTAATATTATCGCCATAAAGCTCTATGACGATTGGCTTGCTACTCCCACCCATCATGATGGGTGAAGCCACACTCACGCTCAACGCTTCAAAGCCAGGCCTTTGGCTCAGCTCTTGCCTCAATTGTGTCACCACGGCGAAGGCGGAGCGATCTCTCTCGCCCTTTGGAGTGAGCTCAATGCCTACGCTGCCCGTATTCGAGCTTTCGCCCCTCATGGCGCTCATGCCGCCGCCGCTGCTCCCCCCGTATATATATACCGTTTCTGCCTCTGGGATGCCTTCCATGGCGTAGGCCATCATCTCTTTGGCGACCCGTTCTGTTTCTTCCATGCGGATTCCCTCTGGCAGGCGGAAGTCTACCCACACGGATCCCGAGTCAGATCTGGGCACGAGTTCTGTTCCTATGCGCGTAAAGCCTACCACGGTGAGGATTAGCAAAACTGCCGCAACCGCTATGACCTTGCCCCTGTTTCTCAGCGACAGGCCCAACAGCATGCGATAGTGACGTTCAAGCCATTCCAAGAATCGCTCGGTGGTTTTGTGAACACGCCACGTGTCCTCGTGGTGATGGAAGAATTGCCCTCCCATCATCGGCACGAAGCTCAGAGAGACTACAAGGGACGCCGCTATTGCGAGGCTCATTACCACGGATAGGGAGGAGAAGAATATCCCGACCAACCCCGTGATGAATATCAAAGGTAATAGCACCGAAAGCGTCGTCAGTGTCGAGGCGGCGAGGGCACTCCCCACCTCGCTTGCCCCCAACATAGAAGCAGTCTTCCGCCGCTCTCCCTCTTCTATGTGATAGATGATCTGATCGGTAGTAACTATGGCGTTGTCGACGACCATGCCGCTTGCCACAGTCAAGGCAGACAGCGTCATGAGGTTGATCGTGTAACCTAAAAGGCGCATGGCTATAAACGTGATGATCAACGAAAATGGAATAGCGCCGCACACCGCTATAGAGGCTGGAAGCCTCCTCAAAAAGAGGTACGTTACGAGGAAGACGAGGAGTAAACCCTGAAATAGAGTGGTCGCTAACTGCCAGACAGCGTGCATTATGAAGTCCGCCTGGTTGTACCCTATCAGGTAATCGACGTCCGCGGGAAAGATGGTGGCTTTCAGTTCTCCCAGTTGCTTCATGACGTCGTTTGCCACCTGCACCGTGTTTGCGTCCGTATTTTTTGTTACCTGCATAACCACAGCTTGCTTCTGGTTCGCCCAGCCGAAGGTGACACGTTCCCTGTATCCGTCCTCCACGGTGGCCACATCTTTGAGATAGACCGGCCTACCTTGGTATGTACCGATTATTGCATCGCCCATGGCCTTGGGAGTTTGGAAGCGACCTGGCACTCGAATCTGATATTCGGTAAGCCCCTCTTTAAACGTCCCGGCGGGAAGATTGAAATGTTCCCTTTGAAGCGCGTCTGCTACTTGCTGAGGTGAGAGATTATAAGCGTTAAGCCTGTCGAGGTCGAAGAGTATCTTTATCTCCCGACGTTCGCCACCGAAAACAGAGATATCGCCTACACCTGAAATGCGTTGTATCGTTTCCCTCACGTCGTTATCCACAAAGTGATATAACCCTGGATAAGTAGGGCCTGCGGTAAATACTATAAGCATGATAGGAAGGGCGCTGGATGATATGCGCCTGATTATCGGGTCATCTGCATCATCGGGCAGTCTACGCTTTATAAGGTTTACTTCATCACGCACATCTCCCATTCTGGCGTCTAAATCTTCGCCCCATTCAAAGCGGAGGACGACTACGGATGCCCCGTCTGCCGATATGGATGTGAGCTCGTCTATGCCTTGAATGGTAGCGAGACGGTCCTCCACCTCTTCGGTTACCTCTTGCTCGATGTCGCTGGCAGAAGCGCCACTCCACGTAGTTATCACCATGATGGCAGGTGGCTCGACTTCGGGAAGCAGGTCAACCTTCAGCCCTATAAAAGAGACTGCCCCGATGAGAAGTACGGCTACAAAGGCCATAAGCGTTGCTACGGGCCTTCTAACGCCAAGTTCTGGCAGGTTCACTGTGTTGCCACCTCCACAGGCACGCCATCGGAAAGCTGTCTCACGATGGTTGTTATTACGAGGTCGGATTCACCGATTCCCTCGGTTATCTCTATCCAGTTGCCCTGTTCAGCGCCGCGCTTTATGGGGCGCTGCTGTGCCACGTCATCAGACGCGACGAAGCAGTACCACTCTCCCGTTCCGGCGAGCTGTCGAACTGCCTCCCTCGGCAGGGCCAGAGCCTCATGACTTCCCACCACGATGGAAGCGGGGGCGAACATCCCGGGTTTCAGCAAACCTTGAGAGGCCATCAAGGCTTCTACTTCGCCGGTTCGTGTAGCTGGATCCAAAACAGGACTTATCCTATTCACCTTGCCGTTAAATTCTCGCCCAGGGAAGGCATCTACTCTTACGCGAACAGGTTGGCCGAGTTTGACTTTCGGGTAGTCGGTTTCAGTGATGGGGCCCTTTATTTTAACATTATCCTGCCTTGAGATCACCAACAGCACATCTCCGCTCTTTACAGTATCTCCAGGGTCGACACGCCTTTCTGCTATTACGCCGCCCACTGGGGCAGCGACCTTGTGATAATTCTTGACAATTAACAGTTGTTCCAATCTGGCCTGAGCCTGCTTTAACTCTCTTTGCGCGAGGTCCAAGCCAGCTTTTTCTACCTCATACTGTCCCTCAGTTTGGTCGAATTGTTGGCGGCTTATGACCTGTTCTTCGTAAAGTTGTTTGTATCGCTTATAATCCTTTTCAACAGTGCTAAGCCGACTTTTGGCCTGCGCTATGGCAGCCTCCGCTCGGGCCACAGCGGCTCTCGCCTCCTCAATCTGCCTTCTATTAAGGCTGTCATCCATTTCTACTAAAATGTCACCCCTTTTTATCTCGTCGCCCACGTCGACGTTGACACTTAAGACGGTGACATCGCTGACTTTGGAGGCCACACTTGCCTTCTCCTCTGCTTCTAAATTTCCAACGAACGTAACTGTGTCTTCAAACGTCATGAGCGTAGGCTTCGTAGCGGCCACCCTGATTTTCTGAACAGAGGGGGCGAGTTCAGTAGTGTGGTCTACACTGTTGGATTTGTCTCCCCTCCAGAGCAAAAGCGCGACGACTGCCACGACGACAACTGCGATCGGAATGCTATATTTACGCTTCATTGAATTTTCCCCTCCTCGGTATTAGCGTCAATAGACGCGAACTCCATCCCGGTCGCACCCATGGCGAAGAGCAGGTTGGAGTAAGCTGTATAAGCATCATATATAGAATTCACCAAAGCGTTGCTCGCATCAATATACGCGACCCTTGCATCTAAAACGTCGATGTTGGTGCCCACCTGGGTCTGATATCGCCTCAACGCCATTCTATAATCCTCCTCGGCCAGCCTTACCTGATCTTGGGAGACGTTGACTCGCTGTAACGCTGAGGCGAGGCTCAGACTGGCTTGAGAAACCTCGAGCTTGACCTGGTTTTCCATGTCGCTGATGCGGTGCAGAAGTTCCTGAGCCATGGATTTTGCCTCCGTCACCTTTGACTCTATCTCGCGTCTGTCATAAAGCCTCCACTGGAAGAGCAGGTCCACCCTCCATTCGTCTTCCTCTGGCAGAAGGTTTGTGTCGATCATCCCACCAGATCCTTGAATGTAAATTTGTGGCCTGGCTTGTCCCGCTGCAGACCTGGCGAGTGCTTGAGCCGACATTCGCAACGACTCCAAACTTTTCAGCTCAGGTCGCAGTTTCAGTGCCTCCATTTGCGGGTCTTCTGGCAGATGAAACGGAGGTACCTCCGCCTCAGCCTCTGGTTGAGGCATCGTAATGCCTTTCGGCAAAGACACGCCGATGGCTTTCTCCAGAGCCGCTAAGGCCACATCCACGGCGTTGGCAGCACTGATGCGCTCCAATTCAGCGCTGGAAACGTCTACCTGCACTCTTAAGACCTCGTTTATGGCTACGACACCGTTCCTGTGAAGGGCCTCCACTTCGTTTAGATGTTCTTTGGCGAGGGCTAAGGCCTCAAGAGCTACGTTAAGGCGCGAGCGCGCTCTCTGGAGATCATAGTATGAGACGCGGACGCCGTTGTCCACCATCTGTATGGTCCGCAATTCATCGGCCTTAGAGGCCTCGAGTTCCAACTTAGCCGACTCGACTTGAGCCTCCATGCTTCCCCCGCTATATAGGAGATGGGTGAGGTTTACGGCCACTTCATACGTCTCGTCGAAGGGGTTATCCGTCAGCCCTCCCTCACTCTTTGAGTAATTCGCCGACAGGTCGAGCTTTGGCGCGAGCCCGGCCGCTGCCTGTTCTAATCTCGCGCTTGCTTGGTTCGTCCTCTCCCGTGCCGCGATTATTTGCGGATTTTTCTCCATGGCTATGTTCAGAAGATCATCGAGGCTCAGCGCCTTTTGCTCTTCCTGAGCCCAGGCGTGATGGCCCATCATTATAACCAAGAGTGAACAAAATAGCATCAAAAATATGAGCGCAAATGCCCTACGCTGCATAACTGCGTCCCCCTTCGATTAACCGTTCCACTACGAATCGCCAAGACCTTTTTGCCTGATCGACATTGCACCTCAGCCCCACGTTCTTTGATATCCCCTCGAAACACGAGCTCAGCGTCAAGGCGAGCTCTTTGGGAGACAACCTACCTGCGCCGGATGATACAGCTGGGAATGCCATCTTCACCATGTCTATCATATCTTGCATAAGCGATTCCGAGAGCTCTTGGGCCATTTTACTTATTTGTTCGTTCCCCCTTCTGACTTCCATCCATAAGTTCATCCATAGCATAATTCCTTCTTCGTCCACAGCTATGCAACCGAAGAATTCCCCCCCCTTATTTATGAGATAATCAATAGGCTTACAACACATGTCTTCCTCTGTAGGGGCGAAGAAGGCTTTGATCTTGTCCACCTCCGCTTCCAACACTGCCCTGTACAAATCCATCTTGGTTTTGAAATGCCAGTAGAGCGCTCCCTTGCTCAAGTTTGCTTCTTTCACTATGGAGTCTACGCTCGTGCCGTGGTAGCCGTAGCGGGCGAAAGAATGGCGAGCCACTGTCATTATCTGCTCCTTTGTGTCACTCAAATTTGATGCCATTTATCAGATTTCTCCCTCGCGGTCCTTTTGCGTTAAAATGTAACACATACCGACTGGTCAGTCAAGGGCATTTTTGACTTTGATCCCCAGGCACGAAGAGGGATTATAATCTTTTGTGGACGCAATGAAAAGGGGGAAAAGGCGATGGACGAGGACATTTGGTATATATTCAAAGGCGATGAGCTGCTTTTATATAGCGCCTCAAGGCCCAGGTTGCCCCACTCGAGCGAGGTAGCTCCGCTGGCTTCCTCGTCGGTCCGAAGCGGCAAGCTTTCTATGGGATGTCGCGAAGCCTTTTGGGCAGAGGTGCCCTCGGATCTTCCTATTCCCTCGAAAATGGTGCCTATGGGGCTGCGCGAGGTCGGCGCGCTCTTGGGCGAAGAGACCTTTGCGGAAGCGGGGAGGGCCTTTCAGATAATGAACTGGTATAGGCGCGCTTTCTTTTGCGTCTCTTGTGGTGCCCCATTGCGCGACTCGTCCGACGACCACGCGAGGGAATGCACTTCTTGCGGTTCCATCTTCTATCCGCCCATTTCCCCGGCGGTCATCGTAGCTGTCGAGAGAGATGGGAAGATCTTGCTCGCCAGAAATGTCCGCTTTCCCCCAGGGCGATATAGCGTCATAGCCGGTTTCGTGGAGCCGGGCGAGAGCTTAGAAGAGACGGTTCGACGCGAGGTGAGGGAAGAGGTTTCCTTAGAGATAAGGGATCTGCAATACTTCGGAAGCCAGTCGTGGCCCTTCCCTCACTCGCTCATGGTGGGTTTTACGGCCCATTGGGCTTCTGGTGAGATTCAAGTTGACGGGAAGGAAATAGAAGACGCAGGATGGTTCGCTCCAGACGAGATGCCAGACCTGCCCCAAGGGGTGAGCATATCGCGCAAGCTCATTGAGCACTTCAGAAGCGCCCATGCGCCTCATGAGGGTTAGTGAAGTGCTTTTATGGTCTGCCGATGGGTATGAGGTAGAGAGGGTTCTCGTTTTGAGGCAGAGAGAGCGCCCTCTTTACCGACTCATCGTTGAAGGCGCCCACTACGACCGAGCCGAGCCTTAAGGATACGGCCTGAAGGCATACGTTTTGCGCGCTGTGTCCTGCTTCCATGTTGACATATCGTATGCCGCGCTCTCCGTATCTGGCCATGGTCCTTTCGTATGCCGCGGCTATTATTATGACAACGGGGGCATCTTTCACACAGCGCTGACGTAGCGCAGCGTCGTGAAGCGCACTGCGAAAGTCCCCCTTTGCCAACTCCGTAAGCTCGTGCCCTTGGGCTTTGTATTTGTAAAGTCCTGGAGGCAGGTCGTTTACCGATCCCGCTGCTATATAAACCTCCAGTGGGTATGTGGCTCCGGCCGATGGGGCTGTCCTGAAACCGGCCTGGCCCTGCGTTATCCCCTGAGCTGCCCATAGTAGTTGGGAAAGCTCATGGAGCTCGAGTGGGGCCTTTCTGAAGGATCTCACCGACCGCCTCGTGGCGATGGCTTCCTCGAGCGACATCGATCCAGAGAGCCTCGGTTCTGGTAGCGGTATCTCTTTAAGCGCTGCCGTGGCATTTTCTCCTAACGGCAGGATGAGCGCAAGAGAAAGAGGCAATATCAACCAAAGCGGCATGATTTTCACCTCCTTGTATCTCTTGGTGCGTCACATTTCTCTATCTGTATGTTGGTGTCGTTTGAAAGGTCATCCAACCCTTCGGCGACGCCTTCCTCGCCTTCCTGTCCAGATGGAAGATTTTTGCGCTTCAGCGCCTCGATTGCATCCAGCGGCTTCTCCAACTGCCGCTTCCTGGTGGTCGCCAACTCTTCATAATCTTTATACGCTCCCTCTATTTGTTTGCCTAAGTGGTTGAGCCTCTCTAAAAACTTCTCCCACTGAACTCTAAAAGTCCCGAGAAGCTTTAGAATCTCTCCCGAAGTGCGCTCCAAGGCGAAATCGTCCGCGGCCTTCCGGATGACGGAGAGCACGGCGTAGAGCGTGGTGGGAGAACAGAAGATCACCTTGTTTTGCAAAGCTTCGTCGAGGATGGAGCCATCGCACTCTTGTATAAAGGAGTAAATTTGCTCATTTGGGATGAAAAGTAGCGCAAAATCCAGGGTATTTTGCTCCTGGTTTATATATCCGCGGGTGGCTACTTCCTTAATCTTGCTCCTTACGTCGCGCAAAAAGGCGGTGCGGAACAGAGCTTTTTGCGATTCATCCTCAACCTCCAGGTAGCGTAGGTAGTTGTCGAAAGGAAACTTTACGTCCATATTCAGAACTGCTCCCTTGGGCAGGGGGAATGTGAAATCGGGCCGCGCGCCAGAGCCGTCTATGGACTTTTGTTTGTAGTAGTTTACGTTTTCTACAAAGCCGATGAGACGGAGCACGTCTTCGGCCATACGCTCGCCCCACTGACCTCTCGTCTTGGCGCTTGCGAGCGCTTCCCTCAATGCGCTGGCAACCTTACCGAGTGCGGCAGCCTGTTCGCTCACCCCTTTGATTTGGCTTGCCAGTTCCCCCAATTGGGATGCTCTCTCCTTCTCCAATCCTTGCAGCATATTGGATACGGTCTCAAGCCTGGCAGACATGGCCTGAAGCTGCTTGTCGATGAGCTCTTTCTTCTTCTCTAACTCGCCCGTCGTGGCTTCCCTCTCCGATTCTAACTTGACTTTGGCGAGCTTTAGAAATTCTTCGGTGGAGCGGGAGAGTGCCTCCATGGAAAGGCTGCCGAAGCTCTCTTTGAGGGAGTTTGTTATGCTCTCAAGTAGTTCTTCTCTCTCCTCTTCTACCCTTCGATTTGCCTTAGCCCGAAATGCGCTCAAGAGAAGGGCTACAGCCAATCCCAACAAGAAGCCGACGACAAACGCGAAGACGGCGAAGCTTAAAGATGTGCCTGCCACGACATTCCCCCCTCTCTTTGGAGTTTATCATAATGTTTATTTACCCTCGAGGCAAGAAGCAGATTTTAAACCGACTGCTGGCCAATCTGCCTGACCATTGAATCGGAAAGCTTGAGCCTAAATAACAAAAGATCTCCCTTCTCGCTTACTTAAATTGCATGCCAGAAGGGAGACTTTTTTAGGGGAAAATCCTTATCTACTTTACTTTCAGGATCCAACCCTCAGGTGCCTTGATATCGCCGAATTGTATTCCACATAGGGTCTCGTATAGTTTCTTGGTCACGGGACCTGCCTCCGTTTCACTGTAGAAGACGTGCAGCTTGCCTTTGTATTCGATCCCACCTATGGGGGTTATTACTGCAGCGGTCCCGCAGGCACCGGCCTCTGCGAATTCATCCAGTTTATCGATAAATATCTCTCTTTCTTCGGCCTCCATGCCGAGATAGTCCTTTGCCACCTGCATCAGGGAAAGCCTGGTTATGCCCGGCAGGATGGAGGGCGATTTTGCAGCGACGAATTTATTATCTTTCGTGATGCCGAAGAAGTTTGCGGCTCCGACTTCTTCGATCTTCGTATGGGTTGCGGGATCCAGGTAGATGCAATCGGCGAAGCCCCTTTCCACTGCCTTAGCGTGGGGCAAGAGGCTCGCCGCATAGTTTCCTCCGACCTTTGCAGCGCCCGTGCCGTTTGGGGCGGCTCTGTCGTAATCGGTCACTGTGAAGTTGACAGGAGTTAGGCCACCCTTGAAGTAAGCGCCCACTGGCATGCAGAAGACACAAAAGGTGTATTCTGAAGCCGGCGCTACGCCGATAGTTTCTCCTGAGCCTATCAGGAAAGGTCTGATGTAGAGCGTGGCCCCGGTGCCGTATGGTGGTACATAAGCCTCGTTTGCCTTTACGACTTTTACGCACGCGTCGATAAATTTCTCCACGGGCACTTCGGGCATCAGGAGCCTTTTTGCGCTATCCTGCATGCGTTTGGCGTTCATATCAGGCCTGAAAAGCTGTATTTCCCCCTCTTTCGTCCGATAGGCCTTGAGCCCTTCAAAACATTCCTGTCCATAGTGCAGGACGTTAGCGGCCTCGCTCAGGGCGAGCATATTGTCCTCAACCAGTTTTCCTTCGTCCCATTTCCCGTCTTTCCATCTTGAAATGTATCGGAAGTCCGTTTTCATGTATTTAAACCCCAACGCCTTCCAGTCGATGTTCACCGCCTTGCCCATCGTATCTCCCCCTTTTTGATAATTATATAATATCTTTCAGTCTCATGTCTCATCGACTTGAAACCTCTTCGGTCCGCAGTTTTTACAGCGGTCGAGCGGAGCCTTGTCGCAGAAACAGTTATAGTTATAATTGAAGAGTTTTTGAATAATGCCTTTCGAAAGGGAGAGTTGACCGTGGGCCTTGTTGCCGTGCGCCCCATAGAGGGATGCGGGAAATTGCGACGCTGGTATAGGGCAACTATATCTGTGCCGCTGCCCATTTTGAACGTGAATGTCTATCTTGCCGACGGCGATCCGCCGATTTTGGTGGACTGTGCCACAATGGCCGAGGAGTGTCGCGATGGGATGCTTGCGGCATTCGATGCCACAGGCGTGAGGCCCGAACTCCTCGTGATCACCCATTTTCATCCGGATCATGCGGGTCTGGCGGGCTGGTTAGAGAACCTTGGGCTTTCTGTGGCGGCCTCTGTTGGGACGATAGAGCTCATGGGATATTATTCCCGCGGCAGAGGTCCATTTGAGCAGACCGTTAGGGCCTTCCACTCTAAACACGGCACGCCCGAGGGAGCTGTGGAGGAGATATGCAACGTGGCCGATTGGTCGAGCCTCATTTCGTTTCCCCGGCATCCGGTCGCCTTCGAGCCAGGAGAGCGCGTGGCTGCTGGGCTTATGCTCGTCGATGCCCCGGGCCACTGTTACGGCGGCGCCTGTCTGTGGGATGAAGCGGAGGGAGTGTTTTTGGCCAACGACCAAGTGCTGAGCGGCATTACGCCTCATATAGGATATGAGGAGCATTGGACGCCCGAAGCGGACCCGTTGGGGGAATATAAGCGTTTCTTAAGCAGGCTCAGGGGGTTTTACCTCGATCAAATCCTGCCCGGACATGGCGAAGAACTGGTCCAATGGGAGGATGAAGTGCAGCGGATCGAGGCGCATCATTCTTTGAGGGAGAGACACCTCCTCGATCTCGCCGGAGATGACATCGTCACGGCCTATGAGACAGCGAGGCGGATCTTCCCGGGTGCTGATTCCGGTATACAATTGCGCTTGGCCATCACGGAGGCCATGGCTCATCTCCAATACCTGGTGAGTGAGGGCTTGATGGAGCGCAGGGAAAAGGGTGGCATATTCGTTTACAAAGCTAATGTTGGCGTTTCCGCCCTCGAAAGGGATCTCGCCCCGTGTGAGGTGACGAGAGGAAACAATTGAACAGCTCTGTGAGATCGCCGCAACTTATCTTTACAGAAACGTAATAGGCATTTTCTTCCACGTTTGCGGCCAAGTGCTCTACGGAGGAAGGACTCTTGAGGCACGATAGGATTGAAGTGAGGAATTTTGCCTCTTCTTCGCTATCATAATAACGATGGATCATTTCACCTTTTATGGCCACTTGATCGCGATGTAAGCAAGAAACGTTATGAGGAAGCTTGGCTTTTTTGCCTGGTTTGACATGAGCCTTGCCGGCGAGTTTCCTCTGGGAGTAAATCAAAAGATACACCCTATCCCTCCGCCCTAAGAGGATAGAAATGGGAAGGTAAAGCAGGCTGTGGTGGGGTAACAACGATATAGTGGCTTTGATTTCTGGATACTCTTTGTTTCCCAAGTTGTAACGGGCAATGGCGCCCGCATACCCCCCTATCCATGTGTACTCTTTCTCTACAGGAGAAATAGCTTCCTCCATCTGGTGGGCAAGACCTCTGACCAAAGTGAGGTTTAACCTCCTTCCGCGCCAGTATTGAAGGCTTGCGAGTAACCCCAAGAGTAATATGGCAATTGCGCTCTTGCTCATCGATGCCCCCCTTGCTGCGCCGAGAGAGCGTCGATGATCATATTGCCGAGGGCGTCGAGCCCTTGAGGGGTGGAAATCTCGCCTCTCATGTCGGGCAACTCGATCCAACGAATTCCGCCGCGGCGTCTAATGAACTCATCTAAGCCAGAGACAGCGTAACGCGTAATGCGTTCTTTCCCTTTAGTGGTTCTATTTATTATGCAGGTTCCTACAGTGAAACCCCCGTTAGAAAGCTTTTCTATCGCCCTGTCGGCCTCCGTTACGGAGAGTTTGTCGGCTTGTAGCATCAACAAAACCGCAGCATCCGTATCGCGTAGGAACGATTGAATTTCGATGATTTCTCCTCTGTACCTGCGCAGTTCTTGCACGACTGGGTCATCGCCGCTGAGGTCTTCGGTGCGGAGTTTGTCAGATCTCTCAACTCTCTGAATATAGGCGCGCCTTTCTAAGATCTTGAGGCGCAAAGAGAGGAGGTTGTCGATCCAAAGTAGTGTAACTGCGGGGAGCGATAGCATACGCAGCGTCATGCCTGTGGGTGCGGTATCAAGTATTACCGCGTCATATGCCGGTGATCTTTCCCTTATTTCTCCTACGGCTTCGAGCATAGCGAACTCTTCCATTCCGGGGGATTGTTCGAGGGCCTCCAAAAAGTGATCGGCGTTGAAGATCTGCAGGTGACCGTAGATCGGCCGCATCTGAGACAATTTTTTACGCACATATGCCTGAACCTGACTGTCCAGATCTACCTCTAACGCTGAGAGTCCTTCTTTTACCTCTTTCGGTTCGGCTGCGAGAGGAGATCCTAAAACGTCGCCCAGATTGTGAGCAGGATCTAAGGATACCACAAGGGTGCGACTTCCTCTCGACGAGAGGGCACGTGCCATAGCGGCGGATATGGTGGTCTTTCCTGTGCCGCCCTTTCCGATCACGATGAATCGCTTTGGGAACGGACTCGCCTTCTCGCCCTCAGATTTTGAGGATCCCGGCAACCTGTGCGAAGAGATCATCGCTTTCCGCGACTCGCCTTTCCAATAGCTCGAGCTCTGACCCCAGGTGGGGGAGGAGCCGCAATACCAATCCTGTTGTAGGAGCTGGCAGGCCGATGAAAGTTCCTACGAGCAGAAGGGCAAAGGCCTCTTCTAACGCCTGAACCTCTGCCCTCACATATTCTGTCGCCTGACGTCGCAGTGCCGTCTTTAATAGCTCGAGGATATCCCAATGGCTCATATCGCACCTCTCAGGGTTTTACCGCTTCAGAGAATCCCGCCCCTTTAGGTGATATGCTCCGGAGGGAACGGAAGAAATCATAGGCGAAAATCAAGGCCAAGACTATCTCTAATACCACGAAACCCTGCACGAGAGGGGTCGATGGCACGGCGAACAAGAACCACCATAATCCCACGAAGACGGTAAGCCAGAGCGCTCCGGCGCAAGCCATGATGAACCTGACATGTCCTTTAGAAGCGGCCGTCCATCTCAAGACCCAGAGGGCAACCGTCAAAAGCGTAACAGCCGCCAACATTTGATTTGCGCCTCCGAAGGCTGGCCACAGCACATTATACGCCTTATTCCAAGCGAGCAATATGCTCAAAGCCGAAGGTATCGCTGAAGCGAGCCACCGATTGGTGATGACACCGTGGAAGTCTCCTAATGAGTCTTTCAACGGCTCCCAAATCTCTTCCCAGGCGAAGCGAAGCACTCTATTTCCGGTATCCATTGAAGTGAGGGTGAACGCTGAGACCCACAGGCTCGAAAAGATTGTGCCCACTTGAGCTGATATGCCAAAGGCTTGCTGTATGAGCTTTCCATAGCTTTGAGTGAATATACCCAAGGGACCCCCCACAGCCCCTATGGCCTTCACGTAGTTTTTGCCTAAGTATAATGGCTCCTTTAAACTGTCTGCGACTATACCCATTTCAGTAAGCTTTCCAGCTGCCTCCTTAAAGACAAGTAGGCCAAAAGCGGCTATGGTTATCGTTACCACTGAAGATAGCAAACCCTCTGTCAACATTCCTCCGTATCCGACGATCAACCCTTGTGTCTCTTTGTCGAGCTGTTTTGAGGTTGTGCCCGAGCCTATGAGGCCGTGAATGCCCGATAGGGAACCACAAGCGATGATTAGGGGCACAACTGGCCAATACGGCGAAGGCACGCCCCCCACTATATTCGGACTCCAGCTCGTGAATCCCGCTAACTCCATCTTCGCCCCGGCAAAGATCAAAGCAACGGCTCCTGCCACGAGCCCCAAAACCAGGATAAAGGAATTAAGATAGTCCCGAGGTTGGAGGAGCATCCACACCGGCAAAGCGCTGGCTGCCATCATATAGACGAAGAAGATGACCATCCATCCCTTGTAACTGATATTTAACGGTGCCAGCGAACCGAGCCATATTGCCCCTATGGTGAGGATAATGCCGATGACAGAGCCGAGCGCGAAGTTGATCCGCCACTTAAAGAGAAGAAATCCTGTTATGATAGCGGCGACGATGAACCATATAGACATGCTCGCTACGTCGGGACGTGCGATGAATAGGTAAGCTAAGGAAGTGGCGAAGGCGGCGAGGGCCAGCACAAGCGTCAGGTATGCAAAGACCTGGAAGAGGTACGAGGTGCGTTGGCGCATCATCTTCCCGGCTATCCACTGAATAGATTTGCCTTCGTAGCGGACAGAGGCCATGATGGAAAGATAATCGTGGACCGCTCCTATTAGGATGTTGCCGAACCATATCCAAAGCAGACCTGCCCACCATCCCCAGGCCATGGCCAGCGCGGGCCCAAGTATTGGTGCGCCACCGGCGATGGAGGCGAAGTGATGCCCGAAAAGTACGGCAGGATGCGTGGGGACGAAGTCCACATTATCATATTTAGTGTGGGCGGGCGTGGGCTTTGAGTCATCTGCCTTTACTACCTTGCGCGCCAAGCTTCTCCCATACCATAGATAACAAACAGCATAAATGACTATTCCCAAGACGAGCAAAATTGACGTATTCAAGGCATCGACCCCCTCTATGAGATTAGGTTTTTAGCATATTTTGAACCATGATAGCCGCTAACGCAAGGGCTTGTTCTAATGCTCCATTTAAAAATGTAGTGAAATGCACATGATAGTACGCTTGTAGACGGCAACGGCTACCACGGAATCGAAATCTCGCCATCTTCTCCTTATTAGATAATTCATTATATCCCCCGCTTGCTTCTCGGATAATCTCCCTTCTTGCCTGCATCAGTAGCGCCACCTCGTCTCACCCATTAAGGGAAATGATAATTTCACTTTGATTTTTAAGTGAGGCAACGAATCCGTTTCACTTTGATTTTAAGTGAGGCAACTCGGTCGCTTGCCAAGTGGCTGTCGAATAAATATAATTAAAAAAAATTATGATGCTTAAATAGTTATTCATATAGTAGCATGATTTTTATCTATTTCTATAGCAGTACAATAGTTGAATTGTGCATTATTACTACTCATATAAAAGTCAAAAACTTCATTGAGTCTTGCATCGGATGAAGGAAATTTTAAATCGACAAATATCTATATATAATTATACAGGCAAAATAAATCAATAAAGATAAAAAAATAGCTTATCTAACTGAGATACAGGCATTTAACAAAAATTCTGGGTAAACGTGTTTAGCATTAGTTTAACATAATAAATCTAAAAAGGAGGTGGGTTTAAAGTCTATTTATTAGAGTGAAAGATCTGACAGGAGGAAAGTTGTAGATTTTTATGTTCTTTGAGATGTTAGCACTTGTCTTTGCTACTAATTATTTATATTCGCGATATTTTCTTAAACTTAAGCCATTATTTCGAAGATCAGAACTGAAATCTGAAATTGCGAGCGCAATAAGTTGATAGTTGGCGAGCAGTAACTATATTGCATAATTAAGTCTTATGAATGTCAAATAGGCGTGTAATATTATATTAAAAGGAGTGTTATTTAACTTGGAGAGGAGGGTCAAACAATGAAAAAGGTGGCAATAATTGTTTTTGTGATCAACCTCGTGATTTTTGGAGGCGCGACATTTACGATGGCAGGACCTTACATTTCTGTAGCTGAAAAGACGGGGATCAGCATTATTCAAGAAGAGGGCGTAACCGCGTGGACGGGTCCATATGGCGGGAAGATAAAACCAAATGGCCCGTTAGCTGGAAAGAAAATTGGGTTGATCGTCGGCTGTGAGTTTAGCGACTGGCAAGCCTATTACCTTGCGTCGTTCATTGGAGAGTTTGGCGGAACGCCTCAATTTGTGATGAACAATAACCATTTATGGAAGGAAACGAGGCCGATGCGCGGAACGCCGACCGAGCCGCACGGCATGTGGGGTTTGAGTCTAACCGGTGGCATGGATGGCCTCGGCCTGAACGGCAACAGACTTGAATATCCGGTAGTGACGCAAAAAGGGAAAGGCCTTGCAGCCGAGTATTCTGTTGCGGACCCCCAAAAGTACGATGCCATTGTCATTTTGGGCGACCATTCTGGCGACATACTATGTGCCGACGATGTAGCGTTAGGGTTTATAAAGGCCGTGGCCGACAGGGAAGTTCCCATAGCTGCCATTGGGGGCGGTATTCTCCCGCTGATCAGCCTTGGCCTGATGGATGGCAAGAAATGCACAGGCAATCGAGCCGTTGATTATATGCTGAAAGAGATTGGGGATTATCGCAGTGAACCCGTTGTAACAGATGGCAATATTATTACCGGCAGAGACACGGTCGATGCTCCTGCTGTGCTCAGAGCGTTATGCAAAGCTTTTGACCCCAACTTTGTCGACGAGCATAAAGATGTCCTCAAAGGCAAGAGGATCATGGCTATGGTGTGCGAGGACTGGGAGGACATCGAGTTGTGCGCCCCCATACTTGAGTTTATGTACAGAGGTGCGGATGTGATTGTCGGGTTGTTTGAGCCTCAAACGAAATCGCGACCTGCGCTCTTGGGATCGGATGTACGACATGGAAGTTTTGGGACAACCGTTCCATTTCAGGAAATCCCGGATAGCTACTATAAGGTTGTGAAGGAAAAAGATTTGAGGATGGACGATTTCGACTTGGTATTCATTCCTGGCGCTTTTAACCCATGGCATATAACTGTGTTGCATCGCGATTTCCTGAAGGACGCTTACGCCAAAGGGAAAATTATAGCTGCTATTTGTCATGGCCCAATTCCTCTGGCTGCTGCTGATTTGCTGAAAGGAAGGAAATGCGCTGGATGGCTCGCCTGCAAGGATGCTGTGAACATTATGGGCGGTACATTTATGAAAGATTGGGCTGCGGCAATCGATGGGCGGATTGTAACAGGAAGAACCCCGCCGGAAGTGCCCGAGTTTGTAGATGCCATTACTGAGGCGCTACTGAGACTGTAGCATAGCGAAGGCATGTCCGAACAAGAGCTCGGACATGCCTTTATTGATTTTTGTCTCGCTTGTTTGCTCAACAACGATGTGGAGTTTTTGAGTATATTATAGAGGCTTGTTACGGTTTTTGAGGGTAAGCGGTTTAAGCAAAATGATAGCAAGATGACCCTATGTCTGGTTACGCTTAATAGTATAGAGCTCGTGATTTTGATTGTTTCCCTATTGCCTCATTTAAAAATGTAGGTGAAATAGATACGATGCCTCAAATAAAATTCTAAGTCAAAACGAGCTCTTTCTCACATTGCTCAATGTCAGCTTTCTTCTTGAGATATGTTCTCTCTAGCTTCCTCAGCAGCCGATTGATTTCTCGTTTCAAGGCTGCAGGGTTGAGTTCGTCGAAAGATTGTTGCAGTTGCACCTTGACATCTTCGCTCACATCTGGCGAAGAAAGCAGCCTCTGACATGGGGTCTTGGGAGTGTCGTAGGTTTTCTTTACCTTGGCCCCATGCCTTTCCTTGCGCATCAGCTTTACCGTAGGTTGGAACAGGTTCACGTACAGCCTCAAGACCTCGTAGATCTCGTTCAAGATCTTCACCTCCTCCTCTGTATCGTGCCGGGCATAGCCTACGGTTCTCCTGACGACCGACCAGTTCTTCTGTTCTACGTAGCAGCCGTCGTTTTTGTTCCCAACCCTGGACCTGGTAAAAGTGATCTCGTTTTCTTCGCAATATCGGAATAGATGGGCATTTATGAAGGTACTGTCGTTATCAGAGTCGAGCCCCTTTAACGAGAATGGCAACCTCTCCCTTATGAGGTTTATAGCTTCGAATGTCCACTTCTGTGCCCTGTTTTTCACAGCCCTATTTTCCGTCCATCCTGAGCATACGTCTGTAAGGGTTAGGGTAAAAGCATATTCTCCACTGGGGTTACCGCCTTCGTGAGAGACTAAGTCCATCTCCATAAACCCCACCTTAGCATCGTCCCAGTCTGCAAAGGTGCGCACGCTGATTTGGTCTTTGAGGAGGCTGCCCGGTTTTGTACTCTTCCTCTTCTTCAAGCTCAACTTCCTCTTCTCTCCCTTGAGGAGGCGATCGATGCTTGCAGCTGATATGGAAAGGAGCTTCTTCCTCACCTCGTATGAACCTATCTCTATCTCTCCGAAGGCCTCGAGCTTAGGCACAAGCCAACTCATGCATGGAGCCAATCTCTTGCCGCATGGGAAATCCATGATAACCCAAATCTTCTTTAAGATCTCAAGCACTTCCTCATCGTATTTCTTCTTCCTCCGAGGCCTCTTCTTCGCCTTCCTCGCGTCAGCTACGAGCCTGTAGGACCTCCCGGAGGAGCCGTCTTTTACGTAAGTGCTTTTGTCTTGGATAGAAAGAAGCCGTGAGGCATAGTCACGATTGTAGCCGGTAACGGCTACTATTGAATCGAGCCTTGTCATCTTCTCTTTCTTGGAGAGTTTATTATATCCTTTGCTCTCCTTCCAAATGATCTCCCTTCTTGCCTGCATCGATAGCCTCACCCCTATCCCCCCTCAAGGGGATGATAACTTCGCTTTGATTTTTAAGTGAGGCAACGAATCCGTTTCACTTTGATTTTAAGTGAGGCAACTCGGTTTCTTGACATAGAAATCATGACACTGTATATTTCAGTAAGAGGCGTGATTTTAATTAAAAAATGACTATAAGAGGGGTGATAGGCATGAAAAGGCATCAGGCTACAGCAATATTGGTTGCCATTCTTTTCTTGGTTTGTACAGTGGTAATTGGACTTCCAAACGAAGCATTGGCTAAAGAGGCCGTGACGATCCGCATTGCCAGCGCATTTGAGCCGCTTCACATTCTTTGTAGATCAGCAGAGAAATTCAAAACTATGGTAGAAGAGCGCTCTAACGGAGAAATTAAGGTAGAGCTCTTCCTCGGCGGCGTTATGGGTTCCGAAGAGGAAGTGACTGAAGCTGTGAGCATCAGAGCGGTGGAGATGCAGGCCGGGGGCGGGTTGCCCATCCAGATGTACGCGCCGAAGTACTATTTTCTTGACTCTCCTTACGTGATTAAAGACTGGGAGCATTTCAAGCGGGTATTCAACGGTGACTTAGGACAGAAAGCCCAAGCAGAGATGCTGAAAAACGGAAACACCATGTATCTCGGCGTCGTATATAGGGGCTTGAGACATTTCACCAGCAATAAACCGGTTCGCACGCCGGAAGATTTAAAGGGCATAAAACTGCGCTTGCCGCAGCTTCCCACATGGGTGGCCGTTTGGAAGGAGCTGGGGGCACTGCCCGTCCCGATAGCCTTGACTGAGCTCTTTACAGCTTTACAGACCGGCGTGGCCGATGCGTCCGAGGGCGATGTCACCCAGATTCATTCGTTCCATCTGTATGAGGTTCAAAAATACCTCTCGCTGACCGGCCATTTGGTCCAAACCGGGGCACTTACTATAAACAAGCCTTTCTTCGATAGCCTCAGCGAGGAGCATCAGAAGATAGTGAAAGAGGCCGGCTTGGAGGCTGCGGAGTGGGGATCTCAGCAAATACTGAGTGGCGAGGAAGATATTATAGAAGATCTGAAGGCAAAAGGCATGGAAGTGATAACCCCAGACGCCGAAGCCTTCAGAGAAAAAGCGCGACCCGCTGTGGAAAGATTGTTCAAAGAACAGTGGGCTGTTACCACTTGGGATGAGGTGCTTTCGTACTAAAACAACATAGAGCGCAAACCCGCATTATCGCTTTTGTATCAGAAACTTGCTAAATAAATAGTTCGCGATCACGTTGTCTGTATGCGGGATACCAGGGTTGTAGCTTTGGTATCCCGCAACGGATCTCATAAAAATGGAGAGGATGGACTTGACTGTAAGATTTAAACACCGTTTTGACAATATCCTGGAATATATTACGACATTAGGCTTCATATTGATGCTTTTGTGCGTTGTCATGCAAGTCATCTTTCGTTACGCCGTGCATGTTCCCATTCCTTGGACAGAGGAAGCGGCGAGGTATTTTTTAATCTTTGTCACATTTTGGGGCGGGGCTGTGGCCATAAGGACCAGAGAGCACATCAGCATCCCCGTACTGCTGGATAGGCTCCCAAAAGGTGCAAGTTTATTTATTCAGTTGATTTTTATTGTGGCTATGGGTGTCTTTTTGGTTGTAGTGTTTAGGGGCAGTATTGTTATGACGGCATTGACTTGGAATTCCCCTGTTGGGTCCATTTCCTGGCTTACTCTGGGTCGGGTTTATTTGATCCTTCCTACCGGTATTTCTCTTATGTTAATTTATTTAGTCGCTTGGGCATTAGAAATATTAAAAGAGTTGCGCGATATTACTAAAGCGAAGGCAGGTTGATAGAAGTGGAATTCTTTATTTTTGTCGCTGTATTGATCGCTTTGTTTGTGGGTGGAATGCCTGTCGCGTTTGCCTTGGGAATTACAGGACTGATTCTGTTGCAGGTCTTATGGGGGGGCTCCTTGAATTTCGGGATTGTGGCCCAAAGGTTGCTTTATGGAGCCAACAACTTCGTTATACTGGCCATACCCTTTTTTATCTTGGCAGGAAAGCTGATGAATACAGGTGGAATTACGAAACGCATTTTCAAGTTTGCAGATGTCCTCGTTGGGCATATGAGTGGAGGATTGGGACAGGTAAACGTAGTAGCGAGCATGATCTTTGCTGGAATGTCCGGCTTGGCCGCCGCGGATACAGCTGGTCTTGGAATGGTAGAAATTAAAGCCATGAGAGATGCAGGTTATGATGATGACTTCAGTTGTGCAGTTACTGGGGCAAGTTCGGTCATCGGACCGATCATTCCGCCCAGCGTACCTTTGGTGATTTACGGAATACTTGCCAATGTATCCATCGGCCGTCTGCTAATAGGTGGAATAATCCCAGGTATTGCTGTCGGACTTTCTCTCATGATAATGGTGTCTGTCTACGCTAAGAGGAAGGGTTACCCGAGGCGCCCGAAGAGCAGCGCTAAGGAAATCTGGCAAGCCTTTAAGGAAGCCATCGGCGCCATGTTGACCCCTATCATTCTCATAGGCGGTATTTTAAGCGGGATTTTTACACCTACAGAGGCTGCGGCCATAGCTGCCATTTATGCCCTAATTTTAGGCTGCTTTGTGTATAGAGAAATATCGCTGGGAGATTTATGGAGAATATTAAAGGAAGCTACCCGAGAAACTGCTACTATAACCTTTATCATCAGCTGTGCGACGTTTTATGGCTGGGTGTTGATCCGCAGTCGCACGCCAATTATTTTGTTGGAGTTTATCACTGGAATCAGCACTAATCCCCTGGTTATACTTTTATTGCTGAACATTTTTTTACTCATTATAGGGTGTTTTATGGAAAGTATAGCGGCACTCGGCATTTTGGTTCCAACCATTACCCCTTTAATTTTAAAAGTTGGCATAGACCCGTTGCATTTTGGCCTTCTCATGATCCTCAACCTTATGATCGGTTTGCTTACCCCTCCATTCGGTATGAACCTGTTTATCTTAAACAAGATAACGGGCATACCATCGACCAGAATAGCTAGAGCCTGTTTGCCCTTTTTCATCCCCCTTTTTGCTGCGCTCGTCGTGATTACCCTCTTCCCGCCGGTTGTCACTTTTTTGCCAGACCTGCTGTTGGGGTCCAGGTAAAGGAGGGAAGCATAACGAGCAGTTTAAAGAAATTTAAGTTCGTGTATCAAGGAATTGCCTCGCGCTTTGAGCCTTTTTAAGCTTTAGCGCGCTTGGGAGTGCTAAGAGCGGTACGACGGCCATCACCAGCAAGGCAGTTGTAAGATTCGTAAAGTCGGCCACCATGCCGAGGGGGACGACTAAGAGCTCTGCCATTCCCCAAGAAAAGCCCATGGATAGAGAGCTGGCCACGCTGCGCGCGTGGGGTGCCATCTCTTGAGCCATGGCAGCAGTAGCTGCTATATTCGCTTCCAGGGCACTTACTCCCAAAATGTATAAGATAAGCGATGGTGCTCCTGTGATAAGAGCAGCGGGCACAAGACAGATTGTTGATATGATGACCGAATAGCACAAAAGTGTTCCTTTATTCATACGGTCGGCAATGTAACCACCTGCCATAGGTGCCCCCACTCGAGCTATGGAGATGATAAACAGCGTCGTTCCTACATCTGCTATCGATCCACCACCTGCCGCCACAACCAGTGGAAGAAGGAAGCGCACTCCTTGGACGACAGTATCTCGTGCTGTAGCTACGATCAGTGCAGGTGAGGTGATTTTTACTACTGACCAGATGCCGGCGAATATTCCTGCCCTTGGAGTATCAGTTTCACCACACAGCTGCTTGGGAATGCGCGGCAAAAATTTCAGGACGAGAAACGCATAAGCACAGACAGGTATCAGCGTGACCATCGGCATTAACTTCGGTCCTACGGTTTGATATAAACCGACGGCGTAAAGAGGGCTTATGGCTGCCGCTAAGATACCGCCTGTAGAAAATATGGATAAAGAGAAAGAGAGTCTTCCCGGAGGCACGATGAAGCCGATAGAACCTTGAGCCTGAGGGTGAAAGGTAGAGCTACCTATGGCCCAGAGCGCCACAAAAATGAAGGCCAGTCCGTAAGTCGGGGATGAGGGAATGAGCGATGCTCCAATGGCGGATAGGATTGGCCCCACCAAGATGGGAATTGTCTTGGTCGTTCTGTCTGCAAGATGTCCCAACATCGGCTGACCAGTCATGTTTATTATTCCGGAGGCTGAGCTTAAAAAACTCGCCTGGGTGATGGATATTCCGAGGCGTGCCACCAGTGTGGGCACGAAAGCCGGCAAAAACGATGCATGGATGTCGTTGATAAAATGCCCCAACGCCAAAAGGAGCACTCTTTTTAGGGTAGCGTCTTCGCGCGCTTGTTCTTGCATTTTGTCATCTCCTTGGACAGTAGGACCTATTTCGACAGCTTCGATCTCCAACAAAGATTACATTACTTTTACCTGTTTTGCATCACGTTCTCCAAAAAGTCTCAATTTATTTCGAAAGAGGCCATCCCCATTCGAAACTATAATTTGATATTTTTAATTAGCTAACTTCATGATATATAGCTAAATTATAATTTTATCTTAAATATCAAGAAATATTTCAGTTACTATACTACAGATTGTGACCTTTGGTTATGGTTAGTCTCCGATGTTTTTTCTCTCGATAGATGTCACGTTACATGCTTGCTTACCGGATGATTTCCCTTCCAGCCTGCATCAATGACGGCCTCATCCTGCGTCTCTCAAGGCATTTTTTGAGAGAATGATAATTTCACTTTGATTTTGGGTGAGGCAACTCGCAAGGTTGACAGAAATTAGCGTCATTTAGTAAAATGCTTTTCGAAGGATTGGAACATTCTTTAGTAAGATAAACTGTATAGAGGTGTAATTTGTGGAGAGGGTGAGGGTTGGGATAGGGGGGTGTGGTTTTGTAGCACACATTCATGTCAATGCTTTAAGTCGAGTAGCGGGAATTGAAGTGGAGATAGCAGGAATTGCTTCGCGCACAAAAGAGCGCGTTGAGTCCTTCGCGAAACAGTGTGGTATTAACAACTGCTACACTGACTATCGATATCTTCTGGACTCTAAAGACATAGACGTTATTGATGTTTGTGTCCCTAACATTCTTCACGAGAAAGTCTGTATTGAAACTGCAATGGCAGGCAAGCATATCATCTGCGAAAAACCGCTGACTGGGTATTTTGGCAAAGATTTGGCAGAAACAGTTGAAAACGTTGGAAAGACTATTCCCAAGAGGCAAATGTATGTGCGGGCTATGGAAAGCGCGCAAAAGATTGTGCAGGAAGCTAAAAGCAACGAAGTAAAATTGTGTTATGCAGAGAACTATGTATATGCTCCTGAGTTAACGAAAGCAAAACGTCTTATTGGAGCAAGCAAGGGGACAATACTCGATATCAGGGCCGAAGAAAGCCACAGTGGGTCGCACGCTGCGTATGCAAAGAAATGGAAACTGGCAGGAGGTGGTTCTCTCTTAAGGCTGGGGTCTCATCCGTTAGGTGCGGCAATACATTTGAAGCATTTTGAGGGCTTAATGACAGAAGGTAAGCCAATAAAAGTAAAGTCTGTTACTGCAGAAATAGGAAATCTCACAAAAACTCCTTCTTTCTTAAAAGAAAGCAAAAAATGGCTTGTAAGTGACTGGGAAGATGTGGAAGACTGGTCGGCAGTGTTTTTGACCTTTGAAGATGGAACTAAAGCTACAGTTTTTGCCAATGATGTGACTTTGGGAGGTGTTGTCAATACAGTCACTGTCCAGCTTTCCAACAGCGTTGTTAAATGCAATCTATCTGGAGGGGGTGCGTGTCAGGCTTATGCTCCTGCTCCAGAGATATTCTCCGAAGAATATCTCACCGAAAAACTTGAGACGAGGGCTGGCTGGAGCTTTCCTGCTCCCGACGAAGACTGGATGAGAGGTTACCCTCAGGAGATGCAGGATTTTATGGAGTCCGTTTGTTCTGATCGAGATCCCATTTCAGACGGTGAATTGGGCAAGGAAGTTGTGCGGGTTGCGTATGCTGGCTACATAGCTGCCGAAGAAGGGCGCAAGGTTGAAATTTCAGAATTGAGGAATTTGTAAGGGGGTACTTTTCGATGAAGGCTGCGGTCAAAGTGGACGAGCGAAAGGAACTGGTATTGTCGGAGCGGGAGATTCCTAAGCTGCAGCACGACGAAGCCTTAGTAAAAGTTATAGCTGCGAGCATTTGCGGAACAGACGTTGCCATTAGGAATAATACGTTTATGGGCAGGCATGGCCCAGTCAAACCGCCTGTTGTGCCGGGGCATGAATTTTATGGCGAGGTCGTTGAGGTGGGTTCCAAAGTCAGGAAGGTTAAAGTTGGAGATAGGGTTATTACAAGTGCTATTAAGGGTTGTGGAAATTGTTATCCCTGCAGAGTGGGCCTTTATCATAGGTGCCGCAGTTGGAGCCATGTAGGAATCGATACAGATGGAAGTTTTGCCGAATATGTGGCTGTTTGTGATGATATTCTCTTTCCGGTGCCCGATGGAGTTCCCCCTGAGGAAGCAGCTGTTTTGGAGCCTGTTACTACAGCAGTCCGGGCCATAAGAGTGAATGAAGTGAAACCAGGAAGCGCTGTTGTAGTTATGGGGCCGGGTCCATTTGGTCTATTTATTTTGCAGGCGGCCCGAACCACAGGTCCGCGGAAATTAATAATGGTAGGCTTGAGCATAGACGAAAAGCGTCTTAAGCTGGCTAAGGAATTGGGTGCCGACGAGACGATTGAAGGAAACAAGGTTGATCCAATAGAAGAAGTGAGGAGACTGACTGAGGGACAGGGGGCTGATGTAGTCATAGAAGCTACTGGCAGGGTGGAGGCAGTCGCTCAAGGGATTGAGATGCTGGCTTCTGGTGGGCTTCTTTTGATGGGTGGTAGTGGTTTTCTGGGGCAGCAGGTTAGTTTTAAACCTTGGAACTTGGTGAGGGACGAAAGACGCATTAAGGGCTTGCAGGGATTTGAGTGGGCAGACTATCTTTTGGCTTTGGAATTTTATAGGTTGGGCAGAGTGAAAATTAAACCCTTGATTACTCATATAATGAAACTGGATGAGGTCAATGCCGCTTGTGACTTGTTAGAGAAAAAGGAAGCGTTAAAAATTGTGCTACGACCTTAGATTGTAATATACTGAGGCTGCATGTTGCATAAACGGATTAGTGGGATGGTGGTTGAAGAATGGCAACGCTTGACGGCAAAGTAGCAATCGTAACGGGTGCAGCTGGCGATATCGGGCGCGAAATAACGCGGGCCTTCGTAAAAGCTGGTGCGACGGTGAATGCTTGTGATGTGGAATCAAAGCGCCTTGAATCCCTTTGTGAGGAACTGAGCGAAAGCCCGGGCAAGGTCATACCTTATGTGACGGACATAAGTGACCTAAGCGCCATAAATGCCATGGTCGATTCTGTGGCTAAAAAGTTTAAGGCCGTGCATATACTCATTAATGGTGCAGCGATCTGCCCGTTGACGAGTATCGAAGAGATCGAAGAAAGCGAGTGGGATAAGACGCTTTCCATCAATCTAAAGGCACCATTCTTTGTAACCAAAGCCGTTATCCCGTTAATGAAGACGTCCAAGTGGGGAAGGGTAATCAACATCTCCTCTATCTCTGGATTTATCGGCGGAATATTGACAAGTCCAGCGTATTCCATCTCAAAGGCAGGACTCATCTGTTTCACGAAATACCTGGCGAAGCGTTTGGCCCCTTACGGAATAACTGCCAACGCCATCGCTCCGGGCACTGCTGAAACGCGCATGACCGAATGCTTCCCCAAAGAGGGCAAGGAAACAATCCTCAAGAGCATACCGCTTGGCAGGTTTGCCCTTCCCTCTGACATAGTGCCCGCAGCCCTCTTTCTCGCATCTGATGAAACCGGTTTTATTACGGGACAGACGATACATGTGAACGGGGGTCAATATATGTGAAGAAGGAAAGCCATTTTGTGTTGGCTTGATCTCTTGGAGCCGTATAATTCAGGCAAGATGCAATGAAAAGCTCGCTGTATGAGGAGGTGATACGGGGTAGAAGGTCAGAGGCAGTGGGGGAGTGGGTAGTTTGTTGGCGTAGGCAAGAGAGTGGTGTAGGTAAGACAGGAAATGAGGAGGGATGGCTATGTTTGGGAGAAAGGGATTTTTTAAGGTTGCCTCGTTGGCCGTTGCGTTACTCTTTGTCGCGTGTAGCTCGCCGGCGCTGGCGAAGGAGATTGTCATAAAGTATGCCCATGGTGACCCGCCTGACCCGATTCAAGCTCCGGCTCACGGAGATGCCGTTACATTCAAGAGCCTCGTAGAAGCGGCCACAAATGGTCAGGTTAAGGTGCAAATCTATCCTGCTTGTCAGCTTGGCTCCGAGAGGGAGATGTTGGAAGGCGTAAAGGTCGGCACAATCGAGATGTGTAACGTCAGCGAAGGCACTGTGCCTGGGTTTTTCCC